>Ga0315899_10009925_pt1 | contig 10208 bp, 14 predicted proteins | sample LakEriMetagenome_2_FD_203518 | JGI IMG/M metagenome (GOLD analysis project Ga0315899, IMG submission 203518) | Freshwater fungal communities from buoy surface, Lake Erie, Ohio, United States - Buoy 4 MA112 | ecosystem: Environmental > Aquatic > Freshwater > Lake | place: USA: Lake Erie, Ohio...
TGTGTGTCGATATGACCCGTGATGCCATGATCGACACAGGGGGAGAGCGAAATATAGGGCGTGGGGTCACGAATACGTGATCACGTCCCTCTTAGAAAATGTCGTTATCTTGGAAACAATTAAAAAAAGAGGGGAGCTTCCATTGGGAGCCACCTCACTTACCTTCATTCAAGGCCACGCGCCATGTCTGTCTGGGAGACGCCCTAGCTCGGCCGTGCACCATTTTGGTCGGAGAGTGGACTCTCCCAGCGCCCCCCGTCGCCTACCTTCCGACTCTTGCGTCACTAATTCAGGTGGTGCCACGCCGTTGAAGGACACACATTTGAACATTGTCTACTGCATGCAGCTCTGATCAGCGTTTCTATCCCTCTCTCTCTAATCGTGCTTGACGCCGTTGGCGAGGGACCCGGTATGACTTCGTGTCCTGATACCGGGTGCACTAGGGTCAGAGCGAGCATTGAAGTCGGCAAATCGCCCAGCCATGTCGACCTTGCCGGCAGTGGTACCAATGTCAACGCCGCAGATTTTATCAGAGCGCTCGCTGGCGCTTCTCTCCCGCGCGCCCGTGCTAGGGCCAAAGTATTTGTTGTGGAAGAGGAGGCAAAAAAGCCAAAAGTAGCATCCGTACATGGCGAGGCCGAGCTTGAAGTTTGCTGGGTTGACCGCGCAGGCCCCCGGGCCCTCGCGGTGGTAGACTACTGCCGAGTGCCACGTCACGTAGCTGCCCACCGCCATTTGCAGGATCTGGATGGTGGTGATGAGAGGCGCAAACGGCGTGGCGAGGTGGTGCAGCTTGGCCGCCATGAGAAAGTAGTAGGTGTACATAATGGAGTGCACTGTGAGGTTCATGGCAGTGAACCAGAGCCCTGTCGCCACGCGGTTGTGATAAGCGTGCCAACAGTACAGCATCACGGTCACGTGGTGGAACCAGTGCAAGAAAATGACGCGCTTCTTCTGCAGCACGAGGAACACTGTGTCGCCCAACTCAGGGATTTTGGAAAAGATAAACAACCCCACCCACAGCCCCACGGGCCCATTCAGGTACCACTCCTGTGGGTCTTTGCACGTGGACGCCGTGAAGCCGTCGGTGTATACGAACCGCACCAGGTGCGGCAGCGTGCGTGTCATACCGACGATGGAAAAGACCGCCAGCAAGAGGTTCCACAGCGCAAATGCCGTGCGCAACTTTAGCGCCGGGAATTCACTGAGGAAGCCCGGCAGAGAGAAGACGACGCCGAAGTACATGCACACTGTAGGCGCACACCGCATTTCAGCATAGGCGTCGCCGCCAGCGAATACCCTCCTCCGTTAAGGGTGTGATTGTGCGCATGTCGTGCCTCCACACACCCGTCCCGATGAAACAGTGCGCATGCGTAGCTGGGCGCACATCCGCCCTGGCATCGTACACACCTGCAAACACGGGGATCTCGGTGTGGTCGCGCGTAAAGTCGATCCAGTCCTGGCGAGCAGGCGCGCACGAGGCAGAGAGTGAGCTCTGCGAGGCTGGCGACGGCGCGAGCCCAAGGCGCTCCAAAGCTGCGATGCCGAGCGTGGCCAAGCGCAGCATTTGGCCATGCGAACCAGGGCACTCACCTGCCCCTTGAAGTTCGCCTCGTAATCTAGCAGGTCGCGCACGCCCGGAAGCGCCTGCGCGCCCATTGCTCCTTTCAAAAAAGGGTCCCTTTCTTTGAGAGACCCGGGGAGTTCGCGCCGAACTCTTTTTTACAGCCCCCATTTTACCACCCACGTCTTTTGCGGTGGTTAAAAAACAAAGGATGCGATATCACAGTTGCGAACATACTTCTATCTGTTGCAGCGAAATTGAGGAATCTCTGTACCCGTAGGTGGTTCAGGGCGTCAAGACGAGAGCTTCAGGGCGTTCACCCTGGCAGGGAGAAGATTGGAGAGAGGAGGATTTCGATAACTTTGGGACGCAATCGGCCAAAGTGCCCGTAAACCCAGGATGGCGCGCCAGGCGACCGGCAGTGTCGTCGCGAAGAAGTTTGCGCACGCCTACGAGGAGTCAGAGCGCCTGGCTGCGGAGCTGGGCATGTTTCAGCGCGAAAATGCCATGCTCAAGGACGAGATTGAGCGGTCTGTTCAAACTCGTTTTGCCCGGGTCGACTGTTCGCGGCGCGGCGCGGGGGGGGGACGCGGGGAGAGGCAGACGGCACGCTGCGCCCAGCTCCCCGCGCGCAGGCCCGCTGTCGCACGCACGGGAGCGGCGCTGCTGCGCGCGGCGCGCTGCTGTTCCCTGCTGACGCTCCGCTGTCTCGCGGCGACACCCGCAACGCCCCCTGCGCGCTTGTGCGTGCAGTGTGGAACGCACCGAGCGCGAGCGCATGCAGGCGCTCCAGCAGGCCGGATACAAGACCAGCCGCTACACCAGCGCCGCGACGGATGATGCTAGGTGCGTGCATACTGGTGTTTGTGGGCCCAGGGTATGTGTATACCGTTGTTTGTTGGCCGCGGGGCGAGCCGGACGTTTGAGTGTGTGCGCGCAAGCTGATTTTGCCCTGTGCCGCATGGCTGCGGCTGCTGTGGCTTCTACCGCCGCCGCTTCTTTCGCTGACGCACGCAACGGGCTCAGTTCCGCATTTGCCTCAGTCCCAAACACACATTTTTCGACGTTCGACTCGCGGCTCAAGAGCTTCCGTCAATGGCCCCACTCTGCTGCCATCCGCCCCCTCGCTACGCCGTCGGCGCTGGCGTCGCAGGGCTTCTATTTCGCGCCGGACGACCATTATCATGACCGCGTTCTCTGCGCCTTTTGCAATTTAGAGCTTGCCGAGTGGGGCCCCAAGGACGACCCCATCTACGAGCACGGGGCGCGCGCACCGGTGTGTCCGGTGGTGACGGGGAAGTTCTTGTCCATCCAGACACGCGACCCCGCTCACCTGAAAGACATCATCCACGAGGAGGAGGCCAATGTGGCCAAGTTGCAAGTGCTACAAATGGGTATCTGCCTCTTTGTCGCTGTTTGCGAGAGGCCGTTCGCTCGCTGCACGCCGCCCGAGGCTCATAAGAGATTTATTTTATTTTATTTGAGATTTTGTGGGGCGAGGGGCGGTTGCGTCAAATACCCCCTTTTTTATACACACCTTCCCGCTCCCTCCCTCCTCCCTCCCTCCCTCCCTCCCTCCCTCCCTCCCTTCCTTCCTCGCTTCCTCCCTCCTCCCCCCTCCCCCTCTCCCCCCACCCAGTCCCCTCCCAGTCCCGTCCGCCCCGTCGCGTGCACTGCCTGCACGCAGAAAAGTACGGCATGCTGACCAGCGTGTTGCCCGTTGGATGTCGGTGCGCTGACAGGTATGCAAAAGCAGCTTGAGCAGTATACAGAGCGTGTGAAAAGCGACAAGGTGAGCGACCACCTCTCTCTCTCTCTCTCTCTCTCTCTCTCTCTGCACGCACGCACAGAGAGCGAGAGCAAAAAAAACATGTATGTATGTATGTATGTATGTATAATACATACATATTGCTTGCTAATTAGTCCGCCCATTCACCCACATATGCATTTTTGCCATGTAAACACATCGAAAATTGATTTTCTTTTTAATTTTATGTGAAAGACTTGCCCCCCCCTGGTAACGGACTTCATTTTTTTGTGTAAAAAATGGGTAAAGTTTTCCCAAAGTTGCCGAAAAATATATTAAAAATCCTAAACTCCCCCCCTTGTAACGGACTTAATCGCCAAAAAAGTTATCAACTTTTGCATTCTTACCACTAACAGAAAAATATTATTTATTCACCTTTATAATTTCATGTTTTTTTAATTTTCCTATGATAAAACATCACAAGAAAACATTTAAAAATATCTAAATTATAAGAGGTGTTACATATATTCGCTGCTTTCAAAGAATTAAAATATATATGCAATTTTTTTTTTGGAAAATCGTACCAAAAATCAGAAAAAATTTGCAGATGCTCGCCCCCGCACTCCTTGTATCGGCGGCCCCAAATACCTTTGACATATATAATATGCATGTATTTTTATTAAAAAAAATCGTACGGGCAAATAAAAAATTGGTCCCAAATTCCTTTTTGTATGTTAAAACATACAACATACGTATATAACAAGGCTCTGCGTGCTGCCGAAGCCATTCGCTCTAGAGCTCATTTGCCAACAGTTTGTAAACCTAAGATGGTTTAGTTTAGCCATTCGCTCTAGAGCTCATTTGCCAACAGTTTGTAAACCTAAGATGGTTTAGTTTAGCCATTTGCTCTAGAGCTCATTTGCCAACTTGTCCAGGTGAAGCGCGAGCAACTGGAGAAAGCCCTTGATAAGTTGCGAGCCAGTCGGTGAATTCGGAGCGGGACAGAGGTACAAAACGAGGCGGTCAAGGCAAAGGACTGCGCAGTTGGAGCACCCTGTTTGCTGCCAGTCAAATCTCCAACCTGCCTCTCAAGCCGGCGGGGCATGCTCCTCGGTGCGATGAAGAGCTCTGGGAGCCGTGGAGGGGCGGAAGACAGAGATGAGAGGGAGAAATGCCAAGGCCCTCAGTCATGCCTAGTCACGCCTAGAGAGAAAGAGAAGTGCTTTGTATCGCACGAATGCTCTTTAAGCAACTCAAAATCCTCTTGCAGCAAGCTTGCCCGTTACAAAGAGCGGCGGCAGCGCGAGGGTTTGTTTGTCCGAAGCAATACACACGCTAGCATCAGGCAAGTCTGGGGTAGAGTTAGTTGAACTAAACAGGCTTTGTTTTTTGTCCGAAGCATTACACACGCTAGCATCAGGCAAGCCTGGGGTAGAGGGTCTACGTCTTGAGTGGTTATGAGCCCTGTGACCCCGCTGCTCTCGGTGATAAAGGCCGATCCTTGGCCCCGACGTACCCAGCTCTCCGGTATGCCCTATAAGAGGAAATCCGGTCGCCATGGCCTCAGCCGCCCGTCACGGTCGCGGTAAATCCTGTAACGGATTTTCCGTCAGGATTTTTTTGATGCTGCGGGTCCCGCCCCAGGGCGTCTGGGGTTTATTCAGAGTTGTTGCGTATTTGTCAAGATTCGCGAGAAGTATCCAGTATGCCAGTCCAATATTTCCCGCCGCATGGGATGTGGACCCCTATGACTCTTTGAAAAAGAGACTTTACTTCGTGGGCTTCTAAAGAGGAAAGAGACTTTACTTCGTGGGCTTCTAAAGAGGGCCTTCACCTGAGGCGTCTGTACTACAGTAAAGTCGCTTGACCTGGTGCTTGCCCCATGCAGTAAGAAAAAATAAACTTTTATTAAATAGAGAGCAGACTGAAGACTCGACCGTTTGGTGTGGCACAACCCGAGGTGGGTATATGCGCCGATCGGAGACCATCAAACCAAACAGTCCTACCGTATTTAGTAGCATTGACGTATCATGTTGGTAATGTGATTTAAGCCAAGCCGTCTCCAGGCTCCCCAGGCAACGAGCCCGCGGGAGTCTGCCAGACGTGCTGGCAGCAGAGATACGCGTGTGGATCTTTAGGGATCCTGAGGCATGGCATGTATGGCAAACGGCAGGGCGTCAGTGTCAGGAGAAGGGCGCGCCTTGAGCCGAGCAACGCGCCATAAATCCAGTGAGCGCTACCCGCCAAGGCCCAGTGCAGTGCAGAGTATGTTGAGGGCGGGGCAAGGGGGACGGGGACCGATGCAAGCGAGAGCACGAGCGAGGGAGGGCGAGCCAGAGCGCGTGCCCGCGATCGCGAGAGCGAGCGAGAGAGAGACCCAGAGGCTGCCGAACTGGAACTCCGCCGACCCGCCCGACGGGTCAGTGCCGTAGGCAACACCCGCATCCGAGCCGCCAGAATGATCGTCTGCGGAGGAGCCCGTGTAGATGGAGTCCGACATGCCGCCACCGAGCGGGCAGAACAGGAGTGCCTGGCCGGGCGCCACGCGCATGCCCCTCGGTGCGACAAACTGCACAAAAAAGGGAAACCAGGCAACAGGTTTCGGAGCAATTACCCACAGGCATTAGCGCAAACTGTATAAAAGGGAAACCAGGCAACAGGGTTCGGAGCATTTTGCACCCCTTATCACTCCCCTCTTCCCCACCCTAACCAGCATCCGTGTGTCGCTTCGGGTTCACGGGGAACGATTTCTCTTTGAAACTCCGCAAACTCAGGCAGTTTTCAGCTTGTTCGTGTCTGTTCCAATCTTTTTTTTTGGTGGTGTCAATACGGGTGTGGTGTGATCATCAGCTGTACGGGTGTGGTGTGATCCACTAATCATCATCCACATCCGTGGGAGCATCGACTACATGTTATGATGTTGCATGCCAGGGAGAGGCGGGAGGTCAGCGGACCAGTCTGGCTATATGCAGAGGCAGACGATGCGCCCGGCAAACGCGTGGCCGCCTGGTGGTAACATTATCCAGCTCTCTGCTTGTTCGCGCCGCCCCCGCCCCGCTCTCTCTGCCTCGGGTGTGCCCTTATGCTCGCCTCGCGTCCGCGAAATGCCGACAAGGATGCTCTGCCCGGCCTCAACAGGAGACACTCGCACGTCGAATTCGGGAGAGGGCAGGCAGAGTGCGTTGCCGGCTCCCTTTGACCGAAACGGTCTGCCCCCAGTCCAAGCGCTTGCGCAGATTGCAGAGCTTTAGCCCGTGAGAATGCGGTGCAAAAGCCAGACACACTTTGCCCCTGGTGATGCCCACTTCGTGCAGGTGTTTTGCATCTGCTAGCAACGATGGGCAATAGCAGGCCATATCAGAATCCTCATCAAAGGTGCGCCCCTCACCTGCACCCCCGCTCTCCTATCCCCGCATTCGCACAGACACGCTGTTTTGAACTCACTCTCCGGTCTGCTGCGCCGCCCCGCCTGCAATCTTCCCACGCTCGCAGCGGATTCGTAGTGGCAAGCATGTCGTCGTGTCCAGATGCCGTTGAGGGCTGGGCGGGGGGCAACCCCAGGCGATTCGTGCAAGGCGCACACCCCTGCACGTGCTGCGTTCTGCAGGTACTTTTGGTCTGGTCGACTGCGACAGTGATACTTGATTGCAAGTTTGATTGCCAGTTCTCAACGTCTAGCGTGTGCTCTAGGGCACAAGCCGCGCTGGAGGCGATCCGTGCAAGGGCAGCACGCACGACGGCGGGCAGAATCACACCAAAGACCTGCCCGATTCATGGATGGCTGTGGATTTAAAGCGCCAGCTGGTGCCTACCTTCTACTGCATGCGCTCGGGAATGGACAATGGCGACTACAAACTTCGAAATTGGAGACTGGAAGCTTCAAACGATGCTTTCACATGGTGTTTGTTTGTAGTATCACATACACGCTTGCGTCCCATACACACACATACTTGCGCCGATCCACCCACCCACCTGACCCCGCACCCAATAGACCTTCCCGCACCGCACGAATACTCTCCACCACACCCACCCAACATTGAATTGCATAGAATCGTGAACTTTCTCACACAGGATCACACTACGTGAGCATATCAATGACAAATCTCTCGATGGCGATCCTTTTAGCGAGGCAGTGTGGCCCGTGGCCTCGTCCTCCTCCTCCTGTCCCCTCTCCTCCTCATTCCGCCATTTTCGAATACTTCAGGTTTGTCTTTCGTGCGTTTGGTGCGCAGATGCATCTGCAAGTGGACGTGCTTGTGCGCGCCCTCTGAAATCCGGTTCATTTCTTCTTACGCGAACAAATCTACGTTGGTAGATGTGATTGCACATGTGCCAAGTGGGCCTCCTCACGTAGGTGTGTGTATGTGCATGTGCATTTGCATATGTACATGCGTGCACACATACACCAGATCGGCCCCAATTCTTCCGGGTCAAATCATTTGCACTGTTCCGGGATCGAATTCTGGTATTTTTTTTCATTGTTCTGTTTTGTTTTTTCTGTTCCGTTTTTTTGCACCGGGATCGAATGCTGGTATTTTTTTTCTCGCTCGCGGAGAAAACAAAAATCATCCATCCGAAACCCACCATGTTCTCTGACCTGGTCTTTCCATGTGAAGGGGCACTCTATCATCTCCGCTGTCGCAAGCTGCAGAGAAGGAGGAGGAGGAGGAGGAGGAGGAGGAGGACAAAAGTTTATTCAAAGCAATGATATTCAATCAGCGTCTACCTTATTCAATGAATAAGGTGGACGCTGGGCGCGACCGCGCGACGCCGCAGAAGGTTGCAGCGGCGGAGTGGGCGAAGGAGGAGGCTTCATTAAAAAAAATGGTGAAGGAGGAGGCTTCATTCAACGAGGACCAGCGTGCCCATGTTACAGCAGGTGCTCGGCGCTCAGCTGATGGTGCCAGGTTGAGGTGGGCAACTTATGAGTCAGAGTCGGATACTTCTCTTGCATGCTTCAGGTTGCGGCCTTCTAGTTTTGGAGGGAGAGGTGCCGGCGATAGTTTTGGAGGGAGAGGTGCCGGCGATGAATAAAGACGGCATCTTGCATTAAAAAACTTGTCCTCGATGGGCCCGCGTCTGTTCACGTGCCCCAAGATGTGTTGGTCCACACCCACTTTAGTCAACTTAGTGCCTGGCCGCACCCGGCCCTCAGCCATATAGTACATCCCTCTATAGCATCATTGAATACAAAAAACAAAGTCCTGCTCCAGGCCTCTTCCTCACACTGAGCTCAGTGACTGAGTAGGTGAGCAACCTCTCACTACTGTAGCTCAACCTCTCATGCGAGGTCCCTTTCCCTCCAAGGAGATCCGGCGAATATCGGAAAGGGATGATCCCGGCCCGCCCGTGGTACCAGGGCTTCTGGGGATCGGTTTGGGATCCCGAACCCTCGAAAGAGCGGGTCCCCTCCTCCTCCTTGTCCTCCTCTCCCTCCGCCGCCTCCTGCTCCTCCTCCCCGCGGCCCTGGGCCCTTACACTCCTAGTCCACACTGTGACCGTGTGTGCTGCTTTGCTTCATCATTGATGCTACAGTAGTGAGAGAGAGAGAGAGAGAGAGAGAGAGAAGTTTATTGAAAATCAAATAGATGACTGAAGGTCGGTAAGTACAACGCCTCTTCAGGGTGACACCGCCGAGAGAAGTTTATTGACAATCAAATAGATGGCTGAAGGTCGGCAAGTACAACGCCTCTTCTGGGTGACACCGCCGCTGGGCACTCGTGGCCCAGCATTGGCGGCGAGTACTATACCCCCACTCTCCGTTTGGCCTTGTGGCATGCGTTTCAGCAACACACAAGAGGGACCAGACCGTTGCCGGTCCGCCCCAATCCCGGATTCATTTAATGATACTATAAATCCCTCTAGAATGGGCGGGTCGCCGAACTCGTACGTATGGCCACAGGACATGGCCAGGTATTACTGAATATGAATCTGGGTCTAGGGTTTACGGTTCAGAAAACCCTAAATTGTGTACCTGGGACGGGGGTGGGAGTTGTCAGGGTTTAGCTCCCCTTTCCCTCTTCCTACCGTTTAGCTCCCCTTGCCCTCTTTCTTCCTCCCGCTTGCTCTACTTCTCTCCCTTTCCCTTCCCTCTCTTTCCTCACTCTTTCTCTCTCTCCCCTCTCCTTTTCCTCCCCTTTTCCTTTTTTCTTTTTTAAATAATCAATTAATAAATAAATTTTCAACTCTTCTCCCTCTCTCCTTCCTTCCCCCCCCTCTCCCGCTCTTTCTCCCTTCCCTTCCACTCTCTCCACTCTTTCCTCTCTTTCTTTTCTCTCCCTCTCTCCCGTTCTTTCACCTCTTTCCCTTCTCCCTCCCTCCCTCCTCTTTTTTTTTTGGTGCGTGGCAGAGTTAGTAACCTCCGGTACAAAGTAGTTGGTGATAAATCGGGGGCACCTGAAGGCGGAGAGGCAGCAGGTAGACAGCTGCTAAACTATTTAGGGTTCACATGGCGAGGTATCATTGAATACGAATCTGGGTCCCTCTATAGTATCATTGAACACGAATAGATCCTCTGGATCCTCCTCCTTCTCTTAAGTATGACGGCAGGACATGGCGAGGTCCCACCAAGGCCTCTGAGCTTCACTCGAAGCAAGAGTGGCACGACGCCTCTTCAGTCATCAAATTGATTGTCAATAAACCTTTCTCTCTCTCGCTCTCTCTCTCTGAGCCTCACTCGAAGCAAGAGTGGCAAGACGCCACGAACATCAGCGCCCCATGGTCCGCACCCTTTGTTATGGTTTAGGAATTCGGGTTTAGGGTTTAGGGTGTGGGGTTTAGGGTTCTGGCGCCAGCCGGGCAGGCACAGGTGGAGGATGGACAGAAAAGCGGCCCCCACTCTCAGAGGACGGAAAGCTGATCAAGAGACACCCTCAAAATACAGCCAGCCCCTACGAG
>Ga0315899_10009926_pt1 | contig 10208 bp, 4 predicted proteins | sample LakEriMetagenome_2_FD_203518 | JGI IMG/M metagenome (GOLD analysis project Ga0315899, IMG submission 203518) | Freshwater fungal communities from buoy surface, Lake Erie, Ohio, United States - Buoy 4 MA112 | ecosystem: Environmental > Aquatic > Freshwater > Lake | place: USA: Lake Erie, Ohio...
TTACCAGAAAACATGGTTTAGTCTAGTGTAGACATGGTTTAGTCTACTGTAGCCTGCTCCAATTACCAGAAAATATGGTTTAGTCTAGTGTAGTTTAGGCTAGTGTAGTTGTTTAGTCTCGTATGTTGGGATCTTGCGTTATAGTCACGCGTCTTGCTTCAATACCAGACAACGTTTGCACGGGTATACCCAAGGATGTTGTGTCGTGTGCAGAGTATGTCCAGTAACATCTCTCTCTCTCGATACACGCCGCCCATCGGACAAACAACCTCACGCACTTGGTCACGGGGAATTCTTTGATGCTGATGCTGAGGCATTGTTGATCTTTTGTGCGTGTGTGTGTTGAGTGTTTAATTGGAAAACAAAAGAAACCAATTCTCTTTAAGGTCACCGAGCCGAGTTCCATACCGTACAGTGTCACGTCTTGCTTTTGAGAGAATATACATTTTTTTTAATTCAGCGTTGTTGCTTGTTTCTCGAAGATTCGCAGTCAAGGTGCGCCTCCTTCAAGTAAGCTCTAAGTGCTCCTCTGGCGCACACGCACGCGATTTGGGCGACGGCATTCGACGCTGCTAAAGAGCGATAAAGGAGACTTTATGGGCCGAATATTGGGCAGTCCGGATGTGGGGCCAGGAGAGCCGTTTATCTCAGTCTTCCCTTCCGGGATTACTAATGAGATTACTTCCGAGATCACTTCCGAGATTACCTGGTTTTAATGAGATTACTAAGAGGTCTAAGGCGCAGATCGAACAAGCCGAGAATTGTACTGAGATACCACCGAGGATGTTGTAGTTTCAGACTTCTTCGGAAAGTGTCGTTGGAAGTAGACGGTGGATAGGCGGCATAAGAGGCTGGCGCACCGGGTGGGTAAGGCGCGCGCTCTTTCTTTCAGTAAAGAATGTCCAAGTCTCTTGGCATGCGAGAGCAAGGTGTTTTGTTCTTGGCGTGTGAGCGCGAGGTGTCGTGGCCAACAGGAGAGAGCGCCGCTCCCTGCGAGCCGGGGAATGCGCCTCGCGTGGCGGCGAGTGCTCTCTCCGAGGCGGCGAGCTGCGTCGGTGGCTGTCGCGGTCGGCACTGTCATCTCGCTTGCGTCGCTGCTCAACTTCCTTGCTCCCTTTTTCCAAGGCGCGCTCTCGCGCTCGACCTGCTTCCGCTCAAACGCCTTGTGCTTCTCTCACGTAAACCGCCGCCCGATCTCCTGCTCATGGTTTAGTTAAGGGCTTACTACACTACATTAAACCAACGTAGTCTAGGGTTTTTACTACACTGTAGTAAAACCCTAGACTACGTTGGTTTAATGTAGTGTAGTGTAGTAAAAACCCTAGACTACGTTGCGCTTAGAAACTTTTCAAAAGACGAGGAATTGGGTTTAAATATAGTGGACTATAATCCACCATATTGAATAGATGACAGCAAAATCCTCAGCGTTGGATTGTTCAGCAATCCAAGGCATATAGTGCACTGTAATAAACCCTTAACTAGGAGCAGGGTTAGGTTGTTTAGTATGTGACAACTATAGTGCGCTGTCAGCAAAGCGTTCCGGAAACGGGCAGGGCGGGGAGTGAAAGGAGCTGGACAAGAGACGGAGCGAGAGGGGGGGGGGGCTAGGGCGTGGCGAGGAGGGCGGAGGTCAAGCGGGGCTGGAGCAGAGAGAGAGAGAGAGAGAGAGAGAGAGCCAAGTCCTCAGCGTTGGATTGTTCAGAAAGCGTTTGTCTGCATCGGACCAAGCCTATTGATACAGGTTGTATGCATCCTTGGAAAGGGCCGTCATTATTTATCTAATCTGTTTTATTATTATTATTATTATTATCATTATTGGGCACCGGCACAGCAGCGCCGTGGCAACCCAAGGTGCTTGCACCCAGCTCCGCTCTGCATCGTGGGGACCGTGCCCACGAAGCGCCAAGCCCAGCGCCCCGCTCACGTTGCTGCCCACGCCGTAGATGCCACCGACCAGCTGCCCGGGTGGGTGTTAATTCAGCGTCATGCCCACGCGACGTGCACAGAGGCAACGAGGATGAGCAGCCCGAGCGAGACGGCGTACCGCGACGACCCTCTGGATGCGCATGTTGTGTGTGTGTGTGTGTGTGTGTGTGTATGTGTGTGTGTGTGTGTGCCTCACGATCATCACGCTCATGGAGGACCGTGATAGTGATGCAATATGTGTCTACACACAACGACCACACATACTCTCTCTCTCTCGCTCGCTCGTTCGTTCACACTCTCTCCCTCCCTCCCTCTTCCCCCCCCCCCCCCCCTCTCTCTCTTCAGCGCTCAAGGGCGATGCAAACAGTCATAATAGAGCTGCATTGGACAAGGAGGGGGTAGGCCGCCAGGGACTAAGGGGGAAGGGGGTATGGGGGGGAGTTGATGAGCGGGAAACTAAGGCGCTGCTGCTTGAAAGTGACTCTGAGATTTCGCACGTGACAGGTAGCGTTTTCTTTATTTTTTATTTTTAATAAATATTTTAAGGCGCTGCTGGTCGAGAGTGACTCTGAGATTTTGGACGTGACAGCACGCACATGTTTGTTTTCCTTTCCCCTCGTTTTTCCTTTCCCCCCACCCCAGCCCACTCCACCCTAACCCCACCCCACCCCACCCCTCCCGGGGCCAGATGGATCGCAGGGATCGGGAACATGGACGTTGCAGACTAACGAGACTTTCTGGACCCACAAAATTCCTTCCTTGATGCCTCTCTCCGCAGTGACTAGCCTTCCGTGTGCAGCAGGTAACTAAACTAAACCTACTTACATAGTAAACTAGGGAGGATCTCTTCTCTGTGTCGTCCCACTCCCTATTGTTTTGTCAATTTTCCGTTGACCACAGAGTACCCCAAGCGTTTTGCCTCCCCTGTGTGGCCAAGGATGACATTCTGGATGATAACCCGAGGAGGGCGAGGGTCTTTGATGCAGTTTTCCTCGTGTTCGCCAATGATGCCCGCAGCAGCCCACGCAGAGTCATATCCCATCTCCTGCCACTTTGCCTTGTTGTTGTCGTTGTCAGAAGTTACCTTGTAGCACCGTCCCAGTTGCACTTGCACCTCGAAAATTGCGCCTTGGCACGGCATACGTTTCGCATAGTTTACGGCTTTCTCCATCGTGGTGGTGACATACAGTCCTCGGCCAAGCGCAGCGCCCGCGTTGGATCCCGACCGTTGCACGTCGAAACCAACCTTCTGGATGCTCATCGCTGCTTCCAAAGACGTCCCATGATAGAACAACTCGGGTCCCCGCGCATCAGCAGCCTCGTCATCACTATCATCTTCGTCATCATCACTATCTTCGTCATCTCCGTCCTCTTCGTCATCGTCAATCGTCGGCTCAACACTTGCATCTGAAAATAGATATGCAATGCGAAGCATAGTGCGGAGCGCTTTTGAATTCCCAGACGGAGCACATTCGAAGTCCGCCACCATTTGGCAGGCTTTTACTGTCTGTTTGTGTTTATCGCCAAATCTTTTTTTTTTCTTAAACATAAGCTTGAATCTGGATTCGAGTACCACATCTCGTTTTTGCCGCAAAAAATCATCCCAGTCTTGATCAGCACCAGGCTTGAAGTCTGGCCTGTCACTGCCCAAATGCTTCAAATCACCGAGCCAGACGAGTTTCTGCACTGATCCAGGATCATCCTGTCGACAGGTCCTGCCTTCGAGCTGTCGATTTTCAGAGTCATCATTAGGATAAAAAGTCATAATTAGGTGTACACCTCCAAATTGCTTGGCTCTAGCATCGTGGCAAACAAAATCTGTCCCCCTTCCATATGCACGAGTGACGAAAGTGATTTTCTTGTTCTGTGTCGACCAGCGGATATGTTGCTCACGTTCGGCTTTGGTTAAAGAATCTGAGAGTTCCAACGGGGTGATGGTTTTTCCCTGATCCTTTATGTATTTCTTTAATTCTTGTAGCCTCTCTTCGTCCTGGAGGAAAACTAGGACAGCCATTCCCTCCTCACTCTTTTCTCGCGCAGCGTCACAAATTTTGTCGAAGAATTTGTCTTTACCCTGATCTAAAACCTCGATAGGCTTTCGTAAAAGATTTCGTTTTTTGTAGGTAGACGGAAGTTCAGTGCTTATTTTGAATCCATATCTCTTCAGCACGTCATTTTGGTGGGAAGTGAGACAATTGAGCGTGCCTGACATGCCAAACTTGTACTTGTAACTTGTCGGAATTTCGGCGTAAGATAGCGTCCCGCATCTCATATTCAGTCCAATCTTGTGATCTGTGAGGTCTGATTCTTTAAGTCTCTTCTGGTCTGCATAGTACATGTACGTGAAGGCAGTATAATAAGAATATGTTGTGGAGAAAGAAGGCACACCGCTCAGTGAATCAATGTACCCAATAGTTTTCTGTTTCTCGTCGAATATTGCATTGGGCACGCTTCTTCTAGAAGGTCTGCCGCTGTGGTCAAAAGAAGGTAAATCATCTAGCATTTTTTGTATCTCGTGCTCAATGAAACTTTCTCCGGCTTCAGATCTGGTTAATGCAAGATTGGGGTAGGTACTCAAAATGTCCTGCGTCTGTTTGAATGCCAAAATTTTCTTCAATGCCGTGACTTTGTCGATACTCGTGAGCTCGGCTCTGCTTTCCCATACCCTCTTGACAAGTGCATTGGTATCGTTCAGACTAACTACTGGACGGTAAGCTCCTCCATAAAAATGTTCATCAAAGAAAATGTCAACTTCGTCTAGCAACAACACAGATTCATTGCGTTCGGAATATTTCGCACATAGTGACGTCTTCTTCATAAACGACTCGAAGGCATCTCTTGCATTCGGCATGTTGGTGCCAGCCCGCATCATTGCAGTTGTCAACTGATTGAAGTCGTAGTAGTGAATCCTGTTATGCACGCCCAAATTGCGGAAAAGGGGTTCGAACTCCTCCCAATCCCGCTCCGATAAATACCTACTGTAACAAACGACATCCACGGAGAATCCGAACAAGGCGAGCAGAACGGATGTCAACCCAAGTGCAACACTCTTGCCCTCGCCTGTTCCTATCTGAATAAGACGATCAAAGAGTTTCGAGGATCCGAGTCCTAGAAGGCTAAGAATCCCCAATATCTGCGTACCATGAGCCTGTTTGACATTGGTTCTTTTCATGTCTGTACTTCCCTCGTTCTCCGCAGTCAGGTATGACCATTGTGCACAGACAAGTCCCAACAGCGTTCCGAATTCGTCCCCCTTCTTTTTGAGGGATGATCTTGAGGTCTTAAGAGATTGAGATAGACGGTGGATTTCTCCTTGAACTTCTTTCTCAGGATACTCTTTGATCGATTGACACATTTTGTTGATGTATGTTTCGTATGTTGAATCAAAAACAGAGTACACCTTTGATAGGGCGTTTTGATCAAGTGTTTCTCCCTTCGTCTTGAAGCTCGGGTGCTTCAACGCCATGTCAAAAGTAACTGCTCCTGCTTTGCTGTTAAATAGCTCTCGAGCAAACGATGTGAACTCTGGAAAGTTCGATATGACCTCGGCTGCCAATTTTGAAGATTCTAAGGCCCGTTCAGACGTATCCAACTGCATGTCCTTCAAGTGATCTCCTAGTAGTCGCAGTTCTTGAGGCTGCAGTTGCTTGAAGATGTTTTTTCGCATGTAGTTTCCAAAGATTGAGCTGAATCCTAGCTCTTGAGACACGCCCCAATTCTTGACCACGATGCGACTCAACGATACATCACCTTGAGTGGCCCACGATGTGATTGCTGCAGGTTTCAGCTCACGATTTACATTCTTTTCAGCAAGACCTGTCAATTTTGACTTCGAATGCTGAAACTGTGGGAACACTGATGAAAAGTGTGTGGCTGCTGCGCCGAAGCGGGCAGTAGATTTCAATTCTAAGTATTGGGGATCCATAGGGTGCCGAGCAAGCTCCTCCCGCACGCGACATTCAAGATCTGAGAACTGCTTAATAACTGCCTTGCTGATGGGTTCAACGTCGACCTTGAAATGATCTTTGATTCTGCCTTGCAATGATGTCAAAGTTTGGTACAGGGTGGTCAACTCTGTGTCACGTGACTCAGCGAATAAGCGGCCCACTGCTTCTTCATTCTGCATTGACGCCAACTTTTCTTGTATCAAAGCAACTTGTTGCTCGAATGTGCCTGATTTAATGTGCTTCAAGGTGGTCAAGGCTTCAACAAGGGAATTTTGAATCTGGTCGGATGCTAGATTAGTTAGAGCCAATCCTTTTGCTATGGTGGACAAGGCTTCGTTTTCGAGTGCATTGTTTCTTCGTTCAACTGCTAGTGAAGCTGATCGACGAAGGTTCATCAAAACTTGATCAAGAATGTGGGATTTTTCCGTGTAAAGTTGTTTGTCATACGCTTTCAGAACTAAGAACAATGACTTGACCTCTTTCAACAATGCATCTGAGAACACGGCCCGCCCCTGCTGTGTCATACCCGTAAGATCGGACGAAGTTATTGGAGTCTGGTACAGGCAGTCGTAATGATCTTCGACCACTTTGGGTATCTCTGCCTCAAGTTTTTCTTTTAAGGACAGGAAGTTGCTGTCTAACTGTGAGATACGAGCCTGCAGTATCACTTGCATGGTAATGTCTACCACCTTTGCGGCGCATTCGGTTTTTAACATCTTCAAATCATGCTGATCTCCATAAATGAACTTCACTCCGGGTTCTCGGAGAGCAATCAACCGGTCTATCTTCTCGAAAAAACAAGCAATCTTCTGGAATCCGACAGGTCTGGAGTTTTGCACGGTTCCATGTTGCTCTAGCCCCTTCAAGACATAGCACTTGACAATTTTCTGCTTCTGCAAGTAAAAGAACCCGTCCTGGTGCTGATATAGGAAGCTGAGAGGAATGATTCTAATCGCTGGTCGTCCTGGCACACCGCGGCCTCCTTCAATCCATTTCCTCGGGACCTTAATCAGAAACACGACGTCCAATTTGTGAGCGTCACAGCCTCCGAGCAGTACATTCGATGCTTTTTCTCCCCAAAGCTCCCTGCCAACTATGGCGCGAAAGGCACCGCCTTGGTTCTTCTCCCACTCCATTTCGTGCGGCGGAACGACTACAACATAAAAGCCACCTCCACCTTGGCCAACGGTTGAGGCACGAAATCCAGGGGAGCTGGGCTGCATGATGAGCTCAGCGGACTTAACATCTGTGTAGTGGCACACCAGAGTCTCTGCCGGCGGCACCCAGTCCGAAGCCACCGCATCCCATGTGTTCTTCATCTCGTCACGCGTAAATCTCGAGATATTTTCCATCTCGGGTTTGACAGGATGGGACGACATCGCTCGAGCGGTGTCGGATGGGACGGGAGAATTACTAGTACCACTGTCAAGAGTGCACTTCGGAGGATCCCAATGCGTGGTCCTAGTGTTATGGTCACTGTAAAACACGTTCCCACTCTGATCCACCTTCTTCTCCCACCCACTCGGCAGCACTACTTCCTGTGCCCCGACATCATTCCCATTTTCTCCAACCCCCCCATCAACCTGGAACACAGGCGGCCTCTTGACAGCCCCCCCGCCCGCTCTCGCTTGCGCGCTGCCAGCACTTGACGGCAGTTGCGGGTACAGCCAGGCGGGCACCAGCGCCTGACGGACCCGCTCCAGACCTATCCCGAGGCCCTCACGCAGTCTCCGTCCGCCGTCGGCCCTGCGTGTCGCCCCCGCCAAGCTTCTTGCCATGGCCTCGTCATTTGACGTGTCCGGTCCCTGGCCTGAGTCCTCCTCGAGTTCCGTACCGTTGACATCACTTCCTAAGCCCATGTTACCCCCACTCACATTCACTTGCTGACTTGAAAAGTCAGCCAGTGGGTCATCTGATCCGAAGGTTGGAGCTAGTCTCCTTCCTGGGTCATCCTCTGTAGGAGGCAGGGTGGGCACGCAGTAGTCCTCGACATCCGCATGAGCTCCCGAATGCGCTCCCATTCCAGTCGTCGCTGAGGGTTGAGCAGGAGCTGCCGCGGATTGTCGTGCGCTGGGGGTTGCTTTAGCTCCAACATGATACTGCAGTTGCTCAAGTTCTTCCTGAGTCTTCTCCCACGTGTCTCGAGACAGTTTGGAAGGCAAGGAGGGAGAAGCGGGTCTTCCGTCATCGAATGGAGACCGAAGAGAAGGCCGCAAGTAACGGACTGGAGACCGAAGAGACGGCTCTGCGGCGGGAGTTTTGTTTCTAATAAAAGACTCCCCCTTCCTGTCTGTCTGTCTCTCTTTCTCTCTCATTTCGAAGGACCGTTTGTGTGAAAACAGCTCCAATGATGGAAGATTCTCGCCTAGAAGGACTGACAGAAGGTAGTCTAGAGTACAATTCCTTCTTAAGGATATTTGTTCGACGACATCTGGGTTGCTGTCGCAAAATTCCTGGAGATCACTTCGAAAACTCGTGCCGTAACTGTGCGAGCCCGACTGCATGCTATTCTTGCTCTGTAAGAGCTCATTGAGTTCAATTTGAAGGCCCTCATTTTCCCGTTTTTGGTAATTCGATTCCTCCCTTTTGATTAAATCTGTTGCACGCTCGTATCCCTTTTGGAATTGTGAAATTTCCAAGACAATGTCCAGACAGCGAGCTTCTTCAAATCGTTTCAGATAGTGTCTAAGCGTTGCACGACCCTGAGGAGAGTAGTTTGATGCATTCTCGTTCAATATAGACATCCACTGCTGGGCGGAGTGAATGATGGAATCCTGAGCTTTCACCTTTGTTCTTGTGATTACCTGATGGTCAATGATTTCGAGAATACCGAGAAGATCAAGCTGTCTTTTGACCTCATCATATTGGCCACTGTCCATATGTCGCAGAATATAATCCGAAGCCACATCTGCAATTTTTCTTAGGAGCTGGTCGTCCCGAGAACTGAGTGATACATTGAAAAGGTTTTGGGATCCAATGATGGCCTTCGCAGAGAGGATAGACTTGATTATGTCCTGTGCATCGTCAGTATTTTGGTACTTCTTGAGTGGGTCAAACAGTAGAATTTGCTTGTTAATATCAACGTGTACACCTTGTTCCCTGGCCTGCTCCTCAACCGTCTCCCGAATAGTATCGTGAGAAAATTGATCATCGGGGGGGACTTTGGTCACAATAAATAATATACTTGAAGCGTGGTCTGATAGTCTGGATTGTTTAGAGCCGAAAAGACTGATGAGTGTATCCAACGTCAATTTCACCAATGTCCCCCTTCCAACTTGAAGCGCATTGGCGTCTAGGAGCACCCCTATCACCAATCCCTTGACCTGAGAGACTTTCAGCAGGCGGGTCAGGTTTACAGCATTGGCGATACTGACTTCAGGACCACTGGAATCTTCAAATCCTGGTGCATCCCAAACTACGAATTCTTGACCGGGAATTGTGATGTGTTGCAAAACACGAGTCTCAGATTTACTGCCAGAAAGACCGATGACAGCCACAGAGTCTCGCGTTCCTCCATTCGCTTGAGGCCGGACTCGAATAGAAGTCTGAGGTATTTTTCTTACCCTAGCCTCTTTCGGATCGACTTGCTCCATCTCACACCCTGCAAGGCAATTGACCAGCGTACTTTTCCCGGCTCCCGTCAAACCCATAATTACGACATTGGTTTTTCTGAAAGCCTCAGATTCATCAGGTAAGTAGCCCATTTTAACATTCGACAAGAGATTTTCAATCACAGTACGAATGTCATACCCCTCAGTCTCAGTTGACTGCAACTTCCTCTCAAAAGTGGGGGAGGTAAATTTGAATTGAATGAAGGATTCTGGACTTGACATGCTTTCCATTCCAGCAGAGACTGACTGAGTTGTCCCGGGAGTCATGATAACGTCATCCTCTGCCGCACCATCATTAATTAAAGTTTGTCAGCAGAATCCACACATCAAAATCTCGTGCTGTACAGCACGTGTTGTACAGTACAAATCACAAAGTCACATCACTGAGTAGTGCGATCATAATTTTGCGAAGTGATACACACAATCATGCACTTCGCCTTCGTGATTTAGTTTGACTGCAAATTTAGACCATGGGCACTCGGGGAGTTACTCGTACTTGCAGTCGTTGGGCTGGGTGGGTCCGGACTGTCTTCCTCCTCCGGACTGTCTTCCTCCAGAGTCAGCCCCCAATTGCGGCACGTGTACCCCTGGTTATTTACAATTCTGTCGTTGGCGCCGTTCGCGAGGAGCAAGTTCGCCAGGTCATTGAAACCCATCTTAAAGGCCCAGTGCGCAGCTGTGTTGCCGTCGGAGTCCCTGAAATCCATGTTTGCACCGCGATGCA
>Ga0315899_10009927_pt1 | contig 10208 bp, 9 predicted proteins | sample LakEriMetagenome_2_FD_203518 | JGI IMG/M metagenome (GOLD analysis project Ga0315899, IMG submission 203518) | Freshwater fungal communities from buoy surface, Lake Erie, Ohio, United States - Buoy 4 MA112 | ecosystem: Environmental > Aquatic > Freshwater > Lake | place: USA: Lake Erie, Ohio...
TCATCGAGAGGGCTTCCGATGACCACGGACCAAGGCCAGTCGCGCGGGGCGGCGCGTCCGCTCTCCCCCCATCTGCAGGTCTATCGCTTCGCCCTGACGATGGCGATGTCGATCGCGCATCGCATCACCGGCGCCGGGCTGTATGTGGGAACCATCCTGCTCGCCTGGTGGCTTGTGGCCGCAGCGTCGGACGCGTCTTCCTTCGCGACCGCATCCGCGTTCATGGGCAGCGCCTTCGGCCGCCTGATCCTGTTCGGATTCACTTGGGCGCTCTTTCACCACATGCTTGGCGGCGTTCGCCATTTTATCTGGGATCTGGGCTATGGGATGGACCATCCCGAGCGAGAATATCTCGCGCAGGGCACCCTCGCGGGAGGACTGATCCTCACCCTGCTGGTTTGGTTCCTGGCCTATGTCGTTCGCTGAAGCGCGGAGAGAATGATGTCCGGCAATTCAAAATCGATCCGCACGCCCGCAGCCAAGGTCCGATATCTCGGCTCCGCGCGTTCCGGCACCCGTCACGCCTGGCGCGTGCGGGCGACGTCTATGGCGCTGATCCCCCTCACGATCGGCTTCGTGTGGTTGCTGATCACCACGGTCGGCAAAGACCACGGCGTCGTTCGTGCGACGCTTGGTCACCCTTTCGCGTCGATCCTTTTGCTGCTCTTCATTCCGGCGTCCGTCTACCACATGATGTTGGGCATGCAGACCATCATCGAGGATTACGTCCACTCTGAACATGTGAAGTCCTTCGCTCTGCTTGCGAACATGTTCTTCTCCGCGGTGATCGGAGTCGCCTGCGTCTACGCTATCCTGCGGCTGAGTTTCGTCTGACGCCGGCCGAATGCGTCAGCTCAAGACATCGATAAGGGGTTAAACTCATGGCAAATGCTTCTGCCAACGGTACTGCGGCGCCGGGAGTTGCGGGCGCGGCCTATCCGATCACGGACCACACGTTCGACGTCGTGGTCGTCGGCGCTGGCGGCGCTGGATTGCGCGCGACCGTCGGCTGCTCGCAGGCGGGATTGCGGACGGCTTGCATTTCCAAGGTTTTCCCCACGCGTTCTCATACGGTGGCCGCCCAGGGCGGCATTTCCGCGGCCCTCGGCAATATGGGGCCGGACGATTGGCGCTGGCATATGTACGATACGGTGAAGGGCTCCGACTGGCTCGGCGACCAGGATTCGATCGAATATCTGTGCCGGAACGCGCCCGCAGCCGTCTATGAGCTGGAACATTGGGGCGTTCCCTTCTCTCGCACCGAAGAGGGGAAGATCTACCAGCGTCCCTTCGGCGGCATGACGACCGATTACGGCAAGGGAACGGCGCAGCGCACCTGCGCGGCGGCGGACCGCACAGGCCACGCCATCCTTCACACGCTCTACGGTCAGGCGCTGCGGAACAAGACCGAGTTCTTCATCGAATATTTCGCGATCGACCTGATCATGGATCAGGAAGGGCGCTGCCGTGGCGTCGTTTGCATCAAGATGGACGATGGATCCATTCACCGCTTCCGCGCCAGCCAGACGATTCTGGCGACCGGCGGCTATGGGCGCGCTTACTTCTCCGCGACCTCCGCGCATACCTGCACCGGGGATGGCAATGCGATGGCCCTGCGCGTGGGCCTGCCTTTGCAGGACATGGAATTCGTTCAATTCCATCCCACCGGGATTTACGGCTCGGGCTGCCTCATCACTGAAGGCGCGCGCGGCGAAGGCGGTTACGTCACCAATGCGGCTGGCGAGCGCTTCATGGAGCGCTATGCGCCGTCTGCGAAGGATCTCGCTTCGCGCGACGTGGTCTCGCGCGCCATGACGATCGAGATCCGTGAGGGACGCGGCGTCGGCAAGCATAAGGATCATATCTATCTTCATCTTGATCATCTGGACCCGAAGATCCTGCACGAGCGCCTGCCAGGCATTTCGGAAAGCGCCCGGATTTTCGCCGGCGTCGATGTGACGAAGGAGCCGATCCCCGTTTTGCCGACCGTGCACTACAATATGGGCGGCATTCCCACGAATTATCACGGCGAAGTCGTCACGAAGCAGGACGGAAACCCCGATTCGATCGTGCCCGGACTGATGGCTCTGGGCGAAGCGGCTTGCGTGTCCATTCATGGCGCCAATCGCCTGGGCTCCAATTCGCTCATCGACCTCGTCGTCTTCGGTCGTGCGGCGGGCATTCGCGCCGCTGAACTGGTGAAGCCGGGCGAATCCCAGTCCGAACTTCCCAAGGATTCCGCGGATCGGGCGCTGGCGCGTCTCGACAAGTTCCGCTGGTCCAAGGGCGGCACGCCGACCGCGCAATTGCGCGACAAGATGCAGCGGACCATGCAGAACAATTGCGCGGTCTTCCGGACCGGCGAGGTTCTCGAAGAAGGCTCCAAGCTCATTCACGACGTGTGGAACGGTCTTTCGGACGTTTGCATCACCGATCGTTCCCTCATCTGGAATTCCGATCTGCTTGAGACGCTGGAGTTCGACAATCTGATCATTCAGGCCGTGGTGACGATGGACTCGGCCGTCGAGCGCAAGGAGAGCCGAGGCGCCCATGCGCGCGAGGATTATCCGGATCGCGACGACGCAAACTGGATGAAGCATACGCTTGCCTGGGCCAATGATGAGACCAAGCGCGTCGCCATCGATTTCCGCCCGGTCCACACCTATACGATGACCAATGAGGTCAGTTACATCGAGCCGAAAGCTCGCGTTTACTGATCGGGAGCCGCACACATGGTCGAATTCGCCCTTCCCCGCAATTCCCGCCCCTCTCCGGGCAAGACCTGGCCCAAACCCGCGGGCGCGAAAAACATCCGCGAATTCCGCGTCTATCGCTGGAATCCGGAAGATGGACAGAACCCGCGGATCGACACCTATTTCGTGAACATGGACGATTGCGGTCCGATGGTGCTCGACGCCATCATCTGGATCAAGAACACGGTCGATCCGACGCTCACGTTCCGCCGGTCCTGCCGTGAGGGCATTTGCGGATCCTGCGCGATGAACATCGACGGGACGAATACGCTCGCCTGCACGAAGGACATGACCACGATCTCGGGCGCGGTGAAGATTTATCCGCTCCCCCACATGCAGGTGGTGAAGGATCTGGTGCCCGATCTCACCGGCTTCTACGCCCAGCACGCGTCGATCGAGCCCTGGCTCAAGACCGATACGCCTTCGCCGGAAAAGGAATGGGGCCAGTCGCCGGAAGATCGCAGCAAGCTCGATGGCTTGTACGAATGCATCCTGTGCGCGTGCTGCTCAACGTCCTGCCCCAGCTATTGGTGGAACGGCGACCGCTATCTGGGACCGGCCGCTCTTCTCCAGGCCTATCGTTGGCTTGCCGATTCGCGTGACGAATCCACAGGCGAACGGCTCGATTTTCTCGAAGATCCGTTCCGACTCTATCGCTGCCACACGATCATGAATTGCGCGAAAACCTGCCCGAAGGGTCTCAATCCCGCCAAGGCCATCGCGGAGATCAAGAACATGATGGTGGCGCGGCAAGCGTAAACGCGAGAAGCGCGATCTCAAGAAGCGTCGATCCGGCATGTTGAATCCATCTCCAAAAGCCGGATCGACGCTTCAATCCAGCAAGGACGCGCCCGCGTCCGAGCGCGTATCCGCCGCCTATGAGGCCAAAGTCCGGGATGGCGTGATTGAGTCCGATCCCGCGCAGCGCGCCCTTGTCAGAAAATTCGACGCCTTTGCATCCGAATTGAAACTCTTCGGCGCCAGACGGCGCAGAAGCGTCTTCGGGCGGGTCTTTTCGAGAAAACCTGCGACGGCGCCCCGCGGCTTTTACGTTTGGGGGGAAGTCGGACGCGGCAAGACCATGCTGATGGACTTGGTTTTCGACTCTCTGGAGGTTCCTGCGAAGCGGCGCGTCCATTTCCATGCCTTCATGCAAGACGTCCATGCTCGCATCCATGAATGGCGCCGACAAAAGGCCGCGGGCGGCGTCCGCGGCGACGACCCGATCGCGCCTGTCGCCGACCAGTTGATCGCGCAAGCCTGGTTATTGTGCTTTGACGAATTCGTCGTCACCGACATTGCCGATGCGATGTTGCTGGGCCGGCTTTTTTCCGCCCTGTTCGATCGCGGCTGCGTCGTGGTCGCGACATCCAATGTCGAGCCGGCCATGTTGTATCGCGGCGGATTGAACCGCGCCCTGTTTCTCCCCTTCATCAAAGTGCTGGAGGAGCGCGTCGAAATCGTGAGGCTGGACGCGAGAACGGATTTCCGTCTTGAGAAGCTCGACAGCCTGCCGATCTATCATTGCCCCGCAGACGAAAGCGCCAGCGCGGCGCTGGGCGCGGCGTTCCAAGCTCTTTCAGGCGAAAGAGAAGGACGGCGACTCACCCTGTCGGTTCTGGGCAGAGACTTTGTGATCCCGCGCGCCGCCAATCACGTCGCGCGTCTGACCTTCAAGGATTTGTGCGGCCGACCAATGGGCGCTGCGGATTATCTGGCGCTGGCGGAGCATTTTCACACGCTGGTTTTGGACGGCGTGCCGACGATGGACCAGAGCCAGCGCAATGAAGCAAAGCGGTTCATCACGCTCATCGACACGCTTTATGACAAGCACGTCAAACTCATCATGTCCGCGGCAAGTCCGCCGCAGGGCCTTTATTCCGCGCAGGACGGGACGGAAGCGTTTGAGTTTCAGCGCACCGTGTCCCGCCTGATCGAGATGCAATCGAGGGAATATCTCGCGCTGCCGCACGGGCCCGCGGATTCCAGCGCCAGCGGAAACGCCACCGGACTGGTGGAGACATAACAATGGCTCGCGCGCCTGCGGAATCCTCAGACGCTCGCATCCTGCAGATCGCCGCGGAACATGTGCGCAAGTTCGGCGCGGCCCGCACCACGGTCGTCGCCGTCGCGGCGGAAGCGGGGATGTCGCATGCGAATGTGTATCGGTACTTCCCGTCCAAGACGTCGCTGATCGAAGCGCTGACAGAGCAATGGCTCCGCCCGCTGGAAGCGGGATTGCACGAAATAGCCGATGCGCCCGACCCGGCGGACGACAAACTTGAGCGCATCGTCTCAGCGATCTATCGCGCCTATCGCAACAAGGTGGAAACGGATCCGAACCTCTTCGCTGTTTTCGCCGATGCGGTGGAGCATGGGCGGGCCGCCGGCCGCCGGCACCGCGGGAAACTGCAAAACGAAATCAGCCGGGTGGTCGAAGAGGGAATGGCGAGCGGGGTCTTTCGGCAAGCGGATCAAAGGCGAGCGGTCGCGCTGGTCTTTGACGGGCTTCACCGCTTCCTGAATCCGATCGCGGTTCGGCTGGATCGAGACATTCCGCGCGAGCAGGCGGACGTCAGATTCGAGAGGCTGACGGCTGTCATTCTCCGGGCGCTGGGAACCCGCAGCTAGATTTTGGCTATAACGATTTACAAGAATTGTAATTTGAAATGATCTTTTCCAGCTGCTCGGCGCCCAAGCCGCAGCGCGGGCATATCAAGCATAAAATACTGATATACAACAATAAAAGACTCCACCTATCAAGCGTCCGCGCTCGGATTTAACCACCATTAAACCTTTGTTTTGTCCCCCGACCCTTGCCACTCGCGCCCAGGAAGCGCAAAGAGCGCGCCACACAGGAAAATCCTGCTCTGTCCAAACTCAAGCGAGGTCCGTGCACATGGCGCGAAACAAGATTGCACTCATCGGTTCCGGGCAAATCGGCGGCACCCTCGCCCTTCTGGCTGGCTTGAAGGAACTGGGCGACATCGTCATGTTCGACATCGCCGACGGCATCCCTCAGGGCAAGGCTCTCGATCTCGCCGAAGCGTCGCCCGTCGAAGGCTTCGATTGCCGCCTCTCCGGCGCCAGCGACTATGCCGCGATCGCCGGTTCGGACGTCATCATCGTGACCGCCGGCGTGCCGCGCAAGCCCGGCATGAGCCGCGACGATCTGCTCGGCATCAATCTCAAGGTGATGGAAAGCGTAGGCGCGGGCATCAAGCAACATGCCCCGAACGCTTTTGTGATCTGCATCACCAACCCGCTCGACGCGATGGTCTGGGCGCTGCAGAAGGCTTGCGGCCTGCCCGCCAATAAGGTCGTCGGCATGGCCGGCGTGCTCGATTCCGCGCGGTTCCGCTGGTTCCTCGCCGAGGAATTCAACGTGTCCGTGGAAGACGTCACCGCCTTCGTGCTGGGCGGTCATGGCGACGACATGGTTCCCTCGGTGCGCTATTCCACCGTGGCGGGCATTCCGCTCCCCGATCTCGTGAAAATGGGTTGGACCACGCAGGAGAAAATCGACGCCATCGTCAAGCGCACGCGCGGCGGCGGCGGCGAAATCGTCAATCTCCTGAAGACGGGTTCGGCCTTCTACGCGCCCGCCTCCTCGGCCATCGCGATGGCGGAGAGCTATCTGCGCGACAAGCGCCGGGTTCTGCCCTGCGCCGCTTACCTCTCCGGCCAATATGGCGTCCGCGACATGTATGTCGGCGTGCCGGTCATCATCGGCGAGAACGGCGTCGAAAAGATCGTCGAGATCCAATTGGACGCCGCCGAGAAGGAAATGTTCGCCACGTCCGTAAAGTCGGTTCAGACTTTGGTCGACGCCTGCAAGACGATCAATCCGGCTTTCGCCTGACGAGAGATTGCGCGGGCCGCGCATCAGCAGGCTCGCGCATTCGATCGACGAGATTGAGGAATTCATATGAACATCCATGAATATCAGGCGAAAGCCATTCTCAAGTCATTCGGCGCTCCCGTCTCCAACGGCGTCGCGATTTTGAAAGCTGAAGACGCGGCCGCGGCCGCAAAGCAACTCGGAGGGCCGCTCTGGGTCGTCAAGTCGCAGATCCATGCCGGGGGTCGCGGCAAGGGCAAATTCAAGGAAGCGACCGCCGGCGAGAAAGGCGGCGTCCGCCTCGCCAAGTCTGTCGATGAGGTCGTTGAATTCGCCAAGCAGATGCTGGGCGCGACGCTCGTGACGATCCAGACCGGACCCGCGGGCAAGCAGGTCAACCGCCTCTATATCGAGGACGGATCGGACATCGCGAAAGAATTCTATCTCTCAGCCCTCGTGGACCGCGTGACCTCACGCGTTTCCTTCGTCGTGTCGACCGAAGGCGGCATGGACATCGAGCAAGTCGCCCACGACGCGCCGGAAAAGATCATCACCTTCTCCGTCGATCCCGCCACCGGCGTCATGCCCCATCATGGCCGCACCGTCGCGAAGGCTCTCGGCCTGACGGGAGAGCTCGCAAAGCAGGCCGACAAGCTTCTCAACCAGCTCTATCGGGCGTTCGTTGAGAAGGACATGTCGATGCTTGAGATCAATCCGCTCATCGTGACGACGGACGGGCAGCTCCGTTGCCTCGACGCAAAGGTCTCCTTCGATTCGAACGCGCTTTATCGTCATCCCGACGTCATGGCGCTGCGCGATGAGACGGAAGAAGACGCGAAAGAAATCGAAGCGTCGAAATACGACCTCAACTACATCACGCTCGATGGCACCATAGGCTGCATGGTCAATGGCGCAGGCCTCGCCATGGCCACGATGGACATCATCAAGCTTTATGGCGAAGCGCCCGCCAATTTCCTCGACGTCGGCGGCGGCGCTAGCAAGGAAAAGGTCACGGCGGCTTTCAAGATCATCACCGCCGATCCGAACGTCAAAGGCATCCTGATCAATATTTTCGGCGGCATCATGCGCTGCGACGTCATCGCAGAAGGTGTGATCGCAGCGGTCAAGGAAGTCGGCCTGAAGGTTCCGCTCGTGGTTCGCCTTGAGGGCACCAATGTGGAGCTTGGAAAGAAAATCGTCAGCGAATCGGGTCTCAACGTCATCTCGGCCGATGACCTCGACGATGCTGCGCAAAAAATCGTGAAGGCCGTGAAGGAGGCTGTCTGATGTCCGTTCTGATCGACCGCAACACGAAAGTCATTTGCCAGGGGTTCACCGGAAAGAACGGCACGTTCCATTCCGAACAGGCGACCGCCTATGGCACCGAAATGGTGGGCGGCACGTCGCCGGGCAAGGGCGGCTCCACCCATCTGGGACTGCCGGTGTTCGACACCGTCATGGAAGCGAAAGCCGCCACCGGCGCCGATGCTTCCGTCATCTATGTTCCGCCGCCGGGCGCCGCTGATGCGATCTGCGAAGCGATCGACGCCGAGATCCCGCTGATCGTCTGCATCACGGAAGGCATTCCCGTGACGGACATGATCCGCGTGAAGCGTTCGCTGATCGGTTCGAAGTCGCGCCTCATCGGGCCCAATTGCCCCGGCGTCATGACTGCGGGCGAATGCAAGATAGGCATTATGCCCGGCAATATCTTCAAGCCGGGCAGCGTGGGCATCGTTTCGCGTTCCGGCACGCTGACCTATGAAGCCGTGTTCCAGACGACGCGCGAAGGCCTCGGCCAGACGACGGCCGTGGGCATCGGCGGCGACCCCGTGAAAGGCACGGAATTTATCGACGTGCTCGAAATGTTCCTCGCCGACGATCACACGAAGTCGATCATCATGATCGGCGAAATCGGCGGCTCCGCCGAAGAGGACGCCGCGCAATTCCTGAAGGACGAGGCGAAGCGCGGCCGCAAGAAGCCGATGGTGGGCTTCATCGCCGGACGCACCGCGCCTCCGGGCCGTCGCATGGGCCATGCGGGCGCTATCATTTCCGGCGGCAAGGGCGGGGCTGAAGACAAGATCGCCGCGATGGAGGCCGCAGGCATTCGCGTCTCGCCATCGCCCGCGCGTCTTGGCAAGACCCTCGTCGAAGTCCTTAAGGGCTGATCTCCGTCTGCGCGACAACGCGTCGCGCCCTTCGGGCGCGGCGTCCAACAACATGAGGCTGGTTCAATGGCGCGTCAGGACCTGAACGAATCTTTGCTGCAGACGTCGTTCCTCTACGGAGGCAACGCCGCCTATATTGAAGATCTCTACGCTCGATACCAAGCCGATCCCGCAAGCGTCGAGCCCGAATGGCGCGAGTTCTTCGGGGCGCTTTCAGATGATCCGGCCTCCGTGAAAAAGAGCGCCAATGGCGCGTCGTGGAAAAAGGCGAACTGGCCGATCCACGCCAATGGAGAATTGGTCTCCGCTCTCGACGGCAATTGGGCGCTGGTCGAAAAGGCCATGGGCCAGAAGATCACCGCCAAAGCCGCCGAGAAAAGCGGCGGCGTCTCAGAGGCTGACGTTCAGCAAGCCACGCGAGACAGCGTTCGCGCGCTCATGATGATCCGCGCCTATCGCATGCGCGGGCATTTGCACGCCCAGCTTGATCCCCTCGGAATGGCGGCGATCAAGGATCATGAAGAGCTGCATCCGGCGAGCTACGGCTTCACGGAAGCCGATTACGGCCGCAAGATTTTTCTTGATCACGTGCTCGGACTTGAATCCGCGACGATCCCTGAAATGCTCGCCATCCTGCGTCGCACCTATTGCGGCACGATCGGCTTTGAATTCATGCATATCTCCGATCCCGCGGAGAAGGCCTGGATTCAGGAGCGCGTTGAAGGCCCGGATAAAGAGATCACCTTCACACGCGAAGGCAAGCGCGCGATCCTGAGCAAGCTCGTCGAGGCGGAAGGTTTCGAGAAGTTTTGCGACCTTCGCTTCCGCGGCACCAAACGTTTCGGTCTGGACGGCGGCGAGGCGATGGTTCCCGCCCTTGAACAGATCATGAAGCGCGGCGGCGCGCTCGGCGTGAAGGAAATCGTTCTCGGCATGTCGCATCGCGGCCGCCTGAACGTGCTCGCCAGCGTGATGAGCAAGCCTCATCGCGCGATCTTCCATGAGTTTAAGGGCGGCTCCTTCGCTCCCGAGGAGGTCGAAGGCTCCGGCGACGTGAAGTACCATTTGGGCGCTTCATCCGACCGCGAGTTCGACAACAACAAGGTTCACTTGTCCCTCACGGCCAACCCTTCTCATCTCGAGATCGTTGATCCGGTGGTTCTGGGAAAGGTGCGCGCCAAACAGGATCTGCTGGGCGACGTCACTGAGCGCGGCATGGTCCTTCCGCTGCTGATCCATGGCGATGCGGCTTTCGCAGGCCAGGGCGTCGTGGCTGAATGTTTCGGCCTTTCCGGCCTGAAAGGGCATCGGACGGGCGGGTCGATCCACTTCATCGTGAACAATCAGATCGGCTTCACCACCTATCCTCGCTATTCGCGCTCGTCGCCCTATCCCTCCGACGTGGCGAAGATGATCGAATCGCCGATCTTCCATGTGAATGGC
>Ga0315899_10009928_pt1 | contig 10207 bp, 9 predicted proteins | sample LakEriMetagenome_2_FD_203518 | JGI IMG/M metagenome (GOLD analysis project Ga0315899, IMG submission 203518) | Freshwater fungal communities from buoy surface, Lake Erie, Ohio, United States - Buoy 4 MA112 | ecosystem: Environmental > Aquatic > Freshwater > Lake | place: USA: Lake Erie, Ohio...
CTCAAAGAGACCATCTCCGTCTTTGTCCGACAGCCGGCGAACGCGGCCCAACCGGGCAGCTCCGCTTTCCGAGTAACCGCGCATCTCGACCACATAGGCCCTCCCCCACTCGTCGAAATCGAGTGCGACCGGGTCGCAAACGTGGGGCTCGGCCGCGACCAACCGGACCTCCAGGTCAGGCCCGACCCGGAGCGTCGAAACCGCCGCGGAACTCTCAGTCGGGCGAATTCGCGACAGCACCGGCACGGATTGTCCCCGCGCGGTCCCCGGCACTGCTTCCGCCCCGCCCCAGGCGCCCAGCTGCAGACAGACGACCAAGACCCACCGGCAGCTGAAAAAATGCCCGGCCCGAAACATTTCCGGCCCCCCCCTGTTGTCCTGAAACCCTTGGAAAACAGGCTTATTCTCCGATATCCAAGGGCCTGCGGCAATTCACCGTCCCTGCCCCACTCTGGCCCGAAGCAAAATGCGAGCTATACTTTACAGTGTTAGGTTACTTAACGATGTTAACTGTAGTCCGCCGCTGCGGTTCTCCTCGCGACGGAAACTCTCTCCCGGCTGCACCCATGCCCCGCTCACGCTCCACTGCTCCAGCCCTCTCCTCCGCGGCACGTCGCGAGCAGCAAAAGCGGGAAACCCGTGAAAAGATCGTGGCCGCCGCCACCAAAGTCCTGCTCCGCGAAGGCGTTGACGGCTTTTCCATGCGGAAACTGGCGACCCAAATCGGCTACACCCCAACCGCCATCTATTTTCATTTTCCGGATCGGGAATCGCTGCTGAGCGAGGTCGTCGAACGGCAATTTCTCCGGTTCAGGGACTCCTTTACCCGCATCGCTCGCGAACCGGACCCGATTGAACGCTTGCGCGCCATGGGCCTGGCCTTGATTCAGTTTGCCGTGGACCATCCGGCCCACTACCGCTGCCTGTTCCTCGTCCCCATACACAACATTCCCAAAGGCAGGCTCATTGAGAAGGGCAATCCGTCTCAGGATTGTTACGCCCTGCTGCATTCAACCATTGCCGAGGCGCTCGCCCAGGGCCGCTTCCTCCCCCAGCATCGCGATTCCCAACTGCTGGCTCAGGTTTTTTTCGCCGGTGTCCATGGCCTCGCCGCCCTCCATTTGATCAAGGGTGACGACGACTGGATTCAGTGGACCGATCTCGGCGAACGCTCTCGAGTCATGGTCGATGGGCTACTCGCCGGACTTTGTCGAGCCGAACCAAAATTGTTGCCAAGGACGGCGAAAGCGGGGGGCGAAATCGTCGCGAAGAAAGCCCCAATTGCCAGTCGAACAACAAGGAGCCGTCGATGAATTGGGTCGCTTGGCGGATGTTGGTGGGAGACACGACGAAATACCTTGGCTTGGTCTTTGGCATTTCCTTCGCCACCGTGCTGATGACGCAGCAAATTTCGATTTTTGTCGGCATCATGAAACGCACCGCCAGTCAAGTTCTCGACGTGCGCGATGCCCCGATCTGGGTCACCGACTCGAAGACGCGGTTTATCGATGAAGCACCGGGCCTGCCCGACAGTGATCTGATGCGCGTCCGCGGGGTCGCAGAGGTCGCCTGGGCGGTCAAACTGTACAAGGGACAGGTCACGGCCCGACTCGCCAACGGAGATTTTCGGGCGGTCGTCCTGTTCGGACTTGATGACCACAGCCTCGTCGGTGCGCCTTGCGAAATGCTCGCCGGTTCACTCTCCGACCTGAACCAGCCTGACGCCGTGATCATCGACAAGGCGGGACATGAGTACATGTGGCCGGGACAGCCCCTGGAATTGGGGCGCGAGTTTGAACTCAATGACCGCCGCGCCAGGCTGGTGGGAATCTGCAAAGCATCTCCGCCATTTACAACCTTGCCCATCCTTTACGCGCGGTATTCAACCGTGCGCGGATTTGTGCCCAAACAGCGAAACCTGATGAACTACGTACTCGCCTGCCCGCGCCAAGACGTCACGGCCGAATCCGCCTGCGCGGCGATTCAAGCCCACACCGGACTGGCGGCCTACACTCGCGACCAATTTTTCTGGAAGACGATTCAATACTTTCTGGCGACGACCGGTATCCCCGTAAACTTTGGCATCACCATCACGCTCGGTTTCGTCGTCGGCGCGGCGATTACGGGCCAAACCTTCTATCTGTTCACGATCGAAAATCTCAAGCAGTTTGGCGCTCTCAAGGCGATGGGAGTCACAAATTCCCGCATTCTGCTGATGGTCGGGCTGCAGGCCCTGGTAGTGGGAATTGTCGGCTATGGGATCGGGATTGGACTGACCGCAGGTTTCTTCGAGAGCACCAAGAACATTACCCATCTGGCCGGGCTGTACCTCCAACCGCTGGCGGCCATTGGCGTCGGAATCGCCGTGCTCCTGATTATCCTTTTTTCGGCCCTGATTGCCTCGATCAAGGTCTTGGTCCTGGAACCGGCCGTTGTCTTCCGAGGAGGTTAAGCATGGCAGCATCTTCCGATTCGATTTCCCAATCGACCACGGACTCCGCTGCGGTCGACACCGCCTCCCCGGCCGTCAGTTGCCTGAACTTGACCAAAGAGTTCGGCCGCGGTGACACCCGAATCACCGCAGTCGATCAGGTGACCCTCGCCATCCAGCCGGGCGAAATGAGCCTGCTCGTCGGACCTTCCGGCTGCGGCAAGACCACGTTGATCTCCATGATCGCAGGCTTGCTCAATCCCACCGCGGGCGAGGTCTCCATTTTTGGTCAAAGGCTCGATCAACTGCGTGGCTGCAGACTCGTCGCGTTCCGCGCCCGCAATATCGGCTTTGTCTTCCAGCAATACAACCTGCTACCCACGCTGAATGCCGCCGAAAACGCCGCCGTCCCCCTGCTGATTGCCGGTGAATACCGGGCCACCGCAGTGAACACCGCTCGCCAGGTTCTCGAATCCGTCGGGCTGGCGGCCCGGGCCAAGGCTTACCCGTCTCAATTGTCCGGCGGGCAACAGCAACGCGTGGCCATTGCTCGGGCGCTGATTCACCAGCCGCGGATTCTCGTCTGTGATGAACCGACCGCCGCGCTCGACGCGCAGTCAGGAAGGAATGTGATGGAACTGCTCTCCCGCGTCGCCGTCGATCCGCAACGCGCCGTGATTATCGTCACCCATGACTCCCGAGTCTACCAGTTTGGACAACGTATCATCACGATGTCCGATGGTCGCATCGAATCCATTGAATCCAGCACTAAACACCTCGGAGCCCACTCGTGATCCGCTTTCTTCGCAATTGGACGCTACCCGTGATCTCGCTGGCTCTGCTGCTGTTCGGGATCACCCACGTGTTACAGGCCAATCGGGATATGCCTTCCGTCCCACCTCCTGCGCCACCGCCGCGAAGCCCCTTCGGCGATTCTATTGCGGCCAGCGGACTGATCGAGCCGCGCAGCGAAAACATCTCCATCGGCAGCCCTTTTTCTGGCGTGATCCAGGAAGTTTTCGTCAACGCTGAAAAGGTCGGCTCGACGGTCCGCCAGGGCGATCCGCTTTTTCGCATCGACGATCGCCACCTCCGCGCGCAACTGGCTGTCGAACAGGCTCTGCTTGCGACTCCACGGGCTCAACTGCAGCGGCTCGATGCGCTCCCCCGCCCGGAAGAAGTCAAACCGGCCGAGTTCCGCGTGGTCGCGGCCCAAGCCCGCCTGCAATCGGCCAACGATGCGTTCGAACGGGCGATGAAACTGAGACAAAACGCGGCTCTGCCGGAGGCTGAAATCGTCGCCGCAATTCAGGAAAAAGAGTTTGCCGTCGCCGAGTTGGCTCGCGCCGAATCGGAATTGGCACTGCTTAAAGCAGGAGCCTGGGTTCACGACCGACACATCATTGAGGCCGATGTCCAGGCGATCGAAGCCCGCATCCAGCAAATCCAGACTGAAATCGATCGCTCTCTGGTTCGCGCTCCCCTCGATGGCGTCGTCCTTCAGGTCAACATCCGGCCGGGTGAGTTTGTCGGGACTCCGGCCAGCAAGGACCTGATCGTCCTCGGCGACATGGGGCAACCTCATGTGCGAGTCGATGTCGACGAGAACGACATCCCCAGATTTCGCCCCGGTTCGGCTGCTTCCGCCATCGTTCGCGGCAGTGCCGACGATCGACTGGAAATCGATTTCGTCCGGGTCGAGCCCTACGTGATCCCCAAACAGGCTTTGACCGGGAACAACACGGAGCGTGTCGACACTCGGGTCTTGCAGGTCATCTTTGCCGTCCGACCCAACCAGACAGAGGTTTTTGTCGGACAGCAAGTCGACGTCTTTATTAAAGCAGAGCCGATCGCGGGACCCGGCTTATCGGAAGCCAATTCCGCCTCGCCCCCGCGCTGATTGCTCCGACTTGCCAAAGCCGAACCTTTGCCGGACGATAGTCGCTGGATGAAATGCGGAGCGGGCGGACGCCGGTACGAGAACAGCGCGAAGGACACTCCCGGGACAATCCCCGAAAAGAGGGTGACGCTTGATTTTTGAGCTCAATCACTGGACCACCTGGTCGACGCTCTATTTGCTGGGTGAGTGGCTGATCCGGCTCGGCATGCTGCTCTGGATCCCGAACCGCCGCTCGCCCGAAGCAGCCAAAGGCTGGCTGCTCCTGATCTTCTTTCTCCCCAGTCTCGGAATTCTGCTCTACTGGCTGATCGGCCGCCCCACCATGCCCGCCTCCCGACGGCGGCGGAACGAACAGTTGCTCCGGCTGCTCGCTCCGGTGGGAGAACGACTCAGGGCGAGCCCCAACCTGACTCATCCCGATGTTGGCCCCGACCTGAATACTGCCGTCCAACTGGCGGCCAATACCGGCCGGCTCCCGATTCTGGGCGGCAACACGCTGCAACTTCTCCCCGACTATGTGGCGAGTATCGAACGGCTTGCGGCGGATATCGATGCGGCCAGCCATCACGTGCATTTGCTCTATTACATCTTCGCGGCCGATGAAGTCACCCAGCCCGTGATCGAGGCGCTCCAGCGCGCGGCCCAACGGGGCGTCCAATGCCGTGTTCTCGTCGACGCGCTCGGCTCCAAGCGAATGCTGCCCGGACTGCGCTCGGCTCTCGCTCACAGTGGCGTGCACTTGATCGAGATGCTGAAGACGGGAATCTGGCGGCAGTTCGCCCGCCGCGGGGATCTCCGTAACCATCGCAAGATCGCCGTCATCGACGGTCAAGTCGCCTACACCGGATCGCAGAACCTGATCAGCCCGACGTTCAAGGCGGGGATTACTTACGAAGAGCTGGTCGTGCGTGCAACCGGCCCGATCGCCCTCGAATTTCAATTTGTCTTCGTGTCCGATTGGCACCTGGAAACGAACGAAGTCCTCGATGCTCCAGAGTTTTTCCCCGAGCCTCAAGCTACGGGCAGCCAACCAGCCCAAGTCTTGCCCAGTGGGCCGACTTATTCCAGTCAGAGCACGCAACGGCTCGTCGTGCTGCTGATCCACAACGCCCGCCAGCGCGTGGTGGTGACGACGCCTTATTTCATCCCCGATGAGTCGTTGCAGCATGCCCTCCAGACGGCAGCGATGCGCGGAGTCGAAGTCCACCTCGTCGTCTCCGAGGTGGAGGATCAATTCCTCGTTGGCCAGGCTCAACAGTCGTATTACGAGGAATTGCTCGAGACGGGTGTGCGAATCCACCTCTTTCAAGGCGAATTCCTGCACGCCAAACACCTCAGCATTGACGAAGAAGTGTGCCTGATTGGCTCCAGCAACATGGACATTCGCTCGTTTGTACTCAACGCCGAGATCAGCCTGCTGGCATACGACCGCCAGCTGACCGAAGATCTGATAAACCAGCAAAAACGCTATTTTTCCCGCAGCCGCGAGCTGCAACTCTCGGCGTGGCGTCAGCGAAGCTATCTCCGGCAACTCAGCCAAAATGTCTGCCGGCTCCTCAGCCCCCTGCTTTGAGCCTCCCCCCGGCGAACTCCCAATCGCCCTGTTTTCACCCTGATCACCGCTCCTGCGACGTTCCTCAACGGGATTGATGAATTCCCCGCAAATCCCTACTCTCTGCTCGCCCCTCGAACTACCATGGAGAACTCCCTGCCCAGCAGGCAGCCCTCCCTCGCCCAGTCGCTTCGCCCCGCCAGCATGCTTCCGTTTCGTTCCCCCAAAAAGCTCGTCACCGCCGGTCTCGTCCTGGCCCTGATTCTGCTCGGCCCGGTTCCGCTGCTGCCGCCGGATCTATTGGTTGCGCAAACTCAAAAGCTCCTCGGTGGCGAGAACAAGATTGCCTATTTGGTCGCGACGATCGGGTTTCAAGGTCTTTACTATGGGCTCGTCGGTGGGCTGACCGGCGTCTCTTTGACTCGCTTTGGATCGCGCCGCGCCCGCCTTCTGCAACTCGCGCTGGTGCCGCTCGCCTTGTTTGCCCTCCGCTCGCTGGTTTACCTGTTGAACTCGGGGGACTTTCCGGTCGGGACCAACTCGGCTGTCGCAGTCGTGGCCTGCTTTTTCGGAGTCGCCGCCGGAGTCGCACTCCTCTATCGCCAGTGGCAACCTCTGCTGCTGGTGACGGCCATCGCCTGCGCACTCGGAGCTTGGATTTTCCTCGGCGGAATTTCGGCGTCCACTCGCCAAGCGACCCACGACCGGCTCCTGAGACTCGCGGCGGCTGTCGATCAACTTCCGCCCGGTGAGCAGCGGCTCCCCGCCATCCTGCGCAACCTTTTCGCTCCACTTGAGGGCGAACTGACCGCCGACTCAAGACTCGCCGCCAATCGCTCGGCAATCCTCGCCCTCGGGATCGCGGTTGGCGATGAGAGTTTTGCCAAGTTCGCCCGGATTTCACTCGAACCGGCACTGCTCCAGCAACTGCTCCGGGCCCGCTCCGGAGCGGCTCTCCATGGTCGCGAGGACTGGCCTCGGCACTTTGCCCTCAGCGCCGCGATCGCCGTCGCCACCCATCCCTTTGTCAGCAGCGCCAGTGGCTTGCTCAAAGAGGAACTCGATTCCCTGTCCGGAGGGAGTGGTTTTTCATTCGGCGATTTGCTGGCCGATCAGGCGGGAATTCGCTTTGCAGCCGCTGCCACCCGCTCGCGCGACTCGGCAGCCGCACTCGCCCAACGCATCGACTTGGAGTTTAAACCGAGCGACTTCTTCCCTCCCGCTGAAGACTTGCCCGAGCATCTCACAGCCGAAAACTTTCGCCAGACCATCGGCTTGGTGGGCAGTCCAAAATACCGGCAGCTGACGCGCGAAATAGAGAATCGTCTCAATCGGTGCGAATGGCTGAGGGATGACTAAATCGCCTGCACCGGCATTCCCCACCCACCGGGTGCCCGCCCACGGAGTGCCCGCCCACGGAGTGCCCGCCCACGGAGTGCCCGAACACGGAGTGCCCGAACACGGAGTGCCCGAACACGGGGTCCCGTGAACGGGGTGAGCGACAACGGAGTGCGCGTCAACGGGGTTCTAGTCCATCGCAGCCGAGTAACTGACCAACGCCTCTTCGGCTCGTCGCCGATCGATCTCTTCTGGCACGAGAAACAGGACATCGTCCCCACAAGCCTCCGCCACCGGGCAAAACTCTTCAGCCACGTGGTATTTGTCCTGCTGTCGATATCCACGAAAGAGCAGCCGCGTCCCCGGCTCTGCCTGCAGCAAGGCATACAGAAAACAGGCAACCCGGAAGCGGCCGTTGATTAGCAGCAAATCAGGTTGCCCTAAGCGGAACTTCCAAGGCGCAGCCAAATAGTCGCCGACCTGCTGGCGGTCTTCTGGCGTCATCAGCTCGCGCCAAGAGCCAAAGCCCCGCAGGTCGCTTGACACCAGCCGAGCTCGCCCAGCCATCTCGTTGAACTCCGGCGTCTCGAGACAATGGGCAAACTGCTGCAAACGCTCCGCGTCACTCTCCACGACGACCACCTCGGCAGCAGTCTCGCGCAGCATCCACAAGGCTGGACCGCAGCAGTCGTAGCCACCGAAATGTCGACAATCGAGCGCCAGTTTGCGGAACATCGGCCCGATGCTCTGCGCTTGCAACAACTCTCCGCCGAGCCCCTCGTCGGCGTCGGCATCGTCCGCCGCGAAGTACTCGGTGAACTCTCGCTCCCAATTCAGCGGGTTGAGCCGACTCAACCAATTTCCCAGCGCATTCCAAGCCATCGTCGCCACTCCCTGATCCCTAACCGAACCGCGTCGACTTCCACGGAACATCCCGTTCATCGCCGATTACGCTATCCCGCCCCACCGCGAATGTCAATTTGACTTGGGGCAGCCATGCTAGCAACTCGCAGTTCGGCGCAGCCTCGGGAGCTGATCGGGGGAGTCGCGACGGCCGTGATCCGATTGCGGATGGCCCCGGCTTTTAGTCAGCCTCGGCCTTGCGGAGGATTTTTTCCATTGGCCGCCCCTTGGCCAATTCATCGACCAGCTTGTCGAGATAGCGAACTTCGCGCATCAGCGGATCCTCAATCTCCTCGATCCTCACGCCGCAGATCACTCCCTTGATCAGTTCCCGCTGCGGATTGAGCTTCGGTGCTTTCCCGAAAAACGTTTCAAAGTCCGTTCCGTTTTTCAGGTGCTTGGCCAGTCCCGCCGAAGTGTATCCCGTCAACCAGCGAATGATCTGATCGACCTCCGCTTGGGTGCGTCCCTTTTTTTCCGCCTTGGCAACGTAGTGCGGATAGACGCTGGCAACAGTCATTGTATAAATCCGGTGCTTGGCCATTCGCTCTCTCCCAAAAGAGTTGACGCCCCCCAATTGCCCAGTTCCCTGGCTATCCCCCTGAACCGGCTCGCTGTAGGTTGAGGTGCTGGTGCTGGACCCGATGACTTCGTTCACCCCGCGCCATGCGCAGCCCGACTCCCATCTGCGTTCCCAGCCGGTTCGGCTGACAGGAAATTCCCGATGCATTCCGCTCTCATGTTAATGGTTGGTTTTCTCGCGCTCAGCCCCCTCAATGCGGCGGATTTATTGCTGACGGCGCCTGCTGACTACCAAGTGATCCAACGCTCCAGAGATAACGAGGCGAGCGTGCAGATCGCCGGGGAATTGTCTGCCGAACTCCCGCCAGGAGAGGTCGTGATCGAAGCTCGGCTCGGGGACCAGCAGCAGAGCGGTCCGTGGCTTCGAGTTGAGGGAAACGTTAAGGGACGCGAACTCAGGGGGAAGGTATCCGCTCCGGCTGGCGGTTGGTGGCTGCTCGAAGTCCGCGTCTCGGTCGATGGGGGCGAGTTCGCGCGCGGGGTGATTCCTCACCTTGGAGTTGGTGAGCTGTTCGTCGTCGCTGGACAATCCAATTCAGCCAATCACGGCGAGGAGAGACAAACTCCCAAGTCGGGAAGAGTCGCAACGTTCGATGGCCGCAGTTGGCGACTCGCCGCGGACCCTCAGCCCGGTGCGAGCGGCGAGGGAGGGAGTTTCATGCCTCCGCTGGGCGATGCGATAGTCGCGCAGGAAGCAGTTCCTGTTGGTTTCATCGCCTGTGGAGTCGGCGCCACAAGCGTTCGCGAATGGCTACCGCGTGGAGCGCGCTTTCCGAATCCTCCCACGATTGAAAACCGCGTGGAAAGGCAGACCGATGGCAGCTGGGCCAGCAAGGGAGAAGCCTATGATGCCTTCATCGCGCGAATCAAGCCGCTGGGCAAAAACGGATTTCGCGCGGTCCTCTGGCACCAGGGCGAGAGCGACGCCAATCAGCAGGATTCTTCCCGCACGTTGGAGGGAAAACTCTATCGCGACTATCTCGAGCGATTGATCCGCGATTCGCGAAGCGACTTGGGCTGGGATGTTCCCTGGTTTGTGGCTCAAGCGAGCTATCACGTTCCGGGCGATGAGAGCAGCGACGAAATTCGCGCGGCGCAAAGCTCGCTCTGGCGCGATGGAATCGCGCTACAGGGCCCGGACAGCGACGCCCTCAAGGGCCCTCTCCGCGAAAACAATGGTCAGGGAGTTCACTTCAGTGGCCCCGGCCTGCGCATGCACGCCGCCAAGTGGGCCGAACAAATCCTCCCCTGGCTCGGGCAATGGAATGAACCCAGATAGAGGGGGCCAATCAATAAGGGACCACACAGCCAACCCCGCCCGGCCGAGCTGAGCTGTGTCCGCGTTTTCTTCTCCTTCATTTCGAGGGAGCGTTCTCAGGGAGAGAATTAGCACCGAGCCGCCGGGCACGGATCTTTTCTCCGCCGCTCTGGGTGAACTTCTCTACCGCTCCCACATTCCCCTCGACGACCCAGTAGACAATCTCGCCCGTGCCCAGATTCC
>Ga0315899_10009932_pt1 | contig 10205 bp, 14 predicted proteins | sample LakEriMetagenome_2_FD_203518 | JGI IMG/M metagenome (GOLD analysis project Ga0315899, IMG submission 203518) | Freshwater fungal communities from buoy surface, Lake Erie, Ohio, United States - Buoy 4 MA112 | ecosystem: Environmental > Aquatic > Freshwater > Lake | place: USA: Lake Erie, Ohio...
TTCGCGATGACCTTGGTATTCAACGCCTTCTGTGGCTGGGCGACGGCTTGGCTAATGATCACACCGACGGGCACATCGACAATCTCGCGCGCTTTGTGGGTGTAAACCATATCCTCATTCCGCAAGGCGCAGGGTCCGATGACCCCAATGAAGCGGTTTTTGAAGATGCCAGGAAACGCGCCGAAGCATTTGGATGCCGGGTCAGCCGCATACCTTCAGTGGGGCGCTTCTTGCAAGATGGGGAAATCGTTCCGGCAAGCTATATGAATTTCTACATCGGCAATGCCGCAATTGTCGTGCCCCTGTATGGCGCGCGGAATGACGATGCCGCGATTGCCACCTTAGCGTCATTGTTCCCGGACCGAGAGGTTGTCGGTGTTATGGCCGACGCCGTTTTAACCGGCGGAGGCAGCTTCCATTGCTCCAGCCAACAAGTGCCGACGTAACTCTATTGGAATTTAAAGCGCAAATACCCATATCCCGAGCATGCAACTAAGAAGAGGATTTCCCATGAAAAAAGCTTTTCTACTCGCCCTTGCCGCCGCAAGTATGGCAGCCCCAGCCTTAGCCGACCACCATGGCGCCAAATCAGCCGACCATGGCAAAATGCATAAGGCGCATCAGGAACGTCTTGCGAAAATCCTTGCCGACCCTGCCCGCGCCAATGATGCCAAACGCGACCAATATCGCCACCCGGCCGAAACATTTGAGTTTTTCCGCGTCCATCCCGATCATGTCATTGGTGAATATGCCCCCGGCGGGGCCTGGGTGTCGCGTATTCTCGGCCGCTATGTTAACGAAAATGGTAAATATACTGGCCTGTATTTCGGTACAAAAACCCATTTTAGCGATCAGCAAAAACAGGGACTTGCTTCTGCGATCGCTAAGTTTCCGTCTGATGTTGCGGCTGTATCGGGCCGACCTGCATCTGATTTCAACGCATTTTCCCTCAGCGAAATTCCGGAAGGCGCAAAGGGCAGCTTTGACCGCATATTGATCATGCGGATGATGCACAATATGATCAACTGGAACATTGCAGACGCCGAAGTCAAGGCCATGCGCGATCTGCTGAAGCCGGACGGCCTGATTGGCATTGAACAGCATCGTGCCAAGGCAGACGCCCCCTATAGCTATACCAATGGCAGCAAGGGCTATATGCGCGAAGGCGACATCATCAACTTCATGGAAATCCATGGCTTTGAACTTGTCGCTAAGAGCGATGTGAACGCCAATCCCAAGGATAGCGCCAACTGGCCCGATGGTGTATGGACATTACCGCCTGCACTGCGTTTGAAGGATGTCGATCGCGCAAAATATGAAGCGATTGGCGAAACCGACCGGATGACATTGTTGTTCAAAAAGCGTGATTGATAATTTTGCGGTGGCAGCGGCGCGGATGCGTGTCGCTGTCATCACAAAACACGCAAAATATTCGGCCTGACGACAATCATGATTGCAGCGCGTTTCTGCGTGCGGCTATAGAAGCCGCATGACCAGAAATATCACCATAGCCGCGTTGCAATTGCCTTTGTCGGCTAGCGAAGCCGACAATATCGATGCCGTCAGCGACCTTGTCTCGCAGGCGTCCGACCTTGGCGCACAAATCATCCTCCCGCCTGAACTTTTTTCAGGCCCTTATTTCTGTAAAACGCAGGAAGAAGCGCATTTCGCGCTCGCGCGGCCAACTCTGGAGCATCCTGCGGTCAAGGCAATGGCAAAATTGGCCAAGCGCCTGGGCGTTGCCATCCCCGCCAGCTTCTTCGAACGCGACGGGGCACATTTTTACAACAGCATCGCGATGATTGACGCCAATGGCGACGTCATGGGCGTGTATCGCAAGAGCCATATTCCCGACGGCCCCGGTTATCAGGAGAAATATTATTTCCGCCCCGGCAATACAGGGTTTAAAGTCTGGGACGTACTGGGCACGCGCATCGGTGTAGGCATCTGTTGGGACCAGTGGTACCCCGAATGCGCACGCGCCATGGCGTTGATGGGTGCCGAGCTTTTATTCTATCCTACGGCCATCGGTGCAGAGCCGCAGGATGCAACATTGGATACACGGCATATGTGGCGGCGGGCTATGATTGGCCATGCGGTATCGAACTGTATGCCGGTCATTGCAGCCAATAGAGTCGGCAGCGAGGATGATCACGGCCATGCAGCGCAGAAATTCTACGGTACCAGTTTCATCGCCAATGAATGGGGCGATGTGGTCTGCGATCTCAACGACACTGAAACTGGCCTATTGTTAGCGACCTTTGACCTGGATCAAGCACGCGCGCACCGAGCCAGCATGGGCTTCTTCCGCGACCGCAGGCCCGCATTATACACCCGCCTTGCTGAGGATATTTGAACTGTTGCATCTCTATCTTATTGGCATAGGTTCAAATCAGCCACATCCCGTCATCGGCACGCCAAACCGCATAATTCCGCAAGCGGTAGCCGCGTTGGAGATGGACGACATTGATGTATTCGCGCATTCTGCCGCTATTCAATCCAGCCCGATAGGGCCGTCGTCGCGCCGCTTTGCCAATGCGGCTGCGGTCGTAGCGACCACACTTGAGCCCCCTGCCCTGCTGACACGCCTGCATGAAATCGAAAGCCATTTCGGACGCGTCCGTAGAGGCCAAAGCTGGCGCGCGCGGGTGCTGGACCTCGACATACTCTTATGGTCCGGCGGCATGTGGGCCGGTAGCAAGCCTGAGCTTTCCATCCCCCATCCAGGCCTGCGTTCGCGCAGTTTTGTCCTTACGCCTGCCGCCATGGTTGCCCCCGATTGGCGCGACCCGGTGTCGGGTCTTAACATTCGTCACCTGCAATCGCGATTTAACCGAGCAAAGGCGCTTGACCAGTCCCCCCACCACCATTAGGGGGAGCGCTCTCCTATAAACCCAAGTGGGTTCAGGTCGGGGGGCCCTTAGCTCAGTCGGTAGAGCAACTGACTTTTAATCAGTAGGTCGCTGGTTCGAACCCAGCAGGGCTCACCATATATTTCAATGACTTATATGGCATCAAACCCTTTGTACCACCAGAGGATTTTTTCGTAGCAAGCCGATAGCAATTAAGCGGCTTTGGCCTGAACCTCTCCACGCTTGCGGCGGGAACGATTAAGGACATTGAGCAAATCGATCTCGTTGCCGGATCATTCCACAATACGCTAACCATCACACAGCAAACATTGTTGAATCTCCCCACCACCAGCAATCGCTTGATGGTGCTCGCCGATGGCGGGGACAAGGTGAATGCCGCGGGCTTCGCGGTTGGCTCTAATCAGATTGTGAACGGTATCACATACAAAACCTAAAGTAGTGGCTTGGCGGAGCTTTGGGTTCAGGATGGCGCGGATGTTGCGGGCATTACTCCACCGCCGGCAGGCTTCGTCGCGCCGGTAATTTCGTGCGCGGACCATGCGGTGCTTGCGGCCTAAGCGTGTCGACCTGCTCGGCGCGGCAGAGGCAGGTCTGTTAACGAATTAGTTCCGATCACTTGATAAGATAAAGTGGTTCAAAGGAACGGACCATGGCTATCAAGCTTATTGACTTGGAGATAGTATTTTTAGGATGCAGTCGACAAAGCCCTGCGGGTCATTTTCCTGAATGAAATGTCCACCCTTCAACGTGCAATGCGGCTGACCCTTTGTGCCAGGAACGCGGCCAATGAACCTGCTCTCGCCGCCGCGCGTCACGGGATCGCCATCGCTGAAGCAGCACAGAAACGGCTTGTCCCATTGATCAAACACTTGCCAGGCGCGCTTCTGATCGGGAATCGCGACATTATTCTCAAACGGAACGAAGCTGGGGAATATCCGCGCTCCGGACTTGTAGCTGCTGTTAGGAAAGGGAGCGTCATAAGCTGCAATCTCAGCAGCGCTCAACGCGCGCTTTGCCCCAGCGTTGACGATCCTGCCGATCGGGAAGAACGGGCTCCATTGAGAGAAGGCTCGCCAAATGGCAAAAGCGCGCGGTGCCGGACCGCCCTCGGGCAAGCCGCCATTGGACAAAACGACGCTGGCAAAACGATCAGGCATGTCCGCGACAAGGCGCAGGCCGATTAGTGAGCCCCAATCCTGACAGACGAGCGTCATGTTATTCAGGTCAATCGCCTCGATCCACTGACGCATCCAGCCAACATGTCGTGCATAGCTATAGTCGGTTTTTTTGGTTGGCTTGTCCGATTTGCCGAAGCCAATCAGGTCAGGCGCTACAACGCGAAATCCTGCCGCAACTACCGGACCGATCATATGGCGATAAAGATAGCTCCAGCTTGGCTCGCCATGCATCATTAACACTACCGGCGCATCGCGTGGCCCTTCATCTAAATAATGCACACGCAATGCTGTTCCGTCTGAGGGATCGGTAATCTCCACATAATGCGGCGCAAATGGAAAATCTTGGATATCGGCAAAGGCGCTATCGGGTGTGCGAAGGACTTTCAAAGGCTAACCCCTTAAGATAAACTATATTGACACTTTAAGTGCCATATTATGAATTACAGGTCAAGAAGCTGGTCCAACCTTCTTCGTGTCAACCAGCCTAAACCCGATATGGTCGGTCCCTAGCCCGCGTTCCTGAAACTGACGCGCAGCGGGACGATAGCGTGCGCAATAATTGGCAGCGCAGAGATAGGATCCGCCTTTTATAACATTAACCGGTTCGCGGGCGTCAGCGCGCGATCCACGGGCGCTCGTCCATTCCCAGACATTACCGATCATATCATACAGACCAAATCCGTTCGGTTGGAAACAGCCCACAGGTGCTCGGGCGACATAGCCATCGGTGTTAAGATTTTTGATCGGAAAGACACCTTGATAATAATTTGCTTGCGGCAGCCCCTTCGCATCTACCGGCTCCGGTAGAGCCGCCGCGCCGCCGCTTGCGGCATATTCCCACTGTGCCTCGCTTGGCAATTCTTTCCCTACCCATTGCGCATAGGCCTCTGCATCTTGATAGGCGATTTGGACGACGGGTTCGTTGTCTCGACCAACGATGCTCTCTTTCTGCCCAGAAGGATGCCGCCACTGTGCGCCGGGCACCCAACGCCACCAGCGCGGGTCGGCGTCCGACGGGATATTGAACACTGCAGAACCCGGGACCAGCATGTCTGGCGGTGAATCGGGGAGCTTAGGTGGATCATGTTCCGCTATGGTCTTGTAACCAGTCGCCTTCACGAAGGCCGCGAATTCGGCGTTGGTCACTTCATGAGCGTCGATCCAGAACCCCTTGACCGTGACTGTCTGCGGGGGACCTTCCTCGGAATAATGCGGATCGTCACCCATCACGAAGCTGCCGCCGGGCACCCAGACCATATCGCTGCCTGACAGGCCAGTGCAGATTTTATCGGGCGACTGGGATGCACCGCTGCAACCTGACAGCAGCACCAAGCCGAGAGCAAACCCAAAGCGTTGCATCAATCCTCCGGCATGCCGGCCAAAGCATCGCTGAGCAAACGCCGCACGACAGCCTTGGCGTCCTCAAAAGGAAGTTCCTGATCATGCCTTAGCAGTCGCCACGTTTGGAAGCTCAATATGACATTGAGACCACGGGCACCCGCCACGTCGGCTTTTACCGCCACTGGCAAATGCACCTCAATGGTGTCAGATTCGAGCCGCAGCATCCTGCGATAGTCCTGCATCAAATAGGACGACTGGAAGCGTTTGAGATTGGCTGAAATCCGATAAGGTAGGATGGTTTCGAAAACCATGGCTCGCCGGTCAGCGATTTCAAACAGCTTTTCCTGCCATGTAGCGCCCGTTGGCGGCTGGAGGATGATTGGCATCACATGCGCCTCAATCACTTCTCCCATTTCGCGGTAAAGTTCATCCATATCGTCAAAGTGTCGGAAGACCGAGCGGAGCCCTACGCCTGCGACCTCCGCAACACGCGCGGCGCTGGGCGCGACATCGCCTTTACCGACAAGTTCGACCATCGCAGCGACTATCTTTGAACGACTAGACCGGCTGCGTTCGCGCCGGCCATCGGCCAGTGGCGTTTCCGAGTATGATGTCATTTTGTGTGATACGTTGGTCATGCCGCCATGTTTTGCGGCAAAAAGGGACTGGCGCAAGCGACAAAAGCGATTGCAAATATATTTTGGCACAATTAATGCCATAATATGAGACTGCGTTGTTGAGAGAGGATACAGATGAAAATGGCAAAAGTAGCACTTATTTCGGCGGCATCTGGCCTCCTGTTTTCCGCCGCACCGCTGATGGCGCAGGACAGTGTGCGCGCAGCATGCATGCCGGACATCCGTAAATATTGCTCTGCAGAATTAGGGACATTTAGCCGCGAAAAGGTTCGCGACTGCCTTATCAAGAATATCAAAAAAACGTCGCCCGCCTGTCAAGCGGCAGCAAAGGCGCGGCGCGATGCTGAGCGCACCCAGAAGGCAGGCAGTTAGAGCCATGACATTATGGATGATCTGGGGCACGGCGTTGCTTGCGTATGGCCTATTTCGACTATGGTATGATAATTGGTCTGGCCCACTGAAACCTGCTGAAATTGATGCGTTTCTTGCGCAACTGGCAGGGCGTTTCGAGGGCACAGGAAATAGCCCTGACGTTTTGCGGACTTTCCTTGAAGCCGATGACGGCCGCGAGTTTGTTATGCTCAATTTGGTCAAAGCGCAGATGGAGCAGGTAGAGGACCCCAAAACGGGGCAAATGGTTCAAGGCTTTGATCTGCTCAAGCGCTATTCAAAACGCTTCATGACGGTGTTGTTACGCACTGGCGGCCATCCCGGCATGGTCGGACGCAAGGTCGGCGGATATATTGATGCGTGGAACACAGAGGCGGATCCCGACTGGACCATCTTTGGTCTGATGCGTTACCGCAGCCGCCGCGACATGATGAAGCTGGTGATGGATCCCACATTTATGGAGGGTCATCCAGACAAGCTGCTCGGTACGTTGGCGACTTTTTCTTTCCCAACCCAGCGGGTGGTGTCTTTCTACCTAAGCCCTCGCGTGACAGTTGCGCTTATCTTGTCACTTGCAGCGGCTCTTGCACATCTGGCCGTCCTGACCGTCACCGGATGAAGGGCTTCCTTCCGCCGAGCACAAATAACCAATATCGTGGTTCCCGCTACGCCGCGTGGTTTTTGGCCACTTATGGCATTGGCTGGATCGTGCCGGGGATCATCCACAGCTTCCTACCTGATGGAGGCGCTGGCACAATTGCAGGTCTTGATCTCAGCCACAACCCAACACTCATCTTTGGCATGTTTGCTTGGGCGGGCGCGACACAGATTGCACATGGCATAGTTACACTGGTGGTCGCGTTGCGTTACCGCGCACTCGTGCCGCTGTTTCTTTTTGTGTCTTTCATCGAGCGCCTGTTACTAAGCTGGTCGGGCTGGATAAAGCATGTGCCAGTCAACGGCCATCACCCGCCCGAACATTATGCCAGCCTAGTTTTACTACCTGTGATTTTGCTATTTCTGTCGCTGTCCATTCGGCGGTCACGGTTAACCGAGCCGGAGATTTCTGCATGAGAAAATGGATATGGATCGGGGTAATGGCGCTGCTGATCGGCGCAGGCTATTTGGGTTTTCAGCAGTATAAAATCTATCTGCCCGGCATGATTGGCGAATGGCGCGAACCCATTGCCGAAAACCGTCCTATCAATTGGGCGCACGGTCCTGCGGTGGCACCCTCGGGCAAACGTCCGACTAATGTCATCCTGATTGTCGTCGATGATCTAGGGGTGAACGACATTTCGTTATATGGCGGCGGCGTTGCTGGTGGAGCGGTGCCGACCCCCAATATCGATTCAATTGGCAAACAGGGCGTTAGCTTTGCCAATGGCTATGCCGCCAACGCCACCTGCTCGCCTTCACGCGCGGCCTTGATGACAGGGCGCTATCCGACCCGGTTCGGTTTTGAATTCACCGCTATTCCAGCTGCTTTTGTTTCAAGCCTGGCGCATACCGACAGCACGTCGCCTTATCCGACCATCTATCATAAAGAATTGAACCACGACTTGCCCGCTTATGCCGACATGGGGGTGCCCAATGCGGAAATCATGTTGCCTGAGATACTGAAAGCCAAGGGTTATCATAACATCCACATCGGCAAATGGCATCTGGGTGAAGCCAAGCCATTGCGGCCAACGTCACAGGGCTTTGACGAAAGCCTTGGCATGCGTTCCGGCGGGGATTTGTTCATGCACGAAGATGACCCTCAGGTCGTTAACGCAAAGCTGCCATGGGATCCAATAGACCGCTTTTTGTGGGCAAATCTGCCATATGCCGTCTATTGGGGGGACAGTCAGCGCTTTCGCCCCAAAGGCCACCTGACCGACTATTTCACCGACAATGCATTGGCCGCGATTGAGGCCAACAAGAACCGGCCCTTCTTTATGTATCTCGCTTATAATGCGCCGCACACCCCGTTGCAGGCGCTGAAATCCGATTATGACGCCCTGCCGCAGATCAAGGACCATACCCAGCGCGTCTATGGCGCGATGATGCGCCAACTCGACCGGCGGATTGGCGATGTGCTGCAAAAACTGAAGGACACAGGGATCGACAACAATACGCTGGTTATCTTCACCAGCGACAATGGCGGGGCGTGGTATACGGGTATAAAGGACCACAACACACCCTATCGTGGGTATAAAGGCACCTTCTTCGAAGGCGGCATTCGCGTGCCGATGCTAATGCGCTGGCCGAGCAGAATCGCCCCGGGGACTGTTCGCAACGATGTGGCCCAGCATCTGGATATGTTTGCGACGATTGCTGCGGCAACCGGCGCAAGGCTGCCCAATGATCGCAAGATGGACAGCTTCAACCTGCTTGGCGCTGGGGCAAAACGCGACATCACCTTCTGGCGTTCGGGGCATTACCGCGTTGTCCGCGCGGGTGACTGGAAATTGCAGATTGCCAAACGTCCCGACAAAGTGTGGCTGTTCAACCTCGCCATCGATCCTACTGAGCGAGTCAATTTGGCCGCTAAAGACCCGGCGCGCGTGGCGGAACTGCGCAAGTTGATTGAGGCACACAACGCCGGATTGCCCAAGCCGCTCTGGCCCGGCTTGCTTGAAGGCGCGATCCGGATCGACGTTCCACTCAATGCGACGTGGCGCAAGGATCAAGAATATGTCTATTGGGCGAACTGATCGCGCAGTGTTGCTCGTGTCATTTCGTTAGCTATCGCCGCAGAATTCCTCTCCAGCCACTTTTCACCGCTGATTTTCTCACCGAGCAATATCATTTCCCTATGTGCTCTTTACCGACCAATGTTGCGCGGTAACTTCGAAAAACTGTTTGGAAAAATTGTAACATTAGGTTCAACATTTGTCGACTGAACTGCTGCTTTCCCATCGCACCCCCATCCAGATAAGTCTCATGACGAATAGGTTCGGACATTATAATCTTATGCTTTTGCTGCCATGCGCTAAAGTGGGGATATTCGCGCATGGAAGAATGTCTTGTTTGCCCGATGCAATGACGCCCGACTATGAGGGTCATAGAAAGAGAAAAAACTATGACTAAAACACTGACGCATCTTGAACGCCTTGAGGCTGAAGCCATCCATATAATGCGGGAGGTTATTGCTGACGCGGAAAAGCCGGTAATGTTATATAGCGTAGGTAAAGACAGCGCAGTGATGCTGCATTTGGCGCGTAAGGCATTTTATCCCGCACCCCCGCCATTTCCGTTGATGCATATCGACACCACATGGAAGTTCAAGGCGATGTATGCATTGCGCGAGAAGGCTGCGCGCGATGCCGGTATGGAATTATTGGTCCACCAAAACCCCGAGGCGATCGCGCGCGGCATCAACCCATTCGATCACGGGTCACTGCATACCGATATGTGGAAAACCGAGGGGCTAAAACAAGCGCTCGACCAATATGGTTTCGACGTTGCCTTTGGCGGAGCACGCCGTGATGAGGAAAAGAGCCGAGCTAAGGAACGCATTTTTTCGTTCCGCACCGCTACGCATAGCTGGGACCCGAAGAACCAGAGGCCCGAGTTATGGAATCTATACAATACGCGCAAAGCGAAAGCAGAGAGCATCAGGGTCTTTCCAATCTCCAACTGGACCGAGCTCGATATCTGGCAATATATCCATCTTGAGAATATCGAGATCGTGCCTTTATATTTCAGCGCGCCGCGCCCCTCTGTGGTCCGCGACGGGGTGTTGCTGATGGTTGATGACGAACGCTTCCCGTTAAAAGACGGCGAGGTTCCGGTTGAAC
>Ga0315899_10009937_pt1 | contig 10202 bp, 6 predicted proteins | sample LakEriMetagenome_2_FD_203518 | JGI IMG/M metagenome (GOLD analysis project Ga0315899, IMG submission 203518) | Freshwater fungal communities from buoy surface, Lake Erie, Ohio, United States - Buoy 4 MA112 | ecosystem: Environmental > Aquatic > Freshwater > Lake | place: USA: Lake Erie, Ohio...
GTATGCTGGCGGGTGATATGCCTGTGCGGCGTATTGCTGTGGGCTGTATTGCTGTGGACTGTATTGCTGTGGGCTGTAGTACCGCGAGCTGGTATCCGCTGCAGCATCAGGAACAAAGCCGCTGCCTATCGGGCCATTGGAAGGATTGTTCAGCAAGCCCAGCGTATGCGCCGACACGTACGGCGATACTGGCTGCGCCGGAGGCGGTGTTAATTGCGCCGGAGGCGGTGTTAATTGCGCCGGGGGCGGTGCATATGACTCGGAAGATGTCGTAGCAGTTGGTAGGTTCGGGACAGGTGATGGAATCACGACTCCTGATGAAGCATTGCTAGGTGTACCGATCGCACGATCGCTTGGACTTTGAGCCGGTCCGCTCAGGAGTGGAACCGGTGGCGTCGGAGACCTATCGGCGTACACATACGGACCGCTGACGGTTTGAGCCGGAATCGAAGGCGAGGATGCCATGGGATTTGCCATGGCTGGATTTGTTGGAAATGGTAGTGCAGGGTTGGACGCTGGCATCGCAGCGCCCGAGCCCCTCGGAATTGGACCGGCCCCAACGTCCGATTTGCCTCGGGAATCGTATTTGGCTTGCGGAATCGGCTTGGCCCCAGGGAAGTTTGGTTCAGCCACCGTGATGCCGCGTGCTGCGTTGGCTTGTTCCATCAATCGCAGATAATCGGACGACGAATATCCGTTGCCCGGATGTCCGACTCCCTGGTTTGTATTCGGAAACGCCATCGGTTGCTGAGCATATCCAATGGCACCAACTAGGATGCAAAGAACTGTCATGCATGCAAGGAAGAGGCACGCAGCAATCGGGTGCGTGCGAAGTAGCCAGTTTGGATTTAGGCGATTTCGACAGCTCACCATCAACGCACTTCCACGCGATCGAGAACAGGTACCAGCATCAGCTTGCGGGTCAACTCGAGCACACGTTTCGCTTGCTCTTCCGACCCGACAGTGCCTCGAACTGTAAGACTTCCGTCAGCTTGCGATTGGAATTCGATGTCCGCTTCGGGGACTGCGTTTGAAATCGCAACACGGAGTTGATCGATGTCCGAGAGGCCTTGGTTGGCCTTCTGCCACGGCGCGACCACTTGGACCTGGAACAATTTAGGTACCCCGCCGTTCGACGTATGGACTTCGATGGTGGTTTCACCAAGTTGTCCAGCCACAACGAAGATCCGTCCGTTGCTTGCCAACGCGCGACAGATCGATTCATCGCCAACGGCAATCTTGGTGATATTACCTTCGATCAAGATTTCACTGGCCGCTTGTGATTCAATTTGAACAAGGGATGCGTTCCCACCGAGCGATGATGCAGGGGCCGCGCCCCGGCTCGCGACAGGCAACGCCATGGCTCTAGCCGACTTCGGGACCGCGTTCGCCGAGCCTGGAGGTGATGACGTGGAGTTCGGCAGGTTTGCAGGCAAGGTTGGGGTAACCACCGGACGGTTAGCGACTGCGGGGGTAAGTACCATGCCTCGATTGCTCGAAGTAGACACCACGGAAGGGTTTGGTTGGCTAGACGCTGGCAATGCGTTAGGCATAGAGCTGACTCGCGGTATCGAAGCCATGCTCCCGGTCGGTTGGTTCAATCCTGGAGAGGATGGAGCAACAGGATTGACAGCAGCAGGCGACGAAGCGACAGATGTCCCCGTTGGAGCCGGTCTATTGGCGAGCAATGAGCTGGGCGGTGGAGGCACCGCCGCAATCGATGACGAAGTCGCTGGTGCTGCAGAGGATGCTGCTGCAGAAGTTGCTGCGACGTTCGCAGGTACCGCGGTAGCAGATGCTGCAATCGACGGTGTAGCAATCGTCGGTTTAGCAATCGACGGTGCTGAAGGGGACGGTGTTGAAAGCGATGGTGTGGCGTTCGATAGCGATGGAACAATCGCCGGAGTAACCGCAACGGCTTGTGGTGGAAGGGGGATCGGAGCTGAGACGCGTGGGTATTCCGGTACCTTTGGCGGACTCAACACGACAGCCGTCGCATCTGGGGTGGATGTCGGTACAGGGTCCTTCGCAGCAACTTTGACTTCAGCGGACTTGGTTTCGGAGTCTTTAAGTTCCGTTGGCGAGTTCACAGCCGCGCTGTTCGCCGTCTTAGGACTTGGGGTCTTCGGTGTGGCAGGTTCCGCCGCTCGGGCAACCGTCGCATTAGGAACGGGAGCGACTTTCGAGATCGTCTCACCGCCGATACGGATAGCCTGTGGCATCGAAAACTCGCCGCCTTGAGAGTTCGCGGCAATCGATGATTCCGCGGATGGTTTTGCTGATAAATTGTCCTTAGGATCACCAACATCCGGTCCACTTGTGGCAGGCGTGCCAGCGATTTGCGGTGAGGCTAGAGCCGTTGAGATTCCGCTTGGTGGCAGAGCCACCGAGGAAGCGATTTGCGGTGCAGCGAGTTGAGTTTGAGCGGATGGCGTCGAAGCGACCTGAGGCTGCTTGGGAGTTGCAGGCCGTTCCTCCAAGCGGGTCGGAGGTGCAATATCAACCATCACCGAGGGTACGGGGCCTTGAAGGGTCGGCGAGACGGCCGCCACAACGGCAGGTCCCAGCGAAGCAGTCCCTGCGGCGTTGGCATCGTGAGGTAACCGGGAATCTTGATTGGACACAGCGGACGGTTCCGACGTATGGCGTGTGAGGCTTGATTCATCAAGTCGCACAATGGCGCTTGCTGAGATAGCTCGCACGGGCTTGGGACGAATCCATTCCGGTTGACGTGACTGAGCCGCCGAACCTCCCGTAGGTATCACCTTCGTTGCTGCGGTGGATGCGGCTTCATCCACCATTGCATGCAACGATGGTTGAGCGAGCGCACCCTGCCTTTGCGAGGGAGTTGCAAATTCGTTTTGAATGGTCGCTGTGGATCCAGTCTTAGGTGCTCCAGTTGACGGTTCGCCGACAGCAACAACGATAGGTTTCGATGAGTTAGGTTTCGACGAGATAGGCGAATCGACCGGCGTATCGCGCTGTGCGATCACCATGGCGGGCAAGACTGCCTTGGTAGGCTTGGCGTCCGATGGGATCAATCGGATACTTACGCCATCACCGGCGGACTTAGTTGGTTCGGAGAGGGAAACTTTGGTTCCAGCATCTGATGTCGCGGAATTGGAAGCCCCTGCGGGTCCCGTTCCTGTGGCAATTCGCAAATTGGATGGGACGGTGGGTAAACTTGGGAAGCTTGGAAGCGATGGAGGCAACCGAGGTGCGTCGACTTTAGGCAACGGTGCGATCGATTGGACCGCGAAGTTAGGTGCGGGTGTCGCCGAAGCAGGGCTGGTGGCGATGGGAGTCACCACGGTTGCACGGGTTGGATTGGGTTTTGCAGCCTCCGGGTGATTAGTGGGGGAGGCGTTTGAATCGGGGCCGGACTGAACACCGGATATTGGAGACACTGCGTTCGAACCGGGAACCATGCGGATTCCGACCGCACGGACAGCTGGAACACGAGCCATTTCCGTCGGGTTTGTTAGATGATGCACCGCATCATCAGCGGTAGCAATTCCACCTACAATAGTCGCGTTTACGACCAGAGCAGCTAGGAAACGTCGGCCATGATGGCGAACTTGATGCTGGGCGAAGCGTCGTAGTCGGTTTTCGAATCGGATCATAGTCGCTGGTCCCCCAAGCGTCCAAAAACGGTATTCCGAGGGGGTGGGTCGCGCACCTGTGCACTGGTTCCACACCGTCCCTCGTCGTCTCTATCGGTCGGGGAGCGCGGTGCAGTTGAGTAAAATGTAACGGTTGTAGCGAATACTCGGCGTGTAACCGCTAGGTCTGAAAGGTTGCTAGCGAACGCTTTCAAAGGAGCTAGGGTGAGCCTGCGCGGGTTTCGCTAGCATCGCGTAAGTGCTTGTTTTTCATGGCTTTGCATCCACCCCCCCTTTTTTTGGCGCCTTGCACTGCGGTCTAATTGGCCTAGCCAAAGGGGGCTTATGGTCGGACAATTCCCCTTTTGCGAGTTTGCGGACCGAATACGGGATCCTGAGTAGTGGAACGAAACAATCGATTTTTGATGTGGCTGCTGCTCGGCATGGCCATTTTCTTTTTCTTTTCGAGCATGCGCCAGCAGCAAAGCTTGCAAGAGGCCGCAGAGAAGCAAAAGCAATCTGTCGTTCAGGAGAACTCTAGGAAACGTTTAGAAGAAGCGAAACAGCTCGCCGAAAAGATCGCGGAAGCGAATCCAGATGTTCAACCTCCAGAGGAACCACCGCGTCAACGATTCACGTTGGGCAGCATGAGCGCATCGGATGGTTATCAGTTCTTGGTGACTCTTGATAACCAAGGCGCGTTGATCGAGCACATCGAATTGGTCAGTCAGACCAAACCTGGCCACTTTGATTATCGATCGCTGCAAACCAAAAACATCGGCGGCTACCTGGGTTACTTAGCCCTCGAGGAACGTTCTGGAGGCGGACTGCTCGTTCGCTCGGTGCCGGCGGGATCGGCAGCTTCATTGGCGGGATGCGTTCAGGACAAAGCGTTGGTTGGTTTACAGGTTGACGATGCAATCGTCGGCTGGGATGGGCTCAACGGGCCCGCTAGCAAGTACCAACTCGATAAGGCATTAAACACCTTGCGACCAGGTGACAAATTTTCATTCACCGTTGAGCGGGGCGAAACGCCGGAGACGGCAAAGACATTCACCTTTGAAACCACGTTGACCGAGCAACCGGTCGCCATTTTGCGTGCGGAGGATGATTTTGAAATCGAACAGGTCAAAGGGAACACACCGGCCGGTTCGTGCGCACTCACGTTTGCCCGCATCGATGGCAAGGAACTAGTCGAGGGTGACCGTACCCTTCTCGGGTTGGAAAAGACCATCAACGGACGATGGAATTCGAAGCCCTTGGAAGTCGAAAACGGGATGGGGGTGGAGTTCACCATGCCGATGGGTGCCTATCTGACGCTTGCCGGAATCGATGCGAATCTTGAATTGGTCAAGCAATATCGGCTGAGGAAGGGAAGCAGTGAAACCAAGCGGAGCACCCCGAATGATTGGCAATACCATGTTGAATTGACCACCATGGTTCGCAATTTGGATGACAAGCCTCACGATATCGCGCTGCGTCAAGAAGGACTCAATGGCATATCGCTTGAGGGTTGGTGGTATCCCACCAAACTGTCTCCGCACTTCTTCTCGACCCCCGGTGCGCGTGACGTCATATTCGGGGACAAGCAGTCGAATTATTCGATCGTAATGACGAGGAATTTGGTCGATAATGCCAAGCGATTTCCGCTGGATCCGGACCAATTGCTCTTTGGTCCTCAGGATTCGGAATCGAAGCGAGACTTAAACTTTATCGGCTTGGACACGCAGGTATTCGCGGCGGCTATGCAACCGTCGGAATCGCATCCCGATTCCATGCGTGGACTGCAGAAAGCCAAGGCGACGGTGTTGAACTCGAGTATTCAAAAGCCCGAGGAGTTCGACAAGAATCGGCAGCAGGCCTACAACACCGGCTTTTGGTTCATCACCCCCAAGAAGACAGTGGCACCCAACTCCGAGTTGGTGCAGTCGTATCGGATCTTTGCAGGCCCAAAAGATCCAACGCTCCTTTCGTCATACCAGCTTCAGGATTCCATCGAGTATGGATGGCCGATCTTCGGTTTCTTTGCCGTGCGGTTGGGGTGGATCCTGCACTTCTTCTACTATGTGATCGGCAATTATGGCATCGCGATTATGATGCTGACAGTTCTGGTGCGATCGTTGATGTTCCCAGTCAGCCGGAAGATGGCGATCAATGCACAGAAGATGCAAGCCGTCCAACCGGAGCTTGCTAAACTGCGTGAGTTGCTCAAGGACGAGCCGACCAAGATGATGTCGGCTCAGCAAATGCTGATGAAGAAGGCCGGTGTGAATCAATTGGCAGGCTGTTTGCCTGCGATGATCCAGTTACCCATCATCATCGGACTCTATCGATGCGTGTCTGTCGACGTCGCCTTGCGACAACAGGCATTGATTCCAGGATTGGAATGGTGCTCCAATTTGGCTGGTCCAGACATGTTCCTGGATTGGCATCAATGGATGCCCGACTTTATTTCGGGACGAGGATCGGGGTGGTTCGGCCCTTACCTCAACATCCTACCGATCATCACTATCACACTGTTTATCATCCAGCAAAAGGTGCTGATGCCGAAATCGACCGATGAACAGACAAAGATGGCTCAGCAAATCATGATGATGATGACTGTCATGATGGGGGTTCTGTTCTTCAAGGTTCCAGCCGGTCTCTGTATCTACTTCATCACCTCATCGACATGGTCGCTGATCGAAAGATTTTTGATCAAGAAGTACACACCACAAGCGGAAATCAAGACACTTCCAGATAACATCGTCAATGAAATCCTGAACGCCGTTTCCAAACCTACGGCAGCAGGTGTACGGGCAGCTACCTCCGCAACCCCTGCGTCGGACAAACCCCGAACGAAGCCGACCAAGCCACCCGAAACATTGGCAGAACTGTTTGAGCCTTTCTTCAAGAAGAAGACGCAACCTCAGGATTCTGATTCCGGATCGAAGAATCCGAATGCTCCAACCAGGTCCGACAAGCGGAATGGTGGTCCGAATAAACGCAAACGGCCGTAAAACAAGGCTGCGGAAAGATACGGAAACGGTTGCGATTTCTTTTGTGAGCGACGTTGGTGTTAGCCGTCGGTGGCTTGAGGAACGTTTAATTTGCGACAACCGAAATGAGGATCGGGGCGAGCACAACACCACCGGCAAGACGCCTTGCTGCTCACCATAGCCAATCCAGTATTCCGCATGACGGCCTTGAGTTCATCCGTTAAGGATAGACGCCGATCTCAAGGAAGCCCCCAAAATCGTTTCCCCGCTAGGGCTCCACCGTTTCAGTTTCGAAAAGAGTACCCGTTTGGTAGGCCACGTGGTATGGTGGTATGCTATCAACACGATGCATGATCGCTCGTCGTTGTCCTTCCGTTTTACCAACTTGATTTTCCAACTCGAAACCCTCTCTTGAAAGAAAGCTCTCCACCGATGCCGATGTTCGAACGTTATCCATTTGCAGCAAGACTATTTCCTTCCATGAGCCAATTGTTGGCGAACACAAGCACACCGAAGCTATTGGCAATGGCTGGTGGTTTGCTAGGTACCGCGCTAGCGACAGTACCGACCAACGCTCAGGAATACCTTAACGGCATCGAATGGAAAGCACCTGCTGTGGTGACTCCTGGCAAGACCAACGATGCTGCTCCGTCAGATGCCATCGTGTTGTTCGATGGCAAGGACCTTTCGCATTGGAAAGGAGCCGGCGCATGGAAGATCGAAGATGGTGCGATGGTCGCAGGTCGGGGTTCGATCACGAGCGTCGACGAGTTCGGCGATTGCCAAGTCCACATCGAATGGTCAGCAGCCACGCCACCGAAGGGAAATGGTCAAGGCCGAAGCAACAGCGGCGTCTTTTTAATGGGTATCTACGAATTGCAAGTGCTCGACTCTTTTGAGAACCCGACTTACTTCGACGGCCAAGCAGGCTCGATTTACAAACAGACGCCACCGATGGCGAATGCCATGCGCAAACCAGGCGAATGGAACACGTACGACATCTTCTGGACCGCACCTCGATTCAACGCAGACAACTCTTTGAAATCACCAGCCTATATCACCGTGATGCACAACGGAGTGCTTATCCAGAATCATTTCGAACTCAAAGGTGACACGCCGTTCAACCGACCACCCAAATACAACAAGCACGGCGAGAAAGGCCCCATCTCTTTGCAAGACCACGGGGACCCAGTGCGATTCCGAAACATATGGGTCCGCCCGATCGCACCGGTTGAGGGCAAACAAGCCCGCAAACCATTCTTGCGAAACGGGGACAAGGAAACGCCCATCGAGAACTAGCAATTCTCAGCGAGTAGCTTTTAGCGACTACGAAATCAGTTGGGGATTCTGCCATTTCGGGCCGCTTCAGCTTGAAGGGCTTCGATTTCCTGCTTGAGCGGCCCCATATCAAGGACCGGTTCGACGCTTGGCTCGCGCGGGCCGGCTGCACGCTGGCGGCAGGTAAAGTATTCGCTGACGTAGTGTTGCATCGCGTTCTTTTCGGGGACTTTGAAACGGTCCCCTTTTTGCAAAATCGGACGATAATCATGCATTTGTCCGAACTGCCGATCGCCGGCGACTTGGCAAGGAAACCAATGACCATTGCCTTCGTCATCCTCAAGATAAAACTCCGGGTAGCAATGCTCTGGGATCCAAACGCATCGCGCCGGAATTCCGCTTGCGCGGCAAAGGGCGACGAAGATACCCGTCATTTCCTCGCAGTCCCCTTTTTTGTCCTTCATCGCTTCTCGTGTATTGCGGATTGGGCCATTGCGATATTCGATGTTGGTTCGGACCCAATCGTAGATTCGCTCCACGTGGGACCATGCATTTGGTGGTGAGCTGGCGAGAATGTTCTTGGCAACACGTTTGATGTCCGATGCATTGGCGTCGATCATCGGACTATTCCCCATGTACCAATTCAATTCCTTTTTAAGTTTCTTTGGGATCACAAAGATCGTCGGATCTGCTGGCGGATTGATAAACGATTTTTCGATCTCAACCTCAAAGATGATGTCGAGTTCACCACCAGGCTGCATCCCTGGAATACTCATCACCAATTGTCGCGCGGTCGGTGGAGCATTGGCGGGTAAATCACGAAACTGCCAAGCTGCATTCCCGGGGATCCATGATTCCTTAACGGTGACTCGTTGCTCGGGCCAATTGGTTGGAAAGGCGATTGTCGCGAGCATGTCCGTGCAGTAGTTATCGTTGGATTGAAAGCGCATCCCAAATTGCATGTCGAGAGACCGAGGTGCAACGAATTGGATTCCTTTACCTCCACTTTCCGAAACTTCGACGGACGGGTCGTCGCTAGTTGTTGCGCCTGTTGAGGCATCACGTTGAGTTTCTGGGTCCTGCGCACCCTCAGACTCGGTGGTAGTGCTCTGCTCGTCATCGGGGTCCTGAGTATAAGCCGCAGGTACATGGTTCACGAAAACCAACAATGCTACTAGCGCTGCAAAAACGAGCCGAGAGCACCCTTCCAAATAGAGGATCGTTCCTCGATCGTTTCCGGAACTGTCACGCCGTGGGTGCAAAAGCTTCTTCGGGACCGCGATGGCTTCGGTTGCGACGGGGCTCTCGGTTGCGAATGGGCTCTCGGTTGCGAATGGGCTCTCGGTTGCGAATGGGCCCTCGGGTGCGACGGGCCCTTCTGTGGCGATAGCGCCCCGGGGAGAAGTTGGTGTCTGGATCGTCATGGTGAGAGGTCGGATCAAAGTTGTGAAAATCGGGACCGAATCAAATCGGCTGGACCGAGACGGTTTTCTGGAACGATTGCCTCTATCCCTAGTTTGTTTGTTGAAATTCGGAAATGCAGAGCACCGTTGATGGAATCTTTGGTTTTTCGGAAATTCTCAGCGTTTGCCACAGGCTCATATGGGGCCCACGATCCAGTTCTAACGAATCTGACGGATGCAAAGGGGGCGGGAACGGATGTTGGTTCTGCTCGCGGAGCGTTTGGGTGAACTACCGGAAAGGCCTTAGGTTGTCGAATCGACAGAACGAATGAAGTTGAATCGATTACAATTGCCAACGTTCCGACGGGCCAAAACGATGACGCTCCAAAACGATGAAGCTGGCGTGACTTCAATACCTATTTCGCTGCATAGCGGATACCGCACTAGTGAAATACGCTGGACAACTCGGTTATCGTCGAAACGCACCTTCGCAACAGTTTCCAAGTTTGATTCTTCGCTGTGAAACGGATTGGGACAATGCCCCCACAGTTCGCTACTTTAGAAAGGCTGGCCATGCCTCGCGGATCATCGCAGATCGATTGTGTTCATGTTTCAAGATCCAATTGGAAAGCTTTAGGGGCTAATGTTGCAAAAATTTGCCTGTCCCAAAGCAGTTTTTCAGGAGTTGCCTTGTGCCGAGGCATCCAATTGGGGAGCAGGGTGTTGGGGAGCAGGGTGTCGCGACGACTAGCACCCGGCATCTCATTGGCGATGGCACTTTCGTTTTCGGCCTGTGGCTGGGCTCAGTTGGAGGCTGACAAACTTCCGGTGCCGAAGGGGGCGGAACAGATCACTGAGTCTCGAGTCGCCGCTACGATCTCGTTTCTTGCCAGCGACGAACTTGGTGGCCGAGGGACTGGAACCCCTGAGTTCAATATTGC
>Ga0315899_10009939_pt1 | contig 10201 bp, 9 predicted proteins | sample LakEriMetagenome_2_FD_203518 | JGI IMG/M metagenome (GOLD analysis project Ga0315899, IMG submission 203518) | Freshwater fungal communities from buoy surface, Lake Erie, Ohio, United States - Buoy 4 MA112 | ecosystem: Environmental > Aquatic > Freshwater > Lake | place: USA: Lake Erie, Ohio...
TATTGCTGGGCTACCGATGAAGACTTTGAAGTAAAACTGAGGACCTTAAATCGGGAGAATATTATTTCCAAATAGATGAAGGTATTTCATCCTCACTGAAAACGCAATGAAGTTTAGATTCCCATTCGAAACAATAGTCTAATTTTTGCGAGCACTCTTTGGAAAAAACCTTTCTTACCGAGAGTAGAAGTCAAATAATATTTTAGTAAACTCCTCAATTTCACCTCTTATGTCGCGTCCATGATTCCCAAGCATGAATCCCTTGTCATGGATTTTGTCTGCATTGGGGAAAGTGCCCTCTGCGATTACGCTATCGTCAAGTGTTTTCATGACTGGCTGCTTCAAAAAATTTCCAGTAACGATCGGGCGTGTCTCAAAATCAAGTTGTGATAAACAACTAATCAGTTCACTTCTCTCCACACCATCTTCATCGATTACAAACCCAAACGCCATCCAGCTACCTTGGATTGGCTGATTTTGTAATCTAAGCCACGGTATTTCGCACATTAATTCCTTTAGGTACTCTGCATTCGACCGGCAAAAAACTTTGAATTTGTTCCATTTGAGTTAAACCTATCGCAGCACTAATTTCCAAAGGTCTCAAATTATATCCCTTGGTATAAAATGAGAATTTGTCCATCCACTCATCGGCGCCATTATTCCCAAGTACGCTATTGACTGGGACATTCCTAGACCAGCCATGGGCTCTGACTGCCATTGCACGGTGATAGAGGTCAACATCATCTGTGACAAACATGCCACCTTCCATCGTGGAAATGTGGTGACTTCGAAAGAAAGAATAAGTTCCAACTCTTGAAAAAGAGCCTAGTAATTTTTCTCCGCCGGAAATTGCGTTAGCACCTAAACTTTCACACGTATCCTCGTGCACCCAAATATTCATCTCAAATGCAATTTTAGAAATCTTTTCGATACCTGCGTCGGCACCGAGAATATGAGGAATGCAGATTCCGACCACATCCGGCGTGATATGCGAAATTAGGTTTGTCAGATCCATATTGAAAGAGCTTGGGTCTATGTCAACAAACTTAAGTTTGTATCCATTTTGAATCCAGGGAAAGTATGTAGTACTCCAAGAAAGTGCTGGAACAATTACTGTCCGCTTCTCCATATCAAGGCCGTCTTGATCCTTTATTACAGTAGCAGCCAAAAGGTTTGCGGAGCTTCCTGAATTTACCATCACAGCGTATTTGCTGCCAACGAATTCTGCAAACGTGCTTTCGAAGTTTTGAACTCTAAATCCCATGGTGTGATTATCACTAAGTAAGCACTCTACTGCTGCGTCGTAATCCATCTTGGACCAAGTTGATTCCCCGAGTTTTTTCATATCACTAATTACTCCCTAGATGTCGGACCAATAAAATTTTTACCTCTTGAGAAACTTGTAATTACGCTTTGTAATCCATTGTGCAACTTTACCTGATTAAACCACCCAAACTCATTTAGCAAACTGATGTCTAAAGTTTTATTTGGATGTCCGTTGGGCAAGGAATGATCAAAAAAAACTTCACCTCGATAGTCAAAAACTTCACAAATCATTTTAACTAAACTAGAGATCGTTACCGGCTCGCCTGAAGAGATATTAAGAATATCAAAGTCGGCATTTGTCTCAATTAAGTGTCTAATGGCATCACCTAGTTCAGCATTTAAAAGAAATTCCCTTATCGGCGTTCCATCACCTGCAACTGTAATTTGACTATTCTTCAATTTTATTGATTCGCTTACCTTTAAAATTAAGTGAGGAATTACGTGGGCCGTTTTGTTGAATTTATCGTTAGGACCATAAATGTTCGTTGGAACCAAAACCTTCCAGTTCAATCCGTAGATCCTTCTGTATAGCAAAACCTGCCTTACTGCTGCAGATTTGGCAATCGCATACCCTTCGTTAGTAGAATGGGGTAGGCCTTCAAAAATATCCTTTTCGGACATCGGTATATTGGCGGACGTAGGATATATGCATGAGGAACTTAACAAATACAAATTGTTAATTTTTGATAACAGACACGCCTCAATTAGATTAAAATTCATCATAAAATTAGATCTAAATTGTTCATGTTGTGTTTCAACGTTGAACAAAATGCCGCCCACCTGCCCTGCCGCCATAATCACAATTTCAGGCTGAGCTTTACTCAAGTACGAAGTTATGGAATCTATATTTAACAAATCAACTTCCTTGTGAGAAGGCGCAAGAATATTTTTTATGATCTTTGATCCTTTTAGCCCATTCTTGATTCCACTACCCGCTAAACCTGAAGCACCGAAAATTACTACCGTTAAATCTTCATTCACATGTTAAGTATATGTGTGGGTCAGGTTTTCATACAGGTTTAGGCTAGAATTCACTCAAGTAAATTAGGCTCAACAAGGAAAGGCGTCCATGAAAAAGACTGCTGTGATAACAGGAATTACCGGTCAGGATGGTTCATATTTGTGTGAGCAATTACTGGAAAAAGGCTATGAAGTTCATGGTGTAATTAGACGTTCTAGCACTTTTAATACAGCTCGAATAGATCATCTCTACACCCGCATTGAAGATCCAAACCCAAAAATACACTTACATTATATTGACACACTTGACTCACTTCACTTGCTGAGTCTATTCGAAAGAATCTCTCCCGATGAGATTTACAACCTCGCTGCTCTGTCTCATGTTGCACAGAGTTTTGATCAACCCGAGTATTCAGCCGAAACAGCTGGAATCGGACTTTTAAAAATTTTGGAAATAGTAAAGACATTAAAGCTAGAAACAAAAATTTATCAAGCTTCGACCAGTGAATTGTTCGGTTCAACCCCACCTCCCCAATCAGAGGAATCAAAGTTTTTACCTCAAAGCCCCTACGCAGTTGCGAAATTGTTTGCTCACAATATTGCCCGCGTTTATCGTGATGCTTATGGAATCTTTGTCTCTACTGGAATTTTGTTTAATCACGAATCACCAAGACGAAGTAGAACGTTTGTTACGAGAAAGATAAGTACTGCCGTCTCCGAAATTTTAAGGGGAGAGAGAGATTCTCTCGAACTTGGAAACCTACACGCAAAGAGAGATTGGGGTTATGCTCCTGAGTATACCGATGCGATGTGGCGAATCCTTCAGTTAGATAATCCCGTTGATCTCGTGATTGCGACTGGTACTCAATATTCCGTCGGCGATTTTTGTAACTTTGCGTTTTCGCATGTGAATTTGGATTGGGAAAAGTATGTGATCAGTTCAGATAAGTTTATGCGGCCACTTGAAGTCGAATCTTTACAAGGTGATTCATCCCTAGCTGCAAGCACAATTAATTGGAAACCAAAGGTCTTAGCACCTGAGCTTGCTAAAATCATGGTTGATGCGGACTGTGTTGTTACAAATTATCGATATTAAGAAGTTATCTCATGATATTCAAAAACTGAGCGTTAAACTCAGGAATTTCACTTCTTACTAAATCTAAGTTCCCAAAAGACTTAATGCATCCATTTTCAATATACATTACTGAGTCAGCACCCATCACTGAATTTATGCTGTGGGTGACCAGTATTACGGTAACTGTAGGTTTTAGCTTGTTCAATACTTCTGTGATTTGACCCTCGGAGTCATAGTCGAGAGCGCTAGTTGCTTCATCTAAAACTATTAACTTGGGATTACCAAACAGAGCTCTTGCTAAACCAACTCTCTGCTTTTGCCCACCACTCAAGTTCGTAAGCCTTGAGTCAAGAATTGTGTGTTCCTTTTTTGGGAGCTGGTGAATTAATTCTAAGAGGCCTGTCATTTTCATAACTTCGTTAAACTTTTCTACTTCAATGTCATACCCTAAACAAACATTTTCTAAAATAGATTTTCTTGTCAAAACAATATCTTGCGGCACGTAACCGACCACACCCTTATTTTGGGAGAGAAATTCTTTGGGAGGAACCCCATTGAAAGTTATCGCACCAACATCAGGTTCTAGTATTCCGAGCAATAAATCCGTAAGTGTGGTTTTTCCTGATCCGGAGGGGCCAACTATTGCTAGTCTCTGACCAGGTTTCACCAGAAAACTTACTCTCTTGAGCGCAGGATTCTGAGTCTCAGGATATTCATAGCTGACATTTTCAAATTCAATTTCTATAGCGCCTAGATCCAGATGGGGACTCTCTCGCGTTTCGTTAATGAGTCCTGGCATTTCATTGAGTTTCTCAATAAATGAAATAGCTGTTTCTGCCATTGCAAAGTTTCCGTGAATCTGAGTAACGCCTTGCTGCACCCTAAGGATAGATGGAGCGAGTCGCATAGCTGAAGCCAAAAAAATGGCAATAACCGGTAGGACATAGGGTTTGGAACTGAATAAATAATATGAAACGGCGAGGATGCTTATTAAAAGAGCCAAAGTTAGCTCAAAAATATACTTTGCTAAATACTGAACAAAACTCACTTCAGAAAGCACATTAGCTAACCCTTTCCTTAAACTCTTTAAATCTCTTACATAAATTTCAAAACGTTTGGCCACAAGGTTCTCTTTGTAATTTGAAAATACTTCATTTATGATTTCGTTTGATTCAATTGTGAGCTCTGTATTTAATGTTCCCAATTTGTTGATTTTTGAATGAGTAGATTTATACAGTAACCATGCAATTGCACCAAAAAAAATAAAACTTGAGATGGCTGCCGAAACATTAACTGAAATCAAGCCAAGCAGAAGCAGTATTACTGTGGCAAGATCTGCAACTAGAATAGTTGCCGGCGCGAGAACATTAGAGATCATAAGTTCTATTCCACGGGTAGTATTGAAAATTATTTCTTGGATACTTAACTTATTAATTGTTAGGTATGGAAGACCTAAAGTTTTCCCCATTGTATCTGTTGAAAGTCGAGAGCCAATACTGTTCAAATAGTGTAAGATCTTACGCGTAGTAAAAATAGAAATCATGGTTTTCAACGTGAAGATAGCTGACGCGGAGATTCCAAGCACCAGAACAATTTGTGACTTAGTCAGACCATAATCTGAAAGTAGTTCTGAAATAAAGTTGACTGATTTTAATATTCCTTGGGGTTCTGAATCGCTAATGAGAATGATGGATAATGTGCCAATTAAGAAAACGCCAAGCAGATCAAATGTAGCCAAAAAGAATTGAAACAAAGAAATGAAATAAACGTTTCTTCGATCTCTTGATGGGATAGTTCCTAGGGCTCTTTTTAGGGAATACAGGAGATCTCGATACAACATTTAGGTAAGCCCCTCTACTCAGATTCCGAATGATAGTGTAAGACTTCTAATGATTTCTGGAATGAGTAACCTAATTTCGATGCATGAAAAGGCTTCCAAGGTATTATGATAGCTTGCAGACAGTCAGAATATCTTGATGGGGAAACCAATGCCAACTGTTTCTATCGGAGTTCCGGTCTTCAACGGCGAGAGCTCAATTTTACGGTGTCTTGAAGGGCTACATAACCAAACACTTCAACCATATGAAGTCATAATCCTCGATAATTGTTCAACTGATAGAACTGCAGAAATTTGCCTTGATTTTGCCCAGAAACATCCAACTTTTCGGTATTCGCGAAATGACACTAACATCGGTGGAGCAGAAAACATGAATAGGGTTTTAGCTGCTGCCTCTGGTGAATTCTTCATGTGGGCGGCTCACGATGACTTCCATGATCCTGAATTCATTAATTCTTGCGTAAGTATTTTGTCCTCGCATCCGAGTGCTGTACTTTGCAATACTGGTATGAATGTTTGTATTGATTCAATTAGTGACATTTCATTCAGGATTACTATGAAAACCTTCAGTGGACAGCGGAGTCGTGTAAGCCGATTTAAAGAGGTTTACCTAAGGTTTCCTTCCCCAGGTTTTTATGGTCTCTACCGAACAGAAGCAATTCGTTGTATGAAACCAATTCAGCCCACTTTGGGAGCTGAATTACCTTGGGCGCTTGAGCTGTCCTTACATGGGGAATTTGTGAGCTGTGATTCATTTCTCTTTTATTACATAAATAGTCTTACCCAGAAGAATGAGTATGAAGGCATCAGTAGTGTTAAGACGAAAGCAAAGTACCGAGTGCTGAATTATCTATCTCGTTACACTGGATACTTCAAGATCGTTTCTCAAAGTGAGTTGTACCCCCAGGAAAAAATATCTCTATATCTATTCTTGTTCTGGAGGGCATTTATTGAAAATGTTTTACGAGGTTTTTATACTCTCATGATGTTTAGAACGAAGAGAATCAGTCGAGTAGCACAATTGTTAGCAAAAAAATTTCTGATAAACCCTAACTATTTGATCGAGGACTCATTCAAATTTCAGAAGCGCGAAATTCCAAGAATTCTTGAACGTTGGAAGTTCTAAGTGAAGAATTCAGAAACAGTATTCGTAAGTGGAACAAAAAAGCAGGTTTTACCATCGGAATCCAACCCAGGTGTAGCCGAACAATTGTTCAGAAAACTTGTCAGCTTTGGTTTTACCTTATCCAATAATCCCAATTCACAGTTTTTTCTATCAATCGACCATGATCGTAAGGCTTATTCAAGGTTTATTCGCTCTGGCGGGCTTGCAAAGAATGCAATATTAATCAGACGCGAACCACAAGCCGTTCACCCCATTCAATATAAAAAGAGTGTTGAAGACAAATATGGTTTAGTATTAAGCCCTGGAGCAACATCTAACATTCAAAAGCGTAGTGTCCCGTTAAACACACCTTATGCCAATTCTGCAAATCCGAATTCCTTATCTTTTTCCGATCGCTCGATAAAGGAAGTCCTATCAACACCCGGATTTCGCAACTTGTTTACATATGAAGAATGGCAGAATCGGAGCTACTTTCTAACACTTATTGCTTCGAATAAAGTTTCTCCGTCGAAACACGAGAATTACACCCTTCGAAGACGAATTGTGCGTGATCATGGGAACTCTATTGGAGTTTTTGGGCAATTTTGGAGTGCATCTCTTTCCTCGAGAATTATGCTTAGAGTTAGAGTCCTAGTGTATTCATTGAAATCAGGATATATGCCCCATTTGAAAAGCATCTATGGGGGTTTGTTCTACAAGTATCCGCACAGTTACAGGTTGATAGATGATAAATCCTTGATTTTAAGGGATTCTCGCTTCTCGCTTGTGATAGAAAATGATTCCACGTGCATGACTGAAAAACTCTTTGATGCTTTCTTTTCTGGCAGTATCCCCATTTATTTTGGTCCTGAGCTTTCCCAATATGGTATCCCTAAAGGTCTTTACTTTAATCTCAATACAGACTTTGGAGTTAGTTTACGTGAAATCCAGGAATTGAAAGATTTTGAAATTCAAGCAAGACTTTCAGCTATACTAGAATTTATCTCTACAGATGATTTTTTTGAACAAAGGTCAGATGAGCATGTTTTTGCATTAATTGCGGAGGAAATTCGAAATTACATGACAGCGAACTCAAACCTAAAGTAAATTCTTTGCAGTCCATCTAATCGTATTCTCTAAACCATCTACGATTGGGATAAACTTGTTTTTACCTATCAAACTGTTGATTTTCTGTGAGTCGCACCAAACCATATCTGGTGCAGATAATGGGTTCAGTTTGCTTTCTTCAGGAAGTACTATTGCAGAGTTAGTTATGGTGGCTATAGTTTGTGCAAGTTCTAAAATGGAAACTTGTTGAGTTCCGGCTATGTTGTAAACAGTTTCATCGCCCCATAATATTGCGCCAATCATCTGCTCGATTGCATCGTCAATATATAAGTAGGTTCGAATGGCCGTACCTTGGTCACGTAAAACAATTCTTTTCTCAGACAATGCTTGACTTATGAATTGACTCAATACTCGCTTGTCTCCCTTCTTTGTTCCAGGACCGTAAGCGAGAGAAAGGCGCAGACTCATGGCCTTTTCTTCGTTCATTTGCCTAAAAGCATTTACGATTGCCTCGCCGCAACGTTTAGATTCGATATATGCGGCTCTGGGATGGCTCGGAGTGGTCGATCCAATTTGGTTTTCATCTTGAGGAAAATCTTGGTTTCCGCTGTACACCTCTGAAGAACTTAAATTGGCAATAATCCCATTTTTTTTCAATTTTGAAAATAATTGAACTAAGACACTTGTGTTTAGCGAGATAGATTCGAGAGGGTTTGCTAGAAAGAGAGAGGGTTGCGCGTAGCCTGCACAATGAATAATGATGTCAACTTCAGGCAATTGTTCAAGAAAAAGAGGATCTAATAAGTTTCCCGTAAGATATTTTACTAGGTCATGCGATACTGTAAAAGGGTTGTAAGTACCACTTTTCGAAAGCGCAAATACTCGTTCCGGCCCTAAGTATGTTTTATCCATGTTGTTAAAATAACGCAGTAAATTTGAACCCAATAACCCACTCGCGCCGGTGATCAAAATAGTTTTTTCTTTAAAATAGGTAGTCTGGTAAATCTCGTCAACACTATGTAATTTAGGAGTCATGATTTAACTAGTTTATCTAACTGACTTAATAAATTTCCGGGAGAGAAGCCGATTTCAGTCGAAATTTCTTCATATTCACCGTATCTGGTAATAAACTCTCGATTGATCCCAACAGTCTGGATCTGATGTGGACGATTTTCAGCTGCTTTTTGCACAAGATGGCTAATTGTTCCTTCGTAGAATGGTTCGACAATCAAAATTTTGGAACTCGCGCAATTTTTGGCGATAATCTCAAAGTCAAATGGGTTTACTGAGTTAATGTAAATGATCTCAACATCTAGATTTTTATAACTATCTAATACTAAATCCAATAATGGTCCAACAACGATAATTGTCGCTAATGTGCCATGCTTGACGATTTTGCCCTTACCGATTTCGAGATCAATGGAAAACTGATTTTCTTTCTCGCTGAGTCGGAAATAGTTAGCTTTACCGTTGTCATAATTTGACAACATCAGATTTGAGAATTCTGCGGCAGTCCCTGGAACCATTATCTGAAAACCTGGAATTCCCAGCAGCGTTAAAACATCAGCAGGGGCATGATGGGTCGCACCTAACTTTGAGTAATCATAAGAAGCGCCGACAGATACAAAATTGCCCGCGTTGCGCTGGTACCCAAAATCAATTTTTAGCTGTTCCAATGGTCTTTCAATCAAGAAAGGAGCGATTGTGTGAACGATTGGCGTAAGGCCGCTCATTGACATCCCAGCCGCAACACCGATGAGGGATTGTTCAGCGATTCCCAAATTGAAAATTCTGTTTGAATGCGCTGCAGCCAAATGGCGAAACCCGTATACGCCAATATCACCAAGCAAAAGTACTGTTTTTGAATCCCGTGAAATAATCTCCGAAGCAACCTCAACAAACATTTTCCTCATTTGAGTAAGGCCCGGAATTTCAGATAGTCCTCCTCGGATAATCTGGCGTGGTGCCAGGCTGGATTATTCTCTAGGTCTTTAATCCCATAACCTTTCACGGTATGAGCAATTATTGCTTTTGAAGATGTGGAATCTGCGTCCATCGCTTTCGTTAATTCTGCATGCGAGTGTCCATTAACTTGTACAGTCTCGAAGCCAAAAGACTCTAATTTATTTGCAAGATTTGTCACGGAAACCGCACTATTCGTTGAGGAGTTAAAATCGACTATGAGCGTTAAATTAGACACTTTAAAGTGATGTGCAATCATCAGACTCTCCCAATTGGTGCCTTCGTTCAATTCTCCATCACCTACTAACACAAAAATTCTATTTGATTTACCTAGAATCGAGTTAGCTATGCAGTGGCCAACGGCAATCGGTAGACCATGGCCCAATGAGCCAGTGGATGCAAATACCCCAGGGCACTTATTCCTATCTGGGTGGCCCCCTAGTAAACTGCTAAATTTTCCAAAATCTTTGAGCTCGCTTGGTGGGAAGAAACCAAATTTACTTAAAACTGCATAAAGCCCCAAAGATGCATGACCTTTAGACAAAATGAACTCACCGGAATAGTCCGATTTTAATGGCGACCAAATTTGATTCGAGTAAAGAACAAAGAGAATATCTAAAATTGAATATGAGCTAGGTACATGACCCTCTTGTGATTCTAGCCAAGTATCTAAGATCAACAGACGTAAGCCTAGAATTGCTTCTGTACTATTTTCCACACTCAAATTATAGTGATTTTGTCACGTATTTTGGCCACTGACATAGTAAAAGTTAGGAATAACTCTCTCATGCTTAGAATCGTGAATACTTCTCGGCACTCCCTGACTTTATTTGCGCATCTATCCAGTCATAGGTTGCCTTTAAACCCA
>Ga0315899_10009940_pt1 | contig 10198 bp, 8 predicted proteins | sample LakEriMetagenome_2_FD_203518 | JGI IMG/M metagenome (GOLD analysis project Ga0315899, IMG submission 203518) | Freshwater fungal communities from buoy surface, Lake Erie, Ohio, United States - Buoy 4 MA112 | ecosystem: Environmental > Aquatic > Freshwater > Lake | place: USA: Lake Erie, Ohio...
GCGGCCGCCGCTTCCATCGCGTTCAAGCTGGTGCCTTGAGAGGAGGACACGGCGTTGTGGCTGCCCGATTGCACCGTGGACTTTTCAGCTTGGGTGGCACTGGATGTGCGCAAATAGTAAGTGGTTTTCAGGCCACGCAACCAAGCCAGTTTGTAGGTCTCGTCAAGTTTCTTGCCCGATGCGCCGGCCATGTAGATGTTGAGCGACTGGGCTTGATCAATCCACTTCTGACGCCGCGCTGCGGCTTCAACCAACCATTGGGGTTCGATCTCAAAAGCGGTCGCGTACTGGGCTTTGATGTCTTGGGGCACTCGGTCGATGGGGCGCAGCGAACCATCAAAGTGTTTGAGGTCCATCACCATCACGTCGTCCCACAGGCCCAAGCGCTTGAGGTCACGCACCAGGTAGGCATTGATCACGGTGAACTCGCCCGAGAGGTTGGACTTGACCGACAAGTTGCCAAAACTGGGTTCGATGGAAGCGTCAACGCCAATGATGTTGGAGATGGTGGCGGTGGGAGCAATGGCCACGCAATTGGAGTTGCGCATCCCATCGCTGGCAATTTTGCGGCGCAAGGCATCCCAGTCGAGGGTGGCGGAGCGGTCCACTTCCACATAGCCGCCACGCTCTTTGGCCAGCATGTCCAGGGTATCGGGTGGCAATATGCCCTGGTCCCACAACGAGCCTTTGAAACTGGAGTATTTGCCACGCTCACGGGCCAATTCGGTGGATGCCCAATAGGCGTAATAGCAAATGGCTTCCATGGAGGTATCGGCAAATTCCACCGCGGCTTGCGAGCCGTAGGGAATGCGCAAAGCGTACAGGCTGTCTTGAAACGACATGACGCCCAAGCCCACCGGGCGGTGGCGCAGGTTCGAGTCGCGCGCCTTTTTCACGGCGTAATAGTTGATGTCGATCACGTTGTCGAGCATGCGCATGGCGGTGCCAATGGTGCGCTTGAGTTTGTCGTGGTCGACTTGACCGTTGCTGAGGTGTTGCAGCAGGTTGATCGAACCCAAATTGCACACCGCGGTTTCGGTGTCGCTGGTGTTGAGGGTGATCTCGGTGCACAAGTTGGATGAATGCACCACACCCGCGTGCTGCTGGGGTGAGCGCACATTGCAGGCATCTTTGAAGGTGATCCAAGGGTGACCGGTCTCAAACAGCATGGTGAGCATCTTGCGCCATAGATCGGCGGCAGGCACTTTGCGGCTGGGTTTGATGTCACCACGCTCGGCACGTGCTTCATAGGCCACGTAGGCCTTTTCAAAAGCGGCACCAAACAAGTCATGCAGGTCAGGCACATCGGAGGGGGAGAAAAGTGTCCAGTCGCCTTTTTCCATCACCCGGCGCATGAATAAATCGGGAATCCAGTTGGCGGTGTTCATGTCGTGGGTGCGGCGGCGATCGTCACCGGTGTTTTTGCGCAACTCTAAGAACTCTTCAATGTCGAGGTGCCAGGTTTCCAAATAGGTGCACACGGCGCCCTTGCGCTTGCCACCTTGGTTAACGGCCACTGCCGTGTCGTTGACCACTTTGAGGAAAGGAACCACGCCTTGCGACTCACCGTTGGTGCCCTTGATGTGCGAGCCCAAGGCGCGCACACGGGTCCAGTCGTTGCCCAGGCCGCCGGCAAACTTAGACAACAAGGCGTTTTCTTTGATGGATTCGTAAATGCCGTCCAAATCGTCGGGCACGGTGGTCAGGTAGCAGCTTGACAGCTGTGAGCGCAAGGTGCCGCTGTTGAACAAGGTGGGCGTGCTGGACATGAAGTCAAACGACGACAGCACTTCGTAAAACTCGATGGCGCGCGCTTCGCGGTCAATCTCGTTGAGGGACAGGCCCATGGCCACCCGCATGAAAAAGGACTGTGGCAGCTCGATGCGGGTTTTGCGCACGTGCAAGAAATAACGGTCATAAAGGGTTTGCAGGCCGAGGTAGTCAAACTGCAGATCACGCTCAGCCTTCAGGGCCGCGGCCAAGCGAGGCAAGTCAAATTGCCCCATGCGCGGGTCCAGCAAGTCGTTGTCGACGCCTTTTTTGATCAGGGCGGGGAAGCATTCTTGATAGTGTTGCCCCATCTCCGCTTGGGCGACCTCGGCGCCAAAAACCTCTTTGGCGATGGTGTGCATCAACAAGCGGGCCGTGGCATAGGTGTAGTCGGGGTCTTTTTCAATCAAGGTGCGCGCGGCCAAGATGGCGGCTTTATAGACCTCTTCGATGGGGACGCCGTCATACAGGTTGCGCATTGTCTCGGCCACGATCGGCTCGGGCTTGACGTCTTGCCCCAAACCTTGGCAAGCCGCAGCAATGATTTGTTGCATCCGTTGCAGGTCCAAGGCCACGCGTTGGCCGTTGTCTGTCACATGCAAAGATGGTGCGCCTGGGGCGGCTTTCTCTTGCTGCGCAGCGCGCTCGCTGGAGCGGCGCTCGCGGTAGAGCACGTAAGCGCGTGCAACTTCGTGGTGGCCGCTGCGCATCAAGCCCAGCTCGACTTGGTCTTGAACGTCTTCGATGTGAAAGGTGCCGCCGCCCGGTCGCGAGCGCATCAGTGCGCGCACCACCGCTTGGGTCAAGCCGTCGACGGTTTCGCGCACGCTGGCCGATGCGGCACCTTGGGTGCCATGCACCGCCAAAAAGGCTTTCATCAACGCCACGGCGATCTTCGTGGGCTCAAAGGGAACCACAGCGCCATTGCGGCGAATGATTTGGTAGTGGCTCAGCGGCAAGCTTGCGGTGGTCTGGGTGGGCTGAGGGGAAGAGGACGGGCTGCTCTGGCGTTGAATGGCGAGCGATGTCTCTGCGAGTTGCATGGGGAAGACTTTCATTGTGTTTATTGATTCTTGATCTGGTTGTGCGGCGGCTTTAACAAGCCAGATGCCCCGTGAGAACCAAACCAGCACACACTATATCTGGGGTCTGGACGCTTTTCAATACGCTATTGGTAGTGTTTTTGGACTTTTTTGAATTTTCTTGCGCGAGACGTGTCTAAAGCTTACCAGTGGGCCATCAATGACAAGTTGCGCGTTGAGAATTTGTGTGGCGATGCGTTAAAAAAGTGTGGCCCCATGCAAATTCGGCGGCGATTTTGCATTGCAGCAACGGTTTTATGTGTTAAGAAAAACGCGCGCGCCTTGCGCTGGGCGTTCAAGCGTGGTCAAGTGTTGGGAAATCTTGACGCCTGCCAACCCAAGTGTTGTTGTAAATGCGCCCAATCAAAACCAGGACCCGGGTCTTGTTTGCGGCCCGCAGCAATGTGTTCGTGGCCCCTGATGTGTGCTATCGGATAGTTGTCGGCCAGCGTGGCGCACAGGGTGCTGAGGGTTTCGTATTGGCTGGCTTCAAAAGTTTGGCCATCCAATCCCTCCAGTTCAATGCCAATGGAGAAGTCGTTGCAATTGTCTTGGCCATTGAAGCGAGATACCCCGGCATGCCAAGCCCGGTCATCGCAACTCACCAGTTGCCACAACTGGCCTTGCCGGCGAATGAAAAAGTGGGCCGAAACCTGCAGACCTTGCAGGCTTTGAAAGTAAGGGTGTTCGTGTGTCGCCAGTTGGTTGGTGAAAAAATCCAACACATGCGAGGAGCCATATTCGCCTGGCGGCAGGCTGATGGCATGTACCACCACCAAATCGATGGGCGTGCCCATGGGCCTGGGCCCAAAGTTGGGCGACGGGCAGCGGCGCGCGTATCTGTACCAGCCTTGTGCCCACAGGGGATGGGCTGGGCGCTCAAGCATGCGTCATGCGTCGTTGCGCAGCTGGTGCTCTTTGCTGCAAAAAAAGACACCGTCGGCGGCGATGGCGTCGGTTTGTGGCAAATGCAGCCCACAGCGCTCGCAGTGCACCATGCGCTCGGCCGTGGTGTGGTCCGCGGGGGGGGCAGGCGGTGTTTTGCCGCGTTTGTAGTGACGCCACCACCAAGCGCCAACCAACACGACCACCAGCAGCAGCAAGAGCTTCATTCGAGGCGACTCAAAATCACCTCCAGCACAAAGCGCGAACCCACGTAGGCCAGCAGCAGCAGACCGGTGCCCGCGTAGAGCACCCGAACGGCGGTGAGACCGCGCCAGCCCAGTTGGGTGCGGCCAAACAGCAAAATGGCAAAGCACAGCCATGACAACAGCGAAAAAATAGTTTTGTGGTCCCAGCGCCAAGCGTGGCCCGAGCCGTACAGCTGTTCACCAAACCACCAACCGGCCAGCAATGTCGCACTGAGCAGCACAAAACCTGCACCCACAAATCTGAATGTCAGTCGCTCCAAAGTGAGCAAGGGCATGCCAATGTTGGCATCTGCGGCCAAGCGCATTTGCCGCTCGGCGCGGGTCATCAAGGCAGCATGCACCACAGCGGCGCCAAACAAACCATAAGAAGCCAAGCCAAACGCCCAATGCAGGGGCAACCATGCTGAGGCATTGACGTTCATGGCCTTGCCAGGAAACACCAGGGTCAACAGCACGACAGCAGCGCCCAAGCCGCCCAAAGCCCCACGTGAACGCACTTGGGGGACCCAGCGCTGCTCCAGGGCATAAAAGGCCATCACCAGCCAGCAAGTCACCGAAAGCGCAGGGGCAAAGCCAAAATGGGGACCCAGGCTGTCGCCGATGCCCATCAGCCCACTCACCCAGGCCCAGGCATGGGTGCCCCAGGCCACGGAGAGCATGCGCCGGCTATTGGCCACGCCCATTTGCGGGCCCAAGAGCGCGCTCGCCAGATACAGCAGTACCGCCACAGCGCTGAGCAGCTGGTTCAGGGAAAGGTCCGCAGGTAAAATCATGGCTTGAGTTTAGCGTTTTGCCCGAAGCCTGCGCTGCGCTTTTCTTTCGGCCCCTTGGGCCCTTCATTCAACCGCTTTGCAGCGAATCCCCATGGCCACCGCACTTTCCGACAAGCTTTCCAAACTGGTCAAGCACCTCAGTGGGCAGGCCCGCATCACCGAGTCCAACGTCGCCGACATGTTGCGCGAGGTGCGCATGGCCTTGCTCGAAGCCGATGTGGCGCTGCCCGTGGTGCGCGAGTTCATTGCCCGCGTCAAAGACAAAGCCCTGGGCCAAGAGGTGGTGGGCTCGCTCACGCCAGGTCAGGCCTTGGTGGGCCTGGTTCAGCGCGAATTGGCTGCCACCATGGGCGAGGGCGTGGCCGACATCAACCTGGCTGCCCAACCGCCCGCAGTGATCCTGATGGCGGGTTTGCAAGGGGCGGGCAAAACCACCACCACGGCCAAGCTCGCGCGCCACTTGATCCTCAAGCGCAAAAAGAAGGTGCTCACGGTCTCGGCCGACGTTTACCGCCCTGCAGCCATTGAACAGCTCAAAACCGTTTCGGCCCAAGCCCAGGCGGAATGGTTTCCCAGTGAGGTGGGGCAAAAACCTGTGGACATTGTGTTGGCAGCGCTTGAGCACGCCAAACGGCATTACTTTGATGTGTTGCTGGTCGACACCGCCGGTCGCTTGGCCATTGATGAAGCTTTGATGCTGGAAATCCAGCAGATCCATCAAGCCCTGAACCCCGTTGAAACCTTGTTCGTGGTGGACGCCATGCAGGGCCAAGATGCGGTCAACACGGCGCGCGCCTTCCATGAGGCGCTGCCTTTGACGGGCATTGTGTTGACCAAGACCGATGGCGATTCGCGCGGCGGCGCGGCTTTGTCGGTGCGACAAATCACCGGCGCGCCCATCAAATTTGCCGGCACCAGTGAAAAAATAGACGGCTTGGAGGTGTTTGATGCCCAGCGCCATGCCGGCCGCATTTTGGGCATGGGCGATATCGTGGCCTTGGTCGAACAAGTCACGGCCGGTGTGGACATGCAGGCGGCGCAACAAATGGCGGCCAAGGTCAAGTCAGGTGCCGGCTTTGACCTGAACGACTTTTTGGCCCAGTTGCAGCAAATGAAGCAAATGGGCGGATTGGCCAGCATGATGGACAAGTTGCCCTCGCAGTTGACGGCCAAGGCCGGCGCCGTGGACCTCAACCGTGCCGAAAAAGAAATGAACCGCAAGCAAGGCATCATCCACAGCATGACGCCGCGCGAGCGCAGCCATCCAGATTTGATCAAAGCCACCCGCAAGCGCCGCATCGCCTCAGGGGCTGGGGTTCAGGTGCAAGAGGTCAATCGCTTGCTCAATGAGTTTGCCCAGATGCAAGACATGATGAAAAAAATGCGCGGCGGCGGCTTGATGAAGATGATGAAAAAGTTTGGCGGCATGAAAGGCATGGGCGGATTTCCCGGCATGCCCCGGTAACGCCTGGTCATCGCCAGTCAAGGCTCAGGCAGGCCCGGTGTTTGGGCCATCTTGGGCCTGCTCAAGCCCGCGTGAGCACCTCGCCACGCAAAGAATGCGGCAAGGCCTCGGTGATGCGCACATCGATCATGTGCCCCACCAACCTGAGGTGCTCTGGTCCACAGGGGAAATTAACAATCCGATTGCACACCGTGCGTCCCATGGACTGGGGTCCGGCCAAGCCCGGTTTGCGCGCTGGCCCTTCGACCAAGATGCGCTGCACCGTGCCCACCCGGCTGGCGCTGATGGCTTGCACGTTTTCTTCTATGCGCGCTTGCAGATGTTGCAGTCGCGCCAGTTTCACCGCATGTGGCGTCTCGTCGTGCAAGGCCGCCGCTGGCGTGCCCGGGCGTGGGCTGAAGATGAAACTAAATGAACTGTCAAACCCAATGTCATCGATGAGCTTCATCATCTTTTGAAAGTCTTCTTCGGTCTCGCCGGGAAAGCCGACGATGAAGTCGCTGCTCATCGATAAATCTGGCCGGATGGCGCGCAGTTTGCGAATGGTGCTTTTGTATTCCATGGCGGTATAGCCGCGCTTCATGGCCATCAAAATGCGGTCAGACCCGTGCTGCACCGGCAAATGCAAGTGGCTCACCAACTGTGGCACCTTCGCGTACACATCCATCAAGCGTTGGGTGAACTCATTGGGGTGGCTGGTGGTGTAGCGGATGCGCTCGATGCCTGGGATGTCGGCCACATATTCAATCAGCAGTGCAAAGTCGGCGATGTCGCTGGTGCCACCCATGGTCCCACGGTAAGCGTTGACGTTTTGTCCCAGCAAGGTGATCTCTTTGACGCCTTGCCCAGCCAAGCCGGCCACCTCGACCAGCACATCGTCCAGCGGGCGGTTGACCTCTTCGCCCCGGGTGTAGGGCACCACGCAATAGCTGCAGTATTTGGAGCAACCCTCCATGATGCTGACAAAGGCCGAGGCACCGGTGACCCGCGCGGGCGGCAGGTGGTCAAACTTTTCAATCTCGGGGAATTGGATATCGACCTGTGGTTTGGCCAAGTCGCGCCGCTGGTCCAGCAGTTGCGGCAAGCGGTGCAAGGTTTGCGGCCCAAACACCACGTCCACAAAGGGCGCGCGGGCGATGATGTCTGCCCCTTCTTGGCTGGCCACACAACCACCCACCGCAATGCGCACCCCTTTTTTCGCCAAGTGCTTGACCCGGCCCAGGTCGGAAAACACTTTTTCTTGGGCCTTCTCGCGCACCGAGCAGGTGTTGAACACAATCAGATCGGCTTGCTCCACATCATCGGTGGTTTCATAGCCTTGGGCTTGGTGCAACACATCGGCCATTTTGTTCGAGTCGTACTCGTTCATTTGGCAACCGAAGGTCTTGATGAAAACTTTGGGGCTCATGGCGCAAAGTGGGCCCAAGGCCGGGTGCAGCGGTTCATGGTGTCAATCCAGAGGCTGTGAAAGAAGCGCAGATTCTAAAGGCCGCCTTGGCCGGCCCTTATGATGACTGGCATGAGCACATTCACACAAACCATTTTGTTCACCGACTCCGATGGGCGTGCGCGCTTTCGCGAGCAGGTGTTGGCGCTGGACCAAGGCACACCGCAGTCGCGCTTGTCAGCCCTGATGCAAGGCGGCGGTTATCAATTGCGCCACAGCCCGGTGGGTTTTCGCAGTGCATTTCATGTCAGTTCGCACCCCCAATGGGTCTTTATATTAGAGGGCCAAATGGAAATCGGCTTGCAAGACGGCAGCTCTCGCATCTTCCACCCGGGCCAACATTTTTATTCCGCCGATTTGTTGCCCGAGGGGGCCGTGTTTGATGCCCAGGTGCACGGGCATTGGAGTTGCCAGCGGGGCTCAGATCCTCTGGTGACCTTGTTTGTGCGCGCTTAAGTAAATCATAAGATTTCATTTGCGCAACTTCTGCGCACGCGGGCTCAAGTCCAAGCCTATTCGGACCGATACTCCCACACCAACCAAAGGCGACAGGTTTTCTGTGCGCCTGGGCGTCGACCACGGGTCGGCCTTATTTTGAGCATCTCGACTGGAGTGTGATTTACCATGAAAAAATACCTGCGTTTACTCCTTGAAATCGTTCTGGGCCTGTTGCTGGTGGCCGCCGGTGCGTTTGGTTACATGAATTTTTCGGGCAAAAAGCACATCTCCCTTGAGCTGACAGAAGTGGTGGAGAGCTTGGACGAAGCCAAGGAAGAGCTGGCCAAAACCAGCGAAGAACTGCAAGAAGCCGAGGCCAAGGTCAAGGATCTCAGCGCCAAGGCGCGCGAACTCGAAGCGGTCAAGGCCGCTTTCGCCAACGGCGTGTTGTTGGGTGATATCGAGAGCATTTACAAAGGCCTGAAAACCGGTTTGAGCGCGGAGCGCCAACTCAGTTTGGGCGCTGTGCGTTTGTTGACCAACGGACCCAAAGACCCCGAAACCGTCAGTGCGTTCAACAAGGCCTTGGAGATGGCCGATTGGTCCAGCCGGCTCAACGCTGTGTGCGCGGCGCAAAATGCCCTGGTTGCTGCGGGCGAAAAAATCACTGTTTTGGCTGACTGTGCCCCAGGCAAGGGCGATGACAAACACGGCAAAGGCGGTCATGGCGCTGCCCATTGGGGTTATGAGGGCGAAATGGGCCCGGAAAACTGGGGCAAAGAGTTCCCCACCTGTGCCAATGGGAAAAAGCAGTCGCCACTGAACATCGTGGGGCCTTTTGAAAAATCCAAAGACAGCTTGGAGGTCAGCTACAAATCCGGCCCGTTGCGCATGCTCAACAACGGCCACACCATCCAAGTCAACATTCCCCCTGGCAGCACGGCCAAAATCAATGGCGAAGTGTTTGACCTGCTCCAATTCCACTTCCACCGCCCCAGCGAAGAAAAAATCGAAGGCAAACCCATGGCCATGGTGGCCCACTTTGTCCACAAGAGCAAAGCCGGCAAACTCGCGGTGATAGGTGTGTTGCTCAAAGAGGGCAAGGACAACGAGGCCATCAATGTGTTGTGGGACAACATCCCAGCCAAAGAAGGCCCCGAGGTCAAGCTCGACAAAATCAGCTTTGACCCCGGCAAGCTGATCCCTGCGGCTTTGACCCACTATGCATATGAGGGTTCCCTGACCACACCACCGTGTACCGAAGGGGTGAACTTCTACATCTTGAAAACATCGGTGGACATCTCCAAAGCCCAGGTGGCCAAGTTCCCCTTCAAGATGAACGCCCGTCCCGTGCAGCCATTGAATGGCCGCAAAATCGGCGCCAACTGATGCACAGCGCCCCGAACCCGGGGCTTTGAAAACAACAACGCCTGCATGTGCAGGCGTTGTTATTTGAGGGCCCCAAAAAGCCACCCCTTGGGGTGGCTTTGGCGTGTGCAAAACCTTAAATGGTTTTCAGCCGATCGGTGGAGGGCACGACGCGGGTGAGCCGAATGCCGTAGCGGTCGTTGACCAACACCACCTCGCCTTGGGCGACGACGGTGTTGTTGACCAGCAGGTCCAAAGGCTCGCCCGCAATCCGGTCGAGTTCGACCACGCTGCCTTGGGTCAGGCGCATCAAATCCTTGATCTTGATTTGGGCCCGGCCCACTTCAATGGACAGCGAAACAGAGATGTTTTGCAGCACATCGGCGTTGATGTTGCCCGGGTGGCTGTACTTGAAGTCCTCTGCGGAAGGACCGTCCAGTGCGGCAGGCGATGCGGAAAGTTCTTGGGCGGGGTTGGTCTCGGGGGTGTCTGTGGCGTCGCTCATGGTTTTTTCCTGACTTAAATTTGACCGGGGACAATTTGTCGCTCAATGCGCACCGCCACTTGAGAGCCGCGTGCACCCACGCTGACACCAAAGGACGGCACACCATTGGCGATCAATTGCGCCATTTCGGGTTTTTTGAAATAAAGCAAATCGCCTTCTTTCATGGTTTGCAAGTGATGCAAGGTGGTCTTGATTTGGC
>Ga0315899_10009944_pt1 | contig 10194 bp, 3 predicted proteins | sample LakEriMetagenome_2_FD_203518 | JGI IMG/M metagenome (GOLD analysis project Ga0315899, IMG submission 203518) | Freshwater fungal communities from buoy surface, Lake Erie, Ohio, United States - Buoy 4 MA112 | ecosystem: Environmental > Aquatic > Freshwater > Lake | place: USA: Lake Erie, Ohio...
GAAGTTGGTGCCGGTAAGCGTCACGATGGTACCGCCTGCGGTGCTGCCAGTGGCCGGAGTCAGGCTGGTAAGCGTCGGCAGCGGCGGAGGTTCGCCAATCCGGATGATGATTCTTTGATCACCTGGCAAAGTGTATTCCGTGTCGACAATGCCAAGGCCAGCTACGGTCATGTTCGGATAAACCACGCTTCCGGAGAACGCGGTCGTGGACACATAAGAAGAGGGCATTTCCAATCGGGTTCCGGCGAACATGAAAGGCTGGCCGCCAATATTCACCAGGGGAGCACCCACGATTCCTTCTCCGGTGCCATAGCCAGTGGTAGTACCTGCCCCTCCGGATGAGCGGGTGATCGCTACATTGGTCCATCGATTGATATTGCCAGTGCTCCCGAACCATCCTGAATTTGGCCGGAGGTAAGCGGTGGGTTGAAGACCGGTGACGGAAGGAGTGCCAAAAACGGTGGTATCCAAACTGCCCGAAAACGAAGCGGTCGTCTTTGTCCCATCATCGGTGAAAACGATAGTCACAACGGGCGGTATCCAATAGGTGTAGAGCGTGTTCGCCGCATTGGACCCTCCGGGCGTGGTCACCCGCACGCTGACGGTCCCGGCGACGCGGGCCGGGGTGTTGCAGGTGATGCTGGTGGCAGTGACATCCCGCACAGACGTGGCTGCGATGCCGTCAAAGGTCACGTTCGTTGCTCCGGTGAAGCCCGTGCCGGTGAGCGTCACGACCGTACCGCCTGCGGTGCTGCCAGAGTGCGGACTCAGGCTGGTGAGCGTCGGCGAGGCGGCATAGGTGAAGAGCGTGTTCGCCGCGTTGGTGCCGCCGGGGGTGGTGGTGACCAGCACGCTGACGGCGCCGGCGCCGGCGGCGCGAGCCGGGGTGGTGCAGGTGATCGTGGTGGCGTCGATCACGCTCAAACTCGTGGCAGCCGTTCCGCCGAAGGTCACGCCGGTGGCTCCGGTGAAGTTTGTGCCGAAGAGCGTGACACTGGTGCCGCCTGCGATGGTACCGGTGGCGGGAGCAATGCTCGTGAGCGTCGGCGGCACCGGTGAACTGGAGGTGACCACGGCGCTTTGCCAGATGGAGCCAGCGGCTCCCACGGTGATGAAGGTGTTCTTGAAGAATACCGCGCCGTTGCGGTCGTCGGTAGTGGGCGCAGCGGAGCGCGTCCAGTTAGAACCGTCGAGCGAGAGCAGGTCGATGTCGGCGCTGGAAGCGTCGAGGTTGATTCCTCCCGCGAAATAGATGTTGGCACCGTAGGCCAAGCCCGGAGTCAGCTCGTGATCCGTGCGAGTGGTGGTGAATGATTCTCCAAGGTCGGTGGAAACGCGCACCTTGGAATACCATCCGCTGCCGACAAAGCGGTTGTTCAGATAGGCCGTCCTGCGGATGTCCCGCTGGGCGTCGATTCCGGAACCGGCACCGGCAGTCTTGTCCATCCAGTTGATGCGGTTGGTGGAAGTGAACACCTTCCCCGCGCCGTTGCTTACCGTGCTGCCCAAACCGGTGATGACCCATGTTCCGCCGCCGAAAGCTACACCTCGTATGTTGGTGGAGGAAAGGGCCGGAACGGTGACGGGACTCCAAGTCGTGCCATTGGTGGAATGCAGGATGGCGCCGCTATTGCCCACGGCGACCAGTCCGCCTCCGCCAGCCGCCACAGCATGAAGTTCGTTGTTTCGTTCGGTGCCACCACCGAAGCGGCGGGTCCAAGTCGCGCCATCCGGTGATGTGTAGATACAGCCCTGCCAGTCGGCGGGGGCGCCGGAATCGTTATCCTGGCCGACAATCACAAACTGCAAGCCATCCCAAACCGCGCCACGGAAGATGAGGTTGGCGGTGACTCCACTAAGAGTTCGCGTGGTCCACGTGATGCCATCTGGCGAGGTGCGGATCACGCCGCTGTTGCCGCCCACGGCGACCGCCACGTTCGCATTGGCGGCGATGGCATGCAGGTCTTTCGTGGTGCCACTGGTGCGCTGGGTGAAGGTGCGGGCCGGATCAGAAACGGAGACATCCCGCGTCAGGGTGGTTAAACCGCCTTTGCCGTCAGACACCCGCAAGGTGGCGACATAGTTGCCGCCGAAGTCGAACGATTTCACCGTGCTGCGCCCATCAGTGATGAGGCCCGGCAGACCGAAGTCCCAGAAATAACTGAGCGTGTCGCCTTGGGAATCAGTTGCGGAGCCGACGAAGTCACGGTTTTCGCGAGCTGGGGCGGAGGTGGGCGCGGTTGTGATGGAAGCGGTCGGCGGGGTGTTGGCCGGATAGAACGTGCCGCTGGTGCGGATAGACCCGTTGCCACTGGTGGCGAGGAAACGGCCAAAGCCGAAAGTGAGCGAATTGACCCCCCATGCAAAGTCCGTGCCTGCCGAAGAGCGGAACCACTGGGTGCCATTCATGGAAACCAATAACGCCTCTGGTCCGTCGTGCGCCTTGGCGCAGACCAGCATGGTGCCGTCATCCGCCACGGTCATGTTTTTGGTGCCCCAGTCGTTAGTACCGGGAGTTTGAGCGGTTTTCCAATTGTCTCCTTGATCGGTAGAGTACGCGAGTCTGCTCCACCCAGTGGCGTAAAAGACCCCTGCGCGGCTGGTCACGGATTCAAAATTTGATAGATCAAGGTCCGGCTTCTGGCTCCAGGCTGTGCCGTTGGCGGAGGTCCATACGTTTGCCTTGGTAAAGGGAGCTGCGGAAATGGGCATCATCGCCATCCAGACAGTGCCATTCCACGCCACGCTGCGGAAATTCGGCGCGCTCGGCACGGTGGTCAGAGTCCAGGTGATGCCATTGGTGGAAGTAAGCACGCTACCGCCGGGACCCACTGCCAGGAAGCGATTGTTGGCGTAGGTCAAGTCCGAGGGCACCGGCGCGCCTGCCGGAAATGTGGCCACATTCCAGGTGCGGGCATCGGAGGAATAGCAAATCTGGGCGGTGCTTGAGCCAAGCTTCTTGCCGACCACCACGAACATGCCGCTGCCAGAGGCCAAGCGCGGATCTCTCTCGAAGTCGGGCAGCTTGCCGTTGTTGGTCCAGCTTACGCCGTCCCAGCTCGTGAGAATACTGCCGGAACCCTCCGCCACCACGAAGCGGCCCTTGCCCCAGACCGAGGCGCGCAGGTTACCGGTGCTACCGCTGTTCTGCGGGGTCCAGGTGTCCAGCGGATCGGTGACGGTGACGACCGTGGTTTCAGTGTCCCTGCCGCCTTTCATATCGGACACGGTTAGATCGAGAGAATAAGTGCCGCCCACGATCCATTTTCTTGTCAAATTGCTGGCATTGCCATTCACCGAGCCGTCCTTGGTATCCCAGTGCCATGCCAGCCTGTCTCCAATGGAATCGGTGGCAGTGGCGTTGTAGACGGCGCTGCTGCGGGCGGGCACGGCAGTCGGGCCGGCGATGGGATTGGCGACGGGGGCCGCGTTGCCGGGGAACGGGCCGAGGTTGATGCGCACATCCACCCATTGGTCCACGCCGGTGCCGCCGGTGGCGAGCGCGGTGAGGTGGGCATTGGCGCTGATGTCGCTATATGTGCGGCCGAGGGTGATCGGCGAATCTTTTTTGCCGTCGATACTGTTTGGCGTGGTGTCGAGCAGCCAGCATCTGTCCTCGCCGGGCCTTTGCCAATTCAGATAAACACCGAGCTTCTGGTTGATGTTGTTCTCGAATGCGGGGCGGTAGGAGAGCCAGTAGTATTCTGCCGCAGCGGCGGGAGTGGCCGCTTTGGTGACACGCACGCCGCGAACCTTGGTATCTGCGGAATTCCTATCACCATCATCGATGCGATGAATGCGATAGGTATTGGAGCCGAGGACGGTGGCATCCTGCCACTGGGTGGCGCTGAGCCAGCCGAGCTTCTGCTTGGCCTGGGCATGGAAGTGTCCTTCGAGAACGGGCTGGTTACCCATGAGGTCGAAGATGTCGCCGTAATCGGTGTGTGTGCCCGCGCCGACCACCGAGCCGTTGGTGGTGTCCCATGAACTTGCATGCCCAAGGCCGAAACTGTGGCCGAACTCGTGAATATATACGTTGGCATGGTTGCTGTCCTGTATCCAGAGATCACAACCGCCGGCCGCGCCTGCAAATCCGTAGCCGATTTGACCAAATGTCACGCCCACGATGTCGTAATCGCCGAGTCCGTTGTCTGCGCCGGTGCCGGTGTTGCTCTCAGGACCGATGTTGATCGCGGCATCGGCTCCGGATCTGGCAGCACGGAACTTGTTGCGTGCATCGCGAAGCAGCTCACCCTGCGGGATGCCGCCAGGCAGGTAGGTGGCGGAGGGTCTCGGCACAGTGTAGAGATTGGCGCTGACGCCGGCCTCGATCCATGTCTTGCCATACGATTGATCACGGATGTTGTCAGTGACCGTGCCGTTCAGCACGGTGGAGGCTGCAAGCTGGGTTACCGGTTCGGCAGGTTTGTCGCTGAAATTGACACGGATGAGGAAGACTTTCTTCTTGGTGCTCGTCCAATCGGCGGACTGTGAAGTAGCGAAAATTTCCAATGCTGGCCAATTGATTGCGCCTGCGCCGCTTCCCATCAAATAGGACGAGGCGGCCACGAGGCCCGGTTTGGCATCCGCCTTTGCAAGGCGCTCGTTGGCGGAGGCAATTTCATCCTCGCTGGAGAAAACCAGAAGCCTGCCAGCCGAGACCGCGTGCACAGGTGCACCACCCACGGCTTCACCCGTGGCGAAACTGCGGCCGCTGTCCGCCTGGGTGGTGTCGAAGAGTTGACGGGCCACCGGCACATCGGCGGGCGCGAGGGGTTGAAGCACTCCGGCGCGCATGGCGGCCAGGCTGCCCAGAGCAACGCCCTGCGCGGGCAGCTTTTTCTTGCTCATCATGCTCCGCCTGCCACCGGAGACGAAGGTTTCCAGCGAGGTGCCATCGCTGGTGCCGAGCACCGCGACATACTTGGGAGCGCCGGGGTCGAAAATGGCTCCGGGCGGCGTGCAAACCGGATAAAAATCAAAATCGGCGACAATGCTGAACGGCTTCTCAACCAGCGTCTGAATTTCCGGCGGAAGCGCGGCCCACTCGGCAAAGGTGAGGGCTTCGGCAATTGCTGATTCCGGATCCTCGCGGATCAATCGCTCCATGAGGGAGCGGCGGGCGGTGGCTAGCGCCACTCCGGCCGCGATACGGCTGGTATGGGCTTCCGGTGTATCCTTCGTGGATGTGGGGCGTTCCTTGCACCATTGGCGGAAATCCGCCTGATGTCTGGCAATGGCTGCGGCTGCCTCGCCAGGAGAGTCACTGAATCGGGGCTCTGCGGGGGCTTCCCTGACGACGGGTGCACTCGCCTGCTCTTCTTTATACGGAGTTCTTCGGAAAACCGCGATGGCTAACACCACTGCCAGCGCAAACAGAGGAATGGAGACGAGGAACCTGCGTGCGCTGAACCTTTGCGAGGGATGAATCATGACTGGGGGGTGGGGGGGATTCTTGTCGAGCGAGGAAAAGGGAGTTTCGCAAGAAGGTGGGAATGCGGGGACGGGTTTAGCTTGCCAACCCGTTGTGAATTCTTGTCGTTGCCAGCCGGTTGTCGGCCTCGGTCGAAAACCAAAGTCAGGCTGTCTTCCCGCAGTGACACAATGGAAGCCTGACCCGCGCCCTCATCGCGCGTGCTGTCGATGCGCTTCGTGCTGCTGTCTTCCAAGGGAGCCCCGACTACCGCCGTGTCGCCCGACACCACCACCGTGTAGCCGAACTGATCATTCGCCGGCGCGGAGCCGGCTGCGGCCGCAGCCCGGGAAAACTGGGCCGTGATGATGGTGAAGATGCGGATCGCCGTCATGGAATGATCTTGAAACAGAGCAGCAAATGCGGCGGGAGCCGACGCGTTCCAATACCTCCACGGATCCTGTGGACGAAGGTCAGGCCGAAAGTTAAACTTTTTCGGAAAAGGCCGGCATCAAGGTGCCCTCTGGACCTTCAGCGGACTGATCCTGTCCGGCGGCGGCGCGCTGACGGGGCCGCGGGAGCCAGGCCAGATTTCCAGCGGGCAGAAGGGCTGGGCGTGCAGGAGCGAGCAGTCGGTCCCGTCCGCATCGCGGCCAAAGTGGAGCCATGCTGCCGGGAAATACGTGGAGAAGCTGAGCATCTCGACGCGGGCGGCACCGGCGGCTTTTTCCGTCAGCCAGAGTTTGAGCGTGGTGTCGCCGGAGGTGGCGAGGAGGCGGGTTTCGTTGCTGATGGCGAGGGCCGTAACGGCTCCACTATGGGCCCGCCAGCTTTCCTCCGGGAGTTCTGTCAAGGTGACCGTTTCGAACACACGCACGCGCCCATCTTCATTGCCGCAGTAGAGGCGGCTGCCGTCGGGATGAAAGACCAGCGCGGTGTCGTAGGTGCGGAATTCGCCGATGGGCGGGGCGGGTTTTGTCAGGTCCGCAGAATCGTAAAGACGGACACGCCGCCCCAGACCAGTGGCGGCGAGGTGGCGGCCATCAGGAGAGATCGCCAGATCCCACGCACGGGACGGGCCGGTTTCCCAGCCCTGGTCGCTGGTGGCTGAGACGGTCCGTTTTTCCAGGTTCACGACAAAGACGCGCCCCGGCGTGATGGCGGCTATTTTTGTCCCACCGGGAAACACGAGGCCGCGCAGCAATACATCGAATCCCTGGATGTAGCCCGGACCGGGGATGCGATCCGTTTCCCGGATGCTCCCGCCTTCCTCCTGCCAGAGGATGATGTCGCTGGTCTTGCGCTCCATGGTGGCGAGACGGCCCGCGGGCAGGACGGCGAGCGGCAGGTGGTCGTCCGCAAGGTGTAAGTAGCCACGGCCTTCCTGCCAGTAGCGCACGGAGTGGTCTCCGATGCCATACAGCAGGCGGGAGCCATCCGGCGAGACGGACGGATGCCGCTCGATCTGGGTCAGAGACACACTGGTGAGGCGCGCGGGCGGTGCTGGCACCGAGGGATTCCAGCAGCGCACCGTACCGTCGGCGGCGGACGTGAAGAGACTCGCGCCATCCCGCGCGAAAACCACTCCGGTGCCGCGGCCCTCATGTCCCAGCAAAAAGGCCGCGCGCCCGTTCTGCGCACTCCGCGTGAGCAGACGGCGCGGCGGACTGTGCGCGCCATCGCCGTTGAGCGGCTCGCGGATGAACGGATCGCAGTCGTCGTCGTAGGTGGGCAGGCCTGCGGGGATGGGCTTCAGAAAGTCGAGCATCCGGACGACGGCGTCCGTCCCGACGACTGCGACCAGCGGCTCCGTGGGATGCAACGCCAATCCCGTCATAGCCTCCCGGAAGCGCTGCCGCCGCAGCAGCGTCCGGCCGGTGGCCACCTCCGCGACTTCAAGATAATGCGCGGGCTCTTCGAATGGGCCGCAGAGCGTGGCGAAGTACCGGCCGTCGGCTGACAGCGCCAGCACGTTCCCCCATCCCGGTGCTCCGAAGGAACGATGGCTCCAGCGCCCGATGGGCGTGGCGTTATGCAGCGGGGCAGCACCCGAGAGATCCGTCGCACGGAGGAAGGACACCTCACCCCTGGCCGCTCCGGTCAGCGCCACCACGCTGCGGTCTGCGGAGACGGCGAGCGGTGCGCTCCATGCCTGTGGCAGCTCTATGGTGCTGCGGTCCTGCACCTCAAAGATCCACGCACAGGTGTCCGAATCTTGGATGGTGCTCCGGTCATTGCCGAAGAGCAGGCGGCGTTCATCCAGCCAGGCCGTCTGCGGCTGGATCAGGAATTCGGAACGTTCCAGCACGACCTCCAGCGTTTCCGCATCGAAGACGCGCACCGTATTCCTGAATGAACAGGAAAAATACCGGCCGCCTGGCGCATAGAGCAGGCTGTGGTATTCATTCGGATTGAGCTTTGCCGCATCGGACTCGCCTGCAATCGGCGGCAGCTGGCGTGGAGGGCGCAGCGCTGAACCGTCCGGTCGGCATAAATGCAGCACGCCATCATGCGTCACAATGGCGAGCGACTCACCATCCGGCCCTGTGCTCAAGGCATCCGGCAAGGCACCACCGGGCAGCCGGAAGACCGAACGCTGATCCCCTGCACAGAGGTGATTCAGCAGCCGCCACTCAAAGCCCCGGTGCCCCTCCGGCGCGGAGGCCAGCAATTGCCGCGCTCTCGCAAAATCGTGCCGCTCCCGAGCCGCGAGCGCGGCTGCCATCGTGGAGACATATCCGGTTTGCCGTTCATCCGCAGCGAGCTTCGCCGCCCGGGCGCTGTTGGACTCCGCCATGCGGCGACTCTCCTCCGCGCTGCGCCACAGTACCAGACTCACGATGCTGCCCGCCAGCAGCGAAACCACCAGTGCCGCCGCCGCCCCCACGCGCCACGGATGCCTCCGCGCCCAGCGCAGCGCACGCTCGCGCCCCGTCACGCGGCGGGAAAGGATCGGCTCGCCGCGAAGCCAGCGGGCCAGCTCGTCCGCGAGTTCCCCGGCAGACGGCAGACGGCGCGCGGGCTCTTTTTCCAGACAGCGCAGGCATAGCGTTTCCAGATCGCTGTCCGCCGATCCCGCAAGGGTGCGCAGCGAGACCGGTTCATCGTGGGCGATGTGGCTGAAAATCTCCGCCGGCGTCTGGCCCGGGAAAGGCAGCCGGCCTGTTAGCATTTGATAGAGCATCGCGCCCAGCGCCCACAGATCGCTCGCCGTCGTCACATCGCACGACCGGCCCCGCGCCTGCTCGGGGGACATGTATTGTGGCGTGCCCACCTGCGCATTTGTCAGCGTGAGGCCCTGCTCCGCATCCACCAGCTTGGCAAGGCCGAAGTCCGTGAGGAACGGCTCCCCTGCTTTGTCGAAGAGCACATTGCCCGGTTTCAAATCGCGGTGCAGCACCCCGCGCTCATGGGCGTGCTGCACCGCCCGCGCCAGCTTTTCCATGATCTGCGCCGCCTCCCGCGCCGGCAGCGCACCCGTTTTCAGACGCTCGGAAAGACTGCCGCCCTCCAGCAGCTTCATGGTGAAGTAGGGCTGCCCCTCAGCCTCGCTCACCTCATACACCGGGACAATGTGCGGATGATCCAGATGCGCCGCCGCCTCGGCCTCGGTACGGAAACGCAGCTTCTCTGCCTCCGATGCAAAAGCGAATCCGCGGATCATCTTCAGCGCCACCACCCGGCGGACCGCCGTCTCTGCCGCCGCCCAGATCACCCCCATCCCGCCCGCGCCAAGCTTGCTCCGAAGCGTGTATTTTCCAAACGTCCCCGCCTCCTGCGCCGCGAAGCTGCCGAATCGGCGCCCCACATCCACTCCCCCTTCTCCGGCCGGATCTTTCGCCTCCAGCGCTTCGCCGAAAATACACGCGAGACACACCCCGTCCGCCTCCAGCGCGGCATCGCAGTCAGGGCAGGTGGATGAGCTTTGTTCTGACATCATTGCTGCGCAAAACGCAATCCGTGAACGTTTGTCAGCCGCGAGGCCAGACAAATCACCTGCACCCCGGCTCTGCTTGCACAAACCACACAACAATCTATGGCTACAGTCATGAGTCCGGAGAACCATGAGCCTTCTGGATCCCCGGAATCCACTCCCTACGACGGAGGCGCGTTTCCCGCAACCGCATGGTCCATGCTGCACCAGGTGCAGGGCGCGACCGACGGAGAATCCCTTGCCGGCTGGGAGCGCCTCGCCCGCGCCTACTGGCAGCCGCTCTACGCCTTTATCCGACGCCGCGGCGCAGACCACCACTCCGCCGCCGATGACGTCCAGGGATTCTTCGCGCACATGCTCAGCCGCGATTTCTTCCAGAGGATCGAGCGGGGAGACGGCCTCTTCCGCACCTTCCTTCTCACCACGCTGCAGCACTGGCGCATCGATCAGCACCGCGCCACCACTGCACAAAAACGCGGGCACGGCATCGCCCCGCTATCCCTCGCGGAACTCGAAGCCGCCGGAGCCATGCCGGTCGCCGCCGGCATCACACCGGAGGAAGCCTTCGACCGCCGCTGGGCCCGCGCCGTCTATGACAACGCCCTGACCACGCTCCATGAACGGCTCAAAGCCCGTGGACGCGAAGCGAAGTTCCTCGCACTCCGCGGCATCCTCACCGGACACGACACTGCTAGGTATCCGGAGATCGCCACCGCTCTCGGCATGAGCGAAGGAGCTGTGAAACAAGCCGCCCTCGAAATGCGCCGCGAATTCGGCACCGTCCTCCGCGATGAAATCCGCCGCACCGTCGCCGACGAAGCTCAGATCGACGGAGAAATCCGTTAAC
>Ga0315899_10009945_pt1 | contig 10194 bp, 6 predicted proteins | sample LakEriMetagenome_2_FD_203518 | JGI IMG/M metagenome (GOLD analysis project Ga0315899, IMG submission 203518) | Freshwater fungal communities from buoy surface, Lake Erie, Ohio, United States - Buoy 4 MA112 | ecosystem: Environmental > Aquatic > Freshwater > Lake | place: USA: Lake Erie, Ohio...
GTAAAAGAAAAGGCCGCCTGCATTGAAAGACGGCCTAATCCTAATCACCACGATCTATGAAATCTTGATCAGCTTCTTGCCGATCGACTTAGCCTCCTCACGTTTGGGGAGCGTAAGCTTTAAAATGCCGTGTGCGTATTTCGCATCAACCTTATCATCAACTACAGGCTGAAGCAAACGGAAAGATCTTTTAAACGAAGTAGTCTTAAACTCCTTTCGCTGGTAATCCTGCGAGCGTTCTTCTTTCTCTTCATCGTGGTTACCTTCTATCGTTACAACATCTTCCAGGACCTCTACGCGAAATTCATCCTTCTCCATACCCGGAGCAGCCAATTCAATAATATATTCATCCTCCGTCTCGCGAACATTGGCGCTAGGTACCCAACGCGTAAGAGGAAAATTCATGAGCTCGTTATCAAAAAATCCATCATTGAAAAAATCGGTGAATAGACTTGGAGCTGTAAATGCAGGTTTTGATTTAATTAGTGACATGGTCTTTAATTTTTTGGTTTAACTTGTTTTTGATGGGCAAATGTTTGTCGATTGAAATGGTTAAAACCAAGGCCTGAGTCATGTTATCCTATGAGATAAATCAGTGTGGCGTTTCAAGGGAGTTTTTCCAACGAACCGCAAAGAGTAAGCGGAGTAAATCCTTGAATTTCGAATGCTCAAAGAAGCTATTTTTACAGCAAATCAAATTTCATGTTTACGAAGTCAATTACACTCGTACTCTGCCTGATAGCTTTGATTAGTAGCGGTCAGCAAGATGTCAAATCCATTGAAACGAAAATCACTGATGTCACCGTTTTCATGTCGGGCGCGCAGGTAAGTGAAATAGCCACCGTTTCGCTGCGCGAAGGCGAAAACCAGTTGCGAATAGCCGGACTTCCGGCACAGCTTGATGCGAATTCTATTCAAATCGAGGGCAATGAAGCATACACTATTCTGGGTGCACGTCATCAGATTAACTACTTGACATCGGCCCCGACATCACCTCGTTTGCGCGCCCTTCGAGACAGTTTAGATGAAGCACTCTTCAAGTATAAGGAACTGACTACAATCAAAGAGGTTCTTATGGGGGAAAGGCAAATGCTGGAGGAAAATCGCGCTATCAAAGGAGAAAATACGACATTGATTGTGGATGATTTAAAAGAAATGGCGGATTTCTTTCGAAACCGGCAAACGGAAATCTCTTACAAGTATCTCGAAATTGAAGAAAAAGAGCGTTTAAATAACCTGGAGGTTGAACGCCTTCAAAACGCGCTGAACAGCATGAACGCGAAAGTGAATTCGAACCCAAGTGAAATCATCATCGCACTCAACGCCGATCGCGCAGTCAACTCATCTATTCGCATATCCTATTTCGTAAGGAATGCTGGCTGGGTACCAGTGTATGATCTTCGAGCTAAAGATGTGAATTCACCTATTGAATTTTCCTATCGGGCGAAGGTTTTTCAGAGCACCGGTTCTGATTGGAAAAATGTGAACCTAACTATTTCAACCGGCAACCCAACTGTAGGCGGACAAATCCCAGTCTTAAATCCATGGTTCTTAAATCAAGCGCAGGCGAATCAACCGGTCGCAATCGCTGGCGGTGTTTACAACCCAATGGTTACCAACGAAACACCCTCGGTTGCCGCTTACGACTACAAAAGCATTCAAGACAAGTCACTTTCTAGCTACGTGACTGTCCAACAAAACACAGTCAATACAGAATTTAAGATTGCCATTCCCTACTCAATTCCGAGCGACAATGCGAAGTACGATGTAACCATGAAAACTGAATCGCTGAATGCTTCATACTCTTATATTACCGTACCAAAACTAGACAACGATGCGTTCTTAAAAGCGCGCATTAGCGACTGGGCGCAATACTCACTGTTGCCCGGTGAGAGCAACATTTACTTCAAGGGGACTTTTGTAGGAAAAGGATTTATTGACCCGACACAGGCCAACGACACACTGGATCTTTCACTAGGCAGAGACAGGGCCATCAGTGTGAAACGAGACATGCTTCGCGATTACTGTAAAAGCAACCTGCTGGGCAATAAGAAAACGACGAGTAAGGCCTACGAGATAACCGCTCAGAACAACAAGAATCAACCAATCGAACTCATCATCGAAGATCAAATTCCAATTTCCCAAAACGGAGAGATAACAGTTGAACAAGAAGAAATTAGCGGCGGCACATTGGACGCGGCCACCGGGAAATTGACATGGAAACTGACGCTACAACCCGGTGAAACGCAGAAAAGACAATTGCGCTTCACGGTTGCGCATCCCAAGAAAATCAATGTAGCAGGACTTTGATGCAACGAGACATTAGCAACCGCGCCGACATAGAATTACTGGTTGATGTATTTTATGATACTGTGCTAAGTGATACGTTGCTTAGACCATTTTTCAGCGAAATCGACTTTGAGCACCACAAACCACGCATGGTGCATTTCTGGTCATTTGTATTGTTGGAGGAGCCGGGGTACACTACCAATATTTTCGATAAGCACGCAAACCTGAGACTCACCAAAGTTGCGCTTCAGCAATGGGTTCATCTTTTTGAACAAACAGCCAGACAACTTTTTAGCGGAGAAAAAACCGAAAACGCTATCGTGAGAGCAAAGACTATTGCTTGGACCTTCCAAGAAAAGATGCGACTGGAATAAACGCGGAGAATTTCGTCAACAAATACCTTGTGCATCGCTAACACTGCTAGATGCCCCCATCTCCTAGGTCAAATTGAACTCATGGTCTGATGAGGCAAGAGCGCGTGGGCCAATTTTACTAGAATCAAAATTTGTCAACAACGCTCTGCTAAGGATATGGAGGCTACTAACTTTGAACTCCTTGTTTCGTTTGTCTAACCCACCATCGAATCAACCTAATTTGCCTTCACATGTTCCTGATATTTGATACTGAAACCACCGGATTACCCGGCAATTGGAATTCTCCCTTAACCGACTTTGGCAATTGGCCTCGCGTTGTACAAATTGCATGGCAACTTCATGGTGCCGATGGCAAGTTGATTTCTGCACAGAGCCTCATTGTGCAACCTGAGGGATTCACTATTCCATTTAATGCAGAAAAAGTTCACGGCATTTCCACCGATCGGGCTATGCGCGAAGGATTGCCAATTTCACAAGTAATAGAGCGTTTTCTGAATGATGTAACTCAATGCAATTACATCGCAGGTCACAACATCGAGTTCGATCTCAACATCATGGGGTGCGAGTTGCTTCGCAAGGGACTGGAGAACTCATTGAGCTACAAAAAATCACTCGACACGAAAGATTTGTCGACCGACTTCTGTGCGTTGCCCGGTGGTAAAAATGGAAAGTTCAAATGGCCCACGCTTACAGAGCTTCATCAAAAACTATTCAATGCTCCGTTTGCTGAAGCGCACGACGCTGCCTATGATGTGGATGCCACAGCTAAGTGTTTCTTCGGACTCATAAGCGCAGGAGTTATTCGACTTAAGGAAATTGAATCCAATAATTCAATCGTTTATGAAGCACCGCAACTAGCGGCTTCCAACTTTAAGGCAACACAAACGGCAGAATTAACTTCAACTGAAACTACCAGCGATAAAATAGAATCTTCAGATGAGCTGGATGCCTTGGCTGCTCAATTCGTACATCTGCATGTGCATAGCCAGTACAGCGTAACCGGAATTCAAAGCACATCCGACATCAAAAGTCTCGTCAATAAGGCAAAGAGCTGGGCAACCGAGGGCATTACTCCTACCCTAGCGTTAACAGACCATGCCAACATGATGGCGGCATTCCAATTTGTCAGCGCCGCATTGAAATCGGAGGTTAAGCCCATAGTTGGATGCGAAGTCAATTTGTGTCGCGACATGAATGACAAAAAAAATCAGGACAACGGTTTTCAAATTGTTCTTCTTGCAAAAACAAAGAAAGGTTATCACAACCTTGCTCATTTGTCTTCGCTCGCGCACACACAAGGTTCCTACTACGTGCCACGTATCGACCGCAGCACCCTGCTTAAATTCAAAGAAGATATTATTGCCCTCACCGGCGGCATGTATGGCGAAGTAGCATTCAAGATTCTCAATGAGGGAGAGGAGAAAGCCGAAGAAGCATTCACTTGGTGGAAAGAAAACTTCGGTGAGAATTTTTATGCGGAAATCATGCGCCACGGTCTCGAAGAAGAAGAGCACGTGAATCGGATAATTCTCGAACTATGCGCAAAACACAATGTGAAATACGTTGCCACGAATTCATCCTACTATACCGAGCAAAAAGACAGTGAGGCGCAAGATGCTTTAGTCTGCGTGCGCGAAGGCGAGTTTGTCTCCCGACCAAAAAAATACATCGGCAAGCGCGGACGCGAGTTTCGATTGGGGTTACCGAATAATCAATACTATTTGAAGTCACCACACGAAATGGCAGCGCTGTTTGCTGATTTGCCGGAAGCCATCACGAACACGAGCCATCTGGCCGACAGCTGCGAGCAATACAAACTTTCGCGCGAAGTTTTGCTTCCGAAGTTTGATATCCCTGCAACGTTTCAAGACCCACTCGATGAATCGGATGGAGGCAAGCGCGGTGAAAACAATTTCCTTCGTCATCTTACTTACGTCGGTGCAGAAAAAAGATACGGAACGGTTTCGGATGAAATTCGTGAACGCCTCGATTTTGAATTAGCGACCATTGCCAACACCGGATATCCGGGTTACTTCCTCATCGTTCAGGACTTCTGCAACAAAGCGCGCGAAATGGGCGTCAGCGTTGGTCCCGGACGCGGAAGTGCCGCGGGAAGTGCCGTGGCCTATTGCATCGGCATTACCAATGTCGACCCTATCAAGTATCAGCTCCTCTTTGAGCGTTTTCTCAACCCGGAGCGTGTAAGCATGCCCGATATCGATATCGACTTCGATGATGAAGGCCGCGATAAAGTAATCGATTACGTGCGCAACAAATACGGAGCAAACATGGTGGCGCAGATTATCACGTACGGCACCATGGGCGGTAAATCAGCTATTCGTGATGCCGGTCGTGTAATAGAATTGCCCCTGCCCGACACTGATCGTATCGCCAAGTTTATGCCCGACAATCAAGACCTGAGCGACCTTTTGAAGTGGGACGATAAAAAACTCAGCGATGCGCTGAGCGGCGAAGACTTGCAAAACGCCAAACAACTGCGAGCCATTGCTTCAGAAGACTCGCATGAAGGGCGCGTAGTAAAACTCGCAAGTATACTCGAAGGATCGGTGCGCAGCACCGGCATTCACGCTTGTGGTGTTATCATCACGCCCGACGTTATCACGAATTATGTACCCGTGTCGACTGCCAAAGACAGCGATATGTATTGCACGCAGTTCGACAACTCCGTAGTGGAAAGCGCAGGATTGTTGAAGATGGACTTCCTGGGATTGAAGACGCTCACGTTGATTAAAGATGCGTTGCGCATCATTAAACAACGGCATAATATCGACATTGATATTGAAGCCATTCCAATCGACGACGAGCTAACATACAAGCTCTTCCAGCGAGGCCACACGGTGGGCATTTTCCAGTACGAAAGTGATGGCATGCAGAAATACATGAAAGACCTGAAGCCGACTGTGTTTGATGATCTCATTGCCATGAACGCGTTGTATCGTCCGGGTCCTCTCGAATACATTCCTTCTTTCGTTCGACGCAAGAATGGCCAGGAGCCCATTACCTACGATTTACCTGAAATGGAAGAATACCTGAAAGACACGTATGGGATTACGGTTTATCAGGAGCAGGTGATGTTGCTTTCTCAAAAGCTTGCCGGGTTCACCAAAGGAGAAGCCGACGTACTTCGAAAAGCAATGGGTAAGAAACAGAAAGATGTACTCGACAAGATGAAAGGAAAGTTCGTTGAAGGTGCAATAGCCAACGGACATCCAGCAGATAAGCTTGAAAAGATTTGGACAGACTGGGAAGCATTTGCTAGCTACGCGTTCAACAAGTCGCACTCTACATGTTATGCGTGGATAGCCTACCAAACGGCTTATTTAAAGGCACATTACCCGGCCGAATATATGGCGTCGGTATTGAGCAACAACATGAGCGACATTAAGCAGGTAAGCTTCTTTATGCAGGAATGCAAAAAGCAATCGATACCAGTGCTTGGGCCCGATGTGAATGAATCGAAATCGCTTTTCAGTGTAAACGATAAAGGAGAGATACGATTTGGGCTCGCGGCAGTAAAAGGTGTTGGCGAGAATGCGGTGGAGAGTATAATAGCCGAACAAAAAAATGGACGTATTAAGAGCATCTATGACTTCTTGGGTCGGGTTGATGCACGAGCTTCCAATAAAAGAACGATAGAACACCTTGCGCTGGCCGGTGCATTGGATGCATTCGGTATTGATCGTGCCGCTTATTTTGCTCCTGACGGCAAAAACGAGACCTTCAGTGAAACGTTAGTGCGTTTTGCAGCCGCCGTTCGTGATAATAAAAACACATCGCAGGTTTCTCTCTTTGGCGATAGCGAAGAGGCAAATATTGCAGAACCTCAACCGCCGAAAGTTGAACCTTGGGACACCATGACTCAACTTTCAAAGGAGAAAGAAGTAATTGGAATGTTTATCAGTGGTCACCCACTCGATGATTTTAATTTGGAGGTAACTACGTTTTGTAGCAAAGGTGGTTTGTCGCTGCTACAGGCGTTGGAGAGCGTAAATGGGCGCGAATTAAAACTAGCCGGAACCGTTGTCGATGTTTTGGAGAAAACAGCCAAAAATGGAAATCTATACGGGAGCTTCAAACTCGAAGATTATGAAGCTACCTCCGATTTCATGATGTTTGGTGAAGACTGGTTGAAGTACCGACATCTCATTACACGCGGCGGAAAATTGTTTGTCGTAGGCCGAGTTCAGCCCAAGAGATTTGGTCAGGATATGAATTCACTTGAATTTCGAATCAATCGCATTGAACTTCTGGGAAACATTCGCACCAAGATGGGACGCTATCTCGACATTCTCATTCCCATGCACAAGTTGAACGACGATCTTATTGAACGAATTGCTACATCGCTGAAAAACGGAACAGGAAAAACGCAAGTGCGCATGCGTGTTTTGCACGGGCAAAGCGAGTTACTCTTGCCATCCGGGAACTTCAACAAGGTCAATATCGAAGCGGAAGCATTGAAAGAACTGCAGGACATTCCGGAAATAGAATTCCAAGTGAGCGAGTCATAGTTAACGCCCTTGAAGTAAATGCATGTCGGCAAGCACAAGTGCAGCCATGGCTTCTACAATAGGCACCGCGCGGGGCAGAACACATGGATCATGGCGGCCTGCTGCTTCCAACAAAACTTCTTCGCCGGATGCATTGCGCGCTTGTTGTGCTTTACGAATAGTCGATACCGGCTTGAAACCTACGCGAAACACTAAATCATTTCCATTCGAAATCCCACCGGAAACTCCGCTTGAGCGAAGGTTATTTTCCGAGCCGTGTAGTTGCGTGCAAGCAAATCCATCGATAAGTTCGAATCCTTGAGCGGCATTGATTGAAAGCATGGCGTGAGCAAGCACTGCATGTAACTTATCAAACACGGGTTCTCCAAGTCCTGCAGGCAATCCCTTGCACACGCAAACAATCGTTCCTCCTACACTGTCACCTGCATCACGCGCCTCTTCGATACACGTCTGCATTCGTGCCGCCGTTGCACCATGCGGACAACGCACCGGGTTGTTATCGACTTGTGTCAGATCGAGTTCATTGTATCGGACAGGAACCTCAATATTCTTTACACTCTGCACATAGGCATGAATCGAAACTCCTGATTTAGCCAGCAAAATTTTCGCGAAGGCACCACCTGCAACACGCGCTGCCGTTTCACGCGCGCTGCTGCGTCCACCACCACGATGGTCACGAATACCGAATTTTTTATCCCAAACCTCATCGGCATGACCGGGACGATACACTTCTGCAAGCTCATCGTAGTCAGATGGCTGTTGGTCCTCGTTATATAACACAAATCCGATAGGTGTACCAAGCGATGTTTGGTTCCACACACCCGACAGCACTTCAATTCGGTCAGACTCCTTTCGCGGAGAAGTAATAGCACTTTGCCCGGGCCGACGACGATCAAGTTCAAATTGGACGTAATCAATTTCTACCTTGATTCCGGCAGGCATACCGTCTATCACTCCTCCAATGGCTGGACCATGTGACTCACCAAATGTGGTGAGGCGAAAAAGTGTTCCAAATGAATTTCCAGGCATAGGGCGAAGGTAATGACAATTAATTGTGCATCTGAAATCCTTCACTGAAGAGAAGCCCTACGGAATGTTTTATGGTTATCAGTGCTCGTGGCAATGGACTTCGTAGGTTGTGTCACCAACTGTAAAACCTCTTGACTCAATTGCTTCCAACTCAGCCCCGCAATACTCGCCGATTTCCACCTCACCAGCAATTGTATCATAATGACATTCATGGCATTTCTTCTTGCATGAGACTGCCAATAAAGATGCAGTGAACAGAATTAAAATAAACTTCATTTTCATAACGTGTATAGTTTATCAAACTTTAAATTGAATACTCACATAAGCGTTGCGACCCGGAGCAGGCATTGCAATATTCTTTAACCTGGAAAGATGATCGATATACCTGTCATTCAACACATTTTTCACACCCAGTCTAAATTCCCAATGTTGCTTGCCGGAAAATTCAAATGCCAGCGACGCATCGAGCAAATGATAGGACTCACCAGGCACCTCCATAAAAGCTACTTTTCGCTGCGCGTCCATAAAGGTGTGCATCACGTTCAACTCCCGCAATCCGAATTTTCGCTTACCTTCAAACGAGTAGCGCAATGTTGTCTGCAAGCGCTGAGGCGGAAGCAATGAAACACTGCTATCTGTCGGTATTCGCGTGTTGATGTAGGACCAAGTTGTTTCGAAATGAAGATTATGTGCAAAGTGCGGATGGTAGTGAAGGCCCACATCGTTGCCGTAAAACAACACTTCCGCGAGGACATCGTACGCAAATGCCGGAATTCCATCTACATCGTAACCAAGTGGCTGCAAGTAGATGTAATCGCGAATGGCATTCACGAATGGATTGTAAAGCAACACAAGGTGGTCGCTTGTAATTTCCAATGTGAAATCGGCCTGGCTCGCATACTCGGGAATCAAATCAACATCACCCACTTCATATCGCAAGGCGCCGTGATGAAATCCATTTGAAAGCAATTCTGTCAAATGAGGAGCTCTGTATCCGGAAGAAAAAGATGCTCGCACCGTAGCCCACTCGGTGTGATAAACTCCGCCGGCAGAAGCGTTAAACCCCTGATAAGTGCGGTGCAAGATTTCTCCGTCTGAATTAAAAGCTCTCAAATAGCGGACATCATAGCGCATTCCTCCCTGTATATTCCAACGAGAATTTCCGTATTGCGAGATCATGTAAACACCTTGATCAAGTGTTTTAGAATCGGGCACCAATCGATCCGACGCATTCGGGGCATTTCCATTCCATTGGTGCATTCCCTGCAATCCTGCAATCAACTTCCATTGGTCGCTCATAAGTTTCCTAACCCATTTCGCGTTGTAAAGAGCATTAGTCAACGACATGCTCAGACTGGGGATTGAGACCTTTTCATCGTATTCGATAAGCCGATTGGATGTTACCCCTGCCAGAATGTGAAGCTCCGAATGCTCACCGAACCACTTGTTGTCGAAAGAAGCAAAATGATTATTGAAAAACTGAGCAGGCAAGGTGTAGGATCGACGCTGCGTTTCTACCTGGAAGGATTCCGGTGTGGCTGTCGAATCGTGCGTATGACCGGGGATTCCCGACGTTGTATGACTGAAAGTGTAGCGAAGGTGATGAACACTTCGTTTTCCGTTAAAGGACAAAACCGATTTCAGCACTGCTTCATTGAATCGAGAATTTTGCGCAAAGCGACCACCCGGTAATTGGAAATCGGCATGATTGCCATAGCCCACGCCCAATTGCCATCGCACCTTCTCGCGCGCTTCACGATACATAAAACGCTGTGTAACGCCCAAGGTATTGCTTTGAAAAAGCGTTTTGCTTTCCAATTCGCGCTTGCCCGTAGCCGCATGCGGTTGATCATTGAAGTATACAACGCCTCCTAATGCATCGGCTCCATATAGCAAGGAGGCAGGCCCTTTGATGACCTCCACATTCCCAAGCCCTAGATCGGTAATACCCATACCATGATCACCGCCCCATT
>Ga0315899_10009946_pt1 | contig 10193 bp, 9 predicted proteins | sample LakEriMetagenome_2_FD_203518 | JGI IMG/M metagenome (GOLD analysis project Ga0315899, IMG submission 203518) | Freshwater fungal communities from buoy surface, Lake Erie, Ohio, United States - Buoy 4 MA112 | ecosystem: Environmental > Aquatic > Freshwater > Lake | place: USA: Lake Erie, Ohio...
TTTCGCGAATCGTGGCCAACATGGCACCGCCGTTTCCAACTCCAGACTCGAGCCTTTATCCTATTCGTTCGGTGGAAGACCCAGAGTTCCCAGACAAGATCACAGAGACGACAGTGCCTGGACGCTACCTGCTAGAAACGCCGCTAAAAGGGGAATTGCAGGGGCAGTCTTCGTACTGTTTGGTCCAGTTACCACCCGAGTACAACCCATATCGACGTTATCCGTGTGTGGTAACGATGCACAGCGAGAACTCCACGCCGGAAGACCAGATAGGCTGGTGGTGTGGCCAGTTTGATCGATCCAACAACCGGTGTTGGGGAGAAGCATCGAACAATGGTTACATTGTGATAGCCCCTTACTGGGCCAGACCAAAACAACCTTCCTACAACTATACCGAGAACGAACATGCGGTAGTTCTCTCCTCGTTGTTTGATGCTCGTCGGCGTTTTAGTATTGATACCGATCGAACGTTTTTGTCGGGCCATTCGATGGGTGGATCCGGCGCGTGGGACATCGTGTTTGCTCATCCCGATCTTTGGGCCGGATGTGTCGTCATCGGTGGGCTGGGTGAAAAGTATGTAGAACAATACTGGCCAAACGCGAGCATGAGTCAATCGTGCAATGTTCCGTTTTACTTTGTCGATGGACAATTGACCGGTGTGACGAGTTCCAAGGGAGTCGAAGGGCAAGTCTTTGCCAATGAACGTGTTTGGGACAGCATGTTAAAAGATCGTAACATGGATGTCATGATCACGATCTATACCGGGCGAGGCTTGGATCACTATCGCGAAGAGCTACCTCGAATCATGGAGTGGATGAATCTCCCCAATCACGTGCGGAATTTCGCACCAGATAAATTCGAAGTGCGAACGGCGAGGAATGGAGACAAATTCTTCTGGTGGTTTGAAGCAGATCGCTTGTTTGCCGATAAGATGATCCATCCGCTTTTGTACAAAGCGGGATCAGAGTACAAGATTTCCGGATCGCTCAATCGCGATGCAAACGCCGTAACGATGGATACGGTGCCAGCGGACAAATACTCGATTTGGTTAACAGAAAAGATGCTGGATCTGAATCGAACATTGACCGTTCGCAGCAAAGGAAGTCAGTCCAAAAAAGTTGAACCAAAGTCGGATTCCCGAACTCTTCTCAGAGACGTTAGACAAAGGGCCGATCGTCAGCATCCATTTTGGGTGCAGATCCCAATCCCCAACTAACGCCTCCTTTGGAAAGCCGACTCGAGAATGACCAGAGCGTATCAGCGCAAACTGCGACTTGCAGAAACGCATTTGCAAACCGCATGTCCAACGCTAGAAGCATGGATAGAGATACATGGCAAATGTGAACTGAAGCCGGACTGGGAGCGAGAGACCTACGAAGCACTCGTTCGCGCCGTCGCCCACCAACAGCTTCATGGTAAAGCGGCAGAGTCTATTCTCTCTCGACTGACAGGACGATTTCCAGAGCAACCTTTCCCAACTCCGAAGCAGTTGAGTCGACTGCGGATGGAGAGTTATCGCACTTGCGGATTCTCGGAAGCGAAGGCATTAGCAATTATCGGGATTGCCAAAGCTCAGGAGCGTGGCAAGATTCCGAGCCGTGCCGATTCGGCAACAATGACCGATGAAGTGCTGATTTCGTCCTTGATGCAATTGCGTGGAATCGGTCGATGGACGGTGGAGATGTTTCTCATCTTCACGCTGGGGCGACTCGATGTGATGCCGGTGGACGATTTCGGTGTGCGATCGGCATTGATGCAGCTCTATGGTCTACCAGAGATGCCGAAGAAGTCCGAGTTCGCGACCTACACGAACGCTTGGAGTCCTTATCGAAGTATCGGCGCGTGGTATTTGTGGCGTTACGCCGATTCGCAAAAGTAGAATTCCGCTAAATACGCTGAATCATTTGTCCGACCAGTCGATCGAGAAGCACAACTCCCATCAGTTGATCGTTGCTACCAAGCACTCGGGCGAGCTTACATTTTTGTGACACCATTTGATTCAGGACGGTTATTTGCCCTGTCGATGGTTCGAACGTCGGGATGGGGTGGAGATTTGGATACACTTTTGCTTCTGCAACTTCGGATGTGTCGTAATAACCAACCAGTCGCTTGTTTTGTTCGTGTAGCACCGGTATCACGGCCTGATTCGGGAAATATAGAAGACATGCACAGCGATTGAGGTGGCCCGACCGGAATTCAGCACCGAATGCAAAGACAATCGGCTCTAGAAACGCGGCCGTTAGAGAGAATGTCACCTCAACAGCGCCAAAAGCGTCAAAAAAAGAATCACGATGACTGAATCGCGAGATTTCGAACCGAATTCGATCGATGGAAACGTACCGCTACCTCGATCGAATTCTTTCGTTGCGCTTTAGAGACGCCTGTCGCTGGTTGCTAACCCATAAAACCGTCAGCCAATGTTCGCAAGATGCCGAACACCCAACTGGCTGGCCAACTCTCGCAGTCGATCGCGACTGGCTGACAGAAAACGACCTACCCACGGAACACCAACGTTGCGACCCAATCACAATGTAGACGGGAGCGTCTTCGAGCAGGAGGATTCTGCCAAGAGCTATGCTCCTTTGAACGTTACCTAACTCTCCAAACCCAATCGCCATTTTCTCCCACGGGCTCTAGTGGCTCGGTCGGAGTTTGCTTGATCCGCGAAGGAATATAAAACCCCCAAACCGTAGCGGTATCCCTTTGCGCATTCAGCCGGTAACCGAAAGGCTTGCCGCCGATGGGCGCCAACGAAACAGGGTCCAAGTTCACCTTCGCAAGTTCCTCAAGGTTGCTTGGTAAGTTGCCATGTTTGTGTCTGTAGAGCTGAACTCCGATAGCGATCAATGCAAGCTTGCGCTTCATTTCATTGCGGACATAAACTGTCCCGGCGGCCATCACTGGGGTTGCCCCACTCAAAGCCATAATGTCGACCGAACGTTCCGTAAAACCAAATTCTCCTATTTCATTCAAACTATCCTCAACCAATCGCAAGAACGTGTCTCCGTCCTCAAATTTTGCCGACTCAACGCGATCAAGCAGCTTTAGCATGCGGATTCTGGATTTCGCTGGTCCACCAAAAAGCGTGAAACTTTGTTTCGAAGCGAGAGAATCGAGAGCGGATAGGAGCATGCCGCGTTCGCCCTTCAAGACGAGTTGAAAGTGTCGCGGCGATGACGGTACGCTGACGTGTTCAAGCAATTGTTGTAGTTGTTGTTCATTGAAAATGGACATTTCGATTGCCTCTTGGACAACGCCCAAGGGATTCTGGCTTGCCGCGCTAGCCAACAGAAATGAATTCATCGATGGGGAACCATCGAGAAGATTGGAAAGGCCCGTGAAGCACCGAATGTCCTCAAGTACGGCGGCCGAAGCGTTCAATCGCAACGCGACGTAGGACTCGAACCGGAGCAATTTCAATGCCTGTTTGTAACCGCTATAACTACTCGAATCTCCCTGGCCTTCCCCCTCATAGTTCATAGGCAAATATACAGAGCGACTCTTGATTGCAAGTTTTCGCAACCGGTCCCGAAGCGATTTTGTTTCGGTCAAAAACTTAATAGCCCCCGCTTCGGCTTCCCAAGGTTGTCCTCGCGGAGGAACGCGATCATCCTTCAAATGAGAATTTCCAAGATACGGAAACGACTCGGTTGCTTCCAGAAACTCGATAGTGGTCAATTCGTCGAACAGTGAATTCCATTCATCCGTCAGCTCTCGATTCGTTGAACTCTCATGGAGTTTCTTAACTCCGTCTGCATTGACCGGCGAGCCTTGGGTTGAAAGCAAATCGAGGGCTGCCCGTAGCTCCTGTTGTTGGGCACGATTGTCCGTTCCTCTCCAAGCCACGAAACCAACACAAAGAAATGAGGCTACGCCGGTGGTGACTAAAAGCAGTCGAATCGAATTCTTTCGGAAATGAGATGAGTGAACAAACTTACCTTGTTCGATATTCATGAAGTCGTTTTTGTGATTATGCGAATGGTTTTCGATTCATATCTATGATGGTAGGAACTTCATGTTTGTCCATGGCCTGCATGAACTTTTTCAATCCATGCTTCAACTCATAAGCTCGTTCAGATGCGTAGAGAGGAATCATTCGATACAGCTGAACCGTGTTGCCATCGGATCGCTTGAAAGAACTGTCTGCGAACAGAAACAGAGCTGAAAATGGGCACCCTTTATACAACGGCTTGGGCGGGTCCTCATCTGCTATAAGCGTTACGGGTGCACCAAGCCAAGTGCCATAGTTGTGGGGATACTGTGCCATCTTTCGAAGCCAATGCAATGGCCAAGCCCATTGCATATCTTTTATCTCCCGGACATTCCAGTCACCGGGCAGATCGATGTAGATTTCGGCAAAACGATAGTCCTCTGCTTCTTCAGGGACGTTCATGGGCTCGCTTGACAACCCATTTGTGAAGAGTGTCATATGCTTCCGATTACCCGTAGCCGCAATCACGTGGATACCGATTGGAATGCCAGTTGGGATGATCTGGATCAATGACTTCTTGCTCGCAGGACCAATCGTCCGTTCGAAGTACGAGATAACCTCCTGTTGAAAACTAGGTTTCGGCGTCGCTAAATCGTCAGCTCTCAATTGTCCTTTTTCTGCATACAATTCTTTCGAGGTTTTTGCTCCGTTTTTGAGTAGTAACTGTCGAATTTCTTCTGATCTAGCTTTTTCGAGCACAGTGAATGCATATTCAGGTTGTTCCGCCATATAGTGGTGATTTACGTCAACACCATGGTCAATCATCAATTGAAAGATTTCCAAAGCAATCTTCGGATCTTTCACGTTTGCAGCTGAGATTAGCGGGGCGCATAGGTTTGGATCAGCGCCACGCTCTAGGAAAAGCTTCACCATCGCTGGGTTCGAATAGCGAATCGCGGTCTGCAATGGCGTATTGGTACTTTGGGTATCACGAGGCAAATCGTTGAGCGGACAGCCTGCGTCAATCATAATGGCTGCAATCTTCAAACGACCATAAGTAGCAGCCTCGCATAGCCATGTCGCGTGATCTAATGGAGGCGATTTTACAACGGTCGGGCATTTTCTCAGACCTTCGATAACAAGGTCCGGATTGTCTCTCATGATACCGAGCAAAATTGGGTCTCGATCCTCTTTTGTAATTTCGTCAAGTTTCCCTACCAAAATGCTTTCCCATCTTCAAGAGTATCTGCCATGGACTTTAGTTCGGCCTTCAACCGTGCAGCGATATCAGCCTGCGTCGAGCCATTTGGTGCAGTTTTCACAGCGTTGTTTAGACGTTCGTAGACCTTTTTTTGGTACTCATGGCTGTGAAGCCCACCTTTAGGCCGAGGATTGAGATTTTTATAGTAGTCGCCATCCTTAATTGCCCAGCACATATTGTCAAGAGGATCGCCAGCTTCGGCCATTGCCTTAATTCGATCTGCTGGTTCTTTCTTGCCGGTAGCCTTGGCCGTCGTCGAGAAACCGTCCAAAGAATCAATTCCATATTTCTTAAGCAGGACCTGTGCCAACACTGTGTCTGGGTGAATCAGTTTGCCATCAGGAGTAAGACTACCTTTCATTACAATGTGGTGAGCATGCACTTGCCCAGGTTTGATTCCCTTAAGTATCGCTTTGGCGTAAGCATTCGTGGCTGTCTTATCACGTAACACCTTCAAGGCATCACACCAACCCGCGTTATGTACTAGTACGGCATTGTCGCCAACCGCGAACGTGTGTAGTCCCTCAATTGATAAGTTGCTAATGTCGCGTTTTATGACCTCAGATAGTTCCACACGTCGGACAACCACGGGTAATCCATCGTGCGAGTTGAGTACGTCGCCTGGCAGCAATTCGTGACTATTGACCCAACGACCGGCAAGTTCCTTGCCCTCGTCACCTTGAATGTTGAAGTGATCTGGGGTGCGTCTATCGTCGAGATGTTCTCCGGAAACAACCCAAACGGGGTGATTGGCAGTGGCTTCTAGAACTCCACTGTTCGTTCGAATACTACACCAAATCCCCGAATACTGGTTGCGATGAATTTTGGTAATGGCAGCAACTTGCCATGTACCATGATTATGGTCGTACGAGCAGACAAACTCTCCAACTTCAAGGTGATCCATGCGTCGCTTTCCAGATGGCGTACTGACCAGAGTCTCTGGCGAAAAACACCATGTGTCGACTGGAATTTTATCAATTATCTTCAAAACTGATTCGCCAGATTTATCTCCCAGTTTACTGATCTTTTCCATCATATGGTTACTGATCAACTTGGAATTCCCGAGACTATCGACAATTCGCACTGCACCACCAGCGGGGATAAAGGGCAGTAGACCTAGCGATGCTGCCCAATTTCCTTGGCTAAGTTCATCAACAGTGACTATTAGGTCTATTCCTTCATTCGCAATCGATAAGAAACCCAGGTAGACGCTAACTCCCATCGATGTCATGGATGCTGCGTCCTTCATCCATTGCTTTGCGAATGTACTCCCCGCCCTACGATCGACTATTCCATTTCCGTTTCCGTCGGCAAACGACATGTTTATTACGTGGTAACGATTCCGAACCTCAGTCAATGACTCAGACATGTAGGCCGAAACACGAATCGCAGCGTCGAGTTCGTCCCAGTTTTCGTCTACCCAAAACGTAAGGTCTCCTCCCTCTTGGGAGCCACGGTGAGCCACAGACGTCTCGGTCCAGGGTATCCATGCACCTCGGCGTTCTATTCGGCTGCCACCCTTCTCTTCGAAAAGCATAAGCGCGATAGGATCGATCTTTCCTAAAAAGAGCTTGAATGCATTGAAATCGAGTACGCGTTTCTTACCAGATAGTTCTGCTGCAGAACTACCTCCGTCCCCGCCTTCACCCGAGCCATAACCATCGCCGCCACCATTGCCTCCGTACCCTTGGGATCCACCACCATTACCCTGATCATTCGCTGTCTCGGCGGAATCCAAGATAGATCGCAATCCGTCATTACCGACAAAATAAAGATCGATAAGCGCATTGGCGTTGTCCTCGCTTTGAATCGCATCGGCTTCTCCAATCAGATCCCAACTCACCCGTGAAGTAGGCGAACCGGTATCGCCATTACCAAACGACTCGCTCGATCCGAAACCACTACCAAGCCCATCCAGACCAAAACCACTTGGAGTTCCATTCGGATTCAAAATGGAAGTACCGCCGTAGCCGTACCCACCGCCGTAGCCCATTCCGTAGCTGCCTCCGCCAATACTTGTACCAGCAGTAGCAAAATGACCGGATTGAGTCTGAGTAAAACCTCTAGAGACAAACACAGGAAGAGTCCCCTGCACAATCCCGGAGTAGAGTAAGCGTACAGAGTCGTTTTTGTGGAATTCTGGTAGTGGGGTTGACGGAGGCTGAGCTAGCCCTTGAGCGACTTTCGCAGCTCGCTACGGATCCGACGTTTGGCGGCTTGTGCTAAGGCTGTAGATGCTTTCTCCGAACGCTCCTCCACCCGATAGGTTCGTACCGCTTCCGGGTGATGTGTCTTCCAGACATCCGGAAGCAACTCCTCGACCCGCGCCGTTCCTCGAAGCATGTGCGTGATTACACTCTCCAGATACTTCGTTACATCCAAATCGTTGCGATGCGCGCTGGCCACCAACGTCATCAAGTTCGCATTGCGCACACCTGCTCGCAAGCTACCCACAAAGAGCCAGTTCTTGCGACCGATTGCTACACGACGCATCAAGCCCTCGCCTTGATTGTTGTCGATCGGAAGGCGACCGTCCGTCACGAACACATTCAACGCTTCCCAGTGGTTACGAATGTAACGGAAAGCTCCTGCAAGCTTGCTTGTAGGCAACAGACTTGCAGCCACTGGACCGTCAAGCCACTCGCGCAATCGATCCAAGTACATACGAGTCTCCGTCGCGCGCAGTTTGCCACGCTCCTCGTCGCTCTTCATCGAAGCGCGACGCTCGACGTCATAGATCTTGTTGATTAGCGCAAGGGGAAGCGCAGAGGCGGTTGCGTCGTTGTGCTGGTGTTCGTAAACATGACGGCGCGCATGTGCCCAGCACGCCATGCGAGTCATCTTCGATTCGGGCGATAAGATCACTGACATATTGCCCGAATAACAATCCGCCATCGCGTATCCTCCATAACCACCCAGCAGTTCGGCTGGGCCATCCCGGTGTCTTGAGACTCGGAAGTCAAAGATGTCATACGGAGCCGACGGATCAAAGCTCGTGTAGCCCCACATCTTTGCATCGAGGCTATCTTTGCCTTCTTTGATTGCTTCCTTCATCTTTTCGATCAATCGCAACGTTGCGGGATCGGTCTTTTTCGCATCAACAGATGGAATTTCTCGCGGCATGATCAAGGTCGTATGCGTATCATCGAATCCGACACAGAACGCCGCCAAGAATCGCGAGAGCATCACCTTGGTAAGCTCTTGTGTGACCTCATGTGCCAGATCGATGTTGTAGTCCAACGTAGAGCGACTGAGTGTCAAGCCACACGATGCGTAGACATCCTGAAGTCGATACAGGGGAAGATGCAATCCAAACTTGCTATGGATGATATGAGCTGCGGTGGACGGGTGATATCGCCCTTTTTCTCCAAGATTTGCTTCCTCTTCGACCAGCAGTACTCGCTCTGGATCGTTCATATAAGCCAATACTGGTCGCTTGTACCGAAGAACTACCGCTTGAGCTGGAATCGTTTTGAGGGATTCGGTGTATTCGTAATGCTTGACGAACAACTCACCGGATTTGATGCGAGCTTGGAATGCAGGCGGGATCGCGACATCGATATCTTCGCGTGGCAAGTGTGCCGGGAACTTATCCGCAGCAGGGTTGCGTTTCCTAGGTGCTGTATTTGGAGTATCGTTGAGTGTTTCAAGCTCTTCTTCAGCGTCCTTCTTAGCCGATTCAAGGGCCGCTTGGAGTTCTTTGTCGTCCTGCAGTTCGAGAAGCATTTGGTCAGCGCCGATGAACTTCTCTCGCTTCTTGCCTGACATCAAAAAGCGAATCTCTGCGCGAAGTTCTTCTCGCTCTTTCGTGAGCTGATCGATCTGCGTTTTTTGTTCCACAAGCTTGTTCGATTGCACGGTAATTACTTCGTGCGCGGTGCTTAGCTCATGTGGTAGGTTGCTTGCGTCTTGCATGTGGTCACTATAGCGCATGGGATGAAATGCGCCAGTGGTCGCAAGGCAAATTTGTAAAAGAATGACAAGAAAATTTTGGTTCATGAAGGGGTGTTGGTCGCGTGAGGAATTAGGTTGGGTGCAACGTATCGTTTTCGCATCTTGATGCTCGCCAAGTCGATGCCAGCGAGGATCGATTGCAACTCGGTTGGCTCGATGATGATGTGCTTGCCATCGGAAGAGCGTAGCGGTCTCTGGAAGCAATTGGACTCCAATCGCTTCATCCAAATCGCGATGCCATCGCGGTCCCAGTACATGAGCTTGATCCGATTGCGACGTAAGTTGAGGAACATAAAAACCCCACCGTCTCTCACGTCGAGATGAAGGTCTGACTTAATGATTCCAAATAGCCCATCGAAGCTCTTGCGCATATCGATTGGCTCGGTGTGCAAGTAGATCTTGACCTGTGGATTGATGGCGAGCATCTACGCGACTTGGTTCAAGATGCGAGGCAAGGATTCGATGGCTTCAATCGGAAGCGAGATGACGATTCCTGATAGGAGTTTGATTTGAATCTGAGCCGCATAGGGCTCGGAATGGACTTGGAGAAAGGCGGGCTTTGGCAACGCTGCTTTCGATGCTTGGAGCTTATTTCTCCAGTGATAGAAGGTCGGTATGGAGCAGCCTACGGACTGACAGAACTCGGCGACGGTGAGGGAAGAATTTTCAAATTGTCGTAACCGCTTGTTCCAGAGCTGAGTTTTGCTTTCAATGGATTGAGCCATGAGTGGAGATCCTGAGTGAGTGTGAAATCGTTGGGCGAACGATAGAAACCTACCCCACGATTCCACACCAAGCTGGCTCAAAAACCTACGGCCGCTGTACGCTTACAGCTCGGCAGCTTTCCATACTCTCGCATGAACAACAAAGCTATGGTTGGCTTTTTACGCATGACTCGCACTATGAACCGTTTCACTTAACTCCGTTATCAATAAATCGAATTTCCTTTAGGCTTGGTGCGTTATTGTCCTTGCGTGGGTCAACCAAAAACTTGTCTACAACATCTGGAGAAAATAGCCATAAATTCTCTGCTTTGAACTCTTGAA
>Ga0315899_10009947_pt1 | contig 10192 bp, 16 predicted proteins | sample LakEriMetagenome_2_FD_203518 | JGI IMG/M metagenome (GOLD analysis project Ga0315899, IMG submission 203518) | Freshwater fungal communities from buoy surface, Lake Erie, Ohio, United States - Buoy 4 MA112 | ecosystem: Environmental > Aquatic > Freshwater > Lake | place: USA: Lake Erie, Ohio...
GGAGAGCTTCCGCTGATGAGCACCTTCAAGACTTATGACACCGATAATGACGGCTTGCTGACATCTGCAGAGTTCCTCAAAGCCTTGACCAGGAGCAAGATCTTTGTTAAAAAGGAAGATATCGATTCCATTTACAACATGATAGACGAAGAAAGGCGGGATAATATAAGCTACCGCGAAATTACGGACGTCCTTTACGGTCGCAAACAATTAGACACCGTTAATTTGATTAAACAGTAGCGCATTAAGGATGGCCGTGCTACTGGCCTGACCTCAGATGAGATAAAAGCGACCGAAAAAGTTAGTGCTTAGCCAACCGCAGATACCGCTGCCTTGACGGGACCCTTCTCTGACATGACAAGTGTGCTGCGAAGATCCGACATCGACAAGCCGGATAAAGTTAAATTCGTTGATGACTCCGAACACGTGAAGAACCAGTAAGAGATTAAGGAAGCATTCCTACTTAAGGCTTACGGGTTCGAAGATCTATGCTCCATGATGGGCATATAAAAGCCCGGCAACCAGGGAAAAGTTACGTTCGAAGACTTTAACAAAGCGGTCAGTTTCTACTGCAAGGAGCGTTTTAGTTCCTACCAAATCAAGTTTGTGTTTCAGTAGAACGCAATTTTCCCAGAAGGTGCCGAAAAGTCAGAAGTTGAGAAGGCACACATTCCTATAACACTCTTTAAGGACGTCTTCTATCCATAAAGCATGGCATTCGAACCAGAATACAAGAAGGAAATTGACTTGATGAAGGATTTTGATGAAAAAAAGCCGGAAACGAACACTTCTGACATAGTCACAGAGAGCTTGCAGGTCTCTCAAATCATGCACGGGGTCACAAGAGATGAATTAGATGCGATCAATATGCAGTAAGAAAAGTAGAGGATCATCGATGAGAATAAAGCGCTGATGGCGGCTCGGGCTTCGAATATAAATGAAGAGTACGAAAAAACTGAATCGGATTATTCGGTTGCGATTGACCGCGCTATAAACGCAAGAAGCCGAGACCCAAAGGAGATGAAAGAGGCTCATGATACAGGAAAGTACTCTAAAAAGAAAGAAGTCACTCGCCTTGAACGCTCGGACCTCGAGAACCAAGAATACTACAGGCAAAAGGAGACCTAATACACCATTAAGCAGCAATACGGTCAGAAAAACTTCGACATGAGCATCAGCAATCTCATGGAGGAAACGGCAGTCTCACTCGCTGAAGATCTTAAAGTCGGTGTCATTACCAAAGGAAGGAAATCAAAGCAAGAGCAATAGATTAAGCCAGAGACCTACGTAGAGCGGTACGGAAAAGAGTTCCCAGGCTTCATCACGTTTAATGAGTTCAAGGACATCTTCATGACGCATGTTTACTACGCTGACGAGGTCGTGTAAAAGAAGCCGCCTCCGCAAGAAAGCAAGCTTCGCACCCTATTTAGTGCTATCGACACTCAGAATCGAGCGCGTATCAGCCGCGAAGACTTTGCTAACTTTGTGTTAAACAAACGTCCAACTGGAACATTTATTGACAAATTGCGCAACAAGATCATGAAGGGCAAGGATCGATTCATTTAAGCCATTGAACTCGAGTTAAACTAAGCTGATAAGACTTTTGGTAGCCATGGATTGCTTCCGATACCAGTATTCCAGACCATTATGATCGACTATGGTCTTCCACTGATGGAGACTGATAAGCCCGCGCTGTTTTAAGAGGGCATCCTAACTACCGACAAAGACAAGCAGTAACTCATCCACTATAAGCTTTTACTCAGACATGTGGCGCCTCCAAAGAGCTAGTATACTGGCCCTGAAATCTTAATGGCTGTAGTAAAGATACAAAAGGTTATCAGAGGCGCTCTGGACCGTACTAAAGTTAGAATTATGAAAGAGCAGAAACTTAAGGAAATCGGGGATGAGCTTAAAAATGTCGGCTCGAAGAAGTTGGACTCCGGCAAGGCAAAAAAGGCTAGCGAGGACAAAGACAAGGCTGAAGCTTAGAAGCGAAAGGCTGTTAAGAACAGCAAGGAAGAAATGGCGAAGAAAAAGGAAGCTCAGCTACAACAGTAGAGACTCGCGCGTAGAAATGGCCAGAACATTGAGACTAAAATGGCTGGAGTTGTAAAAACCCAACGCGACGCTCGTAACGACCGTTTGCTTAAACAACGCGCTGAGATTGAAGAGTTCATTAAAGAGACAATCCTTTAATCGATGATTAACAAAGCTCATGCATATGGTGAGTCGCTCTAAGTTTGCAGAGAAATCCAGAAGAACTTCGCCAATCGACCAGTCACCAAGTACATCTATCCACTTTTGCTGCAGTTCTAATTCAACGTGACAGGTGTGTAGCCTAAATCGTTACAGGCCATGAACTCTTTAGGACAGATAATGTTCCTGAACAACTCGAATATTCTGTAGTAGTACGATATTGCGACTACCAAGTCCCTATAGAGCGTTAACTTGGGCACCAAGCCTCCTCTTAAACACTATGACATTATTGATATGGTCTGTGACCAACGAAGTGGCCGCATTTATACGCTGAATGCTAACTGGATCTTGGAAATTTGGAACATTGAGCAGAACACCACTTTCCCTCAAAAGCGCATCGCAGTATGCAGTAACGAAGGAGGCAAGGACTATATCGGCCTGTACTACCGCCAGACGTTCTAGAACTCGAAGCCTCGGTTTTTGAGTCTTTAAGAGAGCAATCAGCAGATCTTGGTGGTAAACACGAGTTGCGTCGACGGAAGCATTGTGTTTATCGACCCAATTTCGTTCTCTGTGCTTAAGAAGATCTAACTGAGGTATCAAGACTACGAGATCCCGAGAAAAATCAAACAAGCGATTAACCAACTCAAAGAAGTGCTGCAACAGGTTCAGTTAAAGTACGGAAAGGATACTGCAACCATTTTTGCGGAGATTGTTGACCACGAGAAACAATCAATCGAGATTAAGAAGTTCGTTACGAACATTACGCGACTTGATTAAAGTTTTGACCACAACTTACTTTACAAGACGTGCTAAATTCTTGACCGCGAAAACTGCGGATCGATTTTTCTCGATGACTTTATCTCGCTAACTGAGCAAATCGCCCAGGAAAACGAGGAAGCTAATCAGGCTAAGGCTGACTAAGAGTTGTAAGACGCTATCTGGCCGGAATGGGTAATTAAAGAAGGCAAGATGGAGCATGCTTAAAACTTGCTAGCTCGGATGTACAAGCAGCTTGAACAAAAATTCAGCGAGATTTCAGCTGAGCAGGTGTTCAGTCTATACGATGCACGCGAAAAGGGTTTCATTAGCAAGGAGCAGTTCCAAAGAATCATCAAGATTTTCTTTGAAGGCATCCTTGACGAGAAGCGCGGAGACATGGAGTTCTTGCTGCGTCTAACCGTAATGTCAACTGACTAAAAGATCCAATATCGAGATTTTTGCAAATTCTTGAACAAACGTCTGATTAGATCTTTCAAGCATGTGGTCGGGGACGAATCTGACGATAAAGAAGAGGAAATTGTTAGCAATAAGAAAAAATCAGCACTCGACATTGAGCTGGAGCGCCCAATCCGTAAAGAGGCTTCTCTTAATTACATTCTTAAAAAAGCTGCCTAGCTTGAGATCGATTTACGCAAGGAATTCATCCGCAAAGATCCACTTGAGCTTAGCGTGCTATCCCGCGTACAATTTTGGAATATCATTATCACACAGCCTCTTGGACTTAACGAAGATGAGCTTGCAGAAGTCTTTGATAACGACTTGAATTTTGACAACTATGGCAACGTTGACTACACGGTGATACTAAATAGCGATATCTTTGTCAAGCTGGAGGTCAGAAGGATACAGGACAAAGCACTAAAGAATAAGCGTAAGGATAAGTCGGTTAAAATTGAGGATGACGATCAAGAAAATGATTTGAAAGCCGCCGATAACCGGAAAGTGGTAGTCGAGGACCTAATCTTTATCGAAGATCTAGAGCTCATTATTTACTCTACCATAGCGCCAAAGACATCTAATATTTTTATCACGAGTCTTAAAAAGACTAACAAGCCTTAAACCAATGATGAATCACCTTACCTCGACGTTGCTCAAATTAGCTCGATGAGCCCAGATTAACTCTAGCAGCAGACAGCACAAAACATTTCTAAAAAAGCGTAAAAATAGGAAACGATGACAAACCGCTACCAGCTTATTGCCAAACTTAAAGGTCACAAGAATGCTGAGCCACCTTCCATATGCTATATTCCTTAGACCGGCTGCCTCATATCAGGTGAGAAGCATATTATTGGAGATCACTTCCAAAACCCAAGCACTTCTGCTTAAACTGGATTAGACCCGACAGTCCCACCGACTAATTAAGGAATTAAGTCAACAGGCAGCACATATGAAAAGTATTCCGAAAGACATCGCAATTTCAACTAAAAATGTGAAGTTTTCGTTTGGAATCTCCAGCGTGATATGATTGAGCTCTTCGCAATAAATCCACCTTGGAACGTTCCGCCCCATTGTAAGTTCGTGGCTCACGACGACAGCATAATCGACATATGCTACCTAAGCAAGGCTTAGCTTCTTGTTACTAGTTCAGTCGACCAAACCATCAGGTTCTGGGACCCTATCAGTGTCTCTTACGAACTGACAGACCCCGCCAACAATCCGCACGTTCTTATGAAGCCTGGTTACTATACACCTCTTAAAAAAGAGTCAACTAAGTCTAACGTCACGTTTAAGGAGGTTAAGCGCATCTACACCGGACAGGACACTTCATGCTTCGCTCTGAGGTAGATGATCATTCAAGACATCTCTATTAACTCTTAGTGTCCAGATATCAAGAGTCAGATTGAATGGCTCGTAGCTCTAAAAATGCCAAAAATTTCGGCTTTTGAATAAATAAACGGTGGAAAGTCTCTTCAGATGGGATTTATTTGCGGCTATGGTATTGAAAGAGTTAAGATCGAAGTACCTGCCTTGCACCATGACGACATTGTACCACCTTATGTCATCAAAGAATGCGAAGATATGATCTCTATAAGACGAAAGCAGCTTGTCACCGCATTCCAGACTATGCTGCCTTTTAAAATTGAAAAAATCTACAGTTAAGTCCAGCTCTAGAACTCATACATGGAGAAAATTAGAGCGCTCTTTATGCAAGCAATTCTCAACCGAAAAGATGGCAAATACGTCAACCCGATCCCACTAAGAGAAATATACAACATCATCGTAAAACTACCAACTCGCACTAAGTTCGAAAGTTTCTTAGCATCGACAGGCTGCGCTGATAAACTTTCAGTCTCTGAGACCTTTTTCTACCTCTAGAAGTTTATGCAGATCCATCCGCTACGAACAACGCAGATTGAGTTCGAGAAATCAATCGAAGACTTTTACCAGCGTCACCAGCGACAGTTCCTAAGAGGTATTAAACGATGGCCAAAGTCGCAGATCTAAAAGTTTGCCAACTATATCCGATAGAATGGCTTAAACGTTAGTTTCCTACAGGAGCCAAGTGAAACTCAGGGGAATACAGAGCAAGCCAAGGTCCTCCTAAAGTTCTGCACACGCGAACGATTCACGCACTATTTCATGACAGAAGTCAGAGAGAAAGGATTAGAATTCTCATAATAAGAGATTGAGGTTATCCTGAACGAGCTTGATCCATACTTCACAGGTGTCATCTAAATCAGCTCAATCCAGCGTTACTTCAGCGAAGAAATCGGGTACTTTAAGACCGTCAGCTTAAATCGCCCCACCGAGGTAATTGAGCAGATCCGGTCCGTTGCATTCCCAGGCAAAAAGATCGCCCTTCAGCAGGCACTTGCCGCTTCAGACTCTTAGGGAGACGGCTATATTGACTAAGAGCAATTTATTGGTGCATTCTATCTCGCAAAGGTTAGTGTCTCTCGTGAGAATCTAGAATTTTTATTTGAAGTGATGTCTGAAGTCTTCGTCCGTGGAGCCCCAGATGACTCAACAAGCACTGAACCGCTTTCAAACGCCGAACTTTTGGCGAAGTAACAATCAGAAAAGCGTTTCTTAAACTTAGACTTCTTCTATCGCAAGCTGTTCTAAAGGAACGAGTGCCGTGAAGTGACCGAAGTCGACGAGACTTTGTCATTGATCAAGGCATCGCTAATCTATAAAGGCGTAGATTTTAGCATTATTTTTGCTGAGTATACGGAAGAAGTTGAGTCAAATAAGGGCGCTAAGACAAAGGCCAAAGCCAAGAAAACTTCTGATGAAAAAGTCGACATGATGTGCCATTATACACGGTTTGCTTAGTAACTTATGAAAAACGAGTTCTGTGAGAGGCTAGGTCAACTCAAAGCTGATCTAGTAACTGAAGAGCGCATTAGACGGCTTGCTAACTACTTGTCGCTAAATCAGAAGAACCAGTCAATCATCTACCTCAACTCTTGGCTGCACCACTTAAGACGTGTTCAAACTGCATTCAACATTCCTGATAGGAGTGTGCTTCCAATCATTTGCGCTAAGCTCCTCAACAACGAGGTTATATTCAGGTCATGGGTCGAAACGATCTGTTAATTCAAACAAAAGAGAGAGGAGGATAAATTCATCGAATAGGCAGACCTGCGTCAAGTGCTAAAGAAATTTGGTGTTCACTACATAAATCAAAACATGTTCTTAAACGAATTCACCAAGGGTCCTGTGCACATTGATGATCTCATCACGCTTATGAAGCGGTGTATCAGCAGCATGTACGCCTCTGGTGAAAGCGATATATAAACTAAGTTTGGCTACACCACGCTCGATGACATCAAATCTACTGACTTCTTTGCCCGCATCAGCGCCAAAATTCTGAAAAAGGCAAAATAAATTGACAGGTATGCTCTACTAGAAAAGTTTAGAGAGTTCGATAGCGCGGATACTGGCCTAATCAAAGCTCATTACCTTGTTCAAGTCTTAGGCAATTATCTGCCAAACGTGTTTGAACAGGCAGATCTGATCGGACTTTAATTCGAGCTCGAGTGTCTGAGCTATGATTAGTAAGTCGATTACTAGGAGTTCGTAGATATTTTCTTCAAGCCTCAAGAAGGCAGAGATGGTCCTATAACCTAAGCCGATGAACTTAGGCTGCCACTAAAGAAAACATCGTACACACTTTAAGACTATGAAGACTTGCTAAGTCGCATATCTGCACACGTAAAGAAGGATGACATGCCGATTGAGAACATTTTCAGGATTTACTGGAAGCAGTCAGGATTTATCACCTACGAAAACCTACGTTAGATCCTAAGCATCCTCGAGTTCCCGATTACAGAGAAAGAATTCGATATTCTCATCCTTTACGCCGATGAGAACAATTAACAGAGCATCCACGCTCATGAATTGGTTGAACAAATCATGAATGCCGAGCAAGTGGTACCTCAGTTTGATCTATTTAAGTGGATCCAAGCAGCTAGGGAGGTCGATGATAAAGTGTCACTCCTTGAGTAATTACAAATGTCTCTCCCTTAAATTAACGAGCAAATAGAAATTAATCAGGCGGCCATTGATGTGGTGGCTAAGGATGATGGACAGGTCAATAAACAAGCTCCAACGTTGAAGAAAGTCAGCAAAGTTATTACTGGAGACTAATTCTAGTCGTTATTGCGTCGCGAGATTCCGACGATGTCTGAGCCTTCTATTGAGCTGGTTACCAGGTTTGCGATTAAGGGCAGCAAGCGCATTGCTGTAAAAGGCGAAAAAACAAGCGCTCTGTCTATCGACATAGATACTGACCTAATTCAATTCAAGCATCTTGAGATGGCATTAGGAGACGTAGTTCAGGACTTAAAGAAGGAGTAAATCAAGCGTGAGTAATAGGAACAAGAAGCACTTATAAATCTGGACGATGCAGAAATGTTGCGCAAGGAATTTGAGAAGCGCGAGCGTGACCGTATCGCTCGTGAGAAGCGTGAGATGGATCCTCAGCGCCAGAAGAGAGAAAGTCAACTAGTCCAAAAGATTACTAACATCTTCCGACAACGTGAAATTTCATTCTACGATGCATTCTCGGAAATTTATGATCCTTTGAAGAAGGAAAACATTATCACTATCAGCAAGTTCAAAGAGTTCATCAGGTCACTCAACTTGCCACTTACCGTGCAGGATCATCGTATTCTGAGGAGGATGGCAGACCCTAAGGCTATTGGTTAAGTCAATATTAATAACATCTGCGAGCGCTTTGACACAGTAGACCTGCGCAAGATGCGTCTGAATAAGGTACTGGACCAGATTGCAACAGCATTTTTTATTCAAAACTTTAACCTCAAGAAGGCTTTTGAGCTTTTCGATCAAAATGGTGACGGTCTGATTAACCGCCGAGAGCTAAGAGAAGCTTTAAATACGTTGAAACTAGGTCTTAAATACAGCGAGATTGATGACATTATTAGCATGATGACCAACCGTCCAGATGGGCTAATTTCTTATGACGACTTTATTCAGAGAATGGATACAAACATCCGCCATCGTCAATCAATGATCTCAACCAACGTTGAAGAAGCTCTTTTCAAGAAAATACACGACTGCCTCATTTACTCAGGAGAGAGCCTCAAAGACGCTTTAGCATCTGCTGACTACGATGAATCGGGGAGCATCCTGAAAGACGATCTTACCAGAGTTTTCAAGCGCTTGGGATTATCGACCATAGAACCTAACTTACCAAGGATCATGGAGATAGGTGGAATCTCGCCTAACCAGGAAAGAATTGACATCTTGAGCTTTTCAAACAAGTTTATGAAAGCTCTCGAATCAAAGATAAATTCGTTACAATTCTAACAAAAGATGTACATTTAAAAAGTTCACAGCCTCATCAAGGCCAAAGATTTCACGCTTTTTGATGTCTTTGTCAGAATGGATGTCAACCAAAACGGGTCTCTGAGTCTGATTGAGCTCAAAACAGGAATCCAATCGTTGGGAATCGCAATCTCTAATTCAGAAATGCAGATGCTCTGGAAATCGATAAAGACTAGCAAGGCGATTGACGAAAAATCAAAGTTAGATAAAACGTAGTTAACCACTCAATCTCTCGACGAAAAAAACCGAGACAAGGAGACTCTAGTCACTTACCTTGACTTCATCAACACTTTTGTCGCTGCTGGCTGCATCAAGTTCGACAAGAGCACCGATAACAGCGACGTTCTTCTAACTAAGTACCGTATGCAGCTTCAAAGATAAAACCTCGACGTCGAGAAAGCATACAAGGCTTATGACTCCAAAGACATCAGGTTCGTGTTCCGTCACGACTTCATAGACATTAGTATGGCGCTGCAGCTTGAATTCTCAGAAGAAGAGTTCTCGAAGATATTTGACATTATTTGCTCTGCCAAGACTAAAAAGGATGACAAAGCGGATGTCGCTGAGAAGGACAAAAAGTCAAATCTCACGAGGTTTACCTTTCAACAATTCAAAGAAGCAATCACCGTTAAACAGGATGAAAACTGGATCTTCCAGGCATATATCAAGATCCACGGTGTTGTATTGCAGAAGTCGCTGACATACAAGCGGCTGTTCACTTAATGGAAGGACAGCAAGAAGTCTAAGGCGGCAGCTGGACGGCTGACATCGGCCGAGCTGGCAGCTGGACTGAAGAAGCTGCAAGCTGGACTTACTAATGCTGAGATTAGCCGCATCGTTGAGAGCCTGCCCTACGATGGTAAAGATCTTGCCATAGGCTTTAAAGAGTTTGAAGACAAAGTCAAGAGCGGTTCGCAAAAGCTAGAACTTGAATAAAGCTACGAGCGCTTACTATTGGTAGATTGGATAATGCAATTCAACGACATGATGGATCGCAATGAATTCCCATTCGATAAACTCTTCCACGAATACGACTCATCGCAGATGGGAGGACTTTCATTCCCAGACTTCATCCGGTTAAACGAATTTTTGGGTGTTGCCATGGTCAAGAAGGATTTGTACAGGATTTTTGAAATTCTGGACAAAGATAAATCAGGTTCCATCAGCATTGACGATATCAAAAACATCTCAAATCTCACCTGGAAGAAAACTGAAGAAGAAAAAGACATGGATAGCTGGCTCGAGGATGAAGAGGGCCTAAAGGGCAACGATATCATGATTAAGTAGCAGCTGCTTGATCTCTACGATGAAGTCAAAGCCAAGCTTGAGATCAAAAACCTCACGCTTGAGCAGCTGTTCTATACTGAGCTCTAGTTCTCTCCCAATGCGTTGGCTACCGTAAAAGGGCTATCTTCAGCTATGG
>Ga0315899_10009953_pt1 | contig 10190 bp, 17 predicted proteins | sample LakEriMetagenome_2_FD_203518 | JGI IMG/M metagenome (GOLD analysis project Ga0315899, IMG submission 203518) | Freshwater fungal communities from buoy surface, Lake Erie, Ohio, United States - Buoy 4 MA112 | ecosystem: Environmental > Aquatic > Freshwater > Lake | place: USA: Lake Erie, Ohio...
GTCACGAGCATTTGAGGTAATTCCAAAGCGACGGTAGCGAAATCACAATCGGATGGTAAAACCTTGGGAGGCGCAAAACATTTGGGTTTTGGCCTCCCTTTTTCGTATTATGAATTGATCTATGGCTCATTCGCTTTCCCAGTTTTCGAGCATACTTCGCGAAAACGAATCATTGGCTCCGTTTACTTGGCTTCAAATTGGGGGGCCAACACGATACTTGGTCGAGCCGAACACCGCCGAGGAGGCGTCCAGTGTCCTAGCGGTTTGCCACGAACAGTCGATTCCAGTGCGATTATTGGGAAGTGGATCGAATGTGCTGGTTCGGGAAGCGGGGTTCGCCGGGGCTACCATGTTGCTTTCAGGCCCTTGTTTTTCGAGTATTTCGCAAGCGGGGACTCTGCTCACGTGTGGCGCAGGGGCCAAGTTGTCGCATGTCGTTGGGCATGCTGTTGGCTTAGGTTTGGGGGGGCTCGAGCATTTGATCGCTATACCGGGAACGGTGGGAGGTGCTGTGCGTGGCAACAGCGGATCTGATGAAGGAGATTTTTCCCAGTTGATTCACTCGGCGAAAATCCTATCCAAGGATGGGAGTATTCGGGTTGTCTCCCGCGATGAAATGGCATTTACCCACCGAGCGAGTGGTTTAGATGGAGTGGCGTTACTCGAGGTCACTATTGCGTTGACCGAGAGCGATCCCGAATTGCTCACGAAGCGGCAGCAAACATTTTGGATTTTAAAGCGTCGGTCGCAACCCTCTTTCCCTGAACGGGCTGCTCTAGCGTTCGTGGATCCTGTGGGGCACAAAGCCTCTGAGTTGATCCATCAGGCAGGCATGCTTGGTACGGTCGAGGGTGCGGTCCGAATGAGTACTACCTATCCAAATTTCCTGGTGGCTAGTGCCGGAGCGACCAGTGGGCAAGTCATAACGTTGCTAGAGCGAGTCAAACAGGGGGTTTTGGATCGCAGCGGAGTGCAGTTGCAACAGTACCTTCAAATTTGGTAGTTCTAATGGGCAAGCGTCAGTTCGCTTGCTCGTAAATCGCAGGAAACAACGAATTCTGTACAAGGACGTACGAGATGGCTTCGGCTAACATCGATTCACCGCCTAAAAAAGAGCCATTGTTTTGGTCTCATCTGCTGGGGTGGTTTCGATCGATCCCTCGGACTGCCCTTTTGAGCATGGTCGGGCCTTCTCTGTTGCTGTTGATCGGTTATTTCGGGTGGCTTTTCTATGGAGCTCCGCACTACGAAAAGACCTTCTATGGCTTGAGCAAGGAGAACGTCATTCTAACACAACCAGAATGGATTCGTTCTTCGGTTACCGATGACGTCTTCAAGGTAAGTGGCCTGGAAAACGTGTCCATCATCGATAACGAGGTGAACGCAGTTGTGGCCAGGGCATTTGATGCGCATCCGTCGATTCGCAAGACTCAGCAGGTTCAAATAGTGGCTGGGGGGCAAGTTCTGGTTAAGGCGGAATTCCGTCAACCAGTCGCAATGGTGCATTGCGAGGGGGAGGACGGAAAATCCTCTTTCTTGCCCATCGATAAAGAGGGGGTGCTTTTGCCGCGAGAGAATTTTCAGGAGAGCGATGTCCCACGCTACATCTGGATCTATGCTTCGGGAATAAAAGACAGTGACGAAAGGCTCGAGGGGCGTAAATTTGGAGATCCTCGCATTGAGCAAGCGGCACAGCTTTGCGGATTTCTTGCGCCGTACAGGGATCGCGCGATGATTCGGCGTCTTCACGTCTACAGCTCCATTCAACCGAAAAAAGGCTGGATGTTCGAGTTAATCACTGCGGCCGGAGCAGACAAAGTTGGCCCTCGTATCAAGTGGGGGTGTGCCTTGGGGATGGAGGGCATCAGTGAACCTGCCCCAAATGTCAAATTGGGGCGTTTGTTGGATGCTGCTTCCAGTGCCAGCCTATGGAGTCGAGAAAGTCTTGATTTAACAGCCGTGGGCAACGAGTAGTAGTACGCACCGCCGATGAAGACGCTACACTATCATCCAATGCTAGTGGGGATTGCTAGCACAATCAATTTTCATAGCAAAGTCTAGCTAAGACTAAATCAACCAGACTCCATTCCTAGGAGGATTTTGGGGGGGGTGGTAATCTAGGCTCTGCCCCGAAGACGAGAGAGCATTATGGCCAGCGTATTCATTGAAGAGCAAAATAGAACGATAACGGATCCGCAAGAAATCATTGCTTTTTTGGCACCATACGGAATAGTCTACGAGCACTGGCAGGTTGAAGGCCGGCTGCGAGACGGAGCGTCCGATGATGAGATTTTGCAAGAATATGCCTCCGAGATCGAGCAAGTAAAGCAAGCCGGTGGTTATGTGACTGCTGACGTAATCAATGTAAAGCCTGACACACCGAACTTGGAAGCTATGTTAGCTCGGTTCAACAAAGAGCATATCCACACGGAGGACGAAGTTCGATTCACCGTTGCGGGCAAAGGGGTTTTTCATTTGCACCCTGAGGGTGGGCCTGTTTTTGGGGTGACTGTCGAGAGTGGGGATATGATCAACGTACCCAAGGGAATGAACCATTGGTTCAATTTGTGCGATGACAAACAAATTCGATGCATCCGCTTTTTCCAAGATCTGAGCGGATGGACGCCTCACTACACAGAGAATCCGGTCCACGAAAAATTTAGTCCCATGTGTTTTGGTGGTACGTTTTTACCAATCGATACAAAATTGGGCTAAGTGGGGTAGATTCCCGGCCAATCTAGCTTTCTTTCAACTACACCACCCCAAATTCCGAATTTTTGCGATTGACGACTTAGGGCCTCCTCCCTAAATTCTCCCCTCCCGCGACCGATGTGGGAAATGGTAAGGCGAGCCAGTGGTAGGTTCGTCTGTTTTTCGGTGTTCTAAACAGGTGGTAATAGCAGTGTCTGGATCGCATGAAGTAATTCGCATCAGAATGGAAGCGTATGATCATGCCGTTCTGGATCAGAGCGCGATGGAGATTGTGGATACGGCAAAGCGTACCCACTCCGAAGTGCACGGCCCTATTCCCTTGCCAACACGAATTGAGCGGTACACCGTTCTTTCGGGTCCGAACATCGATAAAAAGGCTCGTCAGCAATTCGAGATTAGGACTCACAAGAGGCTGATCGACATTAAGCAGGCGACTGCCAAGACCATTGAAGCTTTGAATAAATTGAGTCTTCCAGCAGGGGTGGACATCAAAATCAAGGCCACATCGCGATAGTTTTGCGGTTAATTAACGTATCCATCAGGATTCCACGATGAACGGAAGCCCTGCGGGTAACCTTCGGTAATCTTTAGGCTTCGTCTTGTCGATGGAGAGCCTTACTAAACCACTGATTTGGTAATCGGGGTTGGATTGTCGACGTGTCCCCTGAGGCAAACGATTTACGGAACAAAAAGATGAGCAAAGGTATTCTCGGCCGCAAGGTCGGTATGACACAAATATTCGAGGCAAATGGTCGCGCCGTTCCGGTCACTGTGATCGAAGCGGGCCCATGTCATGTTTTGCAAGTCAAAACCGTAGATCGTGATGGATACGAAGCGATTCAGCTCGGGTTTTCCGATAAGCCTCGGCGATTGGTGAGTAAAGCTGGTCGTGGGCATGTCGCCTCGATCTCAAGCAAGCGATCGAGCAAACTCAAAGCTGCAGGCGCAGCGGCTTCTGTGAAGGCTGAATGTGAGCCAAAGCGATTTGTTCGTGAGTTCCGCGGGGCTCCAACCGCAGACGTAGGCGCCCAGATCAGCGTTTCTATCCTGGACGGCGTGAAAGCAGTTGATGTGACCGGGACGAGCAAGGGTTGTGGTTTCTCGGGTTGGATGAAGCGACACAACTTCGCCGGGCAGCGAGCGACTCACGGTGTGAAAAAGGTTCACCGTCACGCAGGGGGTACAAGTGCAGGTACCTACCCTGGGCACGTTCGGAAAGGCAAGAAGGGTGCTGGGCACTACGGCGTGGACCGCGTCACGATACGCAACCTGAAAGTTGCCAAGATCGACGTCGAAAACAATTTGATTTTAGTTCATGGTGCAGTTCCAGGACCTGCGGGTGGATTCGTGATGATTCGTGAGACCAACAAGGTTGGTTAGGAATTGGGATGAATCACGTAACCGTCGCATTCAAGGCATAATAAAATGACAACACTTCCAGTTTTTGATCTATCGGGCAACAAGGTCGGCGATTACGAAATCGACCCTGCGAAAATTGCTCCTAAAATTAGCAAGCAGCTACTGCACGATGTCGTCGTCATGTATCTGGCGAACCAAAGGCAGGGTAGCAATAAGACTAAGTCTCGCGGTGAGGTTTCTGGATCGACCAAGAAGCTCTTCAAGCAAAAGGGAACTGGTAACGCTCGTATGGGTGCGAAGCGGACTCCGGTCAGACGGGGTGGTGGACACGCCAACGCACGTCAGCCACGTTCCTACTACTACCGATTGCCACGCAAAGCGGTTCAAGCGGCAACTCGCATGGCCCTCGCTGCAAAGATCAGCTCAGGTTCGGTTGTGGTTGTTAATGAAATCAAGATGGACTCGCCAAAGACCAAGGTCTTAGCTTCTGCATTCAAAGCTCTTGGGCTTGAAGGGCAAACCAAGACGCTAGCTTTAGGTGGTCTGGACCGTAACGTATATCTGAGTGGCCGCAACATTCAGGGTTGTACTGTTTCCCCGGTATCGGATCTAAATGCGCTGATCATCTTGCGACCCAAGAAGCTGGTTGTGACTAAGGATGCTCTAGACTGGTTGCAATCGAAAGCTTCCTAATTTTGTTGAGACTGGATTCAGTAATGTAGCCGAGGGGGTTGCCACTCGGACAAATAAAATCAAATTTCAGAGTAACGTAGGGCTAGCTAACGCGAGACCAACATGGCAAAACCAAAGCCGAAAACCACGATGACACTTACACCGCACCAGATCGTCGTCAGACCTCTGGTAACGGAAAAGGGTGTTCACAAAGCGACCCGACAAAATCGATATGCGTTCGAGGTGAATCCGCTGGCTGATAAGCCTGCGATCAAGGATGCGATCGAAGAGCTTTTCAATGTTAAGGTTGTTGCAGTTGCGACTCAAAACCGAGCAGGCAAAGCACGACGTTACAAGATGAAGGCTGGGAAGACGAAGGCTTGGAAAAAGGCCATTGTCAAGCTCAGCGACGAACACAAAATTGACTTCTTCTAGGAGAAGAAACCACTATGGGAATTAGAGTATATCGACCGACATCACCCGGCCGCCGAAACGCGTCGGTCAGCGATTTCGCTGAGTTGACACCCGGAGCAAAGCCTGAAAAGTCTTTGCTGAAGCGAGCTAAGAAAAAGGGTGGTCGCAACAATCAAGGGTTCATCACGTCGCGGCATCGTGGTGGTGGGCACAAGCGGATGTATCGGATTATCGACTTCCTTCGCACCAAAGATGGCATTGCGGGTAAGGTTGATTCGATCCAGTATGACCCCAACAGGTCTGCACGTATTGCCTTGATCGTTTATGCAGATGGCGAGAAGGCCTATATTTTAGCGCCGGACGGGTTAAAGGCTGGTCAAACTATCGAGAATGGCGATAATGCGGCCCCTGTCGTTGGCAATTGCATGCCAATGCGAAGCATACCACCAGGCACCGAAGTGTGCTGCGTCGAGATGACTCCTGGCCGTGGTGCCGCGTTGTGTCGGTCAGCCGGCATGAGTGCAGTACTAATGGCGAGAGAAGCTGGTTGGGCACAGTTGCAACTCCCCAGTGGTGAAGTTCGTCGTGTGCCAGGTCAATGCCGAGCAGTGATCGGTCGCGTCGGCAATTCCGAGCATGAGAGCATCATCATTGGGAAAGCTGGACGAAACCGGTGGAAGGGTAAGAGGCCTCACGTCCGCGGTACAGCGATGAACCCGCACGATCACCCGCACGGTGGTGGTGAAGGACGTACTAAGGGTGGACGGCATCCAGTTAGCCCGACGGGCAAATTGGCAAAGGGTGGATCGACACGTCGTCCGCGCAAGCCGGGTAATTCTGCGATCATACGTCGACGAAAGTCGGTGCGTTATGGTCAGTTGAAGCTTAAGTAGTCGGGCAACCGGGATTGCTTGAAAACAGCAGGGTTGATCGCAGCTTTGCTAACAAGAACATTGATACGAAACATTGTAGGGAAGATTTCGACGAATGGGACGATCGACTAAGAAGGGCCCCTATGTGGAGCCCAGGCTATTCGCAAAGTTTTCGAAGGCTCGCGAGAGCGGTGATAACCAGCCTATTAAAACATGGGCGAGGCGATGTACGATCGTTCCCGAATTTGTCGGAACGACCTTTATGGTCCATAACGGCAAGGCCCACATCAAGGTCTACGTTACGGAAGATATGGTAGGACACAAGCTTGGTGAATTTGCCCCGACTCGGACATTCCGAGGCCACGGTGGCAAGGGCGGCAAGAAGTAGCACCTTTTTTTGCAGGGATAAATCATGGCTTTTCGAGCCGTTCATAGACATGCACGCATCAGTGCCAGAAAGGTACGTCCTCTGGCAGATTTGGTGCGTGGCAAATTTGCGGACGAGGCACTCGCATTGCTGAAGTACCAGCCGAATCGCGGTGCGAGGATGTTGGAGAAGGTAATTAAGAGCGCTATTGGGAATGCTCAGGACACCGAACAAAACGGTGGTCGATCGTATTCCGTGGAAGAGTTGGTCGTTGTCGATGCGCGAATTGATGGCGGGCCGATGTTCAAGCGATTTCGTCCGATGTCGCGAGGACAAGCATTTACTGTTCTCAGACGATCAGCGCACATCAGCGTTGAACTCAAGCGTTTAGAAGAGATGTAGGAAACGGGACATGGGACAAAAAGTAAATCCGATTGGATTCCGAACCGGCATCGTGATGGCTTGGAAAAGCCGTTGGTATGCAAGTAAAAAGGAGTTTGCTGAACTTCTGGTTGAGGACCAGAAGATCAGAAATTTCATAAAGAATCATCCGACCAAACCAGCCTATCGAGAGGCTGGAATTGATCGAATTGAAATTGAACGCACACGTGACGAGGTGCGGTTGATGGTCTACGTAGCCAAGCCTGGTTTGATCATCGGGAAGAAGGGCACAGAGATTGAGATCTTGCAAGAAGAGTTGCAGAACTTAATTGGCCGACGTGTCAACCTCAAGGTAGAAGAGGTTTATCGCCCGGAAATACAAGCTCAGCTGATTGCTGAGGATATTGCCAAGCAATTGGCGAAGCGAGCAAGTTTCCGTAGGACGATGAAGCGCGCTATTGAAACAGCGATGGACGCGGGGGCTCTCGGTATCAAGATTCAAATGTCGGGTCGTTTAGGTGGTGCGGAAATGGCTCGTTGCGAAAAGGGCAACGCCGGAGCTCTACCACTAAGTACGATTCAAGCAAAGATTAGTTATGGGTTCGCTGAAGCCAGTACACCGCAAGGTAATATTGGAATTCAGGTATGGGTAAATCAAGGTTCTTACGCGGGAGAAGCTAACGATGGCGCTGATGCCCAAACGGGTCAAGCACCGAAAAAGCCAAAGAGGACGTATAAAAGGTAATGCAACCCGCGGAAACAAGGTTGTTTTCGGAGATTTCGGACTTCAGTGCTTGCAAGGCGGCTGGATCCGGGCTCAAACAATCGAAGCGGGTCGGATTGCTGGTAATCAATACGTTCGTGGCACGGGGCGACTATATATTCGAGTATTTCCAGACAAGCCGGTTTCATCCAAGCCTTTAGAAACCCGTATGGGTAAAGGTAAAGGAGAGCCGGAGTACTGGGTAGCGGTTGTTAGGCCAGGTACGGTTCTGTATGAACTAAGTGGTGTTACGGAGCAACAGGCGAAGATTTGCTTTGCACGGTTAGCTGCCAAAATGCCAGTGCCCGTCCGTCTTATAAGACGACGGCCTGCTTAGACTGTAAGACTTGCAGTGCGTGGGTGAGTTGTGCCCATGCAGTGTTACGTCGAGTCGCGCGGAAACGTTGTGGCTGAGGTAACGAGGCAAGACCAATGAATTTTTAACGGTTGAATGGAAAATGAAAGCTAAAGAACTTCGAGAGATGAGCGATGAGCAGTTAGAATTAACTGCTGTTGATGCGGCGGAGACCATGTTTAAGCTGCGTCTGCAATCGCAAACCGACCGTGTTGACGTTCCGACTCAGATGCGGCACAACCGACGGTTGATCGCGCGGATACGGACTATTCAAACCGAGCGAACAAAGAAGATTGTTTAACCGTTGTTCCCGATTCGGGAATTGGGAATCGAAAATCAGGCAATTAGCAAGACGATAGAACTATGCCACGGCGAATATTGGTTGGAGTTGTTACCGGCGACAAGGCTTCGAAAACTCGACGAGTCGAGATAGAGCGACTAGTTCGTCACTCGAGATACACGAAGATCATCCGTAAAACGACTGTATGCCATGCACACGACGAGAATAACGAATCGCACATCGGCGATTTGGTCGAGATCGAAGAGTCGCGGCCCTTATCGAAGTTGAAGCGTTGGAAGCTTGTGAAAGTGGTCCAGAAGAACAAGTCGGCAGTTGTAACTGTTTCCGAGGATCTGACGAGCGAAGTCGCGTCGTAGTATTGCAAATAGGCTGGTGGTAGCCAGTTGTTGACTAAATACACATCAAATAGACATTAGGTTGGAATAGTCCAAAATGATTCAGCAAGAAACACGATTGGTTGTTGCAGACAACACAGGTGCGCGGGAAGTAATGTGCATCAAGGTGCTTGGTGGAACTCGTCGTCGTTATGCCGGGCTGGGTGATGTCATCATCTGTTCGGTCAAGAGCGTGATTCCGGGAAGTGAGATCAAGAAGAAGGCGGTTGTTCGAGGCGTTATTGTCCGAACGAGTCAGCCTGCACGGCGCGTCGACGGTAGCTATGTTCGTTTCGACACCAACGCTGTTGTGCTGGTAGACAAGGACAACAACCCGCGTGGCACTCGTATTTTCGGTGCGGTTGCGAGAGAGTTACGTGAAAAGAGTTTCACAAAGATTGTTTCATTGGCGAGCGAGGTAGTTTAAATGTTGATCAAAGTCAATGACACAGTGGTCATGTTGTCCGGCCGTGACAAAGGGCAAAGGGGCAAGGTGATCAAGGTGGACCGAGCCAACAACAAGTTGATTGTTGAGGGGCTGAACAAGATATTCAAACACGTTAAGAAGTCGCAGCGTAATCCTCAGGGTGGGCGGCTATCGCGTGAATCTTTTGTTGATGCTTCCAAAGTAATGTTGGTTTGTCCAAAGACTGGTAAACCCACGCGGATCGGCATTCGAATTTTGGCGGATGGCTCGAAGGAGCGATACAGTAAAAAGAGCGGTGAAACGATTAGTCTCGTATCGCCAGGGAAAAAATAGCAGTTGGCGTTCCGGCGGAATAGCTTAAGATCGTTGACAAAAAAAATCGTCCTTCAGGATAGATAGAGAATTAGGAAACAAAAAAGAGCTGCGTGCTCGGTGACACACGATGAAACCACGATTACAACAACACTACTTTGAAACGATCCGACCTCAGATCGCGCAGGAATACGGAATTACGAACGTGCTCGCGATTCCTCGGTTAGAGAAGATATCCATCAACATGGGTGTCGGCGAGGCAATGCAGGACAAGAAGTTCCTCGAGTTGGCTCTTGATGCGATGACGGAAATTTCGGGTCAAAAGCCGGTTTCGACTTTGGCGAGAAATTCGATCGCTGGTTTTAAACTCCGTGAGGGTGTCGCGATCGGTTGCAAGGTAACTCTGCGACGAGAGCGGATGTATGAGTTTTTGGACCGTTTGATCAGCATCGTTCTGCCTCGGGTTCGGGACTTTCGTGGTGTGAGTCGCACTGCATTCGACGGCAACGGAAATTACTCCATGGGACTTTCGGAGTGGTTGGTTTTCCCCGAATTGATCGGGGACAAGTTTGCCAAGGCGCAGGGAATGAACATTGTCATGGTGACTTCTGCCAAGACAGATGATCAGGCTCGTCGTTTGCTCGAGATGTTCGGGATGCCTTTCCGTGCTCCGAAGAAGAAGTCAGCGTAAGTTAAATTATAAATTGCCATCAGGGTGATGGCAGCAGATCCTAACCAAACTCAGTTACCTACCAAATTGGATAACATCAGTGGCCAGCAAAAGTAAGATTGCCAAAGCCAGTCGCGAGCCAAAGTTTTCGACTCGTCGTGAAAACCGTTGCAAATTGTGCGGCCGCCCGCGCGCTGTATACCGAAAGTTC
>Ga0315899_10009954_pt1 | contig 10190 bp, 9 predicted proteins | sample LakEriMetagenome_2_FD_203518 | JGI IMG/M metagenome (GOLD analysis project Ga0315899, IMG submission 203518) | Freshwater fungal communities from buoy surface, Lake Erie, Ohio, United States - Buoy 4 MA112 | ecosystem: Environmental > Aquatic > Freshwater > Lake | place: USA: Lake Erie, Ohio...
CGGATTCTTGGAATCCGGATTCTTCGCGTCATAGACGATCGACCTTGGACGAGTCGTGTTGGGCATCGGCAGATGTGCGCGGTCGAGGTCGACCTCACGAGTCTGCGCCATGCCTTGTGGGGTGAAAACTGCGCCCAGCGCAAGACTGAGAGCGGCCAGTATGGCTTTTGTCTTCATCTTTGTTTTGCCTTTCATGTGGTTACTTACTGTCAAAAAATTGGCGATGTGTACTTGAGAGGAATAGGATCAACAAGTGATCTACGTTGTGTAGCTTCATAGCTTGCTGCTTTCCATGGTGTTTAAAACATCGTTCATTGCCTGTTGGCTTACTTTTAGAAAACCTTCTTGCCCACGATCGAGGTCGACAATCAAGTAGAGCACTAGCGTAAAGGCGAGCGTCATAATGAGCATCTCGGGCGAGCGTTGTGTTCCGGAAAGCCCGGCTTGATATCCAATCGACATCATGCCCAGAAGCGTGAGGCTGAAGAGTGCTATCCAGATACTAAACGGGATTCGATTACGAAGCCCGATGAAGACACGCTTGGAATGAATGTCGATCGTTTCATTCAGCGACTGCAAAAAGAGACCGGTCGTAATGGACCTTGGATCCTTGTCGGCGGCCATCACGGCTTGCGACCAGATTTGCTTCAGCAATTCATCCGACTGCTCCATCAACTTCTTCATCATGCCCATGTTGAAAGGTTGCACACGATTCGCTGTGTACTCGCGAAGCCGTTTAGCGATCTCCGATCGCTGGGGTTCAGGCAATAGTTGACTCCGTAGATAAGTTGTTCCTATCGAGTTGGCTTCTTCAAGTACAACTTGGCGGCGTGCATCAAATCTGCTTGCCGCCATACTGAAGGTGAACGCGAGTATGAACGCCAGCAAGCCTAGGATAGACGCGACCATCGCCGCCACCGGTGTTTCCTGTTCTTTGGATTTGTGAGCAAGTCGCCATCTTCCAAAGCGATACCCAAACTCCACTGTCAAGATCGAAAGAACGATTACGACGACAAAGAAGCACCAAAGTGGTATGTGATCAAGCGGCTCGATATCCATAGAGACTCGATTTCCGTTATTCTGATAGTGCGGATTCGAAGCGTGCAGAATTTACCGCTTTGTGCTCGTCGTGCGTTTTAAAACCCGCCATCTTACCATCTTCCAGAGCTTGCTTCGCATCCAGGGTGCCATAGAGCTGGATGAACCGGCAACGCTCTGTTTCTCCCGTGACCAGAAACTTGACGCCAGTCCCGCCGATATCAATGCTGAGTACGTTCATAGGTGACCTCGCAAACACAGTTTCTGAATCGTGACATTATCAACGGCCTGCTTTCAGTGCAGGCGAACGGCTTGGTTCGAGTTTTACTCACCACGCCGTTCGATGACATTTCATCTGTATAGGTGCGTGACGGGAGTCTTAGGTCACGCACCGGAAGGCTGCTAACTATTTTCGAGGCGACGGTGGTATCGGCGGTACTGGTGCCTTTTGGGCCGAAGGTGCCACTGGTGTTGCCATCGCTTTCTGGGCTGCCGGTTCATCCAACCGAACCATAAGCCATTGCTGGGTTTGGCCGTCCGCGAAGTGCACGAGCGCTGGACCCGTATCGGACGTCAGATTGGAAATCCCGGTTTCCATGATCGGACGCGTCTTGCCCTCGACAGCCCAAGCAACTCGCTGTGATGCTTTATCAGCGAGTCCTTCGACGGTCTGTGTTTGATTCGTGACGGTGTTATGCGAGGTACCCGAAATCACTCCCTCTTTGCTGATTGCAAGTTGCAAAAACAACGTCGGATCAGGACCGGATTTTTGGCCATCCTGCGTCAATGCGAACACTCCCAATGGCAACCACTCTGCTTTCTCGGGTGCAACTTCAGGTGCACTAGCAACGATGGCTTCGGCTTGCTGCGCATATTCCTCAGCAGTGGCCACCGGCTGATCGCCGTAGTAAACCGAATTGTCTTCATAGTATACGTTTTCACCGTAGCTGTACGGGACTGCATCGGTCCAACCGTAACCAGTGCCAACCCATCCGGCCACCGAGCCCCATGCGGCCCAGCGATAGGGCGCATTGATTCGCCATGTAGCCCAGCCGGGATGGTCTGACCAGAAGTCTAGGCGAGGATGGTTCTCCTGAACTTGATTGCGTACTTCATCGCGGCGACCAGCTCGGTTGTCTTGATACTGCTGCCGATTTTCGATTCGGCCGGCGCGGTTATCTGACATGCGATCACTGACTCCCGAACGATCGCTGACACCGGCACGATCAGCTATACCTGCCCCAGCCCCCGGTCGGTTCGCGGGAAGTGTACTAGGTCGAGTACCACCACCTCCTTGTAAGAAATCAGCCGCCGCACCACCTGCAATCGAACCGCCCATGTTCCCTGGACGATTTGCAGGGAGCGTACTCGCCCCTCCAGCACCGCCCCCTGGGACGATATTTAAGAAATTATTGAGTTGCCCCGTTGAAGGTCTCGAACCGACACCACTTCCAGGGCCAACTCCGCCCGGACGAGTGCCAGCAACCCCACCTGGACGCGTTCCTCCACCGGCAACCCCGCCGACTGGTCGTGCTCCGGTGCTCGGTAGACCACCTGGACGTGGCATCGCACCCGGACTCATCCCGCCACCGGGGCGAGATGCCATTCCTGGACTGGGACGAGACATGCTAGGTCCTGACGGCCGGTTCATCGAAGGCGAAGGTCGGCTCATGGACGGCGATCGATTCATCGAAGGGCTTGGGCGACTCATGCCACCTCCCGAAAATCCGCCTCCGCCGCGGGACATGCCACCGCCACCACGCCCGCCACCGCGTCCAAAGAAAGCCCCAGCATCACCGATCGTCAAGACAACGATGACTAACGTTGCTAGCCCAATTCGAATCGTAGTTTTCTTCATTAGATTATTCCTTAGTTATTTTGACTTCGTCCACATTCGGCAACAGTTCGCCATCGACCGTGCGATTGATGGACTGCAGCGTGAACGTGTTTTCATCGAGGTATGTAAAAACGTTGACGGCAGAGGACTTTCGCCCGTCATGGAGGACACCAATTTGCTGGACGTACCAACGATTTTCTTTTTTGGTCCAAGTCCCCTGACCAGTGCCGCCATCGGAGTCAAACACCCAGGAGCGAATTTGTTTAGCAACAGGATCCCAGCCGATGATCTGCATTCCGGACATGTCGATGCGATCGCGTACCTGGACCTCGAATGTACGCACTAGGAAATTATTGTTGCGAGCCCATTTGCATTCGGTAACTACCGACGCCTTGTCATCCTGATCTACCCAGCGTCCAACCATCCATTCGAGACCTTTTAGTTGCTCATGGTGCGACGGTGGGGCGACTATTTCCTCTTCGGTCATACGGTCCAATAACCATTGCCTATCGCGTTTGACATAGACAGCCGTATATTCGCTGTTCTCCAAAGTTTGATCCGCCACCGTAAGCTTGGCCGTACCATGCTCGACCGCGACCCCCGGCGAGATGAACTGGATGGAATTCGTCGTCGCCTCCAGCTTGATTCCTTTGGTTTCGGCAAAAGTCTCCGACATTTGCTTTTCGATCGCCTCACGGCCCACGACCTGTTCATCGCTCAGGGGATTAATGTAGACCGCTTCAGGCGACCACATGGCTGCGACCGCCTTCGCGTCCCACTTGTTAAAGGCGAGAACGTAAGCCTCTACGGCTTTGCGAATTGCAGCTTCCTCATCGGTCTGAAGAACAGGCTCTACGGCAACAGCAGCAGCCAAACTGCAAACCGTCACCGCAAAAGTCAACGTCATTAACTTCATCAGTTTCTCCTCTACGTTAGATTGGCTGTGGGTCGTCTCCCAGCAAAGCCTCTGTCTGCTAATCATCGAGTCTAACATTGGTGAATACCATTCGTAAAACTACGACTTTTCTATTGCGTAATACGCAATACGTTTGCAGCAAACCCAGTTCTTGTACGATTTGAGCAAAACAGTTCAGTTTGGGTTCGAGGGCGACTATCGGAAGACCAAACTATATCTCCCCTGCACTCGATGCGAATGCAGTCCTATTCATGCCCCAGTTTCTGTCGCGTCTTTGAAACTACTTCCGGAGTACGCATCGCTTTCAAAAGCTCCTCAGAACCAACGCCCCACTCCGAGACGCACTTGGCTGTTCTCAAAACAGAAATGTCCAGATAAACTCGATGAGCACTTTCACAAACAGTCCCCTTTTCCATCTTTCTCACTCGAACCGAATCCGCAAGACTACATGCCTGCAAATAGTTTGCTGTCCACTCGAGACAACAATTGCTTTAGTTGCGGCAGCGACTCATGGGCCGTCTGTGCACCTATCGCAGACATTTCGTCGGCTCGCGAAAACTCGGTGATATCAAATTCTCTTACGTCCGGCTGAATCACAAAGTCAGCCGGTTGCACTCCCACTGAATTCATGTTCACGTTTTGTACAACATAAGTTCGCATGATCGTTTCGAGCACGGACGCTGACTTCATTTTGGCTGTAAGTGTATCCGGTCCATTCTTCGCAAATTCCTGTTTTATCTTTGCTGTAACGCTAACCGCGATCACAAAATTGCATCCTTTCGCCACAAGCGTGTTGGCTGGTACATTGTTAATGATGCCGCCATCAACCAACGCTCTGCCATCTCGGTTAATCGGCTTCGATAAAACGGGTACATTGATACTCTCGAGGATGGCGTGCACGGAGTCTCCCACCTCACGCACGATCGGTTGCCCGCTAATCAGATCTACCGTGACCGAATGAACGGGAATCGGCAGTTGCTCCAACCGACTATCCTTCAAATACTTTCTCAATAGCGGATCAAACTGGCATCTGCGATACATGTACAATAGATACCAGTGACCACCGTTGGGTATTTTTCGAAACAACCAGGGAGGAGTTAATTCCTTTACGAAACACTCGGTACTGTACGCTGGGTTCATTCCCGAAGCGTACAAGATTCCCGTCATTGCCCCCGCGCTGGTTCCGGCAATCATATCGACGCAAATGCCGTTTTCTTCGAGCACTTGGAGGACGCCCAAATGGGCCATGCCTCTGGCCGCACCACCGCCCAACGCTAAGCCAATTCGGACTCCTCGCATCTCATGAATGATACGTTCGAAACCGTTCAGCATGACTCGGCTTCGATGTTCCGGTGGCTCGTCGAGAGACACCTTGAAATTTCGAATCGCAAGCGAATTCAACTCTGGGGCAAGAGGTGCCCATTGCATGCTGCCGGGTAGCAACCACACTATATTTATTTTGTCCCGCCAATTGGGAGATTGCTGTTCGATCTCGGCAAGTTGAGCAGCGGCCTTGCGCCAAGTATCAGGGGTGACACACCAAAAAATCTTCTCACTTATCTCGATGACATCCGATATCCTCTTGATTTCCATTGCCGCATTCAGATCGAGGATAATCGGTTTTCGATCCGGCATCTTGTCGATTTCTTGACGAACTTCCGAATTGGACACATAACAGCCGTTTTTTAACATGCAATAGTGAGGAACTCCGTCGATTGGATTCCAATCCGGCTGGTCATGTACGACGTACGCATTCTGCCCCAAATCCTGTAGACGAATTACAAGTCGTCGCGCTAGTTCCCTGGTTTCTGGCGACTGGTGAAAAATGGAAATCACCCTCGGCAACTTCTTTCGTCGCTCTCCCATCAGCGTGCTATTGACCGCTTCCGCGATGATGCGAGACATATTCTGACGGAACATGTCATGTTGCTTGGTCAATCCGAATAACGTTTGATAGCTCAGACGAAGCAATGTGGAGGGTTCGACTACTTCGACCTGCATGGGAGATGGTTCGCCCGAAGCGGCTGCCAATGCCCCGACTTGTGTTCCAGCCATTTGATATCGCGTTAGTAATACATTCCCTTGAATGTCGACGAGTGTGACCTTAACGCGACCGTGGATGACGAGATAAACAAACGCCATCGGATCATTTGCTTTGTGTAGAATTTCGCCTGCTTCACATCGCAATAATTCGCATTGATTACCTACATCATGTACAACCTCGTCACTTAATCCTTCCGCACATGGATGCAACTTCAGCAAAAGAAATTTGTCGACCGTCACCATGATTGAGCCTTTTGTTATCCATCTTTTGAGTCAAACTGTCGTAGCACTTTATTGTAGTCAAGTACATATGGCGCAGTCAGCTCAATCGCGTACAGATTCCCACCAACCGTTGCTAACATTTTCGAAAGGACGTCGTTCAAGATGACGAATCTAGTGTCGCGAGGCGCAACACTGATACGACTGGGACTGTGGTCAATGGTCGTCTGTGCCGCATGGGCAGCGATTAGCCTGGTTATGGAGTGGTATCAGTTCACCCAATCGATGCCCGACCAAGGGTGGAATTTGCAGATTGCTCGACTGGTCGGACTTGTCTTTCTGAACTTAGTATTCACCGCTTTGATTGCCGTCGTCGTTATCTTGTTTTTATGGGTTCGGCTCACGGGCAATCTCCCCGATCTTCAAGGATGGCATCTTCAGTATCCAGAATCGGAGTTTTGCGCAGCGGATGCGAATGATGATTACACTTTGGACGACTACTTAGAACAAGAGCAGAGAGTCTACAATCAATTGAATGCATTGATCGTAGGCACTTGGGCCGAACAAATTGACGGCGACTTTTGTCGCTTTGGCTCCACTTCAGTCTCGAATCCCGAGACGATTGTTGATCGCAATTGGAATCGAACGTACATCCTCAATGCAGATAAGCCTATCGGCGGCGTCTTGCTCTTACACGGGTTAAGCGATTCACCGTACTCACTCCGGGCCTTGGGACAAAGACTACATGCCGAAGGCTATACCGTGATCTGGTTGCGAATACCTGGACATGGTACTTGCCCGGCAGCCCTAGCAAACGTGTCGTCGGAAGATTGGCTCGCAGCGGTTAAAGTTGCTATGCGAGGACTGCGTGACCAATTGCCTGATGGTGCGCCGCTGATTCTGGGGGGCTACTCCAATGGAGGTGCACTGAGCGTTCTCTACACGCTCTCTGCAATCGACGATGTAACCTTACCTAAACCCAAAGCGATCATCTTGTTCGCACCCATGATTGGGATCAATCCCATGGCTAGTATTACTCGGCTGTATCACATGGTCGCGCTTGTGTCGGGTAACCAAAAAGCTCAATGGTCGGGGATCAGCGCCGAAATTGATCCCTTCCGCTACAGCTCCTGGCCAATGAACGCAAGTGTACAAGCTTGGTTGGTAACACAAGCCGTAGAACGGCAGCTTTTCAAGTTGCAGAAATCGCGCCGAATGCATGAAATGCCGCCAGTCCTGGCGATGCAATCCGTCGTTGATTCGACGGTCATTGTTCCTAAGCTGATTACAACCTTATTCGATCGCTTATCGTCCGCGTCGAGTGAACTGTTTTTATTCGATATCAACCGCATGGACAGGTTTTTGAATCTATTCAATCGATCATTCGAACATACTATCTTTCCGAAGCTACAGCGAACAGATATGCCCTTTACATTGAGCGTTTTGAAGAACGCCAATCCCGATTCACGGCGAATGCTATTGCAAACTCGCAAGGGTGAATCGTGGACAGAAACGATGACGGATTGTTCTTGGCCGACTGGGGTGGCATCGCTATCCCATCTAGCAGTGCCCATTCCGCCGGAGGATTTGATTTACGGGACCAAGGAAGCAACGGCTACACGCGGTCTACCACTGGGAACTCTCAGCATGAGGGCCGAGCCCAGTTCGCTATTGATCTCGAATTCGCTGTTCTATCGCTGTCGAAACAATCCTTTTTACCACCTGATGGAAGACCATGTCGTCAAGTGGCTCTCCGGTCGTATCCTCGAGTGACATAACATATTCGCGTTCGGCTTGGTTCATTTTCATATCCTTCATCTGGCGGACATTAAACTGACGCCCATCTACGCCTTCCGTCCAGCCAAGAAAGAGATCGCTGGCCGACTGCATTATCCGGCATGCGATTCAGCTTCTCTGTTGGAAACTGGATTTGTAGGAAATCGATTGAATCCTGAGCAGAGGATGAACGCACTCACCAACAGAACCCACAACGGGAACAGGAGAGCGATCCAGGCAAAGTCGGTGATGACCAGGAGTAGTACCAATCCAAACGAAAAGCCGATAAACGACAACCAATGTGAGAGCACCGCTGTGCGAAGCCCGATCGTGCTAGTCACGAACATAAACACCGCCGCCATCTTCATGCCAAATGTGTTCATCAGAGCAAACGCCATACTACGACCAAGTTGGTACGTGTCCTGATGGACGAGAAGACTATCGGTACTGTCGTAAGCATCCATCAGTCCTCGGGTGACGGCGACCGCTGCAAAAAGCATGGCGACGAAGAGCAATCCACTACCAAGAAATACGGTAGCGAAAAAACGATCTTCCAGCAGACCAATGTGGTTGCGGAGGACAGCCATAAACCACAGAAACGCAATCCCCGTAAATGGAACGAGATTCAGTGACACCAAGACCCACTTTCGTAAAGCTGGGTCCGAAAGCCATAAGCCTGGATCTTTCGGATCCGCTGGAGCAGCCAAACGAACAATCGCCAGGCTGGCGATAAAGAGCGCTGCGAAAACGATCCCGCTAATCGCAACAATTCGCGGTGGTGACGGGATCGGTTTTAATGCACTATGAGCAGTCAAATGACATCATCCCCATTACGCCGGTTTTCAATCTTGTCGTGGTTTTTTTGATCTTTAATTCACGCATTCCCAGGGCTCGAGGATATTGTATGGGATCGAGCCAGTGTGCCACCAGAGATTACCTTTGCTTTGAATCCATGCTGTGACAAGACTCTCGCAGCGATGTAAGCGCGTTGCGCCGATCGACAAATGATGTTGATCTCTCGGCCTTTCGGAAGCTCACCCAAGCGAGATCGAAGCTGTCCGATCGGAATGTTGACTGCTCCAGAGACTTGTTGTATCGCCAACTCCACTGGTTCACGCACGTCGAGTAAGAAATCATTTCCGATAGCGTCCCAATGAGTTAGCTGCATATCGCCGCGAAGCAGATTTCCCGCGACCATACCAGCGAAGTTGATCGGATCCTTGGCGCTACCAAACTGCGGAGCATAACAAAGTTCGGCTTCTTCAAGGTCGTAAATGGTAGCACCCATTTGAATGAAGACAGCCAGAGCACTGATCCGCTTGTCGACCGCTGGCCCATCTTCGCCAATGGCTTGAGCACCAAGGACTAGTCCATTGGATTTACGGAAAAGCACCTTTAACCCGAGCATTTTCGCACCTGGATAATAACCAGCATGCGAGTTGGGATAGAGATAGATTTTTTCATAATCCGTATCACCAAGCCGCTTAAGAGTTTTTTCGCTAACACCGGTCCAAGCGGCAGCTCCTCCGAAAAGCCCGATGATCGACGTCCCTTGAGTACCACGGAACTTGGAATTTCGCCCGGCGATGACATCAGCCGCGATTCGGCCCTGCCGGTTGGCGGGTCCGGCTAGAGCGACTAAGCTCCATTCTCCAGTTCCATAGTCTTTGACTTCGATCACATCACCAACGGCATAGATGTTTGGATCGCTGGTCTGCATATGCTCGTTGACTCGGATTCCGCCTCGCTCGCCGATTTCAATTCCTGCGGACTTGGCGAGTACTGTATCTGGCCGAACTCCAATTGCAAAAATGACGATGTCGGCGGGATAAGTCTTACCCGAAGTTGTCTGGACTTCGATCGCACCGCCATCTAGCTGCTTAAAGGATGCTGCACCATCGTTGAGCGCCAGATGAACGCCATTTCGCGTCAAATGGCTTTCAACAACACGAGCCATTTCCTGATCAAGTGGTCCAATAACTTGATTCGGCTTTTGGATGACAGTTACCTGGAACCCAACGTGGGTTAAGTTCTCCGCCATTTCCAGCCCAATGAATCCTCCCCCGACTACCACTGCACGACGTACAGGTTTCGCCATTTGAATACCTGTATAGTTGGCCATTCCAGTGAGGAACGTGGTCCCTTTCTCGATCCATTGGCGAATGGTTCTGGCGTCAGGTACCGTTCGCACATGGAAGATCCCTGGTAGATCAACTCCCGGTAATGCCGGGCAGAACGAAGGTGCACCGGGTGACAGAACAAGCTTGTCATAGGGCTCCGTCGTGACTTCACCGGTCAAGACGTTTCGCAGTTGGACGGTTTTATCTTTGACAGAAATGGAGACCGCCTCGCAGTTGGTTC
>Ga0315899_10009956_pt1 | contig 10189 bp, 2 predicted proteins | sample LakEriMetagenome_2_FD_203518 | JGI IMG/M metagenome (GOLD analysis project Ga0315899, IMG submission 203518) | Freshwater fungal communities from buoy surface, Lake Erie, Ohio, United States - Buoy 4 MA112 | ecosystem: Environmental > Aquatic > Freshwater > Lake | place: USA: Lake Erie, Ohio...
CGGTCCTACATCGCCATGCCTCACACACAACTAGCTTTAATAAATTTCCATAGAAAAGGCAGGTTCTCTGCTTGGAGGATAAGTTGAGGCGGTCGCCTCCGGTTCCACGCGCGCTACACTGGAATTACAGGCTACACACTACCATACACAGATTTGACTAGGCTTCGGCTTTCGACTAGGCTCTAACGGACACATACAGACGCACACTCAGGCTCACACAGCAAGGGTTTCCCCGAAGATAGACAAACAGGTGGTTATGACGGCGTAGGTTACGGTCGATCTCCATTCGTAGGGGCTCGGGGCTGGTATCCATGAGGATCAGTTAGTCGTTGCCACTTGAGATACGTTGGTCGAAGATCTTCTGCATCTTTTGGAACTCTACGCTTGCGACCTACACTCAGGAGTCTTTCGTTCTGGGCAGCTGTTGCTATCGGGTCATCCGTGTCGAAGATACTGTGTTGAGTGGATGTAGAGAATCGTATTCGGTGCATGTAGGCGAGGCCTTCTACCGATGCCCGGACAGTACATTCGATTATGGATGTCCATTTCTGCTTGGGGATTTCGAGGAACTCCAGCGCTTCTATGAGGTGATTGCGTCTGGCCATTCCTCTCGCTCCAACCACCCAGGGGAGAACACGTACGTCCCATCCTGAGTCGATATAGCTTTGAAGTGCTGCCGTCAGTGGCCGGTAGGACTGGAGTTTCCTTTCATAGGCTGCAGTAAGGGACTGTGGGCTGGAGTCAGAGGGAATCGTGACCTCAGGGCCTATGGCAATTTTCCTCTTTGCGAATGAGATACCGATGATATCTGGTTGCCAATTGCTGAGGGACATCTGTCCGGCCTGGATGTCTGAGTCAGTAATTGTTCGTCCTGTCTCTCGGACAAGCGTGGTAGGCACCTGAGCAAGGCGGAGTCCTGTTCTGGACATGGGCGATTCTTCGAGGAGCCTCCAGTCGCTAGCTGTATGCTTCTTGAGCCGCTGATAGAGCTCTTGCCTCACCTTATTATGCACTGCAGTCCGAGCATGATGGAATCGGGGGCATATTTTCAGGAAATGAGATAGTGTTTCCACTTGACCATGGTTGCAATACGTACAGTTGGGGGAGCCTACCTTCTTGATCCTATGCAGATAGGAGTTGACAGGATAGGTACCAGACATCATCTTCATCCAGCATCGAACAGTAGAGTCGTCACATTTGGCTATGCATGTGCGGATTTCATTATTGTCTGACCGAAGGAGGGCCTCCCTGACAAAGATGGTGCTGCGAAGTTTCGCTGCTCGTTGTGTATTGACCGCAACCATAGCTTTGAGCAGTGCTTTATTAGGTGCTTCGTCTCTGGGCAGTGAGTGGCCTGTGTTTTCACCATCAATCTGTTCGCGTACCGAAGGTTGGATGCGAAGAAGCAATGAACCGTATTTCTGTGGTCCTGGGCAAACAGGTTCTTCTTCGGAGGCGCAGCCCATATCAGCTAGCTCATCAGCCATTTCGTTAAGCTGGCAGCCAGAGTGACTTTTGACCTTGACCAGCGTCAGTTGCTGGGTCCATTGACGGAGTTCCTGGAGCAGAGGGAAGATCACGTCGAAGTGTATCACTTCCCGTGGGTCTGGCCAAAAATCAGACCGCCCCCATTTCTTTAGGATCAGAAGGAGGGCGAGGCAATCGATGAAGATCAACAGCGGGACAGCACCGCTAAAGCGTATCTTTGCTTTTCGTAGTAGAAGCAACAGTCCGACCGCCTCTGCGCGCAATGAAGCCAGTGGACCCCCTACAGGGGTGGAGAGTACGAGTAGAGCCTCGGATCCTGGTTTATCTACCAGAATAAAACTAGCCCCCATGCGCTCTTTCTTGAGATTGACACTCCCATCGGTGGCAGCCACGGGTCCACAGTGTGTGTATTGCTTTGCGTCTTGTTGTCTTTTCCGGAGTATTTGCAGGGAAAGGGGGGGGCTGGGTACGCAGGTGTAGAAATCGTATCTCCGGACTTGCCAATTACCAAGTTGAGTCTGCAGCAGGAGAGCTGTGTCTGTACGCCGGCCGACACTCGTCGCTCCTATACTACTTGGCCGAGACTCTCCACGCCATGGGAGTTCCCAAATCTGCGCTTCGTGAGTCGAGGGGGCAGCATCCCACTGTGCATCAGACCAGCAGCAGTGAGGGTGCAGAATCAGACTCTTAGCAGGGACAATTGCGGCCAGCGCTGCTTGTTTATTCCGAATCAAGTGCATGTCCGCCACGGCTGTACCCGACGGGTTGTCAAGTCGCAGTATCCATACCTTGTTGACATGGCCTGCTGCTTGATGAAGAATCCACTCCCTATCCGATGGCTTGTAAGAATCAAGGAGAAGCAGGACGGGGACTGGAGGCCAACTCTGTTCTGAACCTAATTTGACGTCTAATGGGTCTGGGGAGGAAAAATGTTGATAATGGGGGTTGGTGTTTACCGCCCGCGCTCCCGCTAACAACGAAATCCCCAATGTACGCTGCAGGTATGCTAAGAAGTGCCTGTTCCAGGGCACCTGGTGTTCAAGATCAGCTCGAAATTGTCGTTCGGCGCAAGCGAATATCGCCTCCAGGAACGACTCTTCAGGAGGCAATGGTTGCTGATGTAGCTCGGCCAGCATTTCGTAGTGAGCCGCGTCGAGTCCAACCATTTTGCCTACGGGATTGGACAGAAGGATTCGGGCGTTGCGTTTAGACGCCTCCCATCCGTCTGGGCAGGGGAGCATCTGATTATAATGGTTCGACAAATCAAGGCTGACCAGATCCGGCAGAGGGGGATGTATTTGCCAAGGGGGCAGGAGTCGTGGAGACTCGTACAGTAGAGCATTGCGACGAGGACGAACACTCTGAACCGCTCCGCAGATCACCCGCTGACCCCCGCGTCCTCCGTCGGATAACCGCCAGAGGGGCAAATCACCAGCAAGATTCGGCGACGACAGGTCGAACCATGTGTCAAGCTCAGACTTGGCTACTAGCCATGGGTCGCGAGTACACGCCTCCGCTAGTGTTTCCATGCCACAGTCCATTAAGCTGTCTCGAACCAGGGCGATATTGAGGGCGGCAAATTGGTGAGCGCAGTCTCCTGCATGGGCCGCTTGGACAACTATATAGCCAGACATTGTGGTGTTAGGCCAAATTCTACTGAGCGGAGCTAGACACTCTACAGCGGTAGATGAGTGTCCGTTCAGCCGAATCTGGAATACTGACCGCGCTCGACATAGGGTAGTGATCAGGGTTGAGTCCGTGACCGCGCGTAGCTGAGTTGCACCCCCAGCCCCAGTTGGTGGACTGACAAGCTCGACCTGGTCGTTTGGTGCGATTGCTTGTACAGATCCGACGATGCATGCTGGGAGACGCACACGTGCAGAGACGGGGTCTGAGTTGCTGTCTTGGCCCGGTTGGTTTGTCAGATGGGCATCTGGGGGTACGACTGACCCCTCGACTCGCTGTCCTGCTACTTGCGTCGGAAGGATGCCAGCGGCAGATATCCACGCGAGGAGTGTATGGTAATCTTTTTCGGACAGGTCACAGTTGCGACGACGAAGGTCCGAGATGTGGAGCCAGCTAGCGGGGGTGTGTCGCAAGTGGGGCAAAGTAAGGATTCCAACCTTGCCCAGTTCCTGGAGCGCCACCAGGCATTGTTTGGCCTGGCCCCACCGAGTCTGAAGCTCTTCGTCCAATTCCCTACATCCTGCCCATGTCTCTTTGAGCTGCCACACCTCGGATAACTGCGGCCACAGAACCTCTGCTAACAACCGATCAGCGAGTGGCTCCCACGGGCAAGAGATATCCAGCCCTTGTTCGTTCAGCCGAAACATCAGTAATTCTGTCACTGAGGTAGGGTCCGCTCGTCCGTTGATCCGTAAGATCTTCTGTAACTGATTAAGGGTCCAGCATCCACGACTTATACACGTTTGGTGCAGGAAGTACGAGCAGAGTCGGGAGATTTCGCCAGGGAGGCTCAGGCATTGGTCGTAGAGGTCGAGCACGTCACGAATCCAGACCTCGCAAGCTGATGGACAGTCCCTACCGCCGTCGTTGGTACTCAAAATCATAGGTGTAGCATCCGCACCCCTAGCCGCCTCCTTGTACCATGCTTGTTTGTAGCCTGATGACCACATTTTAGAGATGAGGTCCAGTTCTGATCGAGACCATGGAACAAGGCCTGCACTGTATCGGAAGATCGAAACCACCCCTACTTTGATAGTTAACTCTTTCAAGGAGGGAGAAAGCACGTCATCATCACGGAGTGAAGCTAGTCGTTGTTGCATTTCCCCTCGGACATGGTCTTTCTCTGCTTGAAAACAGCCAGTCATAGTCATCAGCACGCCCAGGTGTTTGTGCGGTTTGTCTGGCGGTAGATATGTGAAAGAGGCCCCGTTCAGGGTGATGCTGTCTGTGGCGACCGGCTGACCCGTGGAGAAGTCAATAGCTGAGATGTAGGATTTCTGCATGTTGACTTGAAGCCCTAGCCAATGCACAAATGCCCCCAATCTAGCGACGAGTATGCTCATAGCAGGAATGGCATCGGGCCCGTCAGTATGCACATTGGCGTCGTCTGCAAACGGACTAGACCCACTTGGGGCGGGCAGAGCTGGCAAGCAGCAGCCGCGTCCGCTGGCGCGAATTAGCTTGTGGAAAGGATCGGAGGTGAGAATGTACGTGGAGGGGCTAGACGGGGCTCCTTGGAACACCCCCCGGCGCAGGACTATCGCTGCTGTCCCCCCGAACGAATTCTGAATAGTTAGGAATGACCTCGAGTACATACGTCGGATCAAATCAATGTCTTGCTCTGGGAAGCCGTATGCCTCGAACATGTAGAAAATTGCTCGATGGTTAACCGCATTGAAAGCGTTTTTGATGTCGAGGTATAGCATCACTGATAGACCTCCCCGCGGACCACGCCGTCGCCGTTGGTCTGCTAAGATACCATGTATTTTCGCGAGTTGTCGTTTGGCGCTGCGGTTCCGACGGAAGCCTTCCTGGACATCATCCACGAGTTGGTATTCTTCGATGGTCTGCTTGAGCCGATCGTTACAAATTAGGTCCTTGATAATGAGCTTACTGCACAGCTTAGCGACAGGCCGATGGTCTTTGATCGTCATGGCTGCGGATGTTTTTGGCAGCAAGGTGACCGTACCCGCTGTCCACTCCTCAGCCCCGACTGTTGGCTCAGCCCCCGCCAGGACCGCATTGACGGCGTGTCGGACATACTCTTGAAATATAGGCGGCCCATACTTGCAATATTCGCGTGGCTGACGATCACTACCTGGACTTTTATTGACGGACAGTTTCGCAGCATACTTTTCTCGGAAGGTCGTGGAGTCAACAGGACGAGCCAAGAGCGGTTCCGACTTCGGGTCGATACGTCTCATGCTGTTCCATATGTCGAGTGGTACCGGGCAGGGGGGCATCGGAGCTAATCCAACATTGTCATGTACTGAGCGGCATTTACAGCAGAAGTAAGAAATCCTCCTCCGGGGGTGGCCGCAGGGCTGAGCGTTTCCAGTGGTCACGATTGGCTGGACACCTCGTACTCCACAGGCGAAGCAAACAGACTCTGAGTCCATACCTTCGCTGGCCATGTACACCTCTTGCACTGCTAGCATATCGTCCGGGACAATAGCGACATAATCATGATGCGAAGGGAGCAGCTCGAAATCAAGGGAAGCCCATGCATGGTCTACTCCACACCACTGACCTACGAAGTCTCCAAGAGCTCTTGGGCCTCGAAACCAGAGCTGCAAGAAGTGTTGCCCTCCCGAGATTTGCACAATGGCCTGAGATTCCGGCAGCGTCCAGAGGAATTCGAGCAGGGGGCCTTGCTGAATGCTGTTGGCGGCCACTCTGACTCCTAGGGGAACAACGCCTTGCAGTCCCCACATTCGCTGTTTGGGCTGACGCTTGCCTAAGGCGTTCCTAATAATGTGTTTGTCTAGCATTCCACCTGCACGGATTAACTTCTCCTGGTATCGCTTGACGTTCAGAAATTGTGCCTTGGTATAGTCCTCCCTCACCGATGCCCATCGCACATCCGTGGCGGATTTCGCCATCTCCATCCAGGTGTTCAAAAATTTCGCTGCTGCAGGCGTGAAATACCATTGAGCAGGTCGAGGGGTTGGAGGGGGCCCGGCGAATCGGCTTCTGCGGAGCTGGCGGTGGAGTTGAGACATTACTGTGGTCCATCGTATCGCCCTGTGTGGGGATTCTGTGATTTCTGGGGATCTCTGCAGGACGAGCTTTACCAAAGCACGAGCTTGACGCAGCACATTCATTTCCCGAAAGATGGCTCGGTGTCCTGCAAAACCAAATGAGCGCCGCACATCTCCAGCTTGTGGGGTGCGGCGAGGGGCCAGGTAATAGGCGATCGAGTCAGCGGTCAATTCTGCGTGTTTGAGAGCAACGAATGGGTCCCGGGCCTTCGGATCCAAGGACTCTGACTCCTCCGTCTCGGTCAGGCTGATATGGACGAGTCGCCTCCACTCTTCCAACACTTCGGGCTTCCGCAATTCCTTGAGGTTGACTCGACATCCGCCAGGGGTCCCCGGCTGGTGGAAGGGGCGACTCGCGCCAGCATATCCTATTCCTGCGACCGCTTTCGGGAGTCGAAGCAAAATCATAGCATGATCGAAGACGGGCTGCGAGTCAGCCCATTGTATTACCAGAGGTGAGGTTGGTAGGTCCATTGGGGATACCCATGCTCGATCCAGTGCAGCCTTCTTGGGATGAAGACATGCGCGCCAGGTAGCTTTTAGCTGGCTACTTGGAACCTCTTGCAATCTGTTGTGCGAGGCCCAATCCGACGTCAGCTGGTCAGCTTGCCGTGTCTTGCTGTTGCGAGAGTAACCCCATCTGCCTCCCTCGGGTGCCGCATTGAAGTCTCCCAGGCAGATAAGGCGCCGGCTCGTACTCGGCAAGCGGTCTTTCGTGAGTGAGAGGGTCGATAGCAGGATAGATCGGAGGTGAGCATTATTATCAGAAGCGGTGTGTTGATTGACGCCAATTAGTGATATCGGTTCAGGCATCCCAGGCCGAGCCAACGTAAGACCGAAGACGCGGCCTTCTACAGCCAAGTGCCATTGCACCTCGTCAACATCTGGCGGTTTGACGAGTGGTATCTTCGACGTGTATTTGGCTGCCGAGGAGTGGATCAGTACCCCAATTCCTATAGGGTAGCCCGGCGCGGCCCGAATGTCCGTCAAGAGGAACCACTCTTCATTCATCGCCTCTTCGATGCGGAGTTTCAGACGGCCGATTTTGTTTCTTTTGACCCCAAGGTCTCCCAGGAATAAGACGTCTGGCCGGTACCGTTCCAAAAAATTCAACTACGCCCGGAATGGAGCAGCGAAGACGCCGGAAACCGACACTCAAAAATGCCACAGTGAAGGGGCTATCCCATAAACTGGGCAACGCAGCGTCAGAACTTTGCCTGTCGAACAATTTATCTGATGCTGGTCCGTGAATTTTGTCTTTCGCAATCTGAAGCAGTTCACGGCCCACGCAGTCGCGTGAACCAAGAGGTCGTTCATACCACGTGTTCTGTGGCTCGACCGTCCAGGAGATAGTTCCAGCGCTTGGGGTAGAGTTGGATGAGGCTGGCGGAGGTGAGGGGGGCTCTGCCTGCAGACTCGCCCATCCGTCGAGGGTTCCCCCACAAGCGTTGGAGTGCTCTTGATTCGCCGAGTGCAGCACCTCCTTGAGCACTGCTGTCATCCGGGCGGGCGGTGGAGCCATAAAAGGTTCTTCAGAGGCCCAAGCCTGCATCTGGCTGTCGTAGTCAGGCTGTAAACTGGATTGGGGTGAGAAAGACGTGGGCACTGGGTTTTCCCTGACCCAGCGAGGAGAGGATGCTGTGTCCCCAAGCCTGCCTCCCCACGCGTCTGTTTCTACAGTCCATGCGGAAAGAAGGCCATCATCATGTGCCTGATTCTTGGAGTACACCCGGAGAAGCCCCTGCTGCTGGGTGAGCTGGCGGGAACTGGAGGGAACATAGGGTGCTACCACTTCGGAAGAGAGTTCTACCGTCGCTGTAGTCGGGGTGGTCGGATTATGTCCTAGTCTGGCGCTGGGCTGGGTATCGCCGTTACGCGACGCGGGGGGCCCTGTACCAGCTAGAGGTAAGGTTTCCGCCAAGCTCGCAGTGGAGTGCGGTGCAAGTGTCAGATGTCGGAGGTGCTTGTTCCGGGAGCAGTCCAACTCGGCAGAGTCTAAGGATCGTTTCCGTGTTTGGGACGATGGTGTATCCCGAGGCCCTCTGAGTACCGCACTCACGTCAGTCAGGGGAGGGAGATATCCCAGGAAAACTCCACGGCCCCTGCTCAATTTCTGACACTCAGAGTGTAGGCATTTGAGAAAGACGGCACGGGACGAATCGGACGTTACGAAAGCACCATTGGAAAGGTGTTGTGGGTTGGCAGGGCGCCAAACCTGCGCAACTGAGCACGGGCGGGGTCGAGCATCCCACCGAAAGGTCGCTCGGTTATCCGTATTGCTTAACAGTTGCAGCCGCCCCTCTGGCTGCCCGGCTTGTCTCAGGAGGGCACGGACGGACTCCTCGACTGCCCTCGCCGGGTCATGGATCAATTGGGGTAGTGACGCCTCGGGCCCAGTAGGTCGGATCGGGCGGATGCTTCGACGGGACGGGAGGTTACGGCTGTCGTCCCCATCCGGCACCCTCCATGCTCCATCTTCGAGGCACGTTACACAGGCTTTCCGAAAGTCGGAGACAGTGCATGAGCCCGGTAGATGCAGCGGTGTGGATGTTTCGTCCGAAAGCTTGTAGTTCAGTGGCAGTCGGAAGAGTTGGTTTCTAGAATAGACTGCCGTGTCAACAAAGCGGTGCCTTGTACCATCCGCCAGCGGGATTTGTAGCTGGGAAAGATTGCTAAGTGCAGAAACTTCGTCCTTGAGTATAGTATTGTTACATGGGAAAGTTAGGAAGGGGTACACCAGGTGATAGCTCACTTTCCATCCTTTGCTGGTTTGACGACTGCCGTCCAGGATGATAGGATCGAGACAGCGTGGGCAAGCACGCGTTGCATTGGGCCAACGTGCTTGCACTCGGAGCGCCCATTCGGCGATAACCTGTTGGCACAGAGCAAAGCCTTGCTCGCGATCTAGCACCCCCCCACCGACCTCCAGGTCAAAGTAAGCTTTGCAAGGGCTGTTGGCGCGGATAATCTCATAAAAGCATCGGTTTGGTGCTGGGATTAAAAGCTGGATAATAAAGGATTCCACATTGCGAAAGGCACCATAAATTTTGCTCAACGCCCAGCCGCTTTTGGGGTCATGCCGCCACCTGTCCGCTGCCACGTAGAATACAGACGGGAGATCTATGGCGAATTTATCTGCGTATTCAAACATGGCCACCTGTGGACGCCTTCCTGGTATACGCACGGCCCATATTGGGAAGCCTGAGGGAGGAAGGGGCCCCGGGCCAGCTCCAAGCGGTCGAGGGTACAACCCAGTTGTCCCCGGTTGCCACGGGGTGAGGCCTGGGATCCGTGTGCGCGGCGGGATAGACATCTGCAGCCTGGCTCGCTGATCCGAGGCCTCCCCAGCCCTCTTATCCGCGTCATATGCTGAACACAGACCCGCGACCCCCGTCTCATGAAAAGCCGAGGCATTTTCTACAGGTGGATTTAAGTCGCCCGCCTCCCGTTGACATAAATCGCCTGTAGCATCAGGAATCGAGTTTCCCGCTACCCGCAGCCCCGAAGCACCCACTGTGAGTTGGTCGCAGCCACCCACGATTCGCGAATCTGAAAGCCGCGCTGCCTTTGGATCTGTGGCGTGCACAACACACTGTGTTGGCTCCCCCTCTGCCCGTTGCTCGGAGTCGTACCCCACCCGCTGATGCGGGTCGCCTGAAGCACGTTGATCCGAGACCAGCCCTGCATTCTGGCCCGAGTCTCCCACTGAACGCCAATCCGGGTCGTGCTCCGCTCGCGGATCCGAGTCGCCCACAGCAATCTGATTAGAGGCGGTCACAGCGTGCGAATCCGAATCGCGCGTCGCTGGTAATGGTTGGAAGTAGTTGGTGATAGAGTTGTAAGAGGTCGTGCCGTCCGTCGACAGTGATGTCGCTGTGCGGGGGGGCACCCGACTGTGGGCCGCCGATCGTTCATTACCCATATCCGCGGTTTTGATTTGAACTATTCTGTGTCTGCCACGGAGAGTGTAAGGA
>Ga0315899_10009958_pt1 | contig 10188 bp, 12 predicted proteins | sample LakEriMetagenome_2_FD_203518 | JGI IMG/M metagenome (GOLD analysis project Ga0315899, IMG submission 203518) | Freshwater fungal communities from buoy surface, Lake Erie, Ohio, United States - Buoy 4 MA112 | ecosystem: Environmental > Aquatic > Freshwater > Lake | place: USA: Lake Erie, Ohio...
GGCGCGGGCAGCTCCCCGGCATTGAAGGACGGGGACTGAACTGACCGCGCCGCTAATCTCGCCAACAATGTGCACGCTCGCCATCGCCGGGCGGCCGCACAGCGACAGCCGCCCGCACTGTTTGTTAAACAGTTCAAACTGTTCACCGAAAAGCTCTTCAGTCACAGAACCCTCAGTACTCAAAGGGTCTCAAATTCAACGGGTATTTGGATGCCGTGCTGCCCTTGCGGGTGGTCAAGAAGAGATACCTGATGCCCTTGCGGGCGCTTAGCCGGGGCAGGGAGCGGTCAGACGGCGCCCACATGAGACGGCGCCAGGATGCCTTTGAAGTGTGGGGCGATGACGGGAAGCTCCGGGCCTCCCTGCAGGAGGCCCTGCCCCCGTCGCCGCTAAGACACGTGGGCGACTACCACTCGGACGGGGGCATCCTCTCGACCGCCGCCACCGTTGCGGGTGGCGGCGGATCAACGCGAGGAGGATCTACAGCCGGTTCCATCCTGTCGACGCCGCACAGCGAGCTGGAGGACGACGAAACTAGGAGGGGGGCCAGGGGTGCCCTTTCCCGCTCCGGCACGCCGGAGCTGGTGGAGGAGGAGAGGAGCTTTGAATCCGTGAGCTTGGATAGCCCAATGCTGCAGCCCGCGCAGCGCGAGGACGCGCATCGCGAGGCCCCAGTGCACCACCAGCAGGGCAGCAGCCGAGAGTGTTGTGAGAATAAGGACGTTCCGGGTAAGCGGAGAAAGAAGCTCCGACGTCAGCGCGGCAGCAGCAGAGCGGGGCAGCCGCCGCGTGTGGCCGGGATCACGCACGAACGATGGTTTGCGGTGCCACGCTACGATGGGCTGGATCCTGTACCCGACCTAGCGCAGAGCCAGGGCGATTTTTTCAGGAGCGTCTTCGATCCTCCTCTCAAGCAGGAGGGTATCAGAGAGGGTATCAGAGACGTTGGTGGCGTGCGACCTCGTCAGCGCCCGTTTTCGGCGCTTGGGTTTGTCCCTGCCCGCCCTTCGGAGCCGCAACGGGATGGACAGGGGAAAAAGCAACGGAACGGACAGGAAAACGTGGCAAAGTCGCGCGAGTTTTTCAACAGGCTTGCAATCGACCCTGAGGCAGCTCACCCTGCATCGTTTGCTGAATTCTTCCTGTCGTCTGGCACCAGCGCCTGGCACAAGCGCGCGGCTGCCGTTCCAATTGCTGCCCGAGCGTCGACAAAGAGCGAGCGCCACGACTCGGCTGCAGCATCCAGGAAGTCGCGGAGTGATGCTTGCAAATCGCCTGATCGCTTCACGTGCAATTCGTTTTTCCATAGCCCGGCTGCGTACTCGCGCAGTGCACGTCACGGAAACAATCGCTCGCAATTTCCAACCCCTCAGGACGCTGGAAGCTGCCAGCGAGTTGAGGTAGGCGGCGCTGAGGGGTTGGAAAACAAAAATCATGGTCTTCAGATCCAGCAAAGGCGACTGAACCCAGCAGGAGCGTGGCGCGCAGGCAGTGACGGTCGCGTATTTCAGGAGCGTGTTGAGTACGAGGATGCAGATTTTCAGCACTTCGCTATGAACCCTGTGAGTCAGTCTGTGCAAATCACCATTTCCAACAGCAACAGGACCAAGGATCAGTCCCGCGACCCCTCCGAGAGCGAACAAAAGAGAAGCCGATGCAAGTCAGCCGTGGGCACACGAACAGTGCACGCGTCTCCAGCACGCCACACAACCCAGCCGTTCAACTTGTCCACGAGCCCCTGGCCGTCAGTTGCGGAGAACGATCTTCACGCGCCACAGCGCATCGGCCAGATGCTCGGGTCACCGCTCAACCGCTCACCGCTGACCCGACCATGTGATAATGTTCAAAATAGCAAAGTTAGGAGTTCTGTTGGGCGACACATGGCAGCCGGAGACCCGGATAAGTTCCCTGTTACTGTAAGAGGCCCTGGTCCCGCTGGCTACCTGCTCAAACCAGCTCACATTGCCAATCCAAGCCTTCATCCCCCTGTCCGTTCCGCCAGGATCGGTAAAACGAATCGGGGATCGTACATAGAGGACTCTATCCACAACACCAAATCTGTCCCGCCAGTTGGGACGTATGAGACCATCTCACAGGATGCGGGCAGCTCAGGTCGGATGATGCGCGTAAGCAAGATGCGAAGATCGCCAAGTGCGTGCTTCCCGCGAGATAAACGCGTTTGCTGCACATGCGCTGTTATAGGCCCCCGTGATCAAAACGTGGCCTACGACGATGTGCGAATCACTGCCTACCGGTCATGGATGGGCTGATGGGCGAACCTTTATCTTTTCAGGCGCGGGTCTGCCCACGTTCGGCAAGCTAAGGAAAGAGAATTCTAAGATAGGCGGTTGTGACGGTTGTGAAATCCATCACAAAGAAGCAGGGGGCGATGGAACAATCGATCTGCAAGTGGTGTGCCATCGCTTTAAAGGGATTTGCGTGCAGCAGTTTTTCCAATAAAGCTGCTGCTCTACGACGCCGCCCCGGGACTCCCCCGTGAGAAGAATGAGGGAGTTCTCGATTTTGTATTTTCGCAACATTATCTTTTCAATCCCGACTGAATGCCCAGCGCAAGCTTCACGTGCACACCTTAGCCACATCGCCACTGAGCATTTTCTTCTCCTGACAGAAGCCTGTGTACATGGTCAGCCCCACCTGGAGCGGGCACCTTGGGTCCACCACTGTGGGATCCTCCTGCCACACACATACATCATCGGAGCGCGTGTTCGTGTCAGGTGTACACAAACACATGTATACTTCAAGGTTCAAATACATATATAGGTTCAATACGTAAGTACATATAGGTTCAAATACTTATATAAAAAAATTTATACTTACATACACATGTACATATCTATGTGCACACACAGAGACAGACACAGACATACACACACACTGAGTGTGTGCGTGTTTGTATATACACATAGATCTATAGACACATATATGTATATACAGCGTTTTGGGAGTGCAGGGGACATGCAGAAAGCAGGAGGCGACAAGCGACCGAGGATGAGTGTGGAATACCGAGTCACACCGCAGCTGACAATCATCATCGCAAAGAAGCGAGTAAATAAGAGGGCTATTTGGAGCAGTGGTTTCTGGAATGAGCGGGTCTTGCAGACACTTGGCATGCGGTATCGCAGTCACATCACATCTGTTCGCCGTTGGCGCTGAATTCCACCTGGAAAACCGCAACCATGTCACCGAACCTCGTGCTCCCACCAAAATGCACTTGTCATTGTCATCATCCAGAAAGCTTCGAGTTTTCGCGACAAGCTTTTGAACCTTTGCAAGGAAAACCCTGGAGGGGGAGAGGGAGGGCTCACTCACGAATCATAGTCCTTGCGGATTCCTGCATACCCGTCCGCGGTGCAGCACTTGCAGCGCGGTACTTGGCAGCATTTTTCCACAGTCAATTTCGACCTCCATTTGGTATCGCAAGTGAAGAAGGTCTGTGCGTAAAAGTGCATGCGTTCAAGCGTCATATGTTCTGCTCTCTCGCCTTGGGAGCCAGTCAACACCTTCTCTCCGATGTTGGTGTTTCTCAAAGACAGAGTGTGACAGACAGAGATTCAATTAAAAAACTTTGCGCTGCCGACTTTTAAAGAAAACAGGCCTCCAGGTACCCCGGGCTGTTTCCGTTGTTGTCCACGACGGGGAAGCGCCGGTATTCAGTTTCGCACATTACATTTCGCAAGTACGGCACCTGCCAACATGACAGACCAGGATAGGGACCACCGAGGAGCACGTGAAGAATAAGCGGGCAGAGCACACGTCGCAAAACCAGCATGGCTGGGGTCGCATCCTGGGAACTCACAATGCAGAGGTGGTCCCCCGGGGTGATGACGCAGAGATTCTTTGTGCAGCCTTCAAACAGCTTCGGGTTCATGTCCACGATGCGCTGCCATGAAGTGCCATAGCGCGTAGCGATGCCAAAGAGGGTCTCCCCCTTCATAAAGCCGTCCGCACCCCTGCACTCGATCCTTGATGTGCACGTGCAGGTGTAGTCCACCATCAGATCCGCCGAGTCGTCAGGGCCGTTCTGACGCAGTTGGTAGTTGATGCATGGCCCCTTCACCTCGTGGTGGCGGCCCACTGAGAGAATGTCCCCAGGCCTCAAGTCTTCTGGCTCGTACACGTGCGAGTTGAATGCGTAGATCTCCTGCCAGGTGAGCATGTAGCGGCGAGAGATCGAGTCCATATCTTCGCCGGGTGTAACGACGTGCTTGCAAGAGCCAGCAGGCAGCCGCTTTGCTGAGTACGTGTCGACAGCTGGCACGAATTCGTCGATGCGAAAGCCCTCGAAAAACACGTAGACCAGCTCCTCGGGCATCATGGCCGATGTTCGCTGCGGCTTTGCTGTTTTGGAGCGCGTCACCCCGAGCGCCAGATACAGCGTCGACCCGAGCTCGGACTCCTCCACCTGATACTTGCCAAAGAGGAGGCGGCTGCCGAGGAACGTCGCCACCAGCACATCAATCTCCCCGCTGGGCACGTTGCGCGAGTACTGAAAGTCGAAGGCGAACCTGCCCCCATTGTTCGCCGCCGACGACGGCGACACGCCGGTCGCCATCTTGCCGTCCGACTCCTTGAAGACCAGCACCGACGGGTCGACCACAGTCGGAATGCAGCGTGATGTCGTCACGGGCTGCGACTCGAGGTTCGTCGTCTTGTCAAACGAGACGACTGTCGGAATGTCCTTGAACACGCATGTTCCCAGCACCCCCTGCCACGTCCCCCGGATCTCCTGGCACGCCACGCAGTCTTCCGTCTCGGGAAACATTTGGCTCACCGGCGGCACGTAGCAGCACCCGTGGTTTATCTCGCACCTGTCGCGGCCGAAGCCCTTGAGCTTGTTGCCCTTGCAATACGTGTCGCCCAGAAACCCGGCGTCCAGCCGGCTGCCGAAGGAGTCGTACCACTTGGCCGTGCCCCCGTTGTAGATTTGCTCCATCTGCCCCGCTGCTGACCCCACCGCCGCCGCCGCGAGGCACAGCGCCAGGACGCCGGGAGCGCCAGGACGCCGGGAGCCCCGCCCCGCCCGCTCCCCCGCCCTCCGCCCCTGCCGCCGCGGTCGGTGAGCCGGAAAATGCGCAGAATTCTCCCGCGCATCCGGCGGTGTGCCGGCGGCCGCGCCGCGCTGCCATGATACCATTGCGCAACCAGCTCACGCGCCCACACACGGCTGATCAGTACGAGCAGATAGCAGTTCTCAAACGGTCGGAATGCCTCCACGAACTCGTCTACCCGGCTGTGTCTTTGACCGACTGCGCGGACCTACCCCGAGGCCCTCGCGCAGTCGCCTACCCCGAGGCATGGACCGGCTCCGCAAGCACGGGGACCTGCTCGCCTCCGTAGCGCCCGCGTTCGACGAGCGGGCGCTGCAGACAGAAGAACCACACTTCATCATCCACTCCATCACGCACCAGTGGCTCGCGAGCGATGATGATGAAAACGAAGAGCATCAGCGTCGGCTGCTCGCCGAGAGCCGCGGCATCGAGTCGATGGATTCGCGGCAGAACGACATGTCGGCGGCCCTGGAGGGCTCGCGCAATGCTTCCTGGGTCGAACCCTACCACAGCGGGTTTACAAATACAGCTTCGCGCTTCGCCAAGAGCCCGCGCCCCGCGCCCGACCTGGAGGCGCTCGCAGAGAGCACACACACGCAATCTGGCGCGCCTCCCCACGGCATGCACGCGGTGCGCCCTCCATGCGCTCTGATTGATCCGGATGGCGAATATGTACTACACCTGACTCCTGGTGCGGAAAATGAAGTGCTCAGTCCGCGCGCGCCTGGCCCGTCAGGCTCCTTGAAGCAGCAATTCCAGGCTGACCTCCCGTCGAGACTGAATGACGCCGAGAAGAGGGCCATTGTGTCGAACGGCGGCAGCACAATAGGGCTCAGTCTATTTGGCTGTGTGATCGACTACATGGTCCCTTCTTTTTGCAGGACTGCAGCCTAACTGCAGACAAACACGTACTCACGGAACACTCGCACTCACCCTTTCCCGTGCACACAGGTCCCGGGCGGTCCAGCGCATCTGTCCAACAGGCTCGATAAGGGTGACGAGGTCGTGGAAGTCGACGGGCAGTCCGTTGACGCCAGCAACGTTGTGGGATTTCTGGTGGGCTCAGATCTTGCTGGCTCCAAGGTGCAGATTCGCGTGCGGAAGCACGACAGTGGCAAGCTGCGCGACGTGGAGCTCATACGCGTGCCGATGTCATGGTTCGCAACGGTCGTTGCCCTCTTCAAGAAGCTGACACTGCTCAAGCAAAACGGGTACAACAACCGAGGCTTCGAAACCTCTGATCCGGGACAAGAGACAACATTGAGACTGGTGGATGAGGTTGTTGCGCTTGTGAGCCTGATTCAGATCGAAAATCACAACCGCGGCATCGAAAGCAAGTGCGAATTTGAAAGGCTTTACCAGGATATGCGCTCTCGACTGTGTGAAGCCTACGACATGATTGAAGACCTCAAGAAGCAGCTTACTGAGGCCAGAACATCTGGTGTGGTAAACAGACACGACAGATACGCAATGGGGGACGCTGAACTTGCCCAGTCGCAGCTGGAGGAGGTGCAGACGCTGCGCCGAAGAGTTAGCGATATTGAGTGCGGATTGAGTGCGGATCTTGCGGACACTCAAGCCTTGTTATCCGACGCCCACAAGCAGCTGGGTCACACGCAAGGTGCTTTTCTCTTCTCGCGAGAAGACAAACGGGTGGTGTGGGTTGGAGAGGAGGGTGCATACGCAGACATATTTAGTATTCAGAACGTGATCTTGCGAGCGTGCGAGCGCAATGTCATGCACAGATGCACCCAAACGATTTCGTGTATGGTGCGTTAGACTGCGTGGGTGTATCTAGGTACGTGTACTTATGTGTGTATGTGTTCTTTGATGCACAAAACGGAATATTACTTGCAAGTGTGTCTGGCATGCACAAGATGAGTCTGCTTCTCTGTGTCCCTCGGTCGTGTGTGTTTGTCTGTCTCTGTGTAGGAATGTTCATAGCTGAGCGCATGCTGCGGCAAGATGAGAAGAAGAATCAGCGTTTTTCTGACGGTTACATGGTGAGAAGTAGCGTGGGCGTGGAGGCGGACCTCCAGCGGGAATTAGAACGTGAAAGGTGAACGCTCCCTCCCCCCGCCCCTTACCCCCGTGCAGCACGAACCAATTTGCTTACTTGCGGAGCATGCATAAATTGTTTATGTGCAGACTTCTGTAATAAACCATGCACACGACCTTTCGCATGAGAGCAGTACAGAGACACAAAGGCATCAAATTTCGACCCGATAATCGCGCAAAAAGAAAGGATACTCTTGCGCGCGTAGACGCGAACGCACACATGCACAATGCATGACACAATCATAAGCACGAAAATTTGCCGAGCCCATGCAGGGCATGGAGGAAGACTTGTGAGGAAGAGATTAAAAAACTCCTCAAGAAATTGGAGCAGACATCACAGATGAGCGTCGAAGGTACCTTCGACGCAGGAAGATTTTCTCTTCAGGAAGAGGTTGAATCAACCCCTCAACCCGCAAGCGAAAGAAAGTCTTTCGAGGGTATTCTATGCCTCGCTGTCGCCATTGACACAGACTTACTAAACAAACTTGCAAGTCGAGCAAATATATGCATGCCGTAATTGACGATATGTATGGACAGCCGTGAGTTTTATGATACCGATAGCCTGCCTATCACTTCCGCTTTTCAACTTGAGTACTATTCAAAATCTGAATTTTGTTACTGACGTCTTGCGACAATTCAAAGTCGGTATTATGAACTTGAATGAGTATTTCAGAAACTCTAATAATATCATATTCCTACAAATCAGTTAATTTATTTATTATTATTTCTATTAAATGACAGTTGGAAGTCGAAAAACAAATAGATGGGGTTGTGGAAAAATTGAGATTGAAGCTCTGTGAAACGGAATACCTCCTTGAGATGAGGTAAGTGAATATGGGCGCGTGTGCACTTTGCTCAACGGGTCTACTTGGCGTTTGAGCGCAAAGGAGAGTGGGCATCCATGGAGATGTTGCAGAGCATGTCAAACGAGAACTATTGTAGAGGCAAAAGAGACCTATTCTGTAGGCAAAAGAGACCTAACATCATTGGCAGACCATGGCTATCCAAACTCGAGAAACAGCAAACTGAAACTTGGCAAACGCAGGGATGCCGAGATCGAGACCTTGCTTGAAATGTTCCGTACTGAAAAGGGTAATTCGGCTCCGGAGCATGCAAGATTAAGTACCGAAAATGGAGATTCCGCCCTGGAGACTGACAAGCGGGTTCGGGTTTTGAAAACAAAAAGTCTCAATAAAAGGGTCTTAAAAGTCACAAAACAACGAAATCAAAAGTCACCAGAACATGTTGCTACGTATTTATGCCTGCCACCTGTTTCGCTGTCTCACGCAGTATCTTTCTCTATCGCGCTTAGGATTTGGAGAAACGACTGGACGAGGAAGAAAAGTGGAATATGAATTTCAGAGCAGCCCAGAATCATGTAATGTCTCGCGAAAATCAATTGCAGGGCCGCATACAGGAATTAGAGGTGCGTTGAGTGGGCGAAAGGGAAAGGAAGGAAAGGAAATGAGAGAAGAGGGTTACAGCGTGCGTGTACGCGCGTGCGTGCGTGCTTTGTGTTTTTTATATGCGCGTGTGCCTTGCATTTTCAAATCTGCAAGGAACAATCGGCTCCTGTGCATGTGTTTTGGCCATGAATCGCTTACTAGAGGCATGGCTTCGCCCCATCGTTGCTCAATTTCCGCAATTTAGCCTCGCAAAAGTTGGCTCATTTGCGGAAATGACCTACAATTAGCGAACCCAATGCCTCTGCACCGTCCTGTACATACCTCAGCAGCGTCCTGTACATGAAAAGCATGTGCTTTGGGTCATGCTGTCGCTTGAATCTTCTAACAGAAGACAGAACCAGCGAAGTTGACAGGGAAGATGCTAGAGATTTGTTTACCCTATCAAGTTTGCCTGCCCTTGGCAAGTTTGCGCGTGAGCGCACACGTGCATTGTCTCCTGAATAGGATCGTGTGATTTCCCATCATGTCACGACGGCGGGGTGTGTTCTTCAAAACATGCAGGAAAGGGAGCTTGAGCTCCATCGAGTAGATCAATAATTGAAGAGATTGCGGCGAAAATTTGGAAACATGAGAGAGAGATAGTGTCATGAGGATTTCGACACTAGTGTCCGTGCTTATTAAAGTGGATGAAATCAAGATTAGAGTGAGAAAGCACATGCACGGTGGAACAGCACCCTTCTTTTCCGGAAGGACTCTCTAATTCCTAATAAAGCTCTCTCTCGCTCGCTCGCTCTCTCTCTCTCTCTCTCACACACACACAGAACTTTGACTCCACGGCCTATACGCCCAACGGGACTCACACTGCGAGCGGCCGCTCCCAGCGCATAATTTCACACACACTATCTCTCTTCACACACACACACACACACACGCGCGCGCATGCCACGTATCCAGATCCCTTGATTGCGTATCAGTACACGTAGATCAAAAATATTAAGCAAAATGTAGAGGTTGAAACGTTAGAGAGAGAGAGAGAGAGAGAGAAGTTTATTGACAATCAAATAGAGAGAGAGAGAGAGAGAGAGAGAGCCTGGCAGATAGACAGAGGGAGAGAGAGAGCTCTCGCGCGCGAGTTCCTGCGTGTGTTTTCTAAATGCGGGTTGAGCCATGAGTTTGGGGTTTAAGGTAGGGTTTAACCACCCTAAACCCTAAACCCTAAACCCTAAACCCTAAACCCTAAACCCTAAACCCTAAACCCTAAACCCTAAACCCTAAACCCTAAACCTTAAACCAGTGGTCAAGGAATACATCGAACGTGACCCCTAAACCATACACTCTAAACCCTGAACCCTAAACTAGTGGATAAGGAATACATCGAACGTGGCCCCTCGTCTGCCAGCCCCCCTGCCTATATCTAGATATAGGCATATCTATATGCCTATATCTACGTGGCATCATCTTTCTCAGAGGATGTGCTTTACGGCAGAATTTCGAACAAGACGCACGCCCAGACGAGGATGAGGAAGAGGAGGATGAGGAGGATGAGGAGGAGGAGGAGGAGGAGGAGGAGGAGGAGGAGGAGGAGGAGGAGGAGGAGGAGCGAGAGTGAGAGAGATTGAGAGAGAGAGAGAGAGAGAAGTATATTGAAAATCAAT
>Ga0315899_10009959_pt1 | contig 10187 bp, 7 predicted proteins | sample LakEriMetagenome_2_FD_203518 | JGI IMG/M metagenome (GOLD analysis project Ga0315899, IMG submission 203518) | Freshwater fungal communities from buoy surface, Lake Erie, Ohio, United States - Buoy 4 MA112 | ecosystem: Environmental > Aquatic > Freshwater > Lake | place: USA: Lake Erie, Ohio...
CCCGACGCTGCACACGATTGCCGGGGGAGCCGCCGCGCGGCCCTTCAAGACCCATCACAACGCGCTGGACATGGCTCTGGTCATGCGGATTGCCCTGGAGTTGCACCTCAAGCGACTTTTGGTCGGGGGAATGGAGCGGGTTTACGAACTCGGACGCGTCTATCGCAACGAGGGAATCAGCCCCCGTCACAACCCCGAATTCACAATGCTCGAGGTTTACCAGGCTTACGGAGATTACCGCTCCATGATGGACCTGACCGAGCAAATCATCACCTCGGCTTTGCAAGCAATCGGTGCTGGCACCACTGTCCAGTGGGGCGAGAAGTCGATCGATTTTTCGGCTCCGTTCGCCCGCCGGACTTACCATGAGCTATTCGCGGAGTGCACTGGCGTTGACCCGCAGGATTGGCCTGGGGTACAAGCATATGCGCGGAAGATCGGCCTGGAGGTTGCAGGCAAGCACCCGGACGTGGTGGTCAGTGAGATTTTCGAGGAGAAAGTCGAGGACCAACTCGTCGGTCCGGTGTTTGTGATTGACTATCCGGCCAGCATTTGCCCGTTGACCAAGCGAAAGCAGGGTAATCCCGCCGTGGCGGAGCGGTTTGAGCTCTTTATCCATGGCATGGAACTGGCCAATGCTTACACCGAGTTGAATGATCCCGACCTGCAGAAGCAGCTGTTTGAAACGCAGCTTGCGGGAATGTCCGCGGAAGAGTCGATGGCCCGAATGGACCACGATTTTATTCGGGCGCTCCGCAATGGCATGCCTCCGGCAGGTGGCTTGGGAATCGGAATCGATCGCCTGGTGATGCTGCTGACCGGTAGCCAGTCGATTCGAGACGTGATTCTGTTTCCGCTGTTGAGACACGAAACCTGACGCACCCTCCCGCCCGGTGAGCACCGCCGGACTGGAGAGTGTTACAGCCAAAGGATTGGCAATGTACAAGTTGCTTTTAGCCTGGCGATACCTCCGGACGAGGTTTATCGCCTTGGCTTCGATTGTCAGCGTTACGCTTGGCGTGGCGACTCTGATTGTCGTGAACAGCGTGATGGCGGGTTTCATCAGCGAGATGAAAAATCGCCTCCACGGGATTCTCTCGGACATCGAAATGGCCGCGCCCGGGCTGGGGGAAATTGAATGGCCCGATGCCCATGTCGAGCAGATTCAGGCCGCCTTGGGTGACGAGGTACTCGCCACGACGAAAATTGTCCGCGTCCCGGCCCTGCTCAATTTCCAGTTCAACGGTCGGCAATTTACCCAGCAAATCATGCTCTGGGGAATCGATGAAGAGACCTTTGGCAAGGTCTCCGACTTCCTCCCTTACCTGACCAACCGCAACAAACAGACGGCCCTCAGCTTTCAGCTCGAAGAGGCAGGCTACGACGCCAAGCTGGGCGAGTGTGGGTGGGCCTATCGTCGCGAAAAAGCCGAAATTCTGCGGCAGATCGAGGCCCTCACGCGGCAGCGCGAGTTGACGCGGGCCGCAACTGACCCGTTCCGGCCCGACCAGGTACCAAGCGTTTCGGCCAATCCTGCGGCCAATCCTGCGGCCAACCCGGCCGCAACCGGCAACGCCCCCTCGACGGCTCCGCCGGGAGACGGCGTGGCGTTTCCCTCGCTCCCGGCCGAGATTCCGGATGTCGAGGCCGTGAATGCCGAGCGGGCGCGGCTTGCGACGGAATCAGATCTCACTCCGGCGCCGATCAGCGCGTTTGACCCGCACGCCCATTTGCGACCGCAGATCCGCTCGGAAGATCTCTTTAATCCGGCCCGCGATCAGTACACCGGAATCATTCTGGGCCTGGCCATTTCCAACCGCAAACTCGTCGACGAGGATTCGGGTGCAACGTCCGATGTGTTTCTGCTGCGGCCGGGCGACGATGTCCAAATCGCGCTCCCGACCGGTGGATCGCGGCCGATGCCGATCGCCGAGAACTGCACCGTGGTCGACTTTTACAGCTCCAACATGCACGAGTACGACTCGAGCTTTGCCTTCATGCCGCTGAAGAAGCTGCAGCAACTTCGCGGGATGATCGATCCTTTGACAGGTGAAGGGAATGTCTCGGCGATTCAGATCCGGCTCCAACCGGACTCGGACCTTGTCGCCGCCAAACAGAAGCTGGAACAGCGCTTTCCCTCGGCCCTGAGCCCTTTCATGATTCAGACTTGGCAGGATATCCAGCGGCCGATTCTCAGTGCCGTCGATTTGGAAGTTACGATTCTGAATATCCTGCTGTTTCTGATCATTGCTGTGGCCGGGTTCGGAATCCTGGCGACGTTCTACATGATCGTCGTCGAGAAGACGAAAGACATCGGCATTCTCAAGTCCCTTGGTGCGCCGAGCACCGGTGTGATGTCGATTTTCCTCGGTTACGGGGTTTGCCTCGGGGCGGTCGGAGCCGGAGCCGGAATTCTGCTCGGTCTGGCGTTCGTCTGGAAAATCAACGAAATCGCCGATGTGATTCAATGGATCACGGGCCGCGAAGTCTTCGACCCGGCAGTTTATTTCTTCTCGGAAATCCCCACCATTATCGATCCCCTGACCGTTACCTGGGTCGCCGCCGGATCGATCGGGATTGCCGTGCTCGCCAGCGTCCTTCCCGCGCTCAGGGCAGCTCGCATGCACCCCGTGGAGGCTCTTCGATATGAGTGATACCATTCGCCGCCAGAAATCGATGGCCAACCACGAATCCAACCCCGAGCGGAATAGTCGGATTCCCCTGCGGGTCGCGCGACCGATCGCCCTCCGCGGTATCGGGATCGAGAAGAGCTATCGCAAACGGAATGTTGAAGTTCCGGTTCTCAAAGGGGTCGACTTGGAAATCGCCCTCGGCGAATTCACGGCGATCGTGGGGCAAAGTGGTTCGGGTAAGAGCACGCTGCTCCACCTGCTCGGCACGCTCGATGCGCCAGACGCCGGAGAGATCTGGTACGACCAGCAGCGGATCGACGACCTTCCCTCCCGCCAGCGGGATCATCTCCGCAACCGCGAGTTTGGCCTGATCTTTCAGTTCTACCACCTGCTCCCTGAATTGACGGTGCTGGAGAACGTGCTCGTCTCCCAGATGGTCCAGCTGGGAGTCTGGGGCTACTACCGCCGCCGCAAGGAAAACGTGGCCCGCGCATCCGAGCTGATCGAACGGGTGGGATTGAGCCATCGGCTGAAGCATCGCCCCAGCCAACTCTCAGGCGGCGAAATGCAGCGGACTGCAATCGCCCGGGCCCTGATGTCTCGCCCCCGCGTGTTGCTGGCCGATGAGCCTACGGGAAATCTGGACCGAGAAAATGGCTCACGCGTCCTGGAAACGTTGCTCGACCTCTGCCGAGAGGAACAACTGACCGTTGTGATGGTCACCCACGACGAGCAAATTGCCAAATCGGCTGACGCCGTGGTCCGCTTGGTCGACGGTCGAATCGCTTAAGCGGAGGACTCGATCCTCAAAGCTCGGCCCTGCCGCCAGCCGACTCTCAATCGATAGTGTGGTCTGGTACTCTCGCTGGTCCGGTGAGCAACTCGGGAAACTCCAGCGGAAACAGGGCCAGGCCGTCAAGAAACCGCTTGAAATCGATGTAGTCCGGGTACTGCTCACTCCAGACTCGAAGCGACTTCATCGACTCTTCCCAAGCCATTCTTGCCCGTGCGCTGTCCCCGATCGCCAGCAGCGAATGGATTTCTTCAATTCGAGTCCCGATCAGGTCAAGCCGCTCCAACGGGTCTCCGCCCTCTCGAGTGATAAACTCCTGCTGCAGGGGCAGAGCCTTTTTTATCCAGTGCAACGCCTCTTCGGGCTTTCCCATGACTCGCAACGTGGAGGCGATGCGAGCGGCGGTCATTCCCGCATAACGCCATTCCAAACAAGGTACGGGCAGGTCGCTTTTCAGCTGCATCGCCTCAGCATGTGCCTCCTGATAGACCTGCAGGGGATCTTGCCAATCCTGCAAGAGTAGCCGGCCCGGCAATTGCAACAAGGTGCAGAGATAAGCGTCGCGATATTTGGTGTTTTCCGGGTCGGCGGCCAGGATTTCCTGAATCAGCTCATGGGCCTCGACCAGGAAGACATTTTCTTCTCCGGTCGAATCCTTGCTCCCTTTGACTTGATATTTTCCCAGCACCGAGTGGAAAAGATCAAACTTGAGTTTCAGGTCGTCAGGTCGACTTGCCGACATCCGGCGAAAAGCCGCTTCGGCAATCTCGTATTTCTCGACGCTCTCCTTGTACCAACCCCGCCGGGCACAGACTTTCCCCAATAGAAAATTCGCGACCGCTAATTCGTACTGCAGCTCTGAATCATTGGGAAACTCAGTCAGAAGCCCGCTGAGAAAATCGATCGATTGCCGCAAACGGTTGTATCGATACTCCAGACTGCCCGGAGTCTGGAGCAGCGAATCCTCAGCCATGCGATTGCCGACTTTGAGAATCGTATGGGCAGAGCGCAACAGAGCTTCCGCCTGCAAACGCCGCGATTCGGCTCGCTGCCAGAGCAGCAGCGAAACCACCAGCCCCACCGCAACCGCACCGAGAATCCCGCCCACGAGGCTGGCAAAGGTCGGATTGGCCCGGGCCCAGCGCACCGCTTGGGCGCCGACCGACGGAGCCCGCGCTGCGACTCGCTGCCCGGCCGCAAAGCGCCTCAAGTCCGCCGCCAATTCAACCATCGAATCGTACCGGTCGCGCGGTTGCTTCTCGAGACACTTCATGCATATCAGCTGCAGTTCCAGCGGCACCTCTGGATTCAAGCTTCGCGGCGCCGGCGGACGTCCATGCTGGAGTTGCTGCAAGCCGCGCAACAAATTCTCGCTCTCCGTCGGCGGCCTCCCGGTCAGGACGGCATAGAGGGTCGCCCCCAACCCATACACGTCCACCGCCCGCGTGACTTCGCCGCGACTACCGCTGACCTGCTCCGGAGCCAGGTACCCAAGGGTCCCGATTAAGGCTCCTGAGACCGTTACCGACTTGCCTGCGGGCAGTCGCAAACGCTTCGCCAAGCCAAAATCAGCGACCACCGGAAAACCATCGTCCGTCACCAGAATGTTGTTTGGCTTGACATCGCGATGAACCACGTCGAGGTCATGCGCATACGCCAAAGCGTCGGCAAGCTGGGCAAAGAGCAAAGCAATCTCGCGCGGCCGAAGCTTACAGGCCCGCACGTACTCGTCAATCCGCTGCCCCCGAACGTAGGCCAACACGAGGTAGCTCAAACCATCCTCGGTCTCGCCCGAGTCAATCGCTCGCACCAGGTTCGGATGCCGCAGTTCCTGCAGCACCAGTTTCTCGATTTCCAACCGCTCCAATGCGTCGAGCCAGCGATGCTGAAACAATTTCAGGGCCACCCGCTCGGCAGGCCGGTCCCGATGGTAGGCTTCGAAAACCCGACTGAATCCTCCGACCCCGAGCAAACGCACCAACACATAGGGGCCCACCTCACCAGAAGATTGTTCCCCCTCCTGCTCACTCGTCGCCGGTGTAGCCGCCTCGACTGCCAAGCCACCGACGGTGTCTTCCAGAGAAAGAAAATTGCGGGCATCAGCCGTTTGCTCCAACGACTGCAGATGCCCCTCAATCGATTCGAAATCGACGGTCCCCAAACGCCGCGCAAACTCGTGTACCAAGGGGTCGGTCGCCCTCAACCCGCCACTTCGCCCAGTCGCTGCACCATTTGAACCCGCAGTTGCCATGGGGGCTACTCCGACCTGCTTTGTCCGATCCATACGAGAAACGAATCCTCAGCTAACGCCCGCTTGCAGTTCCTCCTGCAACCACGCCCGGGCCAACCTCCAATCGGCCTCCACCGTTGATTTGGAAACTCCCAACTGCTCCGCAGTTTCCACCAGGCTTAATTCACAGAAGTAGCGCAATGTCACCACCGCGGCCTTGCGGGAATCGATTTGCTCAAGCCGCTGCAGCGAGTCGTGCAGTGCCAAGATATCAAACGGGGCGTCGTCAAATTTCCGGAACCAGGGGCTGGCCGGCGGAATGCCTTGGGCCAAGCCGCGCTTCCGGCGACCGTATCGCCGGTAACTGTCGATCAGAATCTCGCGAGTCGCCTGCGAAATGGAACTCATGAGGTAAGAAACGCTCGTCGCTCGCTCAATCGTTTCGCCGCGCACCAGCTTGACCAGGACTTCGCTGGTCAACGACGAATGCCCCAACGGCGACTTGCCCTGTCCCAGAACGGAATTAACCAATCGCTGGACATTCTCCAGCATCCACTGGGCAAGACGCTCGCGCGATTCACGATCGCCCTGCTGGGCCTGAACCAGGAGCGCCTGTACCGAACTCAACAGCGGAGAATTCATAACTGCCTTGCAAACAGCCTCGGTCCTGTATCCAGCCATTCAATGATGTAATATTGTAATCAGACTTGGTTCACCGCAGTAAGACTTCCGCAAAGTTCCCAGCAGCCTTGCCGGCGGTTTCCGCCATCCATCGGGCTGTTCCAACCCGCTTACTTGCGTGAATTTTAGGTAGGGGTTGCTTTCGATAAGGGAGGCCAACCTCGCAATCCCGCGCCCTGTTCCGTTTGTTGTCTCTGTTCGCGTTCCTGCTCATGTTCCGGCCGGAACATTCGCTTTCGGCGTGCGACTCACCCCTGCGCCTCACCTCCCGCAACTTTTCTACGAATCGAACCTCCCATGCTCGACCGCGACTTGGTGGTGGCTGTCATCGCTTCCCTGCTTGGCTTGGCCAGTCTCTGGTCGGGGATCGTCAATTTTCCGTTTGCTTTTCAATTGTGGCTGCCCCGCATGCTCGACCAGCGCTTCGGCCGATTGGCAGCCCGAGGGGCTTTAATTCTGCTCGGTGTCGGACTGCTGGCGCTCGCCTGGCTGGTTAAGTTCCGAGGTTGATCCGGACGCCGTAGCACTCGACTCTGGCTGCCCGCCAAACTTGAGTTGCTCATTCCGCCAGCCTGCCGGAGAGGGCTGCAGACAACTGTCCCGTTTGCAATGCCGCTGAGGGTTACCGTATGGACCAGCCCGGGTGTCAGCGGGCAATTACGAACCGCCCGTATCAAGCACCACGGAAGTCTCCATCAGTCGATCGTGCAGGGCTTGGCCATCGCGAGAAAAGACCATCCACCCCAAATCGACCAGCCAAAACAAACCGGCGGCGCACAAGAGTATGGCCGTCACGGGAGTGGCCCACCACTGACTGACTTGCGCGAACAAAACCAGAGGCAGCGCCCAAAAGATGAGCATCCGCAGCGACTCGCGGGCCAGCAACAAGCGAGCCGTGGGAGGCAAGCCATACTTGTTGTAAACCCGCACGTGCAACATCGCCCGGCCCAGCGATTGACGCCAAAACGCTACCCAGAGCGAATACAGGCCGATCGCCGAAAATCCCGAGAGGCCGACCGCCAGATTCGCCGAGAACTTTGCCACTTCGAGGTACCAGGGCAAGTCCCGGTTCAGTCGCGAGAACATGCTCGGACCGCCAATCTCCAGCCAACTGAACAGCCACCGCTCCAAAAACCAGGCAAGCAGCGTGACGGCGACAAAAACGAGCCCGACTGCGAAGTAGTCGATCGCGGCGGCGAAGAGCCGCGGCAACGGCTTGGCTGGCAATGCCTGCACAGGCGAGAGGCGATAGAGGGCCGCCAACAGCTCTTCATAACTGGAATATCGGTCAGCCGGGTCCTTGGCGAGCAGGCGCTGCAGGGTGGTTTTCCAACCAGAGGGCAAATGCTCGGGCCAGGGACTCGGAAATTCGATTAAACGTCGCTCATGCGATTCTGCCCATTCCCGGATCGAACTGCCAGTCAACTCGACCGGCAAATGGGCGAACGTCATTTCATAGAGCGTCACCCCCAAGGCGTAGAGGTCGCTTTGCAGACTTGGTCGCTGTCCGGCAAGCAACTCCGGAGCGAGGTAATTTGGCGTCCCCCCAAAAGCTCCCTGTCCGGAGGACGAAACGCGCTGAGCCATGCCAAAGTCGGATAACTTGGCCGTTCCGCCCGATTGCAACAGAATATTAGAGGGCTTGATATCGCCGTGGATAATGTCCAACTCGTAAGAAACGCGAAGGGCATCCGTTATCTGCAAAGCGATGCGGATGATCTCGGCGAACTCCAGCGAGCCGCCACGCAAGCGAGTCTCCACCGTCTCACCGGGCACCAGTTCCATGGCCAGAAAAGGATCGCCCACTTCGCGACCGACGTAATAAATCGACACGACATTGGGGTGGTTCACCCGCGCTTGAGCCACCGCCTCGTGTAACAGCTTGTCCACAAAACCATGAGCCACACTTCCCTCGCTGCCCTCGCTCGCTTGCCGCAAAACCTTGACGGCAACGTAACGCTGCAAGGAAGTGTCGAGAGCGCGGTACACCTGGCCCATGCCCCCCTGCCCCAGTTGATGCAGCAACTCAAAGTGCCCCAAACGCTTCCCCGTAAAAGCGCCGGCCGAACGTCGGCCGTCGCCAGGCGTTACCCCGCCGGTGGCAAGCGTTGCATCCAAGTCCCCCGCCCCGCCCTCTCCGGAGCCGCGTTCGTCAACGACACCAGCCTGATTCTTCAGGTCGACGACACTCGTTGGCAGCGCGACCGTAAACGACAACTCGCGAGATAACTGCCGCTGACTGATCCCCTTGCCACAGCCTTCACAGCGACCGCCGACTTGCTGGTCCAACTGCAATTCCGCTCCGCAAACGCAAAGATACGAAACCGTCCGGGATCGATCGGTGGCTGGCAATCCTGCAGGCGGGGCTTTCACCTCACCCGACTCCAGGCGCAACGATTCGGTTTGCGACAACTTCCCGTCCATTACTTCATTCCGCTCGAGGGCCTTCTCACCCCAGCCGACTCGACCTGTTCGCTCATGCTCGTGTGACTCAAATGCATTCGTCTCATCGGGCCCATTCTTGATTCTATTTTCCTTTCAAGTCCCGGCCCAAGACTCCCCAATCAGACTGAAATCCCGTAAAACCAAGCAGGATTCGCCTTGAATTCTCGCGCTGTTCCCCTTGATTCTAACTCAAATTCGCCCCCATGAATTCCCTCCCAAACCTGAAATACCGCTGCCTCGTTGCCGAAAAAGACCCGCAAGGCAATGTCACTGCAGCCATTGCCGAGCGTACGCTGGGCGAACCGGCTCCGGGCGAACTCGTCGTGCGGATTGCTTTTTCTTCGCTCAACTACAAGGACGCACTCGCTGCGACCGGGCATCCTGGTGTCGCTCGCCGCTTGCCACTGGTCCCCGGCATCGATGCCGCCGGGACGATTGCTGGCGGCCATTCAACCCGCTTCCAGCCGGGCGATGAAGTGCTCATCTTCCACGCGCAGTTCGGCACGGAACGCGATGGCGGCTATGCAGAGTACGCGGTCGTGCCTGAAGAATGGGTCTTCAAGCTGCCTCGCGGCCTGAGCCTTCTGGAGGCGATGAGCATCGGTACCGGGGGCTTCACCGCAGCTCAATGCGTGGATGAATTGCTGCGCCACCAAATTACTCCCAACTCCGGCCAGATTGTGGTCTCCGGGGCCACGGGCGGCGTTGGCATTTACGCAGTCAAACTGCTGGCTCGACTCGGCTATCAAGTCGTCGCCTCCACCGGCAAGGCCCACCTCGTCGATTGGCTGAAGCAACACGGCGCCAGGGAAGTTCTCACCCGCGGCGATCTCGATGACCGCACGCAACGACCACTGCTCTCGGCCCGCTGGGCCGGCGCCGTCGACACCGTCGGGGGCAACACTTTGGCCACCATTCTCCGCGCGACCCAACCCTTCGGCTGCGTAACCGCTTGCGGGCTGGTCGGAGGAGCTGACCTGCCGCTGACCGTCTACCCGTTTATCCTCCGCGGAGTCACCCTCCAAGGCGTTGATACGGCCGGAATCACTCCGGCCTACCGGGCTGAACTCTGGCAACGCCTCGCCGGAGACTGGAGACTGCAGGATATCGAGAAAATCTCCTACGTCGTTCCCCTCGATGGACTGACCGAAGAAATCGCTCGCATCCTGCGTGGAGAAATCGCTGGACGAGTCGTCGTCAAGCTTTAAACCTGCGCAACTGACGACAGCCTTTGGCCAAAGCCAACTCCAAACCGAGAGCTTGACTCGCAGCGATCCTGACGACCAGCACCACGGACCGCCATTGTCGGCCGTACAATCCGGCCGATCTCCGTCCACCCAGTTAAGTCGACCAGTCCGAAGCGGGTCTGAGTGAGGCCCCGGCAATCCTAGGCCGTTCGCCGGGA
>Ga0315899_10009960_pt1 | contig 10185 bp, 13 predicted proteins | sample LakEriMetagenome_2_FD_203518 | JGI IMG/M metagenome (GOLD analysis project Ga0315899, IMG submission 203518) | Freshwater fungal communities from buoy surface, Lake Erie, Ohio, United States - Buoy 4 MA112 | ecosystem: Environmental > Aquatic > Freshwater > Lake | place: USA: Lake Erie, Ohio...
ACTCCCCTTCTGCTCCCCCTCCTTCTTTCACACAATCTCCCTATCCCCCGCGTTCACTAGTGCGTGATGGGCAGACTAGTCCACACAGGCCTCGGCTCGTCGTCTCTCGTAGCACATGTCCTCCACTCTCCTCACCCCCCCACACGAACAGCTTTCTAATAGGTCCTGCAGTAATAAAACACACACGGTACGCCTCTGTGGCGTACCTCGATCTCGTGATCTGACATTAGTTGTCGACGCGACATCGCCTATGGTCATGTGTGTGTGTGTACGTACCAGTGTGCTCATCAACGTGACAGCGATACTTGTCTTGAGCTGCCATAACTGTAGCATGTGTGTGTGTGTGTGTGTGTGTGTGTGTGTGTGTGTGTGTTGTGTGTGTGTGTCTGTGTATATATACATATATGTATGTATATATATGTATGTATACATATATGTATATATGTATATATACATACATACATACATACATACATACATACATACATACATACATACATACATACATACGGTTCCTGGGCATCGGTGAGCGAGCCAGGTCGATAGGCAACCGCAGATGCGCTGAACTCCTGGCTACCCTGATAGTACGTGTTGTTAGGAACTTTTCGCAGAGTACCTGCCCCCACCTTAGCAGTCACTCTATGGCCCAGACGGCGACCGGCGCAAAAAGCCCCGAACATACATATAGGTCATGGGATACTTGCCTTGAGGTGTTGTGTCAGTTGTTTATTACTTGCGTAAAGGGAACATTCTTTGGAATGTCCGAGTCTGGATCCAGTTCTACCAATGCGCGCAATCACCGTGACAGAAGGGGATCCCTCAGGAGTGTAACGAGGTGCCATGGACGGTGACACGGATGGCAGGTCAAGGAACCCGTGTATGGTTAAATAAGGGCTTTGTTTGCTGAAATAAACTCAGTTTGTCATCTTTCATGTGTTCGCCGTTCGTCGTCGTCGTCGCAGAGAGCGTCACAGCCGCCGCGAGAATGCGTCGGGACACTTGGTAGCGAAGGCAGTGCGGTGGACCAACGGGCAGCGCCGGTTTTCCAAGTCCGTCGGTTCAAGGTACGACCCGGGGGTAAGCACGCGTTCGACGCGTCGACCTCTGGGTAACTCTGTACTCGGGTCGGTCGTCCAGCACGTTATTCCAGGGGTAAGCACGCGTTCGACGCGTCGACCTCTGGGTGACCCTGTACGGCCCACCCTGCATTGACGGGCTGCTAGCTGCCCGCAGACCCCGGTTAGCAGTTGTGTTCGACGCTCGCACCGGTGGGTCTGGAAGCCATCCGCTAGTTTATGCTCACAAGAGCGTGGGTTGACATTGGATCAGACGAGGACGGCCTGGACGGGGACGTCGGCAGGGAGGAAGAGGACAGGACGCGCACGGGAAGGCGGGGCGGCGCACAGGGGGTACGTTAGGGTTCGAGAGTACGTCAACGTATGCACGTGAACGCTGGCTGCGTACGCACCGAGCGGCTGTACGCTGGAGAGCAAACTGTCACGTATTCTCGTACATGCATCAGCCTTTTTACACACACAAAAATCATAAGAAAAGACATTCTAGAAAGAGAACACATTCTTATCACATATTCATCAGCATTTACACAGATTTACACAGACAAAGAGAGAGATCTAAACGGATGTCTTGTCAACAAAACACAAATGCACAGGCGAGAAGAGTCTGCTTATCCAACCCCCAAGTTCGCGAGCCTCACTCCAAGGTCCCGCCGTGCCGAAAGCAGGGAAGAGGACGGCGAGGCTGGGAGAGGATCAAGAGGGAGAGGAGGCGAAGGCAAGTCACGAGGGGGAGGAACCATATTGCCACACCTGACCTGAGATGAACTCTGATACCACTACTGAATACACATAAACTATATACAAATAAAGGAGAACTCCTCCTCTCTACTACTATTGAATACGAATAAATAAAAGGAGGACTCCTCCTCCTCTTCTTCTTTCCTCCTCCTCCTCCTCTTTCTCTACCCCAAAAATCGAGGACCGAGCGCAGATCACGGCAAAGGACTTGACCATGTGCATTCAGCATGGGCATGGAATTTTTGTTATGAAAGAGTGGGGGTGTAGTGGTGCTGATAGGGGGGCTGCAAACGAAGGCAGAAACAGATTTTATTTGACAAATTTTACAACCAATTATTAATTCAATATAATTACTTAGTTTGGTGATTCATATTTACAAATTTGAGTTGTGAATTGGACATTAGCGACTGTCTTCACCTTCAAACCCACCTCCCATCTATGCCATTCCTATGGCTGACTCGGGGCGGGGGATCTCGTCCGCCTTGTCCTTGGGCCTTGGTGTTCCGTTCTCCCCCTCCCCCGCTCCTCGTCCTGCGCCTCTTCTGTTCACATATGGGCTCCCGATCACATCCTGGGGAAAACTGGACATTTCTACGGGGAGGGAGCGTGACGCAGGGGTCGTCGGTGGACGTGGGGGCCTTGAGCGTGATGCGTCGACAGAACCGAGCGAGGATTGAGGGTGTCCGCTGAACAAAGTGTGACAGGTCGGATTTGGAACACAGGTCAGATCGAAGCGTGCTTCATCACCGACTTGTTTCAGATTTTTACCTCTGTAGGATCTCAAGAATCTTTGTCATGTGCTTCGTGAGGTCCTTTACTTCGCTTTTCAGGGATTGAACTTGGGACTTAATTTCTTCGCTGGTGATGCGGAGGAAGACATTGCTTCGGATGAAGTAATCCCTGATTTCATCTGGCATTGCTGCCGCCCCATTGATCGCATCGAGACCGTTCTCCTGGAGTGACACACAAGCGATATACATCCAAGTCATTACACCAATAATATCAAATCAAATGTTCACATCCAGCAAGGTAGTCTTTTCAGAAATACCGTCACCACGCCGTCATTGGCTCCGTTACTGACGGTGTTGTGTTTGACGTTTGGCACGAAAGTGGGCCCGACCAGAAACGAATTTCCCTTCTTCTTTTTCTTAAAAGAAAAAGATTTTTTGTGTAATCGTGTTTCTTTTTCACGCTCTTTATCCGCAAGCATATCCAATCGTTTCCGTTCCATCAAACGCTCGCCCGTAGTTGGGATGGCACAACCAATCATGACAGAGATTCTCTCTTCAACCTGTGTCACGATCTGCCTTACCCTCTCGTCTTCTTCAGACGATTGATTGCGACGGGAAACGTCCATAAACTCGTACATTGAATAGTAGTTGAGTAAACTGACAATACTACTGGCTTTCGTGCCGGGAAAGAGGAGACGCATAGATCGGTAGTCAATCACGCTTATTTGAGAGCCCTTCAACGTCTCGATCATCCGCCTATGCCGTGGCCACCGCATCACAAATGAATTGATTCCGACGACACCGACACACACACAGTCGCTGAAAAACTCTTCATGTGCCTCCATGGCCTCTACCTCTTTTACCACCTGCCCCATAATGCGTGTGTTTGTGTTTGTGTGTGTGTTCCAGCACAACAAAAGAATTTAGATTCGTGTGCGGGGGTGTGCGCGCCTTTCAACCTTCAATTATAATTGGAGACCAATTATAAAAAAAGTGAAACCCGCGATGGATTCGCCCGTGCGTCGTGTTACAAGGCGCAAAATTACAGAGAGGGGCCAGAGAAGCTTAGTAAAATAACTTGACCCTTCTTTTTAATCACCTTCATGTAGCTCTCCACGATGATAGCGATGATGAAGTTGAACCTTTTTGCAAAGATTTAAGTTTTAAACAAAGGTTGTGAGTACACCAGCAATGAATACCAGCGCAGGATCAAAACTCCGAATTGTAAAGACTGCAACAGCACATTTGAGGTTGAGGTTTCCAACCAGTGGACTTTTGCAAACAATTTTGTACATGATCATGAACACCAAGAAATTGTACAACAGCAGATAACTCGTGATCAGCCAGTTGGAACCCCATGACGTTGACGGAAGGTTATGCTTGTTTTCAACCATGGCTCCCAAGAGCATCTCCCACAGGGTCACAAAAGTTGATCTCAGCGAAGAAAACTCGCTTCTTTCGCTCCCAAACTGCGCGATACCCAGAAAGACGAAGCCGAAGTTCACTAAAACAAAGAGAATGATCCAGTGCCAAAGATCACCTGCAGCCCTGGTTATCGTATTAACCAAAATTGCTGTTCGTGGATGAGTGGATGTCTGGAAGATTAGACGGAAGAGGGCAGACGTGGCGTGGACAAAGTAGAAGATGGACATGTCATACTCAATGGAAAGTTTGTCCTGTAACTTCTCGATGCTTTCGAAAAACGTCCCAATTTTGGTTGAAAGGCTGACACTGCGCGACGCCCAAGGCACGCCAGCAAGACCTCCAACACCAACTGTCTCTGAAATGGCACCCTTCGACGCCATGGCCTGGTGAAGGCGAATGGCGAAGTAGATGATAGGTAAAAAAACCTGTACCACAACATCCACTAGAAATCCGAGGCGCTCCTTTTTGAAATCCTTGCCACAAACACTGACGACTTTGTCAATGAGGATCACCAATGCGAGCACGAAGCCAATGATGCAAGCCCATCTGTATTTTTCAAGATGGGGTCCCTCCATCGATTGGAAATGATTCACGGCAAAGTCCACAGACACGTCGGCCTCCATTGTTGCCACAATAGCAATGGTGCTGGCGAGCCCATATTCCGGAGCAAAGGCCACCATCGCCAACGTGATCGACCTGGTTTGTGCATCAAGATAGGAGGAGGTATCATACTGTTCTCCGTTGCGTACGAGGATCGGTGCTTCTGTGATGCTCATAAGGAACTCGTAAAACCTGATTCACAGTATGCAGATGTTGTGAGTGCTAACATGTTACAGTTGCAGATTAAAAAATCTCTATGGTCAAGACGAATAAGAAAGAGTATTTTAGGGCGTGATCCAGCTGACTTCGTAAACATCTTACTGCTGCATGCTGCGGACGTGACGGGGCTGCCCGAAGAAAGTGCGGATCTCAGGCGGGTGCCCGAAAAACATAGACGGGACTTCATCAGACGAGCACGACAGGAGGGCATTTGATGTATTCAACAGCTCTTCGTCACACGCGTACGGAAACTCGCATGTCACGCCAGCGGAACTGTCTTTCCAGATTTTATCCTGGTATGATGATCCGAGCTCACTTTTGCAAACGGCAGTCCTTTCAACACGCGTCTGCAGCAGGATGGGCGGGGACACCAACGAGACTGGGTATGCGTACGTGCCTCTCTGATAGGAGATGGGTGCAGTCATCCTGGTTTCGTCATCCGCGACGGGCCCGCGCCTCACCCTGAAGTTGGGCACTTGTTTATAATACATCTGCTGCATTTCAGTTGCAGGGATGGGCGCCGCGGTAATTTCAATAGGAGCGATGAGAATACCCCCTGGCAGCAAAATGCCCTGAATGAAATCCTGGTTGTCGTCAAGACACCAGTCCCAGTCCGCAAAGTCCATGCTGATTTTGGAGTTTGAAAAGACGGACATTCCACGACTGCCAGCTGCGATGTGGCCCAGGGGAAATCTCGTTCCCAGCTGGATTGCTGCACGATACCACACTCCGTTTTCGAACTTACCTCCAGGAGGTGGTTCATTAGCATTGACAATTTCGCTTCGTGTACAGGCGCCATATACTTCACCAAACACGCCTAGGTCCTGCTGGAACGACACGGTGGCAAGCCTCGCTGGTGGGACCATTCGCGAGAAGAAGGTCATCCGGTGGATGACATCAGTCTCCGTGTTGTCTGAAGCCCTTTGTCGAATACTTGTCCCGGGAAGAGCCTTCCACCAAAAGTCGATGGTGAATCCTCGCTGCTTTTTAATCTCGGTGTTTATTTTCTTGGTCCAGGGCGCCGGAAATGCGCATCGTGAATCCACCATCTGTTCCAAGACGTCGCAGTACTTACTTATATTCCCAGTGCTCCACGCCGTAAAGAAATGTTTGTCCATGTACGACACCGCATCCGGTATCCATGCCTGCCCTCCCGGCGGCGTCACAGCAATGCTAGGATTCGACGCAATTTCCCTGCACTCGCTGACAGCATCGATACCCTCCCGAACGCAGGCCTTGCCCATGCCAGGGAGGACCGATTCGGTGAGGAGCATGATCTTATTCCAAACAGAAAAGGTCGATCGTGCATCTTGGGTGCCCTCCCAACATGGAACTTTGATACCGCACGCCAAAGGGCAATTCATCTGCAATTCAGTACTTGAGCAGATTTTGGGTGTGCTTTTCCTCATCTCTTCATACCACTGGCATTCATGCCCAGCCATGTCTACAAAGCGTGTATCAAAGCCCTCTGATGTAAGCGCACAGGTTCGCAAATTCTTGCCATCCTCATCCACACTGTCATATGCTAGTTTGCGGACTTGATCTGCACTCAATGCCTCCTTGTAATAGCGCCAGTCTTGAACTGGAGAAGTGCCCTGCCGTGCTGATCCTATGCGATGATTGAGGCCCACGTATGCCGTTTCAGGGTTATCCATTCCACAGTCCATGTCTACAATCGAGCCTGCATACTGTTTTTCACAAAGAAGTTCAGCACCATCTAGGTACGCGCAAGTAATGTCTGTGAGGTGATTGAAGGTCCATGCAATGTGTCGGCGTTGCCCAGGCTTCATATTGGCGAGTACGCTCCCAAGATGCCTTGGTATGTTCGCCTTAATTGCTCCAAATCCTGCAACAAAGTACATCATCACTTACAGAAGTGAATTTCAAATTCAAGCTCCGAATACAAGAAGAGAGTTACGTCCATCCAGGCTGACCTCGATCCTCGTGCTTGTTCGCGACCCCTGGATGGGGGACCGCCGCTTGTATAGAAGTTCCGTCAGAACCTGTGTGTGTGTGAGAGAGAGAGAGAGAGAGAGAGAGAGAGAGAGAGAGAGAGAGAAAGAGAGAGAGAGAGTGATTGTGTGTGTGTGTGTGTGTGTGTGTCTTGAGAATCCCAGACACGCACTTTTTCTCCCTCACTCCCTTTATCTCTGGGTACACATTGTATGGAGATACCGATGACCAATATCCAGAACTTTTCAGGATATGGAACTTCGGACGTCTTGTACCGGCTGATGACATGACCACCAACCCCTTCATTCTCCACCCAGACTGAAAAGGAGGCACTGCCACCACACCAACTTGGAAATGCCACCGGATCATAACGCAGCAGCTCGTTTGTCTTTCTGACCGGCAGGAAAACACGGTCCTTGACACCTCTGCCCGGTGGCAGGTACTGTGATTTGATCAATGGGAAATACTGGTAGTTCAAAGTAGTGTCATGTATGGCGTCTGATTCGTGTAGTGTCATGAGGTAGCAAGACGTGTCATTCTCATATGCTGCTAGTGGGCGGCAGGGACTTGAACTATTCACAATGATAGGCGGATCCCTGACGATTTCAACAGGATTCCCCGTAAGCACGACGGTTTGTCGTGTCAGCGATCCATCCACTTGATTTCCCCGTGACGTTGACAATACGATGTCTTGTTCATTTGCAAACGATTCGTCATTAATCGACTTGATCGCGTCAAAATGCGTCGCTTCAGGAGAAAAGATGATCTTGCCCACAGCAATATCGTTCAGTGTAAATCCTGCTACCATGATCTCCTCCATTTCAATTGGGCTGAGTTCTCGTGCGAAGAAGGTGACTTCACCCAATTTTGGGATGTTTGCGTCGCCCAACTCGAGGGCCAGGCCGCTGCAGTCTGTCACGGGACGCGAAATATTCACGACAGCCTGTGTGTGTGTGTGCGTGTGTGTGTGTGTTTGTGTGTGTGTGTGTTCGAGAGAGAGATTGTGTGTGTGGCAAAAAAGGCCTCATCAGGCTGTTGAGGTCAAACACGCATAGTGTAATATGCTGAGCTGCTACAAATTTACATGTAATCAAAGAAACCTGCACTTTAGCGTCCATGTAAAAGGTGATATTTGATGAAGTCACAACCAGCGCCATGTTGTGAAGAAGACCGTCTGCAGCAGCATTGGTATTTGTAATGACGCTTTCTTGCATCTCAGACGTCAAACTACCTCCGCGAAAGTCGTGCGCCCCGAAATCAAAGCGGTCGCTCGGTGTGCCGACGTACCAGGACCAGCAAGATAGTTCTCTCTCAGCCTGCGATTTGCCGAGTGGTTTACGCAGGATGTTGGCCCCACCATTCTTTTGAAGCTGCACCCATGCCATGAGGGACCAGTCAGTACTATCCACACGCGGCTCGAGCCCTTCTGCATCAAGAACACGCTTTTCCACGAAGCGATGAATGCCTAGAGGGACAAATCTTTCTCAGCGCGCACCCTCATTTGACTAAATACTTATCGGGGCAGCTTCGCTCGGGCGTGGAGGGCGATTTTGTAAATTTGTAGAAAGGGACTCGGTGCACTCGCTAACGAGCCCTATTTCGGGGCACAGATTTACATTTGGTTCCTCACATCTCAAGGGTGTTGTTTCCAAGAAAGACGGAAAGATAAAAAAAATGATACAAGTATGAATATAGATCATACATAAACATTAGAATATGCATGTGGTGACGCAGTGACGAACCTGAAAGGACTTTGAGTTGCTCTTCCACAAAATACACTATCTGACAAGACTAACCCTAAGACTAAACCTGAGAGGACTTTGAGTTGTCCGGTCTCCTCCACAAAATATGCCGAGGATAGCGGCTGGATCAGACGCGCCCTACGAGAGACCACTCGAAGGTAATCAAGGAGATCGCTGCGAGTCTTGATATCAGCCAAGCGTTCATCCAACATAAACAAACTCTTGTAGGTATTCAGCAGCCCTGCACACGGGGAGGGGAGGGCGGGGAAGGCAAGAGGGGTAAGATGCGAAGATGAGGCACACAGAGTCATCACAAAGACATGCTCTTATATACCCAGTCGGACGTCGGCCTGGCTTTCGATGATGGCTGCGTAGATGACAACAGCAAACATGCAGAGGCAGAGAATGAGCAGCCTGAAACCACGTGAGGTGGGAATCAGGAAAACAGCGTTGGTGAGAAACAAAGCTGTCTCGCGCGGCAATACATTCAACTTCACAAACCTTGCGCCATGTGAGGTGGGAAGCAGGAAGGCTTGGTTAGTGAGAAACAAAAATGGTCTCGCACGTCAATACATTAAAGTTAATGCGTTAAAGTTCACAAACGTTTTCAGAAGTTCTACCGGAATCCATGCTTCAGTTGAATTTCTAACTCCAGGCGCTCAATAAGTTTCTTGCGTAGCAGTGCTGCAAGACAGGAGGATAGGGAGCGTGTGGAAGTCCGGAAAAGGACATGACGGACCAAAGGGGGGCATGGCGGGTCAATGTGAGCTAGTGTGTGTTCAGTTTCATAATTTCTTTTGTGACTTTTTCAGTGCCGATGACAGCGTTCGAGATTCCACGGACACACCTGGTGTCTTTTTAGACATGTGTCTCAGCGCTGCTTGTTGAATCATCTGTGGGAGGAAACACAACGAGCAGGGGCCCAGTGTAAGCATATTTGCGGCGTGTGCAAAGTTGCGTATTTAGTGTGTTTTGAACCTTGGCAGCCCTAGCCTCTTCAGAGTCGGTGCTACAGCCTCCCATGCTTTGAACCTCGGCAGGCGTAATCTCTGCAGACCCCTGGTCTGAGCCGGACGACGCACGGTTTGCTGTGGATACTTGTGGCCCTCCTCCTCCCTCTCCTCCTCTTCCTACAGCTGCCTTCGCCGCCATCAGCGCGCGAGAGGCAGTATCGCGCTGCTCCGCCGCTTCTGCTGCAGAGAGAAGCCCTTGCGCCATGCACTGATCGATGCGCGCCATGGCCTCGTCGTGCTCATGTTTTGCCTCAAGCAGGTTGCGCAGCCGTTGCGACTGCGGGCTCTCCAAATCCATGACCTTTAGCGCGTCGTCAAAGAACGGCATATCTCCCTTGCAAACAACGGCCGCCGTGGATGATCACCTGGTGTTTCCAGACGGACGAGAGACAATACCATCAAATGCTTGACACGATTCAGTATTATATGGCCTTTCCGAGGAGGCGGTGGCCAACGCTGACACGGTTGTCGAATCGTCTAGGCCAAATTTCTATGGCCAACACGCTTGTGATTTAAGAGGCTGCCGTACACGGCGCGACAACCTTTGCGTTCTGGACGTCGTCGGAAGAGCAGCAGCACTACAGCAGAGCGATTTGAAGAGGGCCGGGGGGGGGCGCTCAGGCCAGCGCACACACCTGTGGGCGCGGCACAGGGTGCGGGGCGGCCGCGTGCGGTGAAGGCCTTGACC
>Ga0315899_10009962_pt1 | contig 10184 bp, 11 predicted proteins | sample LakEriMetagenome_2_FD_203518 | JGI IMG/M metagenome (GOLD analysis project Ga0315899, IMG submission 203518) | Freshwater fungal communities from buoy surface, Lake Erie, Ohio, United States - Buoy 4 MA112 | ecosystem: Environmental > Aquatic > Freshwater > Lake | place: USA: Lake Erie, Ohio...
TCGACGACGAGGACGCGCTGGCCGAGGCGACGGCGTCTCCTGCTGGCCAGGCTGCATGGGCCGACGTCGCCAACTACGCGAAGACGACAGGGACGTTCTGGGTGGCGAAGCAGCACATCATCGTCCCGCCGCCTGACACCCGGCAGGCATAGCGGCCGGCCGACCCGAACCGAACCACGATCACACAACACAACGGAAAGGAACGGACATGGCAGAGAGTTGGAGGGGAAAGATCGGGGCGATGGATCCCGCGAGGCGGGACTTTTATCTCGAGGGAGGGGCGATCGTCCGCATCGCCGCGATCGATGACGATGGGTTTCCGCACGTCGTCCCGGCTTGGTACCACTGGGACGGCACCAGCTTCTGGTTCGTGCTCCGCGAGCGCTCCGAACTCGCGCTGCTCATGAAGAAGCGCCCGAAGATCGGCTTCGTTATCGACGAGGGCTCGGTGAAGGACGAAGCAACGAACAGATTCTTTGAGATGCCGAAGGTCTTCGCCAAGGGGACCGTCGAGGTGGTGGAGGAGCCGAACACCGGCGGCAAGTGGGTCGAGTTCGCGAAGCAGATGGCCGTCCGCTACCTCGGACCACACGGACCCGAGTACATCAGCGCGAACATCAACCAGCCCCGGTGGCTGTTCCGCATTACCCCCACCGAGATGAAGACGTGGGAGGGAACGGCCTGGGCGAAGAAGTACTGGGTCGAGAACGACACGACAAAGTCCTACGAGGAAGCACACGGACTCCAGCAGTCCTGAGCAACCCGTGGCACATCCGCACTTCGACCTCTCCGGGCGCACCGCGCTCGTCACCGGCGGCTCCCGTGGGCTGGGCGTGACGATCGCGACTGCGCTCGCGGAGGCGGGGGCGGACGTCGTCGTCACGAGCACCAAGCGGGACGAAATTGAGGCATCGGCCGCGCGCATCGGCGCCGCTACAGGCCGGCGGGTGATCGGTCTCGCCGGCGACGTGTCGGTCGAGTCCGACTGCACATCAATCATCGATGGGACCGAGGCTGCCTTCGGCAGGCTCGACATCCTCGTCAACAACGCGGGAGTGAATCTGCGCGGCGCAGTGGACGAGCTGCCGCTGGCCGACTTTGAGCGGTCGCTTGCGGTGAACGTCACCGGCACGTGGCTCATGTGCCGCACGGCCAAGCGGCTACTCAAGCAATCGCCGGCCGCACGAGTAGTGAACATGGGATCGTCCTTCGGCACGATCGCCGCCGCCAACCGCACCTCGTACACGGCTGCGAAGGGAGCCGTGCACCAGATCACCCGGGCACTCGCAGTGGAGTGGGCAGACATCCCGATCAACGTCAATGCACTCGCACCGGGGCCGTTCCTCACCGACATGAACGTCCCCCACCAGCACTCGGAGCACGCTGTGCGCGTCATCGGCCAGGAGATCCTCCTGCGCCGGTGGGCGGAGCTCCACGAAATTGTCGGGCCGCTCCTCATGCTGGCGTCCGATGCGTCGAGCTACGTCACCGGGGCGATCATCCCCGTCGACGGCGGCTGGACGGCCCACTAACCACCACGACGAGCGAGGGACACCATGGCGGAGATTGCAGCAATCAACGGAACGAAGATCTGGTTCGACCTCGTCGGCAGTGGCGAGACTGTGGTGCAGATCGGTGGAGCGGTCAGTGCCCACGAGGGATATGACCCCGTCACCCCCGACCTCTCCCGGCACTACGAGGTGCTCAACTACGACCATCGTGGGTACGGCAGCAGCGACCGCCCCGAGCAGCGCTACACGATCGACGTCTGGTGCGACGACCTCGTCGCGCTACTCGACCACGTCGGTCGCGGGCGGGTACACGTGCACGGCGGCTCGATGGGCAGCTTCGTGGCGATCGCCTTCGCGCTGAAGTACCCCGAGCGGGTCGACAAGCTGCTGCTCGGTGCGGGGGCCGTTGCAAAGTGCGACGGCATGGGCATCTCGCACTTCCGGGTCTGGCAGTACCTCGCCCGCGCCTACGGCGTCGGTTCTCGCGAAGTCGGCGAGGAGCTCGTCAACAAGGCCTTCTCGCGCCGCTACATCGACGAAATCGGTCTCGACGCCCTGACCGATGCGATGGTCGACACGGCATCGCGCAACGCGAGCACCCACGTCTTCATCGACGCCTGCCAGGTGATGATTGACGCCGATGTGCGTGCGCAGCTGCCGCACCTTTCCGCACCCACGCTCGTGATGGTGGGTTCCGATGATGTCCTCACACCGCTCGATGCCGGACCCGGCGGGGTCGGCGCTCGCGACGTGGCGAGCATGATCCCCGGTGCGACGTTGAAGATCTTCGAGGGTTCCGGACACGGCCACTACGGAGAGCAGACCGAGGAGTCGGTGCGCGCCATCCTCGACTTCCTCGACTGACTGGTACTCTCCGCCCGTGCCCCTACCCGACGTCAACGCGGACAATCGCTTCAAAGACCGGCTCGCCGCAGGCTCTGCGGTTGCGGGCTCGTTCATCATGGTGGGCGGCCCGGAAGTCGTCGAAATCGGCGGTGCCACCGGACTCGACTTTGTGATCCTCGACACCGAGCACACCGCAACCGGCTGGGAGAAGCTCTCCTCCATGTGCCTCTCGGCGACCTACTCGGGCACGTTCCCGCTCGTGAGAATCGCCACGACCGCCCGTGACGTCGTGACCCGCGCGCTTGACATCGGTGCCCGAGGCGTGATGTTCGCCCAGATCCAGGACGCAGCCCAGGCGCTCGAGGCTTCCCGCGCCTGCCGCTACCCGCCGCTTGGCAACCGCGGCGCCGCGATGGGCCGCAACGCCGGCTGGGGCATCGGACGCGACCTCGGCACCTACGTCGAAGGTGCCAACAAGAGCGTCGTGTGCGTGGTGCAGGTGGAGACCCGCGAGTCGGTCGCCAACGTCGAGTCGATCGCCTCGGTGCCGGGGATCGATTGCCTCTTCATCGGGCTCTCTGACCTCAGCGTGGACCTCGGCGTTGCAGGACAGTCACGCCACCCCGACGTGGAGGCGGCGCTCGACCTCGTCATTGCCGCAGCTCGCGCACGTGGCATTGCCGTCGGCATTCCGCTCGCCGACACCTCCCTCGTCGCCGACTACCGGCGACGGGGAGTGTCGTTCTTCGCCACCACCGACCGCGGCTCGCTCGCCCCGGGCTATGGCACCTATCGGGCCGCGATTACTTCTTGAGGCCGTGGGCATCCTCGAACGAGGGGCCACCGCTGGACTCGACCCAGTAGCGCTTCGCCCAGCCAACGCCCTTCCAGGTCTTCATCTCGTCGGGGGTGAGACGGATGAGCCAACGCGGCTGCTTCAGCGTCGATTCGAGGTACGACGGTCCGTTCGGTCCGAGGTAACGCACCGCCATCTTCGCGGCGATGTCGACCCACTTGCCTCCGATGTTCGGTGTCTCGACAACCTCCGCGCGGCCCGACGTCATGACCTTCGGGATCTGCGCCATCTCGCCGCTGGAAGAGTCGGGGCGACCGTGCTCCTTGTCGATGACGACCGCAATCCGACCATCGTTCTGGATGTAGCGGCACCACTCGGAGCGCTCACGGCCGACGAACCACAGGCTGCGACCGTCCCACTGGTACCAGATGGGCACGACATACGGCCATCCATCCTCACGGAGACACGCCACCCGAGCGAGCGCGTCTCCTGCGAGAAACGCATCCAGTTCGGCCTGCTCGAGCCCACCCATTGCACCGCGGTATTCCTCGCTCATTGCCCCTCCTTATGGGATTCCCCTGTCGCTGATTTAAGGTTATAACATCCCTGACATGGGGACCACCAAGACGGGATCCACCGTCGACACGCCGGCACTGTCAATTCGCGACGTCCACCACTCCTACGCTCAGCGCTCCGTGCTGAGCGTCGGGAAGGGGAAGCGCACCGACGTGCTGAAGGGCATCTCGCTCGACATTCCGCAGGGCACGACGCTTGGCCTGGTCGGAGAATCGGGCTGTGGGAAGACGACGCTCGTCAAGTCCATCCTGCGCCTGATCGAGCCGACATCCGGACAGATCCTCCTCGGCACCGACGCCGGACAGGAAGATGTGCTCGCCCTCCCCAAGTCCGAGATGACGCGAGTCCGCCGCCGCCTGCAGGTGGTGTTCCAGGACCCCTACGGTTCGCTCAATCCCCGCATGACGGTGTTCCAGACGGTCTCGGAGCCCTTGCGAGTGCACCTCCGGATGGATGAGGCGGCATGCAAGGACCGCGTCCGCGACCTACTCGAGCTCGTCGGACTCGACCCAAAGATGGCGAATCGCTACCCGCACGAGTTCTCCGGCGGCCAGCGCCAGCGGGTCGGCGTCGCGCGAGCGCTCGCATTTGAGCCCTCCGTCCTGATCCTCGACGAACCGGTGTCGGCGCTCGACGTGTCGGTGCAGGCCCAGATCCTCAACCTGATCATCGGCCTCCAGAAGAAGCTCGACCTCACCTACCTGTTCGTGTCTCACGACCTCGCGGTGATTGAACATGTCGCGGATGCAGTCGCCGTGATGTATCTCGGGCGGATCGTTGAGCACGGGAAGACAGAGTCGATCTTCAGTAACCCGGCCCACCCCTACACGCAGGCACTGCTCTCGGCCAGCCCGATTCCCGACGTCAAGGCCGAGCGTCAGCGGACGCGGATCGTGCTCCGCGGTGACATCAGCTCGGCCGCCGCCGGTGCTGGCTGCCAGTTCCATCCCCGCTGCCCGGTCGGCGAGGGCAAGGATCGCTGCGCCGCAGAGTCGCCCGCGCTCGTTGACGTGCGTCCTGGCCAGCTCGCTGCGTGCCACTTCCCGATGGGTTCGTCCAAGTGAATGCCCCACGTCCAGCAGACGCCATGGCGCGCCTGCCCCGCTCGGGCATCCGTCGCGTCTTCGACGAGGCGTCGAAGTACCCGGACTGCATCCGCCTCGAGGTTGGTGAGCCGAGCTTCCCCACCCCCGAGCACGTGAAGGCGGCCGCACGCGAAGCCTTGTCATCAAACTTCACCCGCTATACGCCGAACGCAGGCATTCTCGACCTGCGGGAGGCCATCGTCGAGAAAGTTGCCCGTAGGAACGGCATCACGGCGACGACCGACGACGTGGTGGTGACAAACGGCGGCGTGGAAGCGGTGTTCACGACCCTCAGCGCAATGGTCAACCCCGGCGATGAGGTGCTGATCTCCGACCCCAGCTGGCCGAACTACGTGCAGATGACGGTCCTGCTCGGTGTCCAGGCCGTTTACTACCCGTTGCGGCTCGAACACGACCTCGTCCCCACGGTGGAGGACATCGAGTCCCGCATCACCCCGCGTACGAAGGTTCTGCTCCTCAACTCGCCCGGCAACCCAACCGGCTCGTCGATCCCCGCGCAACGGCTGCGGGAAATCCTCGAGATGGCGCGCCGCCACGACCTGTGGGTCATCTCCGACGAGGTCTACGACGAGATCTACTTCGGCGAGCCCCCCGTGTCGACCCAGGCGCTCGACACCGACGGTCGCACTGTGACGGTCTTTAGCTTCTCCAAGACCTACGCAATGACGGGCTGGCGGGTGGGATACCTGGTCGGACCACGCGAGCTCGTGAGCCACATCCTGCGAATCCAGGAACCCGTCACATCGTGCGTCAATTCCGTCGCACAAAAGGCCGGGGTCGCCGCACTCACCGGCGACCAGACATGCGTCGCGGAGATGCGCGCCGCATACGCCTCACGCGCCGGACTGGTGACCGGCATCCTTGACCACCACGTGGTCCCCTACGCCCGGCCCTCCGGCGCGTTCTACACGATGGTCGACATCACTCGGTCAGGGATGTCCGACGTCGATTTCGTCTCGCGAATGATCTCTGAGAAGCGGGTGTCAGTGGTGCCGGGATCCGCGTTCGGCCCTGGCTCCGGGTCCTTCGTGCGCGTCTCGCTGGCGTCGCACGAAGACGACCTCAATGCTGGCGCCACTCGCCTCGCCGAGGCGATCAACTCCTGGGGAAGCTGACCTAGAACCTGAACAGTCCGAGGGCAGTACCGCCACGGATCATCGAGCGCTCCTCGGTGGTGAGGTCCGGGAGATGGTGGTCGACCACCTCGAGCACTCGGCAGTAACCGGGCTCTACCTCGATCCACGGCCAGTCGGAGGCCATGATCATCCGGTGCGCGCCGAAAGCCGCACGCAGACGAACCGCGACATCTGCGAGATCGTCGTACGGATATGGGCGCTTGGTGAACGCGTAATGGCCCGAAAAGTGGACGTAGAGATGTTCATGCTCGGTGGCAAGTCGCTCAACAATGGGCAGGCCCACCGGAGGAAGGTCCACTTCAAAGTGGGGCCGCACGAACTCGTCAACCTGCATCTCGGCGTGGATGTCCGGGAGAAACCCGAGATGGTTCATCACCACGCGCAACGACGGCAGCCTGCGGAGCACGAGATCGAGGGCCTTCACCTGGACCTCGTCGCCGTAGAACCACATCACGAGCCCACGCTCGGCCATCAACTCGAGCACCGGAAACACCGTGAGGTCCTCGGGGCGCGATCCCGGCTTTGCGCCGATGCCGAAGAACCTCAAGCCCTGAAGGTCACACTCCGCGAGGCGGCGCGTTACACCGTCCACGCCGTCCGGCGCTTCGAGGTCGTAGACACCGACGCCAGCAAAGCGAGACGGATGATTCCGCAAGACGTCGCGCAGGTAGTCGTCGTGGCGCGACAACGGTACGACGATGGCGTGATCGACACCCGCGGCGGACATCTGTGCGAGCAACTTCTCCGCCAATTCCTCACGATCCGCCTCCGCCATCACGGGATAGACCGTGCGCGGATACTGCCCACTCTCTCCCCGGAACAGGTGCAGGTGTCCGTCCACCACGTTCGTCATGCCGAATCCTCCTCCGTGCCGCTACTTCAGGTATCGCTTGAAGAACGTCTGCACATGGATGAGGAGTGCGTGCTCCTCGACGATGCCCACCGTTCCCCGCTTCATCACTGGGTTGTGAACCAGCATCTTCTCGCCCAATTGCATCTGGAAGAACTTCTGCACCGCAGTCCCGACGAGGTTCTCTCCATCACCGTGAAGGACCATCCGGGTCGCCTGTGCACGCGTCCCCTGGGCGAGGATCACGTCGTCGACCACCGGGTTGACCACGACGTGCGCCACCACTCCATCGGGCCGCCCGATGGTGGTCGAAAGGGTTGCAACCGTGCCAGAGACGAACAGCCCCAGGGGACGACCGGATTCGGACAACGACTCGAAGACGGCCATCACATCGCGACGCAAGGCTCCGATGTCAGGATCGTCACCGTCGGACAACCCGTGTCCAGGGAGGTCGATCGACACGACGTCAAACCCGTGGCGCGCGAGCACCTCGGGGATTTGGCCGAACTCGTCGAGATCAGAGCCGAGATCGTGCACGAAGAGGATCGTGCCGTGCGGCTCGCCGGGGGTGATCCGGATCCCCCGGACGGTGCGGTCCGGTGCGAGCGGGAACTCGAGTGGTGCGCGCGTCGTCACGAGACGGGGTTGAAGCAACGCACCTCGGCGCGGCCCCTCACCGAGATCTCGGGCCTCGTCGTCCTGCACGAGTCCACGACGCGCGAGCAACGGTCAGCGAAACTGCAACCGGCAGGCAGTTCATCGGGCTGCGGAACGCGACCCGGGATCGGCACCAAATCGGCCGCCCCCGCACCAAGCCGTGGCACTGCACCAAGAAGCCCCGTCGTGTAGGGGTGCTGAGGCTTCGCGAAGACGTCGGACACGGCTCCCATCTCGACGACCTCACCGGCGTACATCACCGCCATGCGATCGGCCACCGATGCGACAACACCGAGGTTGTGGGTGATCAGCATGATGCTCATACCGCGCTCGTTCTTCAGCGCACGCAGGCGGTCGAGGATCTGGGCTTGCACCGTGACGTCGAGCGCCGTAGTGGGCTCGTCCGCGATGATCAACTTCGGGCTGTTGACCAGTGCCAGTGCGATCATGGCGCGCTGCGAGACGCCACCGGAGAGCTGGAACGGATACTCCGCGAAGCGGCGCCGTGGATCCTCGATGCCCGCATCGGCAAGCGCCTCCAGCGCGATCTTCTCAGCGGCGTCCTTTGTCACGTCCTGGTGGGCGCGGACGGCGGAAACCAGCACCGACCCGACCGTGAACATCGGGTCAAGTGCGCTCATCGGATCCTGGAAGATCATCGCGATCTCGCTGCCGCGGATGGCGCGCATCTCCTTCTTCGACTTCTTGACGAGGTCGCTACCGCCGTAGACCACGGACCCCCCGGTGATCTGCAGCGGCGGACTTGCCTGGAGCTGCAGGATTGACAGTGCCGTGAGCGATTTGCCGCAGCCGCTCTCGCCGACGATCGCAAGGATCTCGTTCTGGTCGACCGTGAGGCTCACGTTGCGCACGATGTCATACGCCACGCCACCCGCCCGCAGGCCGACGGAGAGGTCGGAGATCTCCAGCAGCGGCGCGGTCACTTGCGCAACCTCGGGTTGGCAAGGGTGTACCCGACACTGGCAGCCAGATTGCCGAGGGTCACGACGAGGACCAGCAGGAGCGAGAAGAACTGGACGATCGGGTAGTCCCGTCGCAGCACCCCGTTGACAAGGATCTGTCCCACCCCGGGCCAACCGAAGATCGTCTCGACGACGAGTGCGTAACCGATGATCTGGCCGACACGCAGGCCGGCGAGCGAGATGATCGGCAGCAGCGAGTTCCGCAGCACGTGCTTGAAGTACACCCTGCTCTCGCTAAGACCGGCCGCTCTCAGCGTCCGGACGAAGTCCTGACCGACGTTCTCGAGCATCGCCGAGCGCGTCATGCGCACCGTCAGCGCGATTCCCTCGGCGGCGAGCACGAGGGCTGGCAGCACCAGGTACTTGAAGCCGCCTGCACCCGCAGGAGGAAACCACCCGAGCGTCGACGAAAAGAGCCACACGACGAGCAGCGCGAGCCAGAAGTTCGGCACGGCCATGCCAGCAACGGCCGCGGAACTGATGCTCGTATCCAGCCATGAGTTGCGCCGGAACGCCGCAAGCATGCCGAGCGGGATGCCGATGCCGAACACGAGCACAATCGCGGCACCACCGAGGATCAGGCTGTTGCGGATCTTCTCCACAGCAAGCGTGCTGATCTTGGCGTTGTTCGTGAGCGAGTTACCGAGGTCACCACGCACGACGTTGCCGAGGTAGTCAACATATTGCGTGAGAATCGGCTGGTTGAGACCGATCTGTTCGCGGAACAGTTCGCGATCTTCCGCCGTTGCCGATGCGGGGAGCCTCGCCGCAGTCACGTCGCCACCCGAAAGGCGGATGGCGGCAAAGACCGCAAGCGACGACAGCTGCAACAGCAGCAGCGTCAGGAGGACACGCTTGATGACGGCACTCATGTGGCGCTCGCCCTCTCCACCGCGGTGCGGAGCCTCGGATCGAGCAGGTCGCGGAGGCCGTCGCCGATCAGGCTGACACTCAACACCATCACGAAGATCACCGCGCCGGGAATCGTCGCCTCCCAATGGTTGAGACGAATGAAGTTGCGGCCGTCCGACACCATCTGTCCGAGGCTCGGGAGCGGCGGCTGCGCGCCGAGCCCGACGAACGACAGCGAAGCCTCCGCGATGATCGAGACCGCGACGTAGTACGACGACAGGACTAGCGCGACAGGGATCACGTTAGGGACAATGTGCCGAAACACGATTCGGAGCGCTGAGTATCCGCCCGCCTTCGCTGCGACCACGAACTCGCGCTCGGAGATGCCAAGCACTTCCCCTCGGACGACGCGCGCGATTGCGACGGTGTTGACGAGACCCACCGCAAGGATGACCGGTACGAGGCCCGAACCGATGGAGGCGGCTGCGAGCACCGCGACGAGGATCAGCGGGAAGCCCCACACAAAGTCGACGATCCAGCTGGTCACGGTGTCGACGGTTCCCTTGACATAACCGGCGATGAGCCCAATGGTCGTGCCGAGCACGACGGCAATGGCAGTCACGGAAACCGCCACGAGGAGGCTGATGCGGATCCCGTAGGTCGCGCGGGCAGCGAGATCGCGCCCCAGCGCATCGGATCCGAAGGGAAAGCCGGGGGTGCCTACCGGCTTGTGCCCAAGGAGGAGATCCTGCGTGTCGTACGCACCGAAGATCCACGGCCCGACCGCACCAAGCGCGAGCACGATCAGACCCAGCACCGAACCCACGACGAGCTGCTTGTTCTTCAGAGCCCGCTGGAACAGGTTCATGAG
>Ga0315899_10009963_pt1 | contig 10184 bp, 10 predicted proteins | sample LakEriMetagenome_2_FD_203518 | JGI IMG/M metagenome (GOLD analysis project Ga0315899, IMG submission 203518) | Freshwater fungal communities from buoy surface, Lake Erie, Ohio, United States - Buoy 4 MA112 | ecosystem: Environmental > Aquatic > Freshwater > Lake | place: USA: Lake Erie, Ohio...
TTAAGGGCCGCGGGTTCACCCTTTTGCATCGACAGTTGGGATTCCGCAGAGGTTTCAATTAGAGATAACTTTCGAAAACCCCAGCCCGCGGCCTGGGCAAGGGACAAGATTAGGGAGAATTCCCTCACTTGCGGGCTTGTTCCTCAAGGGGTCGTTTAAGGAGTGAAAATCGACGACACCTACGATTACCACAATCGAGTCCTAGAGATTAAACAGCACACCTCCAATCTGTGGCCAGATCGGCTTCCAACTCTTGTCCCATGCCGTAACTTCGCAAAGCCTTGTTACGGCCTACGTTGTCGTCAATCAACAGGCTTCGGCACGCAAAGGCCATCGACATTATCTTCGAACTGCGGCACTAGTTAGATTTCGGATGACCCGTTCGGATAGGTCGACGCCGCATGCTGCTCCGGTGGCTTTCCAACCGGGTACGGCGTTTACTTCGATTAGCACATTGCGTCCGTCTAATGTTTCAATCAAATCGACTCCGACCATCCAGCCATCGACCAGTCGAGATGCCTTGTACGCGATGTCGGCTTGTTCAAACGTCGGGTCCACCCGCTCCGCTTTCCCTCCCTGGCTGACATTCGACCGCCAGTTCCCCTGTCCATATCGCCTCACGGTGTAGAGTTCATCGTCCAGTACCAACAATCGCAAATCAAACCCGTCGTTGGGCAAAAACTCTTGGAGATAGATAACCGCCTGCATCTGCGCCAGTGTACTAAAAACTCGCCAAGCCATTTCGCGGTCTGTAACTCGCACTAATCCACGCCCTTCGCCTCCGAAGATAGGCTTCACGATGCAATCTTCGCCGAGTTCATGCCAAGCTTCTAGCGCATTGTCTCGACCTTGGCAACATACTGTTCGCGGAGTGAGTATGCCCGCCATTCGCATCTTGTCTAACGTTAACCACTTGTCGATGCAGATCTCAAGGCATCGAGGTTTGTTAAGCACAAGCGTGCCTGATTGCTCCACAACATGCAACGCATTCATTCGAAATACGATTTGTTCAATCGAGCCGAGCGGCATGGTACGCACGAGTACTACATCGTAATCATTGAGTCGTACTGTCTCTTCATAAGACGAAGCGCGTTTATCTTCGGTCACGCGACAGGCTTTGGCGTAAAGCTCTGGTCCCGACCAAACACTCAACGATTCAAAGGAAAGGGTATCGACCAGGACGAATCGATGATCAGCGTTCTGTGTAGAGTTTTCGTTCCAAGCGTTTGCAGCTCGTTTGAGTTCGCGCATGTAATAGCCCGAATAGGATCCCAATACTCCAATTCGAAACGGGTTTTCCATTGCCACGGCCTTCACGCTGCTCGTCGTCGCTGTTTTGCAGGTGGTTCACGCCAGCGACGATGAACCCACCAATACTGCTCTGGATGTTCTAAGATAACTCTCTCTAAGCACTCGTTATACCAGCGTGTCATGCTCGAAACACTCGAGAGATGTTCACCAGGTTGCTGTGGATCGGCGACTCCCAGGAGTTGCAACGAAAACCTCAAGGGTTGGCCCGTGCGTACGTTGGCACAAACCACCATAGGGGCGCCGCTGGAGAGAGTAAAGAGTGCAAGAGCCTTGTGACACGAAGCTGGCTGTCCGAGAAACTCAACCCAACATCCTTTATCGCCCGCGTGTTGGTCTGCCAGCAATGCCAGTCGCCCGCCTCTTTCCAGCAACGATTGCACGCGCAGCGACGAACCCTCGTTGGACAGGAAGTGTTGCCCACCCATTGCTCGAAACCCCATGAAATAATCATGCACATAACCGTTGTCCAAAGGGCGAGCGATAGTCGTCGAATCGATTCCAAACAGCCCCGTGAGAAAGCTCGCCAATTCAAAGTTTCCAAAATGTCCGGAGACAATCACCACCGGCCTTTCTTGCAGCAACGCTCGAATCAATTCCTCTCGCTTAGGAATGTGAAAGAATTCATGCCAGTTCTCGCGCTGGATCTTTCGTGCAGCATGCGCGATTTCACAACACATCAAAAATAGGTGATGCCACATTTTAAACTTGGTGTCATACCGCTTCTCGGCTGACCATGTCGGAAAAATCATGGTCAAGTTCTTTTCCAGTAACTCCTTGCGAATCGGGATCCAATTGGCAAAAGCATACGCAAGCAAACGGCAGAGTCGATCGCAACGCTCTAGCGATATCGATTGAATCGCTGACATCACGACACGAAGACAGATATACGCGACCCAATCGCGAAAAAGATAACTTTGGGTCGCTCGACCATGCTCCGAATTCGTTCCCGACATGTTCCTATCCATGGACTTCATCTGTTATGCGGCGGATCGTATCACAAGCGGTCACACAACTGAAGTCCGGTTATGGAATCGATTTGAGAGCCCGATAAGTCAGAATCGAGCCAAGGAAACGCTAGCATTCGATTTATTCGATCTAATCAGACGACGCACTAGTCTGCTGAGCTATTCGCAGGGATCTAACTACTTCCTTTAAGCGATCCTCTAGAATCTCGCGACCGCGAGTAATTTCCAGCTCCACATCGAGTGCCCATACATTTGTATTTTCGATTTTGGGAACAGCGATTTTCGCAAGATCTTTACCGGTGCAGACAATCATGTCGCATTGATTCATGTCCGAGACGCGAGCGCCGATTTCTCGGATGTCACCTTCTGTATAGAGATGATGATCGGGAAAGATGACTCGATCTGCCACATTGGCCTTCAAATCCGCGAGAGTTTGCAAGAAGGCTGGTGGGTTCCCTATTCCACAAATCGCAACAACGTTCTTGTTTTCCAAGCTTGCAACATCCTGCTGTTGTCCCGCACTGTTTCTCAATCGAACGGGGGCATGACGAGTTTCTACCCAACCAGCCTTGGGAGCGTAACGCTGAACCCGCGACCTGATTTCCGCCAGTTTTTGAGGAGGAACTTGGTCGGTCCTCGTGGCAATCACAATGTCGGCGCGTTTTAAGGACCTTAGTGGCTCTCTTAACAAGCCACGTGGCAGCAAATGACCGAAACCAAAAGGCTCGCGAGCATCCAGCAGTACCAACTCCAAGTCTCTTGCAATGCGTCGATGCTGAAAGCCATCATCGAGCAACAAAAGTTCCATTTCGAGCTCTTCGGTCGCAATCTTGGCCGACGCAATCCGATCGGGAGATTGCAAATGAGGCACGTCTGGGAGCAGCCATTCCAGCTCTTTGGCCTCGTCGTTTCTACCGTCGACTCCAGCTCCATAACCGCGTGAGAGGATGGCAACTCGTTTGTCCTGTGCACGAAACCAACGTGCTAAGTACGCTACCATCGGTGTTTTTCCTGTCCCTCCCGCTGTCAAGTTTCCTACGGAAATAACGGGTGCCCCGGCTCGCACGGACGATTTGAACCCGCGATTGTAGAGCCAATTCCGCAAGGCAACTCCTGCGGCGTACGGCTGGCTAGCACACCACAAACCTGCTCGCATCAAAATGGAAACAGGGGTATTTGAGGGATTGGTGATGATCTCTTCCAAACGAGGCATTTGTAAATTTTGTAGCCTGGACAGTGGAAACCCATATGGGCGGGTGGAGGTCCATGGGAAATCGTTGGGGAACGCAACCTCGACCGAGGGCGCGGCATCCCAATGTGGGGCATGATAAAGAATATTCCCAGGAAAAGCGACCTAGCTTTTTTTTAAGGTCGCGACTATTCCCTTGGGATACCCACGAAAACCACCTGTTCCGCTCGGGTTGTGATCGACGTCATCTACAATTCGCGCTGCTACGGCATTTTAAACCTTCTTGACTAAAACAACCGCCATGAAACGTTATCTTTTGAAAGGGTTGTCAGCCACGACCTTGCTTATTGGGCTTACATGGTGCATTTCCTACCCTTCGAACGAATCTTACAGCCAGTTACCGCAAAATACTTCCGGGCATTCCTTGTCCAATGCGGTGAATAGCATCATTCCCACTGCGGTTGCTTCGACGGGAACCTCGATGATGGCTAGCACGGTACTTTCGAATGGTTTTCAACAAATTGCGATTTATGATCAACCAAAACAGACGATGGCCGTTTACCATATCGACCCTAATTCGGGTGACATACAGTTAAAGAGTGTTCGCCGATTAGATGCTGATTTCGCTCTCCAAGAATTCAATCTGAGCGAACCAACTCCATCCACGATTCGAAAAAATGTCCGATAGCTTTGATTTTGCACCGGTTTCTCAGTTAATCGGCTTTCATGTATTCGAAGCCACCGATGAGGACCGAGCGATTGGGCGAGCGATTGTTGAGCTGGCCGTGGATGAGCGGCTTCATAATCCCATGGGACGGGTTCACGGCGGCATGCTGGCTGCGTTGGCCGATGCTGCGATGGGTATCGCGTTTGGAAGAACATTGGACGATGGTCAGGACTTTTCTACGATTGACTTGCACATCCACTTCATGAGGCCGGTCGTGAGCCGGAAACTGATCGCAACAGGCACGCTCGTTCAGCGAGGCCTCCGCGTTGGGTTCGTCGAATGCCAAATCAAAGACGAAAAAGGCCGATACATTGCCTCCAGCAGTTGTAGTTGCACGGTCCTCTAGCCGTAAATTCGCAGGGTTTTGTTACGGCCTGCTACTTCAATGGAACGCCCCAAAGTTTCTCAAGCAAGGCATACATCTCAGGATCGTGCCGACGAAGCTCTTCGCGAGTAAACGGAAAGAAATCATTTCGAAAGAAGTAGGCTTCCGACGTCTCTGCGAAATACTCCATCGCATTGGTCATTGCATAAGCCCGCTCAAATGTTCCTGGATTGCCATTTCCGAATGTACGTTCGACGCGATCATACAACCCATTCTCCTTTGCTCGATTGAACGCAGCTTTGATTTCTTCATTGCCAAACCCGTCGGGCAACGTTCGAAAATGATAGGCATGAGCCAATTCGTGCAGCGCGAAGTTCGGCATCCTGCGCATCTCTGCTTCGAAATCACGAACGCCAGAGAATTCCACTCCCTGTGCCATGGCAGGGTCACGGCCGTTATCACGCAACCAACCAGCACCTGGATGAAATTCAGCCCCGCTTTGGCCCTCTTTGTAGGACGGAGAAAAGTAAAGGGGGACTTTCTTCATTTCTGTGACGGCTGCCGCTGGTACATCCCGCACGATTTCATCCAGCATTTTCTTCAAACCGCTCAGCGCTTTGGCTGTATCGTCCGCCTCGGTCTCGAGAAGCTTTTTTGCAATATGAACTTGCCAGCCCGAAACATCTCGAATTTCTCGCTCGATCGGCTCCGATCTGGACTCTGAACAAAAAATAACTGCATTGGGCCCGTCACTTCGAGCTTGAACTATGTCGAGCGAATCGTCCCCATTGAAATCACCCAATGTCAGTCCATAAACGGCTCCAGTCTCATCCCCAAACGATAGCTCCTGAAAGTTCTTTCCTGTTCCATCATTCAAAAATACTAGACTTTCACCGCTGGAATACCCCACAATCAAATCGAGATGATCATCCCTATTCACCATGCCAGTGGCGATAGAATAAGCAGCAAGCTTTGAATCTCCGATTTGAATCGCCGTCGAAAGATTCCCCTTCCCGTCATTGATATAGAGAGTGGTCCCCAGACGATCATCACCAGCGATAAGGTCCATTGTGCCGTCACCATTAAAATCTCCTGCGGCACAGGCTCGCGTTGAAGCCTTAGCAGGTCCATAAGCAATCGCCCTTTGAAAACTCAATTTATCATCGTTGAATAAAATTCGACTCGTACCTCCATCCCGATGTGGAACAGCCAGATCTACAAAGCCATCACGATCAAAGTCTGCCGCTACGATCGTCGTCGCGGATTCGGACGGAACCACGATCGTGTTTTCTTTCAAGAAGGTACCCTTGCCATTGTTAAGAATGACGTAGCTCGAGCTCTTTCTATTCGCAACGATCAGATCAAGGAAACCGTCTCCGTTCAAATCAGCTAACGCGATGTTGCGCGTATTCCATGATGCATCTCCCCAAGATCGGTCTATAGAAAAGTTGCCTTTACCGTCGTTTTTGTAAGCTACCTTCTCATCAGGTTTATCGTTACTTACGACAATATCCAAATCACCATCATTGTCGATGTCTCCCAATACAGCTGCATAACTGCGATCCGGCTGACTACCAAGATTTCGGGCTTCGAAATTTCCCTGGCCATCGTTAAATAAAATCCGATTGTGAAGCGGCCAATGTCTCCCCTTAGCTAATACGATATCCAGATATCCGTCCCCGTTGAGATCTCCCACACTTGCGTTAGCCGATGTTTCGCTAGTGTTCTCTAGGTTAACACTCTTGAAAGATAACGGCGACGGTAAAGGTTCCTGGCCCTTATGATTTGTTCCGTTTTGCTCTGGGGCTGGAACATTTTCAATGCAGTAGAGTTTTTTCCAACTGCGCAAGAACATCTGATCGTCAACGGCCACGGGAGAAGCATCGATTACATCATCGAGCGTATTCACTGCAACAATATCTAAGCTCTCGTTATCCTTTACCACAACCGTTGTTCCCTCACGGCTTGTGAAATAGAAATGCCCACCTGCCAATATAGGAGAAGCGTATATGCTACCGATGGCATTGAGGCGCATTCTCTCAAGGAGCGGCTTTCCCGTGCTGGCATCTATACAACTCAGTGCATTAGTATTGCCCGCGGTAAACAATAGACGCGTTCCAGCGAGAATAGGTGACGGAACGTATGGTGTCCCTTGGGTTATCTTCCATTGAACCTTAGTGCTATTCGTGACATCTCCTTGAGAGGTCAGCGGTATAGAACACGCCAGCGAACCTCGATATCCACTCATGCAGATGACCGAATCGTTGAAGCGAATGGGTGAGGGAATCGCATTGACCGTTTGACCACCACATTCCCAAAGAACGGTTCCGTATTTCGCATCATAGCTTTTGACCGATTTCGTACCGTTGACAACGATCTGCAACTGGCCTTTAAAGCTTGTAACGAATGGTGTATTCCATGAAGTAACTTCGCCTTCTCGATCCTTCTTCCATCGGATTTGTCCAGATCGTTTGTCGATGGCAGTGATAAAGGAGCCTTCTTCTTGATCCCAATTGATTATTACCAAGTCATCGGCTAGCACTGGCGTCACGGCCTCGCCCCAGCCGTTTCGGGTGCGCATATCACCGAGATCGAGATTCCAAATTGGTTCACCCTCTAATGAGTAGCAAAACACTCCACGTGAACCAAACGAGAAGTACAATCGCTCGCCGTCTGTAATCGGTGAGCCGGCGGCGTAAGTATGCGTTTCATGTTTCCCCTCATGTGGCACATCTTCAACCACGATACGCTGCCAAAGATTCTTGCCCGAATTTCGATCGTAACTCGATACAACGAATTGATAGAAGAACTCATCGGGGGTCGTTTTAGCTCGCTCGTCATTTACGACAGGCTTTGGACTCTTTCGATCCGTTTTAACGGCCGAAAGCACGAAGATCTGATTGCCATAGACGATAGGTGTTGCGGAACCCTCTCCCAGTAAATCAACGCTCCAAGAAACATTTGTTGTTTTGTCCCATTGTATGGGTGGTTTGGCTTTATCACCTGCACGTCCATCCGCCGTGGGACCTCGCCATTGCATCCAGTTTTCGGTACGAGTCCTAATCTTGGTGTCGTCCGCTGATAGTACGAAATCAACAGATGACGCTAACACACAAGCCACCGCGAACGCCTTAACCAAAAGGTCAGTCATAAATCTGTTCATCGTGTCTCCGATAGGCAAAAGCCAAAACCGACCCTATCGAGAAATGGATCGTAAATGGGAACTCAACCAAGTTTAATCAAATTTCTGGAATTCTACTCGGTCGAGGGCTGGGTTGAGATAGCGATAAAGTCTATCCATTGCTAAGAAAGCACAGTCGGTTCGCGCTACGGATTGCCCGGATCTGACGGCTGCTACGCTTCGGCGTCCTACCAGATTCTAGGATCGCCGTATGACTTTGAGCAAAAGAGCGCAACCCAAGAGAGGTGCGCTTAACTGTTAGTATTGAAGAATCGGTTAGATCAAAACCGATGTCTGCGACGCGTAGTTATTCTTTGAGTTCGCCGCAGTCTTTGACAACGATCTTCTTGCTGGTGCGGCCTGAGTTGCTTCCAAAGGATTCGATGTTCTTAACAATATCCATTCCCTCTACAACTCGACCGAAAACGACGTGCTTGCCGTCGAGCCACTCCGTCTTTACCGTTGTGATAAAGAATTGCGATCCATTGGTGTTGGGGCCAGCGTTCGCCATGCTCAGCAAGCCTTCGGCATCGTGGATAAACTTAAAATTCTCATCAGCAAACTTGGCGCCGTAGATGCTCTCGCCGCCGGTTCCATTGCCGTTGGTAAAGTCACCACCTTGGAGCATAAACTTGGGGATCACTCGATGAAAGATCGAGCCCTTGAAGTGAAGCGGCTTGCCACTCTTGCCATTTCCCTTTTCGCCGGTGCAAAGAGCACGGAAGTTTTCCGCAGTCTTTGGCACATCGTCTCCGAACAACCCCATGACGATTCGACCGGCATCTTTACCATCGATTTCAATATCAAAGAAAACCTTGGTCGTTACCTTACCCTTGCTCGGGGATTCGGCCATCGCATTACCCATAAACACCATCGCAATCAAAAAAGTGAGAGAAAGCAAACGCATTTTGTTAGTTCCATTATTACAGTTCAGGAAATCAACAGGACCTCCGTCCATCCATCGATCCAACCTACCAAACAAGAGCCAAATTGACAATGAGCAACCCGTTCCGCTGACGGAGACTTGTCCAGGCTTTTTGATCGGCATCCAACTTGAATTCCTCATCTTTTGATCTGAGACCATTTCCAATAGATCCCGGTGGAAACCTCAAAAATTCTTAAATTATCAAGTCCCAGGAGGGAGCCGCTCGCGACAAGAACTCCTAGCAACTTTTCCCAAGCGAAACTAGGTGCCGTACCCTTGAGGTCTAGGTATTCAATGGCGTCATCCCGGTCGTAAATCATGCCGTCGATTTGGCCAAGATTTACTTCGCCGTCCCTTACCGCCCAGACAAACGAACCATCCATTTCGAAATAAAGACCCGGCCAGCCTGACACGTGGTCCGCAAACGACTCCAAAGTCATGGGGAAACGGGTGTTCTCAGCGGCGTAGACGAGGAAATGGTCTATGGAATTCACAGCACGAATCAAAATCGGTGAAAGTAGCGAACGATCGACAGTTAGCGAGTGTTCGCTCGACGCAAACGCTTATCGATCTGTTTGCACCTTGGATAGCTTTTTGAAGTATGCTTCCACGACGTCTCTATAGTGGCTTGGCAAGTCCTTGGTCATATCTTGAATGGCTTCTTTGCGTTGTGCGGGAGGAAGATTCCCCCAACCACTTGATTTGCCGATGTCTTTGCTGTCCACTTCGCCCGGTCCCTTGACGTCTGCAATTTGCGTTTCGTCCATGGGGTTGGATGAACCATCCGATGACTTGTTCTGTTGTTGCTGTTGCTGCTGCTTTCTCTGTTGTTGCTGTTGTTGGATTTGTTGTTCGAGTTGCTCGATACTCTTGTCCAATTTGTCAACGATAGTCTGCTGCTTGTCGCGGACTAGTTTTCCAGTGCGGCCAAGTGCTAGTCTTCGTTCGACGTCGTTCATCAATCGCGAAATCTCATCCAGCGAGTCTTCTTTCAACGGTTGAATGTCCGCTTCCATCAAACGGGCCGTAATGGCATACCGAGTCGGCAATTCCATCTCTCGTTCTAGAAGTCTCGTGAGGTTTTCGAGGCATTCATCGCGACTTAGGAGGTGATGCTGGCAAATGGCTGTGTAAAACAAATAGGTCGACGGATCGGACACTTGGTCGACCGCTATCAATTTGAGTCGCTGCAGAGCTTCGTCATAGAGCGAGTTTTGCACCAACACGCGACAGGCTAGCAATTGAACATCCGACTTGATCCAGTTTGGAATACCGCCATTGGCCATTATTGAGCTAAGAGATGCATCAATTTCAGGAACCGTCTGCGAAGAAACATCACCTGATAAAAGCTCACGCAACTTTGCGATACTGGAATCACACTCCGCAGCGATGGCCACAACGCTTTCAAGCATCGTTACTCCTCGCAACGAGGAAAGATCCGCTAATCGATTCTTGATGGCCGGCGCATTGGAACGATTGGGAATGGTACCCAAAAAGTCTTCAAATCGAGAAATAACCGACTGACTCTCAGGCCAATTCCAAGTGGACTGTCTCTTGAGTG
>Ga0315899_10009964_pt1 | contig 10184 bp, 9 predicted proteins | sample LakEriMetagenome_2_FD_203518 | JGI IMG/M metagenome (GOLD analysis project Ga0315899, IMG submission 203518) | Freshwater fungal communities from buoy surface, Lake Erie, Ohio, United States - Buoy 4 MA112 | ecosystem: Environmental > Aquatic > Freshwater > Lake | place: USA: Lake Erie, Ohio...
TGTATTGTAGCACCTCACCTAGACGGATGTTGTTGAATCGGCTATATGCACCATTCAAAGACAAAGCCCCAAGGACTGGCTTTAAAAAGCTGTTCATAGCGCTCCAAGTGGTGCCTGTGATTGTGTGGTCCTCGGTTACTACTTGGGAACCATTTTTGTAGATTTTCAGGGTGCCTGTGGTGCTTGAGTTGTACGTAAAGGTACCAGTCAACTGGAACCAGCTACCTGTGGGCACGGTTTCAGCGTATGTGGTGCGCGTATCAATAATGTTGGGGGCAGCCTTAAATAAAGCTATCATGTAGCCAGCGCCTGTTCCGGTCCCCGCGTCTGTGTTTCTATTGTCCAAAACGTAATAACGAACCAAAGCGCCGCTCGTGTTTACAAATTCGCTAAACACGACTACGTCCAGAACCGCAGGCGAGGTCACGTAATAAATCCAAAAGGACCACGTGAAGCCGCTGGTGTTCATGTCAAAGATGGAGGTCGATGCCGAGCCTATCATGTAATCATTTACCCCGTCGAACTCGAAGTACCTACGGTCGCCACTTACAGTCCATGTCGGCCCTGTGATTGTGAAGTTGTAGCCGCTGTTTGATAGGTCCGTCCATGTACCTCCAGAGCCGCTGTAGCTGTCAAGGTTGTACGCGTCGAGGTACAACTTCAGGCCGTCGGTAATGACAGGATACCTGCGCCGCCCGGCGGCTACTGCATTGAGGAACATCATACCAGTGCGCGTTCTCCGGTTAAGGTCCACACGTCGGACGCCACCCGCTTAAGCGCCACCACCGAATACCTCGCGAAGGTCTTGAGGGTTTCGCTGCTGTTAATGGTCACACCGCTGGCACCGACGAATGTGACTTGGCCGGTGTTGTTTTGCTCGAAGTAGATCTCCGTGTCTGCCGCCCACGTGACCGAGGCTTGAGTGGGCACGGTGATAGTGACCGCGGTGGTGCTGGTGGTTTGGATGTAGTCGCCTGCGTCGCCGAGCACGAGGGTGTACGTCGTGCCGGACTGTGTGCGCACGGTGCTGTAGCTGGCCCCGGTGGTCACAGCGGACCATGAAAGCGTTCCGGAGCCGTCGGTCGTCAGTCGGTCGCCGTTGCTGCCGTCGGTCGCTGGCAGCGTGTACGTCTTGTCCGCGGCGAGTGTGGCCGGAGCTTGCAGGCGGATGTAGTTGGTGCCGTTGTTGGCTGCCTCCTTCAGCTCAAGGTAGGCACCTACGGACGCGGTGGCCGCCGTGGTCATCAGCGACACAAAAGACAGCGTGCCGGAGCCGTTGGTCTGCAGCACCTGTGCCGAGGTGCCGTCGGCAGAAGGCAGAATCCAAGATGTTGACGCGGCCAGTGATGCTGGAGCTTTAAAGCCTACATAGTTCAGGCCATTAGAGCTGGCTTCCCACAGTCGCATGAAGGCTCCTTCTCCGGTATAAACTGACTGCACGTTGACATCGCACATCTTAATGACATCCGGCTCCATGTCGATGACCGTGTCGCTGCCGTTACGGAAGTAGAAATTCTCCCCGTTGAGATCCACCGTCCGCACTCCGGACAGCGTCACGTTGTCGTCATCCAAGCGCGCGCTGTCGAGCGTGATGGTGTCGGTGGTGGCGTTGGTGGTGATGGTCATGCCACCGGCCGCTGCAAGTGTCAGCGTGTCTGTGGTGCTGTCTGCCACGACGTTCGACTGCGTAGCTACGGCGATAGTGCCGAAGGTGTTAGGCGCCGTCACGCTGTTCGTGATTGTGACCGTGTCCGTCGTCGCATTAGTGGTAATTGTTACCCCCGTTCCTGCAACGAGGGTAAGAGTGTCCCCTGTAGAGTCCGCTTCCACCGTTGTCTGCCCAGCTACCGCCACGCTGCCAAAGGCATTGGCACCCGTCGCGCTGTTGGTGATGGTCAAGGTGTCGGTGCCAGCGTCGGTGGTCAGGGTGATTCCGGTGCCTGCTGCAATGGTCAGCGTGTCGGTGCTGCTGTCCGCCACGATGCTGCTCTGCCCTGCGACGGCAATGGTCTTGAAGATGTCGCCACCTGCTGCGGGCGCCTCCGGTTCCCAGTTGCCGCTGGTGCTGTTATACGTCAGCACGTTGCCGTTGGCTACGCCGGTGGTGTCTACGTCGGTCAAGGAGTCCAGAGAAGCTCCGATGATGCCGTTGTTGTTCTCCACCCAGCTCATCATCCAGTTGAGATCGGTATCGCTGCTGGTCGCGTAAAGGGCGTCTCCGGCCTCGAGCGGCAGCACGTCGTACAGCAGCTCCGTGCTCACGTCCTGGCTTGTTACCGTCACCCGCTTGATGAGCTCCTCCGCGCCTCCGCTCTTCTTCAGCTTCAGGGTGCCAGTGGCGCTCGGGCTGGCCTTGTCGCAGTTGACGATTATGGACTTGACCAGCGTGGTCGAGGCGGACGCGGTGAAGAGCGCCTGCGAGGTATTCGTGGCGCTGTTGCTGAAATTCTTGACCTTGAAGTTGTTCGCCATTATCGGAGCTTATCGAAGGATATGGGTAAAAATATGGTAAGCAGCTCGGCGTCTGCGACCTTAGCGTTGAGGTCGGTGCTGAGGCCTCCGACGTTTGCATTTGCGTTGGCCAGCCCGACGACCACGTTGGTGTCAGGCTTGCCAGGGAGACCGTCCACCGGCGGGTTGACGTTGCGGCGGCCGCCGTCGTCGCTGGTGATGCCGGTCAGGTCGCGGGCCACAAAGAATGACTCCACCTCCACCTGCCGCCGGTTGGCGTAGAAGGTAAGCTGGAACGGCAGGTACAGGTCGCCATCATCGCTCAGCAGGTTGTACATCTCGATGGGCCCTTTGTAGAAGGTACCGCGTTGCGTCCTTGTGTGAACGCGCTGTCCGCCCAGCACCTCGCGCACGCCGAGCAGGTGAATGCCTATGGCCGTGCTGGTGTAGTTCAGCGACTGCCACCCCGTCGCCAGCGGCAGGTCCGGCGCATCGACCACGCGCAAGACGCCAAGGCTGCTGGTGCTGACGGCGTCGCCGACGTACACCTTGGCTTGCTCGTATGCTACGCGGCTGCTCGAGAGGCCGGTGGCGGTGTATGTCACCTCATCGCCGTTGGTTTCGTCCTCGTCAATTTGGTCCACGCGCAGCAGCTGCACGTTGTAGTTGGTGTCTACGTTGGTCACAGCGGAAATGCTGCCGGTGTCGCTGACGTTGGAGATGGCCAGCGTGAGGTCCATGCCGTTGGATGCGGCGGTCAGCTCCGGGGTGATGAAGTTGAGCGGCAGCACCATAGTGGTGTCGCCGGTCAGCCCGCGGTTGAGGTCGTAGTACGGGGTAATTACTTCGTAATACGTTGCGGACAACTCCCACGACGTCGCGCCGTAGGTGTGTGGTGTGTAGGTAAGCACCTCGCCCGCCTCCATCTGAAACTCGTAGGCCGTGCCGGAGAAGGTGGCGAGCCGCTTGAGGTAGTAGTTGCCGACCTTGAGGGTGAAGCGTAGGCGAAAGCGCTTGAGGCGGCTGTTGCCGGTTGTGGTGTTGTCGCCTGGCTGCGTGCAGCGGAACGTCCCGGTAAGGCGGAACAGGCTGTCCTGGTCGAAGTCGAAGTCGGCATCGCTTAATGTCGTACCAAACGCCGCTTTGGTGTGCAGGTTGCTGAAGATGCGCGGGATGTTGCCGCTGTAGTTCTGCGTCCGCACCACCGACTTGAGCGGTGGCAGAAAGCTGTGCTCGTATCCGCGGAGCTTGATGGCGTCGCCGTCTATGGTGAGGGCGGTAGCGAGGCTGGTGCTCGAGCCGCTGATGGTGCCGCCTTTGGTAACGGTGTAGTAGTTGATGGTGTCGTCGTACTGATGCGCGCCGATAGGCAGGAACCAGTACGTGCCGTTGGCCTGGAAGATGCGCGCGTTGAACGCGGTCGCGAAGGACTCCAGTATGGTATACGTGGGCAAAAATTGATTAACTCCGTCCTCGTCCGGGTTGTAGAAGCCGTTATGGTATACGGTGACTTGGCTGAGGTAGTTGCTGGCGGTCGGGGCGTTCTCGGGGAAAAAGTCGTCCACGTACTTCAGCATCACCGTCGCCGAGGTCCACAGGTGCGAATGGCGCACCAGTGAAAGCGCGATGATGAGGTGCTCCGGTACGGTGTCATGCCCTCCATAGCCTGTGCCCGCGTTGTTGTACAGCACTTGCTTTAGGTTGCCCAGGTCATCGGCCGCCTTCAGCTGCACCCGCCGCGGCATGGCCTCGTCCACCAGCACGCACTGGTCGCCGAGCAGGACGCCACCCCAGTACAGCGTGTTGGCTCCGTCCGGATCGCGAAAGATGCCCACCGTGAAGTCGCCTTCTGCCGACGTGGCAATGGCGTTGAGGAAGTTGGTATGTGCGCTGGTGGTTTCCGTGAAGGGTATCTCCACGGACGAGCCGATGATGGGCTGGTACCGGCTTTGGTTGTCGCCTTCATAGGTCAGGATGAAGCCGTCCGCGCCGAGCGTAAAGCTGGAGCTGGAGCCGCCGTAGCTGTCCTGATAAATGTTGACGCGCCAGGTGTCGCCTTCGTAGTCCGTGAACTCGCTGTATAGTCGGAGGTTGTATGCCATTAGAATCCGCGGATGCGTGACCGGTCGCGGCTGGCCCGGTCGTTAGTGAGTAGGATGTCGTTGCCGGAGATACGGCCGGTCACGACGACGTTCTGCTGCTGTGCGCCTGCCATCTGCAGGAACTCGCCCATGCGCTCGAAGGGGATGATGGCCTCCTTTCCGCTCCGGTTGTCGCCCACCATGGCGAGCGTCGGGCCGGTGACGAGGCCGCCCTGCGCAAAGGCAGGCACCCCACCGCCAGCGCTTTCGCTCAGGCGGGTACGGGCGTAGGAGCCGAGCGCCACGAGGGCGATACCCGCGGCGATGGCGAGGACGGGGTTGAGCGACTGCAGCGCTTTCTTGATGCCTTCGACGGAGATACCTACGCCGATGGCAATTTTACCCACCTGCACGGCGAGGTCGGCGAGGGTGCCCAGCACCATGCGCCCAAGGCCCTGCATGCCGTCGCCCGTAGCCATGGCGGTACCGAGCATCTCGCCGAAATTGTAGGCCATGCTTTCCGCTGCCTGCTCTACGGCCTGACTGACGGCATAGTTAAATTCTACGGCTGCGTTGCGAGCGCGCATAAATGCAGCAACATATCTGTCTGCCCCTTCGATGGCCTCCTCAGGAATAAGCTCGTCCTGCATCTCCAAATCCATGAGGTTCATCATGAATGGAGCTTCAGGTGCTTTGCCTAACAAAGCCTCCGCTACCGATGGCCCTTCGCCGAGGCTTTCAATGGTCAGCAGCGTCTTGTTCATCTCGGCATTTAAGTCCTCAATGGCTTGCTGCTCGGCCATATATGCCTTGTTAACCCGCACAAAACGGTCGTAGGCGCTTTCTTTGATTTTGGTGTTTGCTGTGGTTACAGCCTTTGCCGTGTCCTGTGCGGCTTTTGCTGCAGCTTGTTCAGCGGCTAAATCTTTTTTCTTAGCATCTAATAAATCGCCATACCCTTGCAAGGTCTTTTGAGCGTTTGCTAACTCATCACGAGCTTGTTGTTTGCGTTGGCTGGCAATGCGTTTATCAAATTGGTCACCTGTCTCGCGTTGCTTCTGTAGTGTGTCGTAGGTCTCCTGCAGCTTTCGGACTTTCGTCGTCTGTTCAGTGATGGCTCTGTTGACTTCTGCGATAGCTTCTTGAGCACTCAACTCGCGCACCGCGTTCGTCAATTTGTTTACCTGGTCTGCTGCATCGGTTGCCCTTTGGTTCATGCCATAGATGGCTATGCCAAGGGTTACTACAGCAGCTGCAGCCAGCACGTACGGGTTGGCTAATGTTGCCACATTCAAACCTATTTGTGCAGCCTTAGCCGCTATCAGCGCGCCTTTAATAGTAACGTATGCGTTAATCAAAGCGCCAACTGCGATGAGGGTGGGGCCAAGGACGGCTAACAGCCCGCCGACCACGAGCACCGTTGCTTTGGTTTCGTCGCTCCAGCCCTTGATAGCGTCCACCGCTTGACGGACGTAACGGACCAGCGGCTTGATGGCGTCGTTGATGATTGCGCCAAAATCCTCCGACAGGTTGCCGATTTCGTTGGCCAGCTGCGTGTAGGGGTCGACGTTGGCCGCGGCCTCCGCTGCTCCGCCAAACTGTGTCTCCAGCTCACCCAAGATGATAGCCTGCGCACCGGCTACGTCGCCGCTTTCCGTGAGCGTGGTGATGAGTTCCTTCTGCTCTGCGGTGAACTGCACCCCGGCGCGGCCGAGGGCCGTCACGCCCCTAATAGGGTCGTTCAGCGCCTTGCCTACCTGTACCGACGCGCTGGTCAGGTCCGTGCCCAAACGGGTCGACAGGTTGAGGATAGCGACCTGCGCTTTGTCGAAGTTGGTGCCGGTGACGTTGGTGAAGGTGAGCAGGTTGGCCGTGACCTCCTTGAGGATTTGGTCGTCGTCGTACAGGCTGATACGCTGCAAGCCTTCGGCCATCGCTTCTAAGTCAGCAACGGATTTGCCCGCCGCTCCACCCGTCGACTTGACGGCAGCCTCCACCTGCGCGATAGCCTTGGCGCTGTCGACGGCGTTCTTTGTGGCCAGCGCCCCGAAGGCTACGATGGGTGCAGTCAAGCCAAGCGACAGCGACTGGCCCAAGCCTGTGAGGTCGTCGGCCGTGCTGCGCAAGCGCTTCGCTACACCCTGTAGAGCTTTGTCCAGCTCCTTGGTGTCGGCGCCGAAAATGATATTAAGTACCGCGTTTTTCTTGGCCATGCTTCATAGTTTTTCCCATGCGGCCAAACAGGTCGGCCATCTTGGGGGTAATCTTCGGAGGTGGCGTGGCCCTGCGACGCTGCGAAGCGTACGGGTTAAAGTCGTTCCAATCATACGGCCGTGAATTCTTTCCGCGGTGGATGTTGGCCTGCATGGCCATCATCGCCGAGGTCCGCATCCACGCCAGCTCATCGCTGTGCTCGTATGTGCGTAGCATTACCATCACCTCCCCGAAGGTACTACACCAGAAGTCGGGCGGCTTGAGGCCGCGGCGCAGAGCTTCGACGTACAGGGCTCGAAGCGTTAGCTCTTCTGCTGGCCCCGAGCCGTCGCTTTTTTTGGCGCGTCAAGAGCCATAGCCAGGCCCACCTTCTCGGTGATTTCTGACCAGTCGGTAGATCCAAACAGCACGCTGAACTTCTCGAAGGTGATAGGCAGCTCGCTGTCGTTTAAGACAGCAGCGGTCCGCACCCCAGCCCAAATAAAGAGCGGCAGGAACTTGAGAGGCTTCTCAGCCAGCGCCTGCTGGAAGCCTGTGAGGTTCAGGTCGTGCTCCTCGCAGACGAGGTTCACGGCGTGGAGGTTCAGGAAACACGGAAGCTCGAGGTCGCCCCCGAGCTTCACGTCGAATTGTCCGCGGAGCGTGTTAGTCATGCTCCGAAGTTACAGCGACTTAGTCGTTGTTGTTCGTGAATGCCACGTTCGTGTCGTCGATAGTTGACTTCGTAATGGAGCCGTCGCCTTCAAACTGGACTGCGTAGGTGGCCACCTCGTTCAATCCGGCCGTCTCCTCGTAGCTGGTGATGTAAGCGTCGCCCCACAGCATGACGTCTCCGTCTACGCCGGTGGTCCATGCGATGCGCACCTTCGTCTTTGCCTTCCACAGGTCGAAGAGCTCGGTGGCCGACTTGCTGCCTGCTGCCGTGCTGTAGTCGATGAGGCCGTCGCAGGACATAGACCAGGACAGGGCGCTGGTCAGGATTTCGCGCTGGCCGTCGTTGTCTTTGGTCGTCGCGTCGATGACTTCCATAGAGCCTGAAAACGAGCCGGAGGTCGCGCAGGCGATGAGCTCGAAGTCGTCGTCTTCCGTAGCGCCGTCCCCGAAGGTGGGGCCTACGTACGTGAGCCCTGCGTCCGGCAGGGAGGTGTTGGAGATGTACACGCCGATGGCGTTAGAACGGACTTTTCCAGTAGTTGCCATGATGGTTCAGATTTTTGGTGAAGATAGGGAGTGTCAATTATTTGCTTTTGCGCTGTACGACGTACCACTCGCCAAGATGGCAGAGCAGCGTGATGCCGTCGTAGTCGCGGTCCATGGTAGCCGATGCGGCCCCGTCGATGGTGCTGCCGTCGTTAGGGTTTGGCTCGAGCACGAGCGTGCGCTGGTTGCTGAGGTTGGACCCTGTCTTTACGCGCAGGACGCGGCCTTCATTCACAGCCACAGAAGGCAGGCGCAGCGTGGCCGTCTTTGTGTCGCGGGCTTCTGCATAGTTGGCAAAGATGCAGTAGTCGGCAGTGCCTACGGTGTAGGTGGTATTATGCTCCAGCTCGATGTCGCGCACTTGATAGTATAGCGCGCCGCGGATTTCAAGGTCGTTACCTACCGCTGCGCTGGTGGGAACGCTGACCTCGGAGCGGTTCAGCGCCACCTCGAACTGCATCGTAATCGTGAACAGGTCGTCCGCCTCGAAGATGTCCGTGGCCTGCGTGACAAAGCGGAGGCTGCTGATGTCTCCGCCCGTGTAGCCATCGAGCGCCAAACGCACCACCTCGCCCAGATCGTAGCATGCCTTCGGGGTTTCGGCAATAGCCGTTACCTGTACGGTATGTTCGTCTACGGTGGCCACCCCGTCGTGTGTGTCGACAGGCGTGGTGTTTGTCAGCTGCACCACTACAGCAGGCACGGCGCTGCCTTGCAAGCGAGCTAGCGGAAAGATGCGGTTGTTGGTGGTGATAGCACCTGTCGCACCGTCCTCGATGAGGATGTCGATAATGTGGTTTATCATTTGAAGCCTTGCCTGTTTTTAAACTTGAGGATGCGGTCGATCGCGATGTCGCGGAACTTGGCCTCCGCCTGGTCCTGCGTCATGGTCCAAGCGTCCTCGATGAAGTTATTTGCCGGGGTGCCGGGGTGTTGGATGCCTGGCTTCTTAGGGGTCAGCCATTGCGACAGCCGGTGCACCTTGCCGCTCTCCTCGTTGCGCACGGTGAAGTGCTTGCGGCGTCCGTCCTGTAGCTCGCGGTTGGTGCGCAGCCCTGGCTTTGTGCCTCCGGCCACGAGGTGGGCGTACTTGATAGGGCGCTGCAGCTGTGGCTGGCCGCGGTCCATCCACGCCGGTGCCGGTAGGTAGTAGCTGGTCCTCGGATTGACGCGCAGCACGACGTAGGTGTAACGCTTGTCCTTCCCTTCCACTACTTGAATGGCTTTGGCGAGGTTGCCTGTCCGAGCGCTCGCTCGCGCGTTAGCTGCCGCCTGGCGTTTCGTGATGCCGAGCGCGGTCTTCATGGGGCCGATGAGTGCCTTGGCGCGGTAGCGCAGCGGCATGCTCATCAGCTCGTCCTCGATGGCCTTCAGCTGGCGCCCGTCGAAGCCGAAGCTGCCGAGCTGCGACTTGATGACCTTGGACTTCGGCCTGATGTCCATCAGTCGCGCAGTTCAGTGATGAGCAGCAGTCCCTCTTTGCGGCCTATCTGCACGATGCCCACGATGTAGTAGTACGTGCTGTCGTGCATGATGCGCATGGTGGTATCGACGTCGGAGCGGTAGCGCACCGTCCACTCCGTACGGTTCAGCTGCACCGATTTCATGACCTCCGTTACTTCGCCGCTGCTCCGGTCACGGCGCGACGCCCATACCTCCGCCAGCGTTGACCATGTTTCGACAGGGTAGTTCCATGTGTCGCGCGTGGTCACATAGTTCTGAATCTCTACGCGGCGGTCAAGGGTTCCTATCTTCATGGATGCAGCAGGCGGTAGGGTGATAGCAGGGCCTCCACCGCAAAGGGTACGGCGGTGGCGATGGTGCCGGTGACGACCTGCTGCCGGTTTTCGTAGAAGTGTCCCACGAGGATACGTATGGCTTGCAAGATGGGCTTTGGCACGGACGCCTCAGGGTAGCCGATGACGCAGTTGACCTGCACCCGGTTGAGGGCGTCGTCGTACAGGTCCGGCGGATTGACGAAACGGATGCGTGCGATTTGACTGTTGAGATCGGAGTAGTAGTAGCTCGCCCCCAGCGTCTGCGTCGTGTTAGCCGTCGACAGGTACGTGATTGAGGTGATGCTCTGCACCGGCCCAACGTTAATACCGAGCGGCGCCCACGCGTCAGCGTAGGCTATGGCTGCGACGTCGCCGAGGCGGATGCTGCAGTACTGCTCGCACCATGATATAGCTGTTTGTCGCAGCGCGTCCATCAGCGTGTCCTCGTCGGCGCTGTCTA
>Ga0315899_10009966_pt1 | contig 10182 bp, 18 predicted proteins | sample LakEriMetagenome_2_FD_203518 | JGI IMG/M metagenome (GOLD analysis project Ga0315899, IMG submission 203518) | Freshwater fungal communities from buoy surface, Lake Erie, Ohio, United States - Buoy 4 MA112 | ecosystem: Environmental > Aquatic > Freshwater > Lake | place: USA: Lake Erie, Ohio...
TTTAACACAGGGTGCGCCTGTTTTCCCTGGTTCCTCTCGTTTGGGAATCGAACCCAAAACTCCAGGGTGGCTGGTGCAAGACCCAACCACCAGGCCGATAGGGGATCTGATCCCCGCTGCCAGTGAGAGGACGGTCTCCAATTCCGATGGGTGTTGACCCGCTTGCCACTCTCAGGCTTGTGACTTGTGACTTGTGACTGGAATGGCGCGGTAACGGTGTCATCCACAGGGGCCAAAAACCTGATTCAAGGAGATGACAACGGCCACGTGGGGCGTCCTGGCGAGGTTTCCCCTGCTCCTCCCTGTCCGGAACTCTTTTGCGAGTTACGGGGCCTCTGCCGTCACTCGTACTTCGGACCGAGGACATGTAGCAGAAGCGAAAAACCAATGCCATCGAAGTAAGCGGGTTATCAGGGTTTCCCCTTCTCACCCTTAATGTCCACTTTTGTGTTCAGTCTCCCAGCACAAAGGTGCTGAATACTGGTCACTCGTGGTGGGGATGATTGACTCGGATTGAGGGAGGTGTAATGCTAATGTCCCGCGTCATTTGCCAAACAAACTGGAATACAAGTTTTTATGTTGTATTTCCGAGTCAGTCCATTATGTCACGGATGACGGGATGAGAAAGTGTCAACCGTCAGGACGGTTGAATGCACCAAATTCACGGTTGAACGCACCAATTATATTTTTCGTGCGCTTGGAATCAAGGGCCGCATGTCGCGCAGCGCGCTTGCTCACAAGTATGGCGAAGTGGCCTATTGGGACTCGCGATGTAAGTGGCTGTAATGCGTAATGCACGCCTTTTTGGTTGCTGGGAATGGAGTTCGGGGGGTAGCTGGTATGGGACTTGCAAGTCTCCTTCAGGCTGCAGTCCGCGCTCTCTCTCCCGTGCGCGCGCTCGCGCGCTCTTCGCGATCTCGCATGCCCACACTCCTCTCGCGTCTCTCTCATGCTCGGCCGATCGCTCGTCCGCATGCTCGCACGCCCGCACTTTCCCGTGCACACACTGTATGAGACAGATCAAAGCGGGGGTCCAGAACATGCTCCCGGGACATTCGACTGGTTTCCGAGTCACGGGGACAAAGACCCGGTGATAAGCGCTCTGGAGGACGCAGGTGTGGCAAAGACCGGGAGGATACTAGACATCGGCTGCGGAAATTCACAAGTCTGTTTCAAACTCCGCGAGGCCGGATTCACGCGTGTAGCTGGCGTGGACTTTTCAGACGCGGTGATCTCGAACATGCGGAGGCAGAACGGCAGCGCCAATGCCCTGCAAGACGGACACACACAGCACTTTTTCACAATGGATGCCACGAACTTATCGTTTTCCGACGAGTCTTTTGACGCCGTGACTGAGAAGGGCTTGCTCGATTCCATATGCTTTGAACATGACCATTGGTATTCATATCAAAAGGCCTGTCGGCGCGGGCAGGAACCTGGGCCCTCTGTGCAGGTTGCTGTCTCTACCTATGCTGTCTCCGCCTATGGCCTCTTGCGCCGTGTGTGGCAACCAGTCTCTTCTTCCAAGACGAGACCCGTTGCATACGCAACACCACGTGCACCACCCATGCGCCGCCTCTTCCCCGCTGACCCCCCGCCTCCCAAAACTGCATTTGGCTTGCAGTTGACGACTGAGTTGTTCTGCACAAGCTGGCACGAGCTGACGCACGTGCTGGTGCGCCAACACGCATGCTCTGTCGCCTCTGTCGCCTCTGCAGGCAGTGGAATCGCTCGCCTCCGCAGGCGCTGCTCTCCAGGAAATCGGACGCATGTAAGTTTTTTCTCCAGACGCATCGCCCTCTCTTCCATCCCCTTTCAAACGTGCAGCGCACCCGTTCTGCGGCAAAGGCACAGTCGCAACCCTGTCCCATCCCTGTACACAACACCCCTATCCCTGGGCTCTAGAAAGAGGATGGCAAAAGGCGAGAGGCCGCTCGCCTTTTCATGCAGCTCCCAAAGATAGGCCTCTCGCCTTTTGCCATCCTCGTAAAGAGAGGAGAGGCGGTCGTAGTAAAGAGAGGTGAGGCAGAAGCCAAGAGGTCAAAGGTGAAAGCCTTGAGAAGCACAGCAACTGTGGAGGAGCTACTGTAGTGGATGAAGACGATGACGACGGCGGTACCCGTAGAGGAGGATGCTGTGCAATGCCTCGTGCATGATGCAGCGCAATGCCTACACAGTTGATGCAATGCCTACACACATGCAATGCTAGAGCACATGCAATGCTAGAGCCTGATGCAGTGCAATGCCTACGCAGTTTGCGACGTGGAGGCGTCTACATGTCGGTCTCATATGAAGAGCCTGTCCATCGCCTGCAGGTGTGTGTGAGGTGTGTGAGGTTGTGTGAGGGTGTATGTGTGTGTGTGCGTCTATTTATGTGTTTACGTGAGTACGTCTATGTATGCGCCTGCACAGGTGTGTCGGACACGCAGACGCAGGTGTGTGCAGGTGTGTCGGAGACGCAGTGTGGCCCGCAGCTTGTCAGTCAGTTTGTGGCTTTGGTGTGCTGTTGCTTGTGACTTGCTTGTCCTGTGCTGTGTGTGCGCGCGTGCAGATTCTGAGAGGGGAACTGCACCCGGAAGACACGACGCCTTTTGCTACGGTCACACCCCCCCCACCCTCCCCTGAGCTTGCGGTTGGGGCGACGAGGCGCGTGCAGCGAGGTGCATTGCATCATAGGCGCAGCTCTTCTCGTTCATGGCACCAAAGGCGCAGCACTTCCCGCCCCCCTGCCATCTTGCTCGTTCCTTCCATGCGTGTTTGTGCGTGTGTTTGTGCGTGCGCAGGTGGGCGAACGTGTGGGCAATGTGGGTGGGTGGGTGTGTGCTGAGTGCGGGCGAGGGCAATCGTGATGCCTGCGCGCGTGTCGGCAACAGGTGGAGCATTCGGTTGTGGACAGGGAGGATTACTTCTTCCACTTGTTCACGGCAATCAAGCGCCAAGATGAGCGCACGCTTACGGGCACGCAGGCGTGCGCACAAGCAGGTGGCAGTGCCTGCGGCAGCAGATGACTACTGTCGTGTGCGGCCTGCGGGAGAGCCGCCCCAGGCCAAGGATGCGATGAGCGCAGCCCCTTTGGCCCCAATCCGGAGGATAGCTGCCTCCTCTGTTGACACAACACCTCCTCTGTTGACACACATCCTTGCAAGCAGCAAGGACTACTGGTATCACACAAGCATCTCGTAGTATGATGAAACAAAAAACCTCGGCCCAAACGGCGGAGGACGTCCCCCGGGCGCGCTGTCTCTAAGGGGCGGCTAGGTGATGGCGATGGGCATGCGGTTCTCTCTCTTGAGACTGCAAGGACCGACATTGGGCATGGTTGCATGTTTAAGATTCACAGCAGTTGCAGGCCGCTTTCTGAATCCGCGAGCACGCGCCCAGTGCGGGGATCTACGGCAAGAAGGCTGCCATCCTCCATCTTGACGGACCCTCTCCTACCACTCCGTCCTTGACTCCGTCCTTCCTCCATCCCTTGCCGCCCCCCCTCCCACCCATTGAGCACTGAGTCTGGGACCCTCTCTCCATGCAGCCCTCTGCTTCTATCACCTGTCTCTGCTCCCCCATCCTCCCCCTTGTTCACGCCTTGCCCCAGCCCCCTGCCCCCAGTCGCATCCCCGTAGCCTGCCCCTCGGGGCCCCTGTAATGGTGATGAAGATATGATAGATGATAAATGCGGTATATCTCCCCCCTCCCCGTAGGAAGGCGCTCGGGCGGCGTGGTTGGCTTGAGCTGCATGGGCAGCGTGGTTGCCTTGAGCTGCATGCCATGATGCTTCATGCCCCAGAGGCAGCGCCCGCTCAGCCGCAGCTGGCGCTGAGCTCGAAGCGTGCTTGTGCAGAGAGGCTGGCGCAGGTGTGACAGGTAGGCGCCGTGCTGCATCAGTGACAGGTAGGCGCCGTGCTGCATCACCTTCTGCGCTCTTGTCTGAGTCCAACAGAGACCGGGCTTTGCCGAGGGCTGCGGCCGCTTCTAGAACTGCTCCCTCCTGTAGATGCTGCAGACCCTGTTTGTGTGCGCGCGCCAGGTGCGTGTGCCAGAGAAGAGAGCGCGCAATCGCAAAAGAAGGTTACTCTCCCATGCCATGTTGCTGAATCTTGAGGAGCTAACGTCTTGAAGAGCCTACGTCTGGCGCAAGTTACACCTGGCGCAAGTGGCACCTGGCTCAAGTGACAAACCCTGGCATTCCAATGCTTCTCTGCGTCCTAGTGCCAAAAGGGAACTAGGAGCAAAATCGTACTGGTGCTAGGAGCAAAAGCATTCGCCCATATCCTCACGCTACATATAGCTTCAGTATATAGCGAGAGCGCGTGAGCGACAGCAGTTTCGTGTCAGCGCGTAGTCGCGCCATGTTTCAAGATTGGCGACTGGGCGGCTCGGAAGCTTATTGAGCGCAACCTGTTGACCTGTTAACCTTGTTCAAGACTGAACCTAAACCTGGTCCAAGACTCAACGCCACCTTCTTCAAGACAGGCTTGGCGGCGACGCACCACGTACCTGCAGATTGACGCGGTTGCAGGCAGGACAGAGCGGCATGTTGCGCGTTCGCACTGTCCGATTAATCTGCTGAACTTCGGCCCGTAGCGATTGATTCTCTGCCCGCAGCGCTGCGCCAGTGTGGGGGTCAAGGAGGGGCAGAAGGAGGGGGGGAAAGACGCAATCACGTGTCACGAGACGATGGCAGTGAGAGTGTGCGTGTACGGAGGCTCGGGCTGTGTCGCCGCGCGCTGCCGCTTCGTGTGCGTGCACACTCTGGGCACGAGACCTGTGATCTGTTCCTGCATCATCTGCACGCGCGTAAAGGTTTGCTCCTGCAGCGCTTCTAGATCCTCCTCCGCCTCCACCCTGTCAGATTGTGTGCCAATCCTCAAAAAGAGTACTGCTAGGCGCAGGCCTGCAGGCCTACTATGAGGAGTAAATTAGTCCCTCGTAGAACCCTTTTGATGGATTCGGCCCGTAGTGTGTGTGCGCGCACGCGAGCGTGTGTGCACGCGCCTGACACTAGGATGTGTGCGCCTGCGCAACTCACCGGCGTTTTTCCGCCTCATGCACCTTCTTCTGGGCGAGGTCGCGCACGCGGGAGAGCTCGAGGCGCATGTCATTCAAAAACGACGTGAGAGAGTTTGAGGGCGCCTCCTTTTCCTCAGCGCTGCCAAACTGCGCCCACCGTGGATCTGATGCCGACAGGCCTATGGGCAAAAAGGCTCGATGGGAGCGATCACGGTCCGGCGACGGGGACCGCGTCAAGGGGTCTGAAAACGAGATGTTCTTTTCGGGCGACCTCGACAGAGACTTGTCGTTTGCATCGAGCGAGCGCCGAATGCCTGGCGCCGTGTTACCACCAGAGAGCCCCATCCGGGGAGGGGCTGTGGTGATGGGAGCGGTTAGGTGGATGACGCTCGTGTACTCCTCCAGCGAGTCCGTTCGGAAAGAGAGGGAGATAGTGTCAGACTCGTAGCACTGCTGCGCCAGCAAGAGAGTGAGCTTGCCGTGGCCGATTAGAGCCGGAAGCAGTGTGCCATTCACTCGGAACAGCTGGTCGCCTGCCCCACGCCCATGCTTTCAACTCAGTTTTGCACGACGAGGTTCGACGCCGGGCACCACCGAGAGCGGGCAAGCTGCAGGGACGCAAGGAGGCATACCAACTTGAGGGCGCTGGAGAGCATTGGACGCAGGGGTCCCTGGCAGCAACTGTTCAGGAGGGAGAAGGTGAATCCTGTGTCAATCCGTGCGTCGTTTGAGCGCTCAGACGCCGAGCTGCGAGCATGGTCCACGGAGGCTCGCAGAGGGGCGCTCAGTGGTCGCGGGGAGAGAGACCTCAGACACGTGCACCTCGCCGTTTGGCAACATGTGGAAGCGCACCCCGATGGTGCTGGCTTCCTCGCCAGGAATGTCGCTCTTTGGAGGCCCTAGCGAGCCGTAGACGTGGTCCACCATCTTCACGGTTAAAAAAGGTCCATATATTTTAAACTAATCGCATACTTTCTTCAGCTCTTTCGAAACCTCATGCCGCTGCCCGCTGGCTTCTACCATGTGCCAAAGCAGAAAGGAGGTGCTGGCGGCAGGCACCCGCGCGCATCGACAGTGCATCGCCCTCCGCTTGGCGATTGCGTTGACGTGTGCAACTGGCGGCACATGGCGGACCTCGTGGAACAGGCGCGCGAAAAGACGAATGCGCAGCAATATACTGGCGAGGCCCTATCGCCTGCTGACGCGCCTAGCCACAAGCACACGACATTTTATCCCACCGAACGGAGCACATGCGTGCAAATGCACGGGAATGCTGCTACTGTCGTTCGACGCGGTCAAGTTCCCCGGGAAGCCTCGGCGCTCTTTTCTGATGCCGATGAGTCCTCGTCCTCGGAAGACATGGGATTGCATTCACAGCGCTCAAGACAGGACAAAGAGCGAGCGCTCACACAGGCGCTCGTGCGTTCCGGCTTCTCTGATTCAGAGTCAGAGCCGGAATGTTCATCCAACATGCCGGCCAACAGACAGAGTTTGAGGCAAGGACGCGCCGCCCACGCAACGAAATTTCGACGGACTGCATACGTGGGAACGTCAGCGTCAGCCGTGGGCAAGCAGGGCAACACGGCCCTGAACAGCCTTGCTCGCAGCTGGGCCAGCAGGCGGTGTACGACAGCAGACCAAGTGAGCGACTCTGAATATTCGAGCGACGATGACTCTGAGCTCCTGTCGCGTTTAGACTTGGCGGGTGAGGAACAGAATCTGGCGTGTCACGTGCCCCACTCTCTGCTGCCATGGCACGTGCCCCACCCTCTGCCATGTCACGTGCCCCACCCTCTGCTGCGCCCATACCCCCCTTGCCGTTGCGTTTCCCCTCTAGGCTGCTTATCTCTGAGCACACCTCGTAAAACCTGCTCCCGTCATAGCATCACCGCAAGTTTAGGGCCATTTTGTGAATCCACTAAGCACTAATGCATTAGGCGACCCCGCTTGCGGGTTCGACCCGCGGCAGCGGTCCTGACACACGGAGATGCAGGATGTGTCCCTGCATCAGATGCAGGATGTGTCCCTGCATCTCCTTGAGCCACAGAAGGTGTTCTGTACTACGACTAGAGGACCACAAAAGCATGCGTGGCCTTCCCCCCCCCCCTGACGAGCAGGACATGTGAGACTTGGTGGCTCTTTGTGACAGACATTTCTCTCGGCACGCGCCTCTACCCGCTGCCTTGCTCTCTCTCTCTCTCTGCCTGCGCGCTCTGCCCGGATGCACAGAGAAGAGGATCGTGGCCCTTTCGGAGGTGGCAAGTGAGGATGATGCATCATTGAGTGGCAAAGGAGGAGGGAAAGGAGGGTCAGGGCAGGACAACCAGGAGGGAGCAAAGGACAGACAGAGGTGGAGTACCTCATCTCACTCGCCGCTCTCGTCGCAGATATCTCACAACGTTGGCAGCTGCAAGTCGCTCTTTGACTCTTGTCCTAGCTCCATGTGGGAGCTGCTAGGCAGCATGCGCGAGAGCATGCGCGAGAGCATGCGCGAGAGCAGCAATGCGGGTGCTGCAGGCAGGCGCAGCACAGGCGGTGCTGGAGGTGGAGCAGGACGCAAGACTGAAAGCGGGGCGGCAGCGGGGTGTGTGGGGGAGGACGAGGGCCAGCGGGGTATCTTGCACGGCGCTGGTCTTTCCGTGGGAGATGGGCGTGGTTTGTGTGGCGTGCGTGCTGCGGATGGTGATGGCGTGGGGAGGGTGGTGTCAAGTCCCGGTCGCGCTAGTCCCTGTCGTCGCGCTAGTCCCTGTGGCCCAATCCTGCTCGCCCATGTGCAGCATTGGGAAAAGAAATCGCTCGAGGGCTTTCTGCAGCGCCGACTGCGCCTGTCACATGCCGACAATCCTGGTGCAAGAAGTATGGGCGGCGAGCGCAAGAAAGGTGCCCAAGAAAGGGGCCCAGCGGCCAAGAAGCGTGCCCAGCACGTGCGCGAGCTTAGGTCTCTCTCCCTCTCCGTCTCTCTCCCTCTCTCGGTGTGAGTGTCTACAAGATACTGGTAACCTTGCACCCAGCAGCCAAGCCTTTTTGAGGATTCGGGAGCATCCTGGGCATTGACGCGCATTCACGCAAACGAGCGAGACCTTGTGCACAAGGAAACAGGGCAGGGCAGCGCAGGCTAACACGCGGCGGTGATTGTGCGCGATAGGGCTGGGCCACGACAAGCATGGGGGCCGAACAGCGAGGGTGCTGCATGTCGAAAGGGAGAGCCAGGGCAGGGCGGCGAGGAGCGGAGGCAGACGCCTGTGAAGGAGCGGAGGCAGACGCCTGTGCCAGCTGCTGCGCCTGCGCCCCTCCGTGCTCCTGCCTCCCACCTCTGTTCATCCGACTGCGATTTTGATCTGCTGCAAATGGGTGTAAGAAGTCGCTCGGTCTCTCTCCTTCTCCTGCACCTGCCTCTCTCTCCCTCCTACACCTGCCTCTGTGTGAATGCTACACCTCAACACCGGTCTCTCTGCTAACTCGTCCATTCTCTCTCTTGCTCTGGGATTAGTTCTCCTCGTCTGCACATGCTTGCCTTCATTTGCTGCAGCTCACGGCGTTGTGCAACATGCTCACGGGCGTTGGGACCCACACAATGTTGCCACACAATGTTGCCACAGGTTCTTGCAGATATGCACGGGCCGCCGTCTCCAGCAGCGCCCAACGGGGTAAAAGGAAGAGAGCAAATTTTGCCAACACCTCTCCTGTCCCCCGCATGCTCCCGCTCACACAAGACTGCCACTCTACAACGCCCCCTGCGAGAGCAAGAGGCTGGCTCACGTGACCTGTCGCCTTCACGAACCACAAGAAGGCAAGAGGCAGGCTCACAGGACGTACCTCCTTCAACTAGAGAGGCTCCCTCACCCGACTTGCCTCCTTCACGCCACATGCCTACGTACATCCCTCTTACTACTTCTGTTCCTACGCCGTCTGAGGCGAGCACGGTGCCGGGTTTTGAGGAGCGCATACAGCGTCGAGTGGAGGCCGGACTTGCTGACACTTTCTCGCGAGGTGCTGCCTTTGCCCTGTGTGCAAATGAATTGGTGCATGCACGCACTGGCGCGCCTGGCATGCCCTCATCAGAGGCGGTATGCCCTCATCAGAGGCGGTATTCCGCGCCCCACGCCGCATTTGCAGACAGAGTAAGAGTCCAAGTTCCATTCTCGATGTGTTGACTTTCCTGGGTGGAGCAGAAGTGAAGCGCATGGAGGCGGCAGTTGAGAAGCTCTTTGCGCATCAAGAGAAGCTCTTTGCGCATCGGCATGCGCGCCCCGCGCAAACAGCACCCTCACACATTGGCAGAGCGAAGAAGGTAACAGACCGAAAGGCAACTGACCCAGCAACTGACCCAGCACTCCAAGCACGCGAAGCACGCCACTTCCCTGCCTCACCCAGCAAGCCATTTCCCTGCCTCACTGTCCACTGTCCTTGCATCACATCCGTCGCGCAGCTGAAAAAAAAACGTGTGCTGTTTTGCCTGTTGACGAAAAGGGTACTGTTCGTGCAGGTCCGTCATTCGGATGATGAAATTCGAAATGAGAATATCGCCATGTTGCTGAGAGTGAGGCCCCCTGCTGTCCCTGTTCCCCACAAGCACTCCGTTGACCAACAGCATAGCCCCAACAATCCCCCACACTTGTGGGTCACAGGTTTGCCCGGTTGCTCGGGGAGGGCAGGTGTGAGCGGGGCCTTGGCGGCAACAACTACTACACGCATAGCAGCTCAGGCAGCTCAGGTGCAGCGGCAACTTATCTCTGCTGGCCTCGAGCGCGCCACCACTCTCGGGGTGGTTGCTGTCGAGAGCAGAGACGGTTCAGGAAGATCGTCGGATGCGGATGCCTTGGTTCGCTCCTCTCATCTTCAATCCCATTTAAATGGGAGGGGGGCGGCAGACAGTGGGCGAAGAGGGGCGGAGCAGTACACGCACGGTCTTGCAAAGCTTTCTCACCCCCCGCTTTCTCACCGTCCTCCTGTATGCGGCCAGGATGGTGTGGGACATGACGGAGGGGGAGGTGGTTGCTCAGCCATGGACTCTCCTGTAGCTGCAAACCCCGCGCTGCCTCCTCCGCCGTGGGTCATTCTTCATGGCAAGCAGGGTCACATAAAAGCCTCAACAGGAGGCGCAGAGTTGTTCGGTGTGGGCATCCGTTGGCTCATTAAAAATCACAAGCTCATCGTAGGCGGCTTTGACGCGGG
>Ga0315899_10009968_pt1 | contig 10181 bp, 7 predicted proteins | sample LakEriMetagenome_2_FD_203518 | JGI IMG/M metagenome (GOLD analysis project Ga0315899, IMG submission 203518) | Freshwater fungal communities from buoy surface, Lake Erie, Ohio, United States - Buoy 4 MA112 | ecosystem: Environmental > Aquatic > Freshwater > Lake | place: USA: Lake Erie, Ohio...
TAATTCTTATTGAAATTACCTGAAATTTTTCTGGCTAAATATATAAAAAAATCGAATTAGATTCAGGGTTTAGAGTCATCCAAAGTAGATTTCAAAAAATTACCAATTATGCATTGCTCCATCCGGACTTTTTAGAAATGGATGAGGAAATTTCGTCTTTTCTGTGATCTCCATCACAAAATCTGCTTTCTTTGGATCGAATTTCACCCCAAGTCCCGGTGCAGGATTCAGGTACAATTTACCATTCGAATAATTGAGGTAATCTTCATTAAAATAGGCAGGTTTTTCAGGTTCTCCACCTGCTAATTCCATCATGGCTCTGGCCGGACTACTCGAGCCTAAAACATGCACCAGCGCCGCTGTTGATAAGGGACCAGTAAAATGAGGTATCATTCCTACATAATGCGTTTCACAGAGAGAAGCTATTTTTTTAAATTCTCCAATACCACCTGTATTTGGCAAGGTAACTCTTGAATAATTGATCAATTGCTGTTCAATCATTTCATTAATATCCCAGCGATCTCCGAATTGCTCTCCAACAGCGAGTGGAACTTTGGTTAACAATCGGAAGTTGCGATATGCTCCGGGATTTTCTGATCTGATTGCATCTTCAACAAAATACGGACTCAGTTTTTGTAATTCATCACAAATCTTAATGGCCTCAGGAGTATCAAAACGGGTATGAAGATCAATTGCCCAATTCCCTTGTCCGCCAACAGCCTGATCAATTCTTTTGCAGAAATCGATAGTCTTTGATGCATTTTGGAAGAAATCAAAAGGCTGATCACCATTGCCACCAGTTGGGCCAATTCTATAACATCTCAAACCAGCTTTCAGGCAATCTGTAGCTCGTTCCTCCTCAGTTTTAGCCGTTGAGGCTCTAAATCCGGTAGCATAACATTCCACATATTCACGTGTTGCACCTCCCAGGAGTTCATAAACAGGGACATTCAACGCTTTTCCTTTAATGTCCCACAAGGCCATTTCAAGTGCACCTACTGCATGTAGTTTCTCCCTTCCAGGAGGATAAAACATCCCCCTATAAAGGTTTTGCCAGATGTGTTCAATACGGAATGGATCTTCACCAATCATCATCTGAGCACATTGCTCGATCATGTCCTTTGAACCGCCTTCGCCGATACCAATTATCCCATTATCTGTCTCTATTTCTACAATTCCCCGCGCCTGATTAAACAAAGGTTTATTATATCCAGGGGCACTGTAATATCTGATTTTCTTGATTTTTATCCCGGAGAATGCCAGGGTATCCAGCACAGGAAATCCAAACATCATGGTTGCTGAGCCAAGCATAGCGGATTTAAGAAATCGTCTTCTTTCCATAAAATTTAATTAATTAATACGTTCTATTTCAACAAACTGAACCCCCGTTTCAAGCGGATCATATTTTAGGAATGCTTCAAATCTACCCGGACCTGCAGGCAGTTCAACATCATCAAAAATTACTGAAGATTTACCTTCTAAAATTTGGGTATTTTTTTCTATTCCCTTATATTTTATGATAGCTATTCCTGCTTTGGCTGCTTTTTGAAAACGCAGGGTAACACGATATCGGGCAGCAGTACTAAAAACCTCCCAGTAACCAAATTTATTGGGCTGACTGCTAAATGCTCCGGGACCTCCCCAATCAAACTGAGATAGCTCCACATTTTTTTGCAAAGATGTTCCTATATAAATCCGCTGTGGCCAGTCCGGACCACGATCCTTAATAGCCTGGTCAAACCAGTTTTCATACTTTGTAAGCATACTTTTTACTATCTCAGGATGTTGTTTGGCAATATTATTAATTTCACTGGAATCCTTTTCTAGATCATAGAGCTCAAGATTAGCTATCAATTTCTTCGAATCATCATCAGTAGGTCGCCTTATATTCCCATAAGGATCATCAGTAGGAGAAATTAATTTATAGCGCTGTCCGCGAACCGTAAAATGAAAATACTTAAATGGCTCGGAACCTGCATGACCCTGTATAAAAATTTCACGTTCAGGTAGATTTTTGACCTTACTTGTCAATAATGGAATCAAGGATAATCCATCAAGCTTAAGGTCTTTTGGTACAGGCACATTACATGCTTCCAGCAAGGTAGGCATCACATCAATATGAGCAGCCAGATTAGTATATTTAACACCCTTTGGTATAACTGAAGGCCATTTTATAAAAAAAGGAGCACGTATACCATTCTCATAAACACTGGTTTTAGTCCCACGAAGATTCATACTATATCTATCAGGATAAAGATCATTCTTTGTTCTTTTTGTCCTCGGTCCATTGTCTGACATGAAAATAACAATCGTGTTATCCTCAATTCCAAGTACCTTAAGTTTATCCAGCAAGCGACCGATATTAGCATCGACATTCGCTATCATCCCATAAGTAAGTGCATTGAGTTCATGAAGCCCCAATTTACGGTACGGATCAGCCCATTTATCACTCACCGTCAATGGAAAATGCGGCAGGTTAGTTGCATAATAAGCAAAGAAAGGTTTGTCTCTGTTCTTTTCAATAAAGTTTAGAGTCGCATCTGCAAAAATATCATCGCAGTAGCCTTGAAAGGTCTTCTTAACGTTATTATGCTCAAGAATTGGATTAAAATAGGAATTTCCCGGGGGATCAGATGCCTGTCCGATTCCTCCACCTTTATGAATTAAAGTCTCCTGAAATCCCTTGTCGGATGGTCTCATAGGATAACTATCCCCCAGATGCCATTTTCCAAAAATTCCAGTGCTATATCCTGCATCAGACAACAATTTGGCAATTGTAATTTCGGAAGACTTCATCAGTGGAGATGTTTGAGTTACTCCAACTACACCTGTTCTGTAATTATCACGTCCGGTGAGCATGCTGGCACGGGTCGGAGAGCAATTGAAATTAACAATGAACTGTTTAAACTCAGCCCCTTGTTTGGCAATCGCATCCATATTTGGGGTTTTCAGGACATCATTATTGTGCAAACCAATATCCCCTAGGCCCTGATCATCTGTCATAATTAACAAAATATTGGGTCTTTGTTGGGCAAAACTATTCTTTATTGCAAAACAGAAATTAAGAATGATAAAAATGAAAATGACCTTCAAATAGTTCATAAGATTAGACAACTGGACATTAAGATTGGATTGACATTAATACATTAAATTAAAACTTTAAAATATTCTTCTGTCATAGAATGAAGAATTTTGATTTTTAATATATGATCCCAATTTTGACTAAAAAATGCCTAATAAAATTAGAATAATCACTGAATTTCATTGTATTTATGAAATAAAACATGAAAATCAAGAATCAGATAGAATTTTGAAACTATTTATTGACAGTTGAAGCAATAGCGTTCAGATCATACATTATCCTGCCACCCTTGATAGTCATTTCACATTCCAATTTTTGAGTGCCTTGCTGTCTGTTCATAGCAATGTCCCTAAAGCCAAACTTGCCTTCGCGCATACTAAGAATAGCAATATCAGCGATTGCTCCTTCAGATAAATGTCCTAATTCGGTTCTTTTAATAGCCTGAGCAGGTTTCCAGGTACTGCGCTCGATTACCGATGGTAAACTCATTCCCATTGCGAGGTGAATAGACAAGACATTTAACTGATCCTTCATTGAACCATTCATACTGCCGGTATGCAAATCAGTTCCCATCAGATCTGGCAAAAATCCTGCTTTAATAGCAGGAATAGCTTGATTGAAGTTAAAACTGCCTCCACCAAAACCTACGTCAAAAATAATTCCTCTTTTTTGAGCAGGAATTACAAATGGTCTCAATTGTCTGGTCTTTAAGTCAACAATCGGATCTCTTCTTTCCAGTTCTGTAAAAACATGGGTATAGATATCCCCTGGTCTCAGATACTTGAAAAACAAGTCTTCTATAGGAAGTTTACCACCCCCAAAATCGATAATAACTGGCATATTAGCTATATTCCCAGCAGCAACAATCCGTTCCACTGGCAACCAGTCTGGGTTTGTAAAATGCGCAAGTTTAAACCCGACTACATGTTCTTTGTTATCTATTGCAGTTTTAGCTGCAAGTTGGACATCCATATCACTTACATCCTGTTCATAATCACCGCCCCTCATACCTTCTCCAACAATATTCAAAAAAGCTAATATTCTGGTTTGGGATTTATCAATGATATTCTTTTTAAAAATATCAAAAGATTTATAACCGGGTCCTCCGCAATCGACCATCGTGGTTACTCCAGAACGAAAGCTAAAACCATCAGCAGTAACGCCTACGTCACCATTCATTAAATAGCTATCAGGCTGAGTCCCCCAAAAAACATGAGCATGAACATCAATTAGGCCAGGAGTAACATACATTCCTTTAGCATTTACAAGCTGTTCTGCCTGCGAAGCATCAATGCTCTGTGCTATTTTAGCAATTTTACCATCCTTGATGGCCACATCCATCAGGGCATTAATATTATTCTTTGCATCAATCACTCTACCACCCTTAATCAGAGTATTATATAATTTGCCCTGTGCATTTGTGAACGTTGTCAGGAAAAGTAGAATTACGACTAAAATTGAGATTTTTCTCATTGCTTTATTTCTAAAATCTTAAAATGAAAATCAATATCTGAAAATGGAGCTTAACTTTTATTTACCTTATTGAGGAGTACTAGCTATTGCATTCAGATCGTAAACAATCCTTCCGTTACGAATAGTCATTTCACACTCAAATCGTTGTTTACCCTCATTTCTGTTACCTGAAATATCTTTAAAAGCAAAATTTCCATTACGAACAGTTAATATAGCTACATCTGCCCCTGCTCCCACAGAAAGATTACCTAACTCAGGTCGTTTAATAGCTTGTGCAGGCCCCCAGGTACTACGGGAAATCACCCCAGGAATATCCATACCCATAGAAAGGAAAATGGAAAGAACATTCAGCTGATCTTTCATCGCACCATTCATACTTCCGGTATGTAGGTCTGTCCCCATGGTATTGGGTAAAAATCCGGCTTTAATAGAAGGGATAGCCTGATTGAAATTAAAGCTTCCTCCTCCAAAACCAACGTCAAAAATAATTCCTCTTTTTTGTGCGGGAATTAAAAATGGTTTCAACTGACGAGTGTTCAAATCTACCACCGGATCTCTCTGCACTAATTCAGTATATACATGAGTATAGATATCTCCCGGACGAAGATATTTATTAAACAGAGTTTCGATTGACAATGGAGCATGTGTATTATCGCCACCAAAATCAATAATTACGGGCATGTTTGCCAGTTTACCGGCCTCAACAACACGCTCAACCGGAACCCAGCTGGCAGCGGCAAAGTGAGCAAGTTTAAATCCCACAACAATATCCTTGTTTGCTAATGCCTTATCAGCGGCTTTTTTAGCATCCATGTCATTTATATCCTGCTCATAGGGATTACCTCTCATCCCTTCACCTACAATATTCAGGAAAGACAATACTCTTGTTCTTGAACGATCAATAATATTTTTCTTAAACTTATCAAAGGATTGCCAACCCGCACCTCCACAATCCACAACAGTTGTAACTCCCGACCTGAAAGTATACGGGTCAGGTGCAAGTGAAGAAAATCCACCACTTAGGCCACGATCATCAGTACCTGCAAATACATGCGCGTGCAAATCAATTAAACCGGGTGTAACGTACATCCCTTTAGCATCTACAATTTGAGTGGCAAGTGAAGGATCAATATTTTTAGCAACAGAGGCTATTTTACCAGCCTGGATGGCCACATCCATCAACTCATTGATGTTATTTTTTGCATCGATAACATGCCCGCCTTTGATCAGGATACTGTATGTTTTTGTCTGAGCCTGAGTAAATGAACCAAGAAATAAAAGGCTGTAAAGAAGCAGAAAGGATATTCTTTTCATAATCAGAATAATGTTTACAATAAAAATCGGTATTACGTTTGGGCGAAAAATAAGATATGAGAAACAAGATATGAGCACGAATTCAACAATAAAATGTGTTTATGACCTTCTCAGATCTCACATCTCACATCTCACATCTCATATCTCATATCTCACATCTCACATCTCATATCTCATATCTCACATCTCATATCTCATATCTCACATCTCACATCTCATCAACTAACAGCTGCTTTCGCAAGCTCTTCCTGGAGGCGTTTTGCAACCAATTTATCTTCTCCATTTTTCAGCATAAATACTGTGATATTGATTGAGTCCTGGCCAGTCATAACTTCTACTGAGGGACTTCCATCCTGAAGATTTTTTAATAATTGTCTAGGAGTAATCTTTACTTTATTCTGATCCCAAGTTACTTTAATTGCAGGGGTATGATTGGCTACGGGAGGTACAAAAACATCAGCACTCACACCACTAACTTTCGTTGCAGCACTTACAATAACAGAAACTCTATCTTCCCACATTTTCCATTCAGCAGCATGATCAGTATTCACATACTTATCCAAGGCAACATACATTCCTAAAATTTCTTCCTTATTAACCTTCATTCCGCGTCCGATATTACCACCATTAGGAGGTCCGTTAAGTCTAGCCGCAGCAATGAGGTCTTTTTTACCCATTAAAATCCCTGCACTCTGAGGTCCGCAAATTGCTTTACCGCCAGAAACACAGACTAAATCAAAACCAAGGTCATTGTACTTCCAAAGATTTTCAACAGGAGGCACATCAGCAGCCATATCAATCATGGTTGGAATGTTATGCTTTTTACCAATGGCAACAAATTCTTCATGTTTTACATTACCCATTGGGCCGCTTGAATTCAAAAACCACATCATCGCCGTTTTACCGCTTATGGCTCTTTCCATATCTGCAGCTGTTTCAACTTCAACTACTTTGATACCGGTATTAGTTATCGCATGGACATAACCTACATTATGGGATTTTTGAACAATCACCTCATTGCGGTCGAACGTTGAAACATCCGGCAATAAGGATACTTTTTTTCTATCCATTCTGGTTAAAACTCCGGCAGTTCCCAATACAAGGGCAGACCAGCAACCAGCGGTTACCATTGCAGATTCGGCATGGCACATCGCAGCAATTTTTTCACCTACTTTATCCTGAACCTCGGTAATCATCACAAAGTGCTTGGAAGCAGATTCAATGGTATCAACTACTTCCTGATGCATTAAGGAAGCAGTCATAGTGGTGTAGGTTCCTGCAGCGTTTATAAAGGTCCGCAAACCAAGTTCCTTAATTACATCACGCTTAGCAGCAGCTGCGGCTGGGGCAGCTAAAGATTCGAGTGGCACACTTGCACCCATAGCAGCTCCTGCAACAGGAGCCACAGAAAGATACTTTATAAGATCTCTACGTTTCATAGTACTATTTTTTTATTTGAAGGAGTTATAAACAATAAAAGGAGATCTTCCGATCTCCTTTTATTGATCTTAAAGCTAATATACAAATTGAGACATTGTTTTCAAATTGCAGTTAGCAAATTAACATATTAGTTACTTTGACCGGTACCTGGACCAACATCCCACCACATTCTACCCTGTAAAAGATCGATTTGCTCTTCAGAGTAATTTTGACGTTTGATTGCTTCAAAGTAATTATCAGGGTTTACGTTACGCTCAGCAATTGGAAGAGAGAATCTTCTCCACATTTTACCTGCAGTAACGTTACCCGGGTAAGCAACTTTATTACCACCTACAGTCCAGTTGGCATAATTGAAAACTGGATATTTAGTACGACGCCAGTTAGAATACACCTCGTAATCATTTCCAAGCATTGAAACCCATTTTTGGGTAGAGATGGCTTCAATTTGCTGTGCCAATGTTCCTGAAGCAGGATAAGGATTAGCAGCAAGATAGGCATCAACCTGAGCAGTGGTAATTACTCCAGAATGTGGAGCCACAGCAGGCCATAAAGCCCATTCGGCCATTGCAGCACGAACAGCATTGTTATAAGCTGCCTGAGCAGTTGTACCAACAGCCCATCCTCTTGCAGCAGCTTCAGCAATAATTAAATATGCTTCTGCGGGACTCATCGTGATTATTGGTGCTCCTCTATCAATGTACAATAATGAAGGCTCTGAGTAAGTATCAAAATCAGTTGGTCTGGTATTGAGACTTCCGCTAACCATACCACGCTGAGTAGCTGGGGTATTATTTGGGGTATACGAATTACCACCTGCAGGAACCCAAACTACTGAAATTACAGGTAAACGTGGATCAGAAGTTGATTTCAAATGGTCAATAAATTTGGCTGTCCATTTACTTCCTTCTATGTTATCCCCTCCCGGACTTGTAAAATCACCGTTGATGTAGGTTAACACTCTAGGATTCATTTGACCCACTATGTTTGCATATTTCAGGTAAGCGATATCACCAAAAGCGGTCATCATTCCACCGGCTACTGCTTTTTCTACCCATGATTTTGCTGTTGCAGGTTCAACATCAGATAAACGCATTCCCAAACGAGCCATTAAGGTATACCCAAATTTGCTCCATTTAGCTACATCACCTTTAAAGTAAGGATCAGCATTACCAAATACATTTGGCTTGGTTGCATCCATCGATTTTAAGGCAGTTTCAAGTTCGGTAAGCATAGCGGTATAGATACTTTTTTGAGTATCATACTTTGGCTTAAGCTTATCGAGCCCCTTCATAGATTCGGAATATGGCATATCACCCATCACATCAGTTTGCTGGTGAAAAGCCAAAATTCTAAGAATCTCAATAGCTGCACGTCTATTTACGTTTTCAGCTCCTGGAAGTTCTTTTGCTAATTGCAAGAGACGATTCCATTGTCCGGTGTAAACACCGAAGCTTCCAGCTGTACCATTAAAATTATAGAATTTATCTCCTGTAGCAGGTACTTCCTTATAGGAAGAAAAGTACTGTAATCCCTGGCCTAAGGCTCTATAATTTTCTCCAGGTCCACTTGCCAATACAGCAGCTGTGAAGGAGTATTCAGGAATTACATATTCAATTGCATTGGGGTTCCTGTTCAGGTCAGTCAGCTTCTCGGTATTACACGATTGCATCGTTGAAACCAAAAGAACAGCACCAGTTGCATATATCAATTTTAAGAATGTCTTTTTCATGTTCTTAGATTTTAGTATTAGAATCTTAAATTCAGGTTAAAGCCAATATTCCTGGTTCTAGGAAAAGCAACACCCTGACTTCCCTGAGCATTACCAACTGTTTCCTGCATTTCAGGATCAATTCCGGCTTCTTTAGTTCTCTTATCCTGATACAGAATAGCTAAATTCAAACCAGTAATACCTACTGAAGCAGACTGAACACGCATGAACTTAAGTGCACTGACTGGAAGATTGTATTTCAATACTGCACGACGTAATTTGATGAAGTCGGTTTTGTAAACCCACATTCCAGGATATGCATTACCAAAGTTATTGTAATAAGTATCCAAATCAACTACAGACCAAACTCTTGTGAATGGCGCTCCTGTCTGATCAACACCGGTTACCGTCAAACCACCTTCTCTACCAGGTAAAGTTTGAGGAGTATGACCAAAACGAGTTGCATACTGAATAAGGTTACTATAACCTACCGCACCGAATTTAGAATCAAGATCCACGGTCAAGCTGAAACGCTTGTAGCGGAAATTATTTCCAAGACCCATCAAATATGGCGGGTTACCAACACCTATGTCAGCTAATACTCTGTCTTCATAACCAGTTGCCTTGTTATATACCAAAGTTCCATTAGCATCTCTCCTCATTACGTTAGCACGAACTGTGGAGTAAGGTAAACCAACTGCATTAATCATTTGTGGTCCACCAATACCAGAGCCTAATGTAAGCACATCAATACCTTCGGCAAGTTCTACGATCTTACTCATGTTATAACCAAAGTTATAATTCACATCCCATGAGAAGTTATCCTTTTTGATTGGAGTACCTGTTAAGCTGATTTCCCAACCTTTGTTAGTCACCAAACCAAGATTTCTTCTTCCTGCAGCGAATCCGGTTGCTCCTGAAATTGGAGGTGAAAGGATATCGTTTCTGGTTCTTCTTGAATAATAGTTCACATCCAATCCAATTCGACTGTTCAACATTTGAACCTCAAAACCACCTTCGATGGTTTCAACAGTAACCGGACGAATATTAGGATTATTCAAAACGTTCGGGTTTGTTAAGGTAGGAATACCATAAGCATTTACCGTACTAACCGCATAAGTCTGGTTGATACTTCCTGCATTTACAGTTGCACTACCTACTTCA
>Ga0315899_10009969_pt1 | contig 10180 bp, 4 predicted proteins | sample LakEriMetagenome_2_FD_203518 | JGI IMG/M metagenome (GOLD analysis project Ga0315899, IMG submission 203518) | Freshwater fungal communities from buoy surface, Lake Erie, Ohio, United States - Buoy 4 MA112 | ecosystem: Environmental > Aquatic > Freshwater > Lake | place: USA: Lake Erie, Ohio...
GGTGCCGCGCCGCCTGTTGTTTGCAGCAAAGATTTGATTTCAAATGTTGGAGGTGTAGATTCAAAAGATAGTAGTGATTTGGTTTTTACTACTTATTTTCCAAATTTTAACCATATGGTTAATTTTACCGTAAGGATAACCATACGACTTACCATATGGTAAAAACGGGTTTTGGAAGGACCCCATTACCCGAAAAAAACAAAAACGCCCCGTCCGGCCTGCGTCGCCCCGGAAGGCGCGCGCTGGTCGCGCAGCATGTTGTTGAAAATCGTCATCATGCCGCTGCTGCTGCAGCCGGCGTCTTGGAACTCGATGTTAATGGGTGGTCTGGACTGGAATGCTGGGGTGGCCTAAGCAGGGGAGCTGGCAGACGTGCACGCACCAGCTGCAAGGGCTGGGTAAAGCAGCGAAGCTGTTAGCCACGCCTTCGACGAGCAAGCCAGTGATCCGAACAATCTCGCCGCAGCCGATGACGTGATGCAACACCCGCTTGTCAATTCAATCAGTCCGGCAATGCCACTTGCCAGTGAAGATGCCATGGTCGAAGCTCGAGAGCTTGGACTAGATGTAGTGTCTGACCGCCCACAATACTTGACGGGTCTAGTACTAGACCCCTCAAATCTTGAGGCGCAAGGAGAGAAGCTTGTCGCGCTGCTGGACGCGAGGTCGCGCTCGGATCGAGGCGCGGAGAGTGCGGCAAAGGCGGCGAAGGCTGCGCTCATTAGTCTTCACCAGGCTACTCGCCAATTGATATACACCGACTCGCTGGATAATCGACTCTATCGCGATACAACAAAGGGCAAGCAGGAAGTTGAGCATGCTGAGGAAAAAATGGCCCAACCCTCATCATTCCCCCATTCCAGTCCCCCCCCCCGTTGCACACTTCCATCCCCGACGACGAGAGAAAATCCGGAATCGACCCATGCATCGTCGCCCAAGCGCACTCCAACGTATTTTAACGCTTCGGCGCAGATTTCGCATAAAAGACCCAAGATCCGCGGGATTCTGAAAGCTCCCGGGTCAACAGCGCACTTGGCTCATGCAGGATTTTCTCAGTCGGCAATTCTCTCAGATTCAGCAGAGGCGGTCCGAAAGCGGCAGCGTTTGCGATTTTACTTACCCCAGGCCAATCCCAAGATGAATGACTTTTACCGCACGTTTAACCTATTGCATCCCGAGGGCAGGACTGTGTCAACGTGGTGCTCCTTTCTCATGTTTGTTATCGCGTACGAACTCTGGGCGGGAGCGGTTCGCCTTGCAATTGGAACACCCCAGAACCGGTGGTTGCAAACTATGGATTTATGCGCGGATGGTTTCTTTGTGTTGGACGGCCTTATCATGATGAACACGGCTCTTGCGACTGAAGTCGATACGGAAACCAGCAACACGCAGAAAAGAGACACCAGTCTGATCCGGGATCGGAGGTTCATCTGTCAGAATTACTTCAAGAACGTGTTTCCCACGATGCTGCTGCCGTCGATCCTCTACTTTGGTGTGTCCCTTTCGTACCAAGATCCTTCGCAACGGAGGGCGGAGGCGGTGCAGGGGGGGCCAGCGGGAGATGCGGCAAAGGAGGAGGGGCACGGGGTCAACTTCGATCAAAACTTGTGGTTGTGGTGGATCGCTAGCATACCGCGGCTTGTGTTCCGATTGCGGCGTCTTCAGCGGTACTTTCGAGAACAATCCTATAATCTTGCCGCGTCCGTGTCGAAGATGTTGTTGTTGCAGTTGGCCCTCATGTTATATATGTCAGCCCACTGGATCGGATGCCTCTACTTTTGGGCTGCCCGCCTGCAGCCCATTGGAGATCAAACATGGCTGGATGATGTACCGAGTTCGTTCCCGTTGTATAAAAAGGGTATCGACTTCACGGCCACCGTGACTTCCAGCGAGATTCACTTGATTTATTCCTTGTGTTTGTTCAGAGGTATTGACGGGGTGGTGTCCGCGGGCATTTTTGGTATGGTGCCGAAAAGCACGTTTGAGATGGTCTTGGCGATCATTGTGCAGTTCGTGTCGATCTATGTGGCTGCCTACGTTCTTGGCACCTTAATGTACTACCTGCTCACAGCCCAGAAGGACGTGATCAAGGAGTCGCACACAAAGACGATGTCGCACCTGGAGGCCTTCATGGAGGAGCGGCAACTGCCCCTTGCGACACGCAAGCGTCTTGTTCAGTACTTTAGTTTCCAATATAAGAAGGCAGTGCAAAGGAGGGCGTCTGTTGCTGTCAAGCTCCCCCACGCGCTTGACGTCAAAGTGGCCAATGCTCGTTTTCGCCCCGCGCTGGAAAAGTGCTGCAAACAAGGGCATGGCAGGGAACGGGGCCCTTTCTGGGGCTGCAGCCCTCAGTTTCTCAACTACATGGTGACCAAATTGCGCCTTGCCTTCCTGATGCCTGGAGATCAGTTCCAACGCGCGGCGGATATGGTTCTCGAGTTGTGTTTTGTGTCATCAGGCTATGTAGAGGTGATGGACGGCGAAACAGTCAAGCACATCATTCGCTCCGATGTTGAATCCCCGTCCATTGTTGGCGAGGTTTCATTTTTCTTGGGTGTGCCGCAGCAGTATTCCGTGCGGGTGCCGGAGTCACAAGACGTCGAAATGCTGATGCTCAGCAAGGAAGCGGCCGAGGAGCTCTTTCGTGACTTCCCTGAGCAGCAGAACATCATATGCTCGAATTTGCTGCTCAAGTACAATATGGACTTGAAAGGTGAACATTTAGAAGAGGATGCAGGAGGGCTCGAGGAAGACCCGGACATGCTGAAGATGAGCGAGATCCTCAAATACACTTCAAGACGACGGCGCGACGAAGCCTTTCAGGCACTTGCCTTGGCAGCTACACATGGTGATATTGAGGAGGTGCGCCGCATGCTGCGCAAGGGTGTTGGCATCAATTCGAGCAACTACGATGGCAGGACCGTGCTGCACATGGCAGCGGTGGAGGGAAACTTTCGTGTTGTCGAGCTCCTGTTGGCGGAGGGGGCTGAAAAGAATAAGCGAGATAGGTGGGGAAACACCCCGCTGCAGGATGCCATCCACAACAATCAAGGCCCCGTCATTCAGCTGCTAGTCCAGTGGAAGTGTGAAATGAACAACGAAATTGTTGCTGGCCGACTGTGCGACGCCGCCGGCGCCGGCGACCTTGATGCTCTCAAGCTTATTCTGGAGCACGGCGTTGATCCCAATTGCGGTGAGCATCTAGCAGTACTGAGGAATTGATAGATTTGTGCAGAGCTTGTTTACGTTTTATAATGCGCATGTTGTGCTTCGCCTAGGGAGCATATGTAGCGACGCTAGTGTGATTACCTGCGACCATCGCGTGGTCTTTCTACCTACCGCTACCAGGCGATTATGACTCGCGCACGCCGCTCCATCTGGCGGCTGCGCTGGGACAAGACAAAGCGGTTCAGTATCTCGTCGCCAAAGGAGCCGATGTCAACTTCAAAGACCGATGGGGGAATACGGCTCTCGCAGATGCTGTTAAAAGCGGCCACGTGCAAGTGGCTGAGCAGATTCTAAGCTGCGGTGGTAGCCTTACCATTTCGATGGGCGCTGTTGAAATGTGCAATGCTGCAACCGAGGGTGATGTGCGATACTTGAAGCTTCTGATTCGCTGTGGTATGAATGCGTCTGTCATTTATTTCGTGTCTGTTTCAAGGCCCTCCTCTGCCTGTCTGCCCGCCACTGTGTCCTGTGCTTCCTTCTTTGAAGCACTCTTGCCTCGCTAGCTGTGGAAGAACGCGAAGCGAAGCAAGCATTAGAGCCTACAGATCAGCACCTGCTCTCCACAAAATGTTTGTATTCATTCTTGTGTGTGTTGCAGGCATCGATCCCGATCTCGGAGACTACGACAACCGGTATCCTCCTCCTTTGTTGTGTGTGGGTGGGTGGCAAAATAGAACGGTAGTTTTCCGAGTTTTTGACTTCATTTCTTGCCTGCGCAACCAGATACCCCATTCACTTGGCAGCTGCCTCAGGACGTCTTCTTGCCGTGACCTACTTGCTCGGTGTTTGTGCCAATCCTAATGTGAAGGATCGTTGGGGTGGAACACCCATGGATGACTGCGTACGCGGTAGATATGATATATGGCCATATAGCTCCGTGAAAGCATATTATGGAGTTTTTATTTGTATTTGTCAAAATTTTCTTTTTTTTATACACATTTTTCTTAATCTAATACCATTTGTTGTTTTATGTAGAAGAGGGGGTTAATTGTAAACTAATATTAAAAGTTTAATATTTTCATCAGTACATTTTTCAAAGTTGTGTATTTATTCATCAGGAATAGTTCTGCTTCCGATCTTGTGTTACTACATTTTAAGTACACCGTAGTCAACGAAAATTCTGCTTCATCATCGCCAGCAAGTTTCACCTGATCGGTACAATCAACAGGAGGTTTGAAGACTGGAATTAACATCTTGCATTGATGTCATATTTTCTTGATTATCCTATCAATTTTCAGTTCTCAAGCGAGAAAATAGAACGTTTGTGTTTTTGTGTTTCACTTCCTTACAAATATTTTTTCGCCTCTCACTTACATCACTTACTTTCTGCGTGCGCTGTATGCGCTAAATCTACTTTCTATAGGGAACTCACTACGGCATTTGCAGTGTGCCAAGCTTTTACAATGCGTAGGTGGTAAACTTGGGACTTTCAACCATACGCTGGAAGGGGATAAAGCTCTCTCAACACTCGACCGCATGGACATTGAAGACGTGCGCAAGACAGTGAAACAGCTCCACGATCAAGGTCTCGACTCAAAAAAGCCGGAACGTGCAACGCATCAGGAGTGCGTCATCGCTCACGAGGCATCTGTAGAGCTCATGCAACCAATTCAAGAAATGAAGCGCGTATTTGATATCCTGACAGAGCTCATGAAAAGAGAGAGGGAAGTCCACCAGGATATGCTAGATATAGCATGTAAGGCATGTGCGTCCGTGGCAAGCTTTGTGGACAAAATACTACCTGCAAATGGAGCAACACATTCACTTTCCCAGCGCCTGCTTGCGGATGATGTGACAGAATTCATAGCAATACTCCAGTCTGGCGCAGATTCTGAAAGCCTGGACAATTTGTTCGACTTTGAACTTGATCATGCTACCTTAGCACTTTATGAAGAGTTGAATGTCATCGTGTCCACACAGGAACGTGGTAAGTTTTCGTCGAAAATAATGAGGGAGCTCTTGGCTAAGGATTTCAATCGCCATTTGATGTCTTTGAACAAGGTAGAGGAGATGTGGCGCTGCCTGCTACTTGGCTTCGCTTCGTTCCGGCCGGCAAGCAACGTGGGCGAGACCTTGGACATCCGTGTCTCTCGGATCGAGGGCTTCGCAGAACGCTCTGGCATGTTTGACAAGACCGATCAGTTCGTCAGGTGAGCAGGGCGGGTGGGCGCTTCGCGAAGATATCAGGGTTGACGGGAGGGACGCCGAGGATGCTTTCTTGAAAGGCCGGTATGAGGGTCTGCTGGTGGGTGCTGAGCGGGATGTTGGTGACATTGTGCAGGGTCAACTACGAAGGAATGACTATGGAAACTACGGTGAAGGCCAACGCCGGCAGTACCGTCGCCTTCAACGAGACGCTTTCTTTTTTGAAGCAGAAGGACCGGCACATAATGAGGGTACTCTTCGCCCCGCCCCCGTCATGCCCACCCATGATGCTCATCTCTTCACTTCTTGGTCCCGCCTTAGGATATTGCGTTTGGGATTGGCGCGCCTGTTCGGGGTGCGCTTGGCGTATCGAGCGAGCACTGAGGCGTGCGCGGCGTTGGCCTCGTGCTCACGCGAGGGGTGCTGTGAAACAGGTGGCAGTGTTGAACTCAGACAACTCCGGGTTCAACAATTTGCTTGCAGAGAGGGTAATCGACCTGTCGAAACTACCCCTGGAGGATTGGGATGAATTCATCGAAAATGCAAAACCGGTGGCGTTTGAGCTCAAGGACTCCAGCGGCAAGTCCGCAGGCAGGGTCTTCTTAGGCTTTGCTGGAATCCCACCGGCCGGTGGGAACCGTGGTGATCACATTGGCTTGTCGGTGCATGGGCACCATACTCATTTCGACAAAGCTAAATTCGATTTTCTTTGGACCTACTTTGACTTGCACATGAAAGACGAGGAGACTCTTGCAGTATATCGTGAGTCTGTTGAACGTTCTAGGAGTGGATTGTTGACGCCAGAATCCCTTTTGGTCGGCTCTAGTACCTTTCATTGCCGAGTGCTCGAAGAAGAAGATTCCAATGATATTGGGCAGCTCTTAACGCATTCGGTGGTCTTGCGCGTACTAGCATGGCACACTATTCGACATTTCATACCCTATACTAGGCGAGTTAAGCTGACAGAGGGTCAGACTCTTCGTATAATTGAAAGAAGTATTGTGGCTGTGCAATGGGGATCGGTAAAGTTGACACACCTCGATGCCTCGGGAGCCCAACATACCGTGATCCTCGGCCAAAACGAGGTGGCAGGAGAAGCCTGGACAATCTTGAATGTGTGTGGTATCTCAAGCGTGATGGCTAATTCTCAGTCTGTCATAGTTTTGCTGCCATGGACTGCATTTGGGATCTGGTTCGAAATGCAGCCCAAGATGGTAATGGTCATCTGCGCTGCTTTTGTGAATTTGGTATGGAAAACAAGCATAGACCCATCAGAGGCCAAATTTCAGCCTTATGAAGTAGAAGTGATTCGTGCAGCCTACTCGACAACGGAGGGAAAAAGAAGGGGGGGGGGCAACCAACAACAGCGACCAGTGGAGGAGGTCAAGATGGCGCTGGCGGAGGAGGACCGGAAGAAGGATGTGATACGCAAGGTCAGGGTGCGGATACTCCAGCAAACAATTGCACGTGCGTTTGATAGCTGGAGGGAGGCCGTGGAGGAGGCCGCAGCCGCGCGGGCGGAGGAGGAGGAGCAGAAGCGGGCGGTGATGCTGGAGGAGCTCCGAGAGTTTAAGGGAAAGTCCGTTGAACAGCAGAAGATCGATGAAGCAATTCGCACTCTAATGGAGCACGTTAGCGATGCGTGTCAAGTCCCATGGGCAAAATCGCCTTCTAAGACAGCAATCCTTGCTTTCGTTCGTTGGAAGGCATCCTTCATGTCCAAACGGCGTCCGCGCGTAGAATCAAAGGAACACGAGCGCCGGATGGTTTTGCGTGAAGGATTCAGGCAAATTGAAGGAACCTGGGATGTCGTTGCCAATGGAGCAAGTGTAGTCTATCTCACGGTATTTTGATAGGCGTAGGATGTTCTATTGCTTCCCGTATCCATGTCCTGAGTGAATCTATTCTACTATCAGAGCGTTTGAAATTGTGCTCGTTCTCTTTATTTGAGAATGCTTTTGTTGACAAGCTTGTACTGTTTTCCAACAGGAACTTCAAAGCCTGAGGGATCACTTGGGTGAGGTGGGCTTGCTCTTCCTTGATACAGCATTCAACGCAGAGAAAGTGAAGGAAGAAATTAATTTCTGTGACTGGATTGAATGCTGGCTGCGTTACGTGGAGGGAGATGAGGATAAAGAGGAACGGAATGATTTTGATCAAGACGAGTCCAAGCATGGGGCTGCAGAGGCACAGAACCATCCAGGTCGCTCCGAACATGGGCATGACGGGCATGTGAAAACGAAACAAGACAACACGAATGATGAGAATCGTGAGCCAAATGATTTTTTGAATTCAATCTGGATCGTCAGGAACGTGCAAGGTGCCTATGCTCGCTTGCGACACGTTCCGATTACGCCACTTCTTGACGACAGCCAACTTGCCCAATTTTTCGAGCCATCTTTCGTTGCAATTACCGGCGACTTGAAGAATGCCTTGTACCGCAATCGCGCGAAGGAATTCCTCTCGCTTCTGCTCATTGATTTCGACAAGGAACTTACAAACCTTCACGTGGACGAGTTTATGAAACGGTTTTCACAGGATGGACCCAAGGGAAATGCGGTGCTCTGGATAGACATTCAGCGAGAATTGCTTGAACGCCGTGACAAGGGTCTCAAAAAGACTCGTCTCTTTATGAGGGGATTCGGCTCACCACTCAATCCTAATAGCCATACCATTCGTGCCTGGTGGACTCTAATTCAAGTGAGCGCCGTATATCTCTTTCTCCTTGTTCCCGTGCGAATCGCGCTCAACCCGTATCCTGATATGCTGGCTTGGGGCCACGTCACTCTTTCTCTTGACCTTGTAGTCGATTGTTTGACCTTTTTAAACCTGATAATCACTTTCAATACTGCGTTCGAGAACAAGAAATCCGTAATGGTGATTGACAGGGTCAAGATTGCGCGCCACTACCTTTCGACAGACTTTTTGGCCGACGTAATAGTTGCTGTGCCCTTCGATTGGCTTGGATACCTTAGTGGAGCCGATCAGCGTCTCTCAAGCTGTTTCCGTCTTCCAAAAATGCTTTGGATTGCGGTTGTATTTTCTGAGCACAGGCATAGGGAGCGCAGGACCGGCCTCATCCACATTAGAGTTGGATTTCTTAAGGATGTGATCGTAACCCTCATGATGTTGCATGTATTTGGGTGTATCCTCTTTGTGCTTGGAAAGGACGGCCCACGCGACCAATTCACATGGTGGCGCAATCCTGACATTGACGAGTTCGAGCTGGACGGCGAGGTATATGGCAAGGATGTCGGCTGGCCGTATGAGTATGCGGGTTTTGGCAATCAGCATGACCCAGACAGCTCACCATCGATCTCCGTATGGAGGCAGTACTTGCTCAGTGTGTATTGGGTAACATCCACCATCACAACGATGGGAGAGACTGGCGACATGACCCCGAAGAACTTGGCTGAAGTTCTCTTCACCATGTTGTTGTATGTTCTCAATATCTCCTGGTTTAGTCATATCACAGGTGAAGTGTGTGCACACGTGCTCAAAGGTGACGAGGAAGTGAATCAGATTCGCGCAGAAATGGGTGCAGTAGACAGTTATCTCAAGTCCTTCGACTGCCCAGAGGCCCTGAAACTGGAGATCAAAGGCTACTTCCAGGGGAATTCCATCTTGTCTTTGAGTTCCTCGGATATTTTTGACGGTGTGTCTCAGAGCTTGCGCCTGGAAATATCCTCGAAACTGACGCAAAAATGCCTCAACAGCTCTATGTTCTTTAAAGGCTGCTCCGAACACATGAAGGATTCAATAAAGGGGCTGCTCCGTGAGGTTCACTTTGCGAGCGAAGAGTACTTGATACAAATCAACACAGTGGCCCACGACATGTATTTCGTCATCTCAGGCTTGGTTGAACGGATATCCGTCGATCATGAAGGCGCTGAGACGGTTGAGGCTCGTATTGGGGCCGGTGGCTCCGTCGGCGTACTTGAAGGTTACTTTGGCATCCGTTACATCTACTCTTCTCGTGCCACGTCGATTGGAGGCCCATGTTTATGCCTTCGGCTGGTGCGCAACCAGCTCTTGATGATCCTAAAGGTACATCCCGACGACGATGAGGTTGTGGAACAGAACGCCATGTCTGAGTTCCAAAAGGTAAGGCAAGCGAAAGGCGTCCATGGCGGCTCTTCTGTCATTTCAGGAGCTCGGTCAATCATGAGTCAGCGCAAAGGTGCGCGCGTGCAATCGCTGAACAAAGATGAAAACGAAAGCGATGATGGCAGCTATCGCTCTTTAGAGACTGCAGACGAGAATAAGGCGGACATCGAGCCTGTGGAACAAAGGCAGGACGCCATTGTTTTGTCGGAGATCGAACAAAAATTGGCCAGTCTCAATGAGCGCCGCAGGATGGAGCGCATAAGTCAATTTTGCAACGCTGCGTCCTGCGGAGAAATCGACAAACTTGAGCGAAGCATGCGTTTCGGTGTGCACGTAGATGCGACCGACATAAATGGCCGTACTGCTCTCCATTGTGCGGCGTGCGAGGGGCGTTCTGAGACAGTGCGCTTTCTTGTGGAGGCACGGGCCAGCATCAACATCAAGGACAGATTCAAAAACACGCCTCTCAACGATGCCGTACGCCACAAGCATGACAGTGTGGCAGCGTTGCTCTGCGCTTTTAACGCGTGGCCTATCACGCTCCCAGGATATGAAATGGGTGTGCAAATGTGTACATGTGCAAGTGAGGGCGACCTAGATCAGCTTCAGCGCATGATTGAGAATGATGTCGACGTTAATACAGCCGTAAGTCGAAGTATTGTATCCAGAGAGAGAGAGAGAGAGAGAGAGACAGACAGAG
>Ga0315899_10009970_pt1 | contig 10179 bp, 7 predicted proteins | sample LakEriMetagenome_2_FD_203518 | JGI IMG/M metagenome (GOLD analysis project Ga0315899, IMG submission 203518) | Freshwater fungal communities from buoy surface, Lake Erie, Ohio, United States - Buoy 4 MA112 | ecosystem: Environmental > Aquatic > Freshwater > Lake | place: USA: Lake Erie, Ohio...
CGCCTCGCCGAGCCCGGCGCGCACCACCGTGTCCGCCTCCAGCGCGTCGAGCGCCTCGCCCAGCGTCTGGGGCAGCAGCCCGATGCCGTGCTCGGCGAGCCTGGCGGGCGTCCACTCGTAGAGGTTCTCGTTGATCGGCGCACCCGGGTCGATCCGGTTGCGGATGCCGTCCATGCCGGCCGCGAGGATGGCCGCGGTGGCGAGGTAGGGATTGCACGAGCCGTCCGGCAGGCGCAGCTCGAGCCGGCCGTAGGGCACACGCACCGTCGCCGTCCGGTTGTTGTCGCCGTAGGCGATGTAGGCCGGCGCCCAGGTCGCGCCCGACAGCGCCCGGCCGACGACCAGGCGCTTGTACGAGTTGACGGTGGGCGCACAGACCGCGGCGAGCGCGCGCGCGTGCTTCAGCAGCCCGCCGAGGAAGTGGTAGCCGGTCTGCGACAGGCCCAGGCCGTGGCGGTCCGAGTCGTCGTGGAACAGGTTCTTCGAGGTGGCGCTGCCCAGCGACAGGTGGAAGTGCGTGCCGGTGCCGGTGCGGTCGGAGAACGGCTTGGGCATGAAGCTGGCGATCAGGCCGTGGGCCCGCGCGATCTCGCTCGCGGCCATCTTGAAGAAGACCAGCCGGTCGGCCGAGGACAGCGCATCGCCATAGGTGAAGTTCACCTCGAACTGCCCGTTCGCGTCCTCGTGGTCGATCTGGTAGACGTCGAGGCCGGCCGGCTTCACCGCGTCGACGATCGCCTCGAGCACGGCGGCCGAGCGGGCGAGGCCCTTGTAGTCGTAGCAGGGCTTCTCGAGCGTGTCGGTGCCGTCGGCAGGCTCGAGTCGGCCGTCTGCGCCACGCTTGAGCAGCATGAACTCGGGCTCGATGCCGGTGAAGAGGGTCAGTCCCTCGCCGGCCAGCTCGGCGAGCTGGCGCTTGAGCGCGACCCGCGAGCACAGCGCGTAGGGCACGCCCTTGACGTGGCCGTCGCAGGCGATCCGTGCGTAACCCGGCAGCCAGGGCATCGGCGCGAGCGTCGTCGGATCGCCCACCGCCATGTAGTCGGCGCCCTCGGGGCCCATGCCCATGCCCCAGATCGCGAAGGCCGCGAAGCCCGCGCCCTCTTCCAGCACCATGCGAAGGTGCTCGGCCGGCACGGCCTTGGCCTTGGCCGAGCCGTGGATGTCGACGAACTGCGCGAGGACGAGCTTGATCTTGTGCCGCTCGAGCCAAGCGCGGGCGTCGGCGGCGGAGGTGGGCGAGGCCATGCTGACTCCGTCTGGGCCCGGCGCGGCAGCTCGCGTCGGGCGTTGGAAGGGCGGACAAGCGCGTTCTGGTCACCCTGGCTCTGGGACCGGGTTGAACTGGATGATATTTTTTTGCATCATAGGAGTCAACATGAGCAAGGCCTCCATCGAGTCGCTCGACCGTCACATCGGCCTGCAGGTCCGGGAGGCGCGCCTGCGCAACCGGCTGACCATCGCCGACGTCGCGCACCTGGCGGAGCTCTCGCCCGGCATGCTGTCGAAGATCGAGAACGGCCAGGCCACCGCCAGCCTCGACTCGCTGGTGCGGATCGCCAACGCGCTGGGCGTCACGCTGGGCGCGCTGTTCAAGGGCTACGGCGCCCCGGGCGGCGCGGCGCGGCTCGTCAAGGCGGGCGAAGGCATGGAGGTGGTCCGGCGCGGCACCGCCAAGGGCCACACCTACCACCTGCTGTCGTACGACCAAGGCCCGCGCAAGCGCTTCGAGCCCTTCCTGATCTCGATGGACGACGCCTCGGAGGTGTTCCCGACCTTCGAGCACGACGGCACCGAGTTCATCCACATGCTCGCCGGCCGCCTGGAATACCGCCACGGCAACGCGACCTACCTGCTCGAGCCCGGCGACTCGCTGACCTTCGACGGCACGGTGCCGCACGGTCCGGAACGCATCCTCGAGGTGCCGATCCGGTTCCTGACCGTCATCGTGTATGACTCGCCAGCGCCGGAGTGAGCGCAGGCTCTCTCCAGAACCCCTACCCCATCACCTCGTCAGACCCTTCACGATGTCCATATCCCAGGCTTCCGATTCGTATGACCTGATCGTCGTCGGCGCCGGCGTCGTCGGCTGCTCGGTGGCCTGGCATGCCGCCGCGCTCGGCGCCGGCCGCGTGCTGCTGGTCGACCGCGGCGGCATCGCCGAGGGCACCTCCAGCCAGTCGAGCAGCATCCTGCGCACCCACTACTCGGTGCGCGAGAACGTCGAGCTGGCCCGCCGCTCCTGGTCGGTCTTCACGAACTTCGCCGCCTACCTCGACGATCCGGAGGCCGACTGCGGGCTGAACCGCTGCGGCTACCTGATCGTCGGGGCCGGCGACGCGCGCGGCGAGGCGGTCCGCGCCTCGCTCGCGCAGCAGCGGGCGATGGGCATCTCGGCCGAGGAGATCGACGCGAAGCAGGCGCTGGAACTGCTGCCGCTGCTGCGCACCGAGGGGCTCGATGTCTTCGGCCACGAGCCCGAGGCCGGCTATGCCGACGCCTACCTCACCGCCACCGCGTTCGCGCGGGCGGCGCGCCGCCGCGGGGTCGAGGTGCGCCAGGGCGTGAGGGTCACCGGGCTGACCACCGTGGGCAGCCGGGTGGTCGGCATCGAGACCGACGCCGGACCGATCCGCGCGGGCGCCGTGGTCTGCGCCGCCAACGTGTGGACGAACCGGCTGCTCGAGCCGGCCACCGGGCTCGTCATCCCGCTGGTCGCCGAGCGGCACGAGGTGATGGCGTTCGAGGCGCCCGAGCCCTACCTGCCGCGGTATCCGGTCCTCAAGGATATGGCCAGCGCCTCGATGGTCTACGCCCGCTGCTACGGCCGCAGCCAGCTGCTGGCGAGCCCGGGCCTGGCGGGCCACGCGACCGACCCGGACGAGGGCCAGGCCGACGTGCCGCTCGACGTGGTGGCGGATCTGGGGGAGCAGGTGGCCGCGCGGCTGCGCAGCTTCGAGGAGGCGGGGGTCGCCTCGACCTGGACGGGGCTCTACGACGTGACGCCGGACTGGAACCCGGTGCTCGGGCCGCTGCCCGGCTGGGACGGCCTGCAGGTCGGCTTCGGGTTCTCCGGCCACGGCTTCAAGCTGTCGCCGGCGGTGGGCCGGCTGCTGGCGCAGTCGGCGCTCGGGCTGGCCACCGACGTCTCGCTCTCGCCGTACCGCTTCGAGCGCTTCGACGAGGGGGCGCTGCTCGTCGGGCGCTACGGCAAGGGCGCGGTGTCCTGAGCCCTCAGGTCGAGGGCAGTCCCAGCGCCTTCTCGCTGCAGGCGCGCGGCCTGACCGCCGCTTCCATCGCCTTCGCGTCTCCGGTCTTGGCGGTGGCACGGCTCAGCACCTTGTGCAGCTCGAGCGCGGCGCTGGCGCTCGGGAACCCGCCCGACGCCGTGCACAGATACGAGCCGTCGGCCGCCAGCACCACCCATGCGGGCGCTCCCTTCGGGCTGTAGGTCGTCTTCCAGCGCTCGCGCTCCTGGGGGACCATGTCGTCGCCGAAGACCATCGAGAAGTGATAGCCGCCGCCGAACGCCTGACGCAGATCGCCGCGCAACAGCCAGCCGTCGAGCGCGCTGCACGTCTGGCAGTTGTGCGCGGTGAAGTAGACGATCACCGGCTTGCCGGTGCTGCGGGCCTTGGCCACCGCATCGACCACCGACGGGTTGTCGTCGAAGCCCGGCGGCAGCGTGGTCGCGAGCGCGCTCGCGGTGGCCAGCGCGGCCGTGGCCGCGACGAGGAATCGGAAGCGGAAGCGCTCGTGCATGGTGGAACTCCCGAACAGTCGATGCGGCGACGGTGTCTTCGAACGATGGTCGCAGCCTAGGAGCATCCCCAGCGGACCGCAGCCCGCCGCGGACGAACGGACACGCGACGGACCGCGGACGGCGACGGCCCGAGCGTGGCCGTTCGGGATGGGGTCGCGCGCGGCTCAGATGTAGGGGTTGATACGGTACGGCGTGCGCCGCATCGCCAGGCCGAGCGCGAGCGCCGCGCGGTCGCCGCTCTTGAGGATGCGGGCTGCCAGCGGCAGCACCGCGCTCTCCTCGAAGGCCGCATGCGCCACGTAGAGCGCGACGATCTGCTCGATCGCGCACTCGTCGAGCGGCGCCGACCTGCCGCGCGTGAGCCGCCGCAGCCCCGGCTCGATCCGGTCCCACAGCGACTCGATCTCGCGGTGCTCGCGCGCGAGCCGCGCGATCAGCGAAGCAACGAGCGCGGCCTCGTCGCCGCGCCCGGCGCTGTGCGCGAGCGAGGGGAACAGCTCGCGCTCCTCCTCGTCGTGATGCTCGAGCACCGCGTCGTTGAAGAAGCGGTGGATGGCGACCGCGCTCGCGCGCACCCCGTCGTCGAGGCCGCGCTGCGCGAGCTGCATCGGCAGCACGCGCAGCCGGTTCATCGTGTCGACGATGTGGACGTGCGAGCGGGAGAAGGTCTCGAGTGCCTCGTCGGCGAAACCCTGGGACACGGGCGCGGGCTGCGGGGCAGCCGGCGGCTCGTGGGGCTCGAGCGTGGAGTCGGGTCGGGCGGTCATGGAAGTCTCCGGCGCAGCGCTCGGCCCGGGAGCGGCCGACGGCGCATGAGTCCATTCTTCGCCTCGCGCCCGGCCGACGGTTGACGCAGCTCAAACGGCGCGGTGCGAACCACGCTGCACTTGACGCCGATCAAGTGTTCCGCGCGCGGCGAGCGCCGCCGGTCAGCCGATGGCGGCGGCCGACTTCGCGAGCGCGCGCAGCAGGTGCTTCTGGATCTTGCCGGTGGAGGTCTTCGGCAGCTCGACGAAGCGGATCTCGCGCGGGCACTTGAAGTGCGCGAGGTGCTGCCGGCAGTGCGCGACCAGCTCGGCGGCGAGCGCCTTCTCCGCGGCCTCGTCGACCGGCCGCAGCTGCGCGCGCAGCTCGACGAAGGCGAGCGGCGTCTCGCCCCATCTCGGATCGGGCCGCGCGACCACGCCCACCGCCATCACGGCCGGATGCTTGTAGAGCGCGTCCTCGACCTCGATCGACGAGATGTTCTCGCCGCCCGAGATGATGATGTCCTTGGCGCGGTCCTTGAGCTTCACGTAGCCGTCGGGGTACAGCACGCCGAGGTCGCCGGTGTGGAACCAGCCGCCCTCGAAGGCCTCGCGGGTGGCGGCCTCGTTCTTCAGGTAGCCCTTCATCACCACGTTGCCGCGGAAGACCACCTCGCCCATCGTCGCGCCGTCGCGCTGCACCTCGCGCAGGGTCTGCGGGTCGACCACAGTGCAGCCTTCCTGCACCTGGTAGCGCATGCCCTGGCGGCCGTTGAGGTCGACCTGCTCGGCGAGCGGCCGGGAGGTCCAGTCCTCGTGCTTGGCGCAGGCGGCGGCCGGCCCGTAGACCTCGGTCAGCCCGTAGACGTGCGTGACCTCGAAGCCCATCCGCCCCATGCCCTCGATCATCGAGGCCGGAGGCGCGGCGCCCGCGACCATCGCCTTCACCGTCCAGTCGATGCCGGCTCGAAGCGACTCGGACGCGGAGATGAGCGTCGAGTGCACGATCGGCGCGCCGCAGTAGTGGCTGACGCGGTGCTCGCGCATCAGCGCGAAGATCAGCGCCGCGTCGACGCGCCGCAGGCACACGTTGGTGCCCGCGACCGCCGCGAGCGTCCACGGGAAGCACCAGCCGTTGCAGTGGAACATCGGCAGCGTCCACAGGTAGACCGGATGGCGCGGCAGGTTCCAGGCGAGCACGTTGCCGACCGCGTTCAGGTAGGCGCCGCGGTGGTGCACGACGACCCCCTTCGGATTGCCGGTGGTGCCCGAGGTGTAGTTCAGCCCGATCGCATCCCACTCGTCGGCGGGCATGCGCGGCGCGAAGGCCGGGTCGCCGCCGGCGACGAAGGCCTCGTACTCGATCTCGCCGAAGCACTCGCCGCCCGCACCGTGCGCGGGGTCGTCCACGTCGACGACGAAAGGCACCCGCTTGCCGGCCGCACGCAGCTGCGCGATGGCGGCGCTCGCGGCCGGCGCGAACTCCCGGTCGACGATCAGCACGCGGCTGTCGGAATGCTCGAGCACGAACGCGACCGTGGCCGCGTCCAGGCGCGTGTTGATGCAGTGGAGCACCGCGCCGGTCATCGGCACGCCGAAGTGCGCCTCGACCATCGGCGGCGTGTTCGGCAGCATCACCGCGACGGTGTCGCCGTCGCCGAGGTCCATCGCGGCGAGCCGCGACGCGAGCCGGCGCGAGCGCTCGCGCACCTCGCGCCAGCTGCGACGCAGCGGCCCGTGGATCACGGCGCAGTGCTCGGGGTAGACGTCGGCCACCCAGTCGAGCAGCGACAGCGGCGTCAGCGCGACATGGTTCGCGGCGTTGCGGTCGAGACCTTGGCGGTACGGGTTCGGATGCGTCGGCATGGTGCGCGGTGTCCGGTGGTCGGCGTGGAGCCCGCCCATTCTAGGGCGGGCATGCAGGCTGCCCGTCCCGCATCGCGGAACTCGTTCACACCTCGCGAGGAAGTCCGTATTGCGACGCAGCATTCCGGTGGTAGCCTGTCAACACCGGTTCGCCGGAGAAGGAGCATCCATGCCTCATCTGGTCCATGTGCTGGGCGTTACCGATCGTGACGCACTGCACCAGCACTTCGCGGCCCTCGACCCCCAGGACCTGCGGATGCGATTCGGACGACTGCCCGACCGCGACTGGCTCAGGCTCTACATCGAGGGCATCGACTTCGCCCGCGACGCGGTGCTCGGCGTGCGCGAGGGCCCGGTGCTGATCGGCGCGGCGCACGTCGCGCTGTTCGACGGCGCAGCGGAGCTCGGCCTGTCGGTGATCCCGTCCCGGCGCAAGCGGGGCGTCGCCTCGGCGCTCTTCGATCGCGGCGTGCTGCACGCCCGCAACCGCGGCATCGTCGAGCTGTTCATCCACTGCCTGTCCGAGAACCAGGCGATGCGCCGCATCTCGCGCAAGGCGGGGATGCGGATCCTGGTGGAAGGCGTGGACGCCGACGCGTGGATCGAACTGCCGCCGGCCACGCCGTTCACGCTCGGCGAGGAGCTGGTCGCTAGGCAACTGACGCTGGTCGACCTGGCGCTTCAAGCGCCCTGGGCGTCGAAGGCGCCGGAGCGCTCGGAAGCCTGACGCGGAACAGCGAGCCGCGGCCGGGTTTGCTGTCGACCTCGATCCGGCCGTCCATGAGCTCGATCAGGCGGCGCGACAGCGCCAGCCCGATGCCCGAGCCCTCGATGGCACCGTGCTCGCGCCCGAGCCGCTCGAAGGGCTCGAACAGCCGGGGCTGATGCTCCGGCGGGATGCCCGGGCCGTCGTCCTCGACCTCGATCCAGGTCGTGCCGTCCCGGGCGTCGCCGGCGCGCAGGTGCACGGTGCCGCCGCGGCGGTTGTACTTGACCGCGTTCGACAGCAGGTTCACCAGCACCTGGCGCAGCCGCGTCGGGTCGCCGAGCATGCCCAGCGGCACCGCCTCGTCGGGCGGCGGGACCAGCCGCACGCCGGCATCGGCGGCTGCGAGCGACAGCAGCCGCAGGCACTGCCGGCAGACGGCCCGCACGTCGATCACCTCGTGGGCCAGCCGCATGCGGTCGCCCTCGATGCTGGTCAGGTCGAGCAGCTCGTCGATCAGCGTGGCGAGGTGGTCGCCCGCCTCGCGGATCGCATGGGCGCGCTCGCGCTGCGTACCCGACAGCGGCGAGTCGGCGTCGATCTCCATGAGTTGCGCGAAGCCGAGCACCGCGTTGAGCGGCGTGCGCAACTCGTGGCTCATCCTCGACAGGAAGTCGGACTTGGCGCGGCTCGCGGCCTCGGCCTCGGCGCGGGCACGCTCGGCCGCCTCCATGCGCTTCCTCGGCCGGGCATCGCGCATCACCAGGGTCACGAGACGGCCTGCACCGACGGTCACCAGCGTGACCGAGGCATCGATCGGGAAGTCGGTGCCATCGGCGTGCAGCCCGACGAGTGTCGTGCGGCCGCTGCCGGTCCGGCCGAGCGCGCGCTCGGCGCGCGTGCCGTCGGCCAGGCCGACCAGGAACTCGACCGCACCGGACCGCATGCGCGGCGGCACGAGCGGCAGCAGGCTCCGGCCGAGCGTATCGGCGGCACGGTGGCCGAACATCGCCTCGGCAGCGGTGTTGAACAGCACGATGCGCCCGCGCTCGTCGATCGCGGCAATCGCGTCGATCGCCGAGTCGATGACGGCGGACAGCCGCGCCTGGCTGTCCACCAGCGCCGCCTCGGCGGCCTTGCGCGCCGAGATGTCGGCGATCGCGCCGTAGCTGCGGGTCGGGCGACCGCCGTCGTCCCAGGCGGCGAAGCCGCGCGCGCTGACCCACAGGTAGCCGGCATCGGCCCGGCGCAGCCGGTACTCGCCGTCGAGCGGCACGCGGCGCTGGACGAGCGCGACCTGATCGGTCGCGAAGCGCACGCGGTCGTCCGGGTGCAGACGCGACGGATCCGAGGTCAGCCGCGGGAGCACCGAGCCGGGCGGATAGCCGAGCATCTGCAGGTAGGAGTCCGAATAGAACGTGCGCCCGCCCGCCAGGTCGTGGTCCCAGATGCCCGAGCCGGTGGCCGCGAACACCAGCGCGAGCTGCTCGCGCTGACGCCGCAGCGATGCCTCGACGCGCTTGTGGCCGGTGATGTCGAGCTTGACCGCGACCACCTGCGGCGGCGCGCCGGCCGAGGGCTGGATCACGCTGATCGCGATCCGGCTCCACACCACGCGGCCCTCGCGGTGGAGATAGCGCTTCTCGAAGACCACGCCGCCGGTGCCGCCGCTGGACGCCCAGCGGCGCAGCGCGTCGGCGTGCAGGTAGCGGTCCTCGGGGTGGGTGAACTGCGCGCCGTGCCGGCCCAGCAGCGCCTCGCGCGGATACCCGACCATCCGGCAGAACGCGTCGTTCACCACGATGTAGCGGCCCCGCTCGGAGACCGAGAGCGCGGCGTTCGACTGCTCGAACATCGCGCGCAGCTGGCGCTCGCGAAGCCCGAGCGTGTCCTGCACCGCCTCGAGCCGGCGCCGGGCCCCCAGCGTCAACACCGCAAGCAGCGTCGCGATCACCAGGAACAGCCAGGCGACCCACTCCCCCTCCTCGGGCTGCAGGCGCACGAACGGACCGACGCTGAGCGCCGCCGGTACCGCGACCGCGAGCGCCACCGCCATCAGCGCCGTCCAGGCGCCGAGCATCCCGAGCCAGGCGGCACCGGCGGTCGTCGCGAGCTGCAGCACGAACATCGCGATGATGGCCTGCGTCGTGTAGGCGCTGCGGGTGGTCGAGGTCAGCAGCACGCCGAGCCCGATCAGCGCGGCGACCGCGAGCGCCGCGAGGATGCCTCGGCGCGCGTCGTGCTGTCCTGCGGCGGCGCGGGCGGCGGGCTGCCACGGCAGCATGCCGGCGCGCGCCCGCGCGCTCAGGGCCAGCAGCAGCGGCGCGGCCAGCAGCACGCCGAGCAGGTCACCCGCGTACCAGCCGAGCCAGGCCTCGACCAGGCCCTCCGAAGCCATCGTCCCGGCGAGTACGAGCACGCTGGTGCCGACGGTCGGCGGCACCAGCATCCCGACGACCGCGGCCAGGCCGAGGGTACGGAAGTCGTCGGTGCTGCGGAAGTCCGGCGCCAGGCCGGAGCGCGCCATCAGCCGGCTCGCCAGCCAGTAGCCGCCGCTGCTGCCCAGACCGACGACGGCGGCCGCCCACGGCGGGGCGCCGAGCCAGAGGTGCACCGCCATCACGGCGGGCACGAGCGCCACGAGGATCGGCGCGCCCCACAGCAGCAGGCCCGCGACCGCGACGCCGGTCGGCAGCCAGAACAGGCTGACGTTGGAGCCGACGAAGGCGAGCTGAAGGCCAAGAGCCGCCGCGGCGAGGTACAGGCCGGCCACGAGCAGGCCGCGGGCGACATGCGCCCCGAGGCGTCCGACGCGCACCGCCGGCTCGCCCGCCCGTTCCCCTCCTGATGGCGCCTCGATCGACACGGCACGACCCCGATTGCGTGGAGGATTCTGCCACGAGCCCAACCACTGGTTTGCCTGGCGGGTCGTACCGGACCGGAACCGGTTACGCTTGCCGGCGTTGCAGACTCGATATTCTTCCGGAGCGAATCCTATGGCCGTCGAGGCACTCACGACCGACCTGTTCGACGAGACCGTCGGAGGTCACGACATCGTCGTCGTCGACTTCTGGGCCCCCTGGTGCGGCCCGTGCAAG
>Ga0315899_10009971_pt1 | contig 10179 bp, 11 predicted proteins | sample LakEriMetagenome_2_FD_203518 | JGI IMG/M metagenome (GOLD analysis project Ga0315899, IMG submission 203518) | Freshwater fungal communities from buoy surface, Lake Erie, Ohio, United States - Buoy 4 MA112 | ecosystem: Environmental > Aquatic > Freshwater > Lake | place: USA: Lake Erie, Ohio...
GGATAACGGGGTCTCAGCCCGTGAGGCCTTGGAGCGGGCCCGGGAGCTGAACCTGGAGGTGATCGTCACGGACCACCACACCCTGCCCAAGGAGATGCCTCCTCTGCTGGCTCTGGTGCATCCGGCATGCACACCCGCGGGATCGCCCTATCGAGGTCTCGCCGGAGTGGGTCTGGCCTTTGTGCTGGCCAGAGCCCTGGCCCAGGCCCATCGCTCCAAACAGGCTCTGGCGATGGCCCTGGATCTGTTTTGCATCGGAACGATCGCTGACATGGCCCCGCTGGAGGGAGTCAACCGCCGCTGGTTGATGGATGGCCTGCCGCGGCTGAAACACTCCGCCTTGCCGGGCCTGCAGGCCCTGCAACAGGTGGCGGGATTGGACGACGCACCGATCGATGCCAGCACCGTGGGTTTTCAACTTGCGCCCCGCATCAATGCAGTGGGGCGCCTGGGGGATCCAAGCCTGGTGGTGGAACTGCTGACCACCGCAGACCAAGAGCAGGCCCTGGAACTCGCCCGAGCCTGCGAAGCCCTCAACCGCCAACGGCGCGAACTCTGCGATGCGATCGAAGCCGAGGCCCGCGCTCTGAGCGACGCCGATGGACAGCAACGCAGCCCGTTTCTGCTGTTGGCCCAGGGCCATTGGCATCACGGGGTGATCGGCATCGTTGCCGCACGTCTGGTGGAGCGGTTTGGCTCTCCAGTGGCACTCCTGGCCTCGGAAGGAGACGGCCGCATGCGGGCCTCTGTTCGTGCCCCCAAGGGGTTTGCTGTGGATCAGGCCTTGCAACAGTGCTCCGACCTGCTGGAGCGTTACGGAGGGCACCCAGCCGCCGGAGGCTTCACCGTGCGGGCCGAGCGGGTGAGCGCCCTGCATGAGCGGCTCAATGGCCTGGCCCAGCGTTGGCGGGATCAGGCGGAGCAGCCAGGGGTCGCTCCGGAGGCCCTGTTGCGCCTCGATCAAGTGGGGCGATCACTGTGGCAACAGCTGCAAAAGCTGGAGCCCTTCGGCATCGGCCATCCCACCCCGGTGTTTTGGAGCAGCTGCTGCACCATCAGCCAACAGAGGGAACTGCGAGGCGGCCACCTCCAACTCACCCTCCGCCAGGGGGAAGCCACAGCTCGGGCGATCGCCTGGCGCTGGCAGGGGGAGACCAGCCTCCCGAAACAGGTCGACGTGGCTTATCAGATTCGCCTGAACCGTTGGCAGGGGGAGGAGCGCCTGCAGCTGGAACTGGTGGCGATCCGCCCGAGCACCAGCGATGCCCTGGTTCTGCAACGCCATAACCGCAGCTACTGGGTCAAGCGCGATGGAGAGCACCTGGTGATCCGCAATGCCCTGGGGGAAGAACTGCGGGGCCTGAGACCGGGATCAGGAGAGGTCGGTCTCTCAGTGGATCACCCCCAGGAGCAGCATCCTTATGTCAAAGCCCTGGTGTTGGACGCGGCCCGCGCCCTGGGCCTTGCTGCATAAAAAGCCCCCTGGAGAGGATCTCCAAGGGGCTGAAAGCTCAACAGCGCGAGCGATTCAGAGGGCGCCGCGGCGGTAGAAGAGGATGAAGATCACGGCCGGTCCCACCAGGGTGATCAGGAACAGAGCAGCAAAGTTGGCGATCAGATGGAAGTCGATTCCCATGGGAGAACGGCTCAGAAGCTGCACGTGTCTTCCCCACACTAAAAGCAGGCCTGCCGGCTCAGAAGCCTGGATCCCCTCGCCTGTGACGGGTTGTCACAGCCAAGCCCATGGCTGAAACCTTGCATTGGCGCTGCATCAGCGGCTGCGGATCGTGTTGCAGGCTCGATCCTGGCGAGCGCAATGAAGCGCTAGAAGCTCTCGACGAGGAGCAACAGGAGCTGTATCTCTCGATGGTGGGAGCGGATGGATGGTGCATCCATTACGACACCGGATCAAGCACCTGTCGGATTTACGACGAGCGGCCCGTGTTCTGCCGCGTGGAGAACCTGGCCCCGTTGTTCGCTGTGCCCCCCGAGGAGGCGAACGACTTCGCCATCGCCTGCTGCCGGCAACAGATCCGCTGCGAACACGGCGGGCGTGGCATGGTGATGAAGCGTTTTGAGCAGGCCATCCGCCAGCCTCCCGACCAAGCGGACACCAGCCCTGATGCCTGATCACGACGCCACGAGCGCAGAGCAATCGAGCAGCTCGGACAAAGCCGGCAGTTTCGGGGCCGTCTTTCTCACCACCTTCACCACGGTGTTCCTGGCGGAGTTGGGAGACAAGACCCAGCTGGCGGCCCTGCTTCTCTCTGCCGAATCCGGCAAGCCGGTTTTGGTCTTTATCGGTGCCTCTTTGGCGCTGATCAGCTCAAGCCTGGTGGGGGTTGTTCTGGGCCGCTGGCTCTCACGCGTGCTGCCACCGCAACAGCTCGAACGGCTTGCCGGGATCTTGATGATCGCCCTAGGCCTCTGGCTGGGGCGTCAGGCCGCCATGAGCATGTTCCCCCTGGGTTGAGGTCACCGCGATGCAACTGCCCCTTCTCGCCTCCACATTCATCACGGTGTTCCTCGCGGAACTCGGGGATAAAACCCAGCTCGCGATCGTGACCATCAGTGGCACCTCCAATCGCACCGGCGCGGTCTTTGCCGGAAGCGCCACAGCCCTGGTACTCGCCAGCCTTCTGGGGGCTGGCGCTGGTGGATCCCTCTCTGCGGTGATCCCCACCAATGCCCTCCAGCTGGCCGCTTCCCTTGGCTTCCTGGTGATCGGGACCCGCCTGCTGCTGCGTGCTGGGAGCGAAGACGACGTCGCAGTGGAGGCAGCAGGCGAGGCCGAGGCGGAGTAGGCACCCTCGGCTCGATGCCTGTGGCGGATCAGGCCCCAGCCCAGGTAGTGTTGAACAGTTGATGCATTGCCTTGAGGCGTTGGCCGTCTCAGAGCGTTGCAACCAGCACGCCGCACTTCCCAGCAGCACTGAACCGCAGCATCGAACAGCCGCCCGGATCTGTCGCCCCGAACAGCAGAACCCCCTGTTCAAAGCCCATCTGCTTCGAAGTCTCACCCTGAAGACCCGCCAACCAGACCCGCTCCGAACCCCCTGATCCCCACCATGAAGTTCTCGGTCTCGGACCTCATCGACCAACTCCCCAAACAGGAGACCCTGACCCTCAGCAAACTTGAAAAGGGTCTCGGCCTGAGCACCAAGGCCGATAAGGAGCAACTGCGCATCGCCCTTGATGCTCTGGCACGGGTGGGGGTGCTTGAGGAAACAGATGGCGGCATCAGCCGAGTGGAAGATGAGGGTCTGATCGAGGCGCGCCTGCGCTGCAGCAGCAAAGGGTTCTGCTTTGCCCTTCGCGAAGATGGGGGCGAAGACATCTACATTCGCGACAACCAGCTCAACCACGCCTGGAACGGCGATCGTGTGCTGGTGCGCATCACTCGCGAAGGAGGACGCCGCCGCTCCCCTGAGGGGGGCGTGCAGTGCATCCTGCAGCGCAACACCACCAGCCTGCTGGCCCAGGTGGAACAGCAGAACGACAAACTGCTGGCCCTTCCACTTGACGATCGACTGCTGACAGCGATTGAGCTGCCCGCCAGCGACGCCAGCCACCTCAAACCAGCCAGTGAGGCGGTGGTGGAGGTGAAGCTGGACCGATATCCGGTCGGTCAGCTCGCACCCCAGGGTCATGTGGCCCGCAGCCTCGCGGTCAATGCAGGCCCTGAAGCCGACCTTGACCTGCTGCTCACCAAACATGGGCTGCGCGAGCGTCCGGCTGCACCCAAAAGCAGTGCAAAGGCCCTCGAGGAGAAAGACAGAGACGACCTGAGCGCACTGCCCACTCTGGTGCTGCAGCTGTGGTCGAGCAGTGAGGCCCCGATCCTCCCCGCCGTGTCGCTGGAGCCACTGGACAGCGGAACGCGGGTGTGGGTGCATGCCCCGGCCGTCGCCGAGCGCGTCGGCTTTGGCAGCCCTCTGGACCTCTTCCTGCGCGATCTGGGTGAAGCGCTCTGCGTCGGAGACAGCTGGCTACCACTGCTTCCCAGCAGCTTGAGCAAAGCCGCCGCCTTCAAACCTGGCAGCAGCAGTGCGGCCCTCTCGGTCGCCCTGGATCTCAACAGTGAGGGGCAGCTCGAGCATTACCGCTTCTGCCGCAGCACCATCAGCGCCGACGCGATTGTCGATGCCAAGGCGCTCCAGGCCCTGGCTGAGCGAAAGCCCAAGGCCCGCACCACCCCAGCGGCCCTCAAAGGCCTCAAGGATCAGCTGCCCTTGCTGGAGCAATTGATTGCCCTGGCGCAGACCCTGAGAACGCTGCGGTTGAGCTCAGGCTCCATTGATCTCGATCTGGCGATGCCCGCGATTGAAGGGCTCGGCGAACTGGCCATCCCCGAGCCGGATGAGAGCCGGCAAGGGTGGTTGGTGCAGCTGGATCCCGCGGAGAGTCCATCCGGTCTGCTGCGGGAGCTTGTGCTCCTGGCCCATCGCGCCTTCGGGCGGCACATGGCGACCCTGGAATTGCCGGCCATCTACGCCCAAAACCCGGAGCCGGACGCTGAGGCCCTCAACGATGTGGCCAAGGCCGCCCTGGCCCTGGAGATTCCCCTGGAGCTCTCCGCCGATGGCAATGCCAGTGCCCAGGAACTCGCCACCGCCTTCGCCGGCAGCGATCGCTCGCGCGTGCTGTTGCAGCAACTGCGCGATCCCCTCAAGCCCGTGACCCTGGCCACCGAGCCCGGAGCCAACACCCTCGCTGCAGAGCCTCAGGCCTTTGCCGCCTGGTGCTGCCCCTCGCTGCACTACGCGGATCTCTGGAATCAACACCTGCTGGTGTTGCTGCTCTGCGAAGGGAAGGATCGGCCTTCTGTTCGCCACAAAACCCGTGTCGACATTGCCTCCGACAGCAGCCATGGCGTGATCGATTGGCCCCTGATGACCGCCAGTCAGCTCGCACCGATGGAGGAAGGCCTCAGCGCCTCACTGCTGCATCGCCTCAATGCCCGGGCCCGCTTCACCAATGAGCTCCAAAGCGATGCCCTGGCCATGGCCCAGGCCCGCCAGGCGGAACCCCTCGTGGGGCAAACCCTGACCGGGGTGATCAGCGGTGTGCAGAGCTACGGCTTCTTCGTCGAGGTGCCCCCCTCCCAGGTGGAAGGGCTGGTGCACGTGAGCTCCCTGAAAGACGATTGGTACGAGTACCGCTCCCGCCAGAACAAGCTGGTGGGCCGCAAGAACCGTCGCACCTACATGCTGGGCGATGCCGTCGAAGTGATCATCCAGAAAGTGGATGTGCTTCGCCACCAGATCGATCTGGCCGTGGTGCTGCCCGAGGGCTACGAAGAGTACGTACCGGATTCCGAGAGCGAGAGCGACAGCGACCACCTGAGCGACAGCCTCAACGAGACCGAGGACTGAGTCGTGTCCGATCAGCACCCCCCCCATCCGATCGTTTTGGCGGTATCGGGGGCCAGTGCTCAGCCCCTGGCCGAACGGGCGATCCAGCTGCTGCTGGAAGCGGGAGAGAGCGTAGAGCTGGTGGTCAGCCGAGGAGCCCTGGGCGTGTGGCAAGCCGAGCTGGGGGTACGGGTACCGAGCGAACCGGAGGCCCAGGAACAGTTCTGGCGTGAACGCACCGGCTGTCAGTCGGGTCTCTTGGTCTGTCACCGCTGGAATGACCAGGCGGCCGCCATCGCCAGCGGGAGCCATCGGACCCGGGGCATGGTGATCCTGCCCTGCTCGATGGGCACAGTCGGGCGGATTGCCGCTGGAGTCGCAACGGATCTCGTTGAGCGCTGCGCCGATGTGCACCTCAAGGAGGGGCGGCCTCTGGTGATCTGCCCGCGCGAAACCCCTTGGAACCTGATTCACCTCCGCAATCTCACCACCCTGGCCGAAGCGGGAGCACGCATCGCTCCGCCGGTGCCGGCCTGGTATCACCAGCCCAAGAGCATTGAAGACATGGTGGACTTTCTTGTGATCCGCGTGTTCGATTGCCTCGGCTATGACCTGGGGCAGCTGCGGCGCTGGAGCGGCCCGATCCAATCCTGAGCCCCCTGTCTGTGTTGCAACGGATCCTGCTGCTGCCCCTGCTGACCCCCCTTCTGGCGGTGCTGCTGGTGGCGGCCATCAATCCCAGACCATCGGTGGCGGTCCGTCTGCTGATCTGGACCTCGCCTGCCCTGCCTTTGAGCGCCTGGCTTGCGGCCGCCGCCGGCCTCGGCGCCGGAGTGAGCAGCCTGGGCACCGCCTTCGCCCTTCAAGGGGCGGGCAGGGGCATCAACTCTCCGCGGCAAGTGCGTCGCCCAGGCTTCTCGGAGGAGGCACGGCAGTCGCCTGGGTGGACGCAGCAAGAACCCTGGGAGCAAGAACACAACGACCGCGACACCAGTTCCGCGGCCTCCAGCTGGGCTGGTCCCAGCCGTGGCGTGACGGACCCCGCTCCGACGGTCTCGGTTCCCTTCCGGGTGATTCGCAAATCCAAATCCGCAGCACCTGCGGCCGAAAGCACTCCCGCCAGCGCGGCGGTTGTCAGTGATGACTGGGGAGCAGCGAACAGCGACGACTGGTGACCCGAGCCGAGCCGCACTCCCTAAAGTTGCCCGAGCGTTTTGATCGAGGCCTGCGACGGTGACCGATTCCGCCCAACCCGCAGACCCCAAGCCCGCAGACCCGAAACCCGCCGAGGCCAAGGCAGAGGCCAAAGCAGCCAAGCCCCCAGCACCGGAAGACAAGCCCTTTGCCGAGTTTGTTCCGAACCTGCTGATCCCTGCTCTGGCCAAAGAGATCCAGGCCTATGGCGGTCCCAGCTGCGAGCTCACATTCGTGCAGGGCCCAATGCCGGTGGTCGGCAGTGAGTGCTGGCAGGTGACCGGTGCGCTGCCGAATGGGCGGCGCTTCTGGCTGTGTTTCACCAGCGATTCGATCAACGCATCCAAAACCATTGCCCTGGCAGAAGCCGGCGCAGAGCCGAGCCTGTTGGAGTCGTTCTTGATCGATGAAAAGAAAATGACCCAGGCCCTGCTGGTGTCGCGGCTTGTGCAGCGCCTCAACGGCCAGAAATGGCTCGGGGCCAACTGAAGCCCTGCTGACGCACCAGTAGAGCGGGCCTTACAGAGAGATGTACAGAGGCCTCGGCTCCACCCCGATGGCGCCTACGATGACCCCGGATCACTGAAGCTGCCCCATGGTGCCTCCCACCGCCGTTGCCTCACCGAACGCCGCAACTGCCGTCGGGTCCCCTGATGCACCCGCAATCAAGGATCCCGTCAAGGACACGATCCTGACGCCCCGGTTCTACACAACCGATTTCGAGGCCATGGCTGCCATGGACCTCAGCCCCAACGCCGATGAGCTGGAAGCCATCTGCGAGGAGTTCCGCAAGGACTACAACCGTCATCACTTCGTCCGCAACGACGAATTCGATGGCGCTGCCGAGAAGCTCGATCCTGAAACCCGCAAGGTGTTCGTCGAGTTCCTCGAGCAGAGCTGCACCTCCGAGTTTTCAGGCTTCTTGCTCTACAAGGAGCTGAGCCGTCGGATCAAGGAGCGCAACCCGCTGCTGGCCGAGTGCTTCGCCCACATGGCCCGCGATGAAGCTCGCCATGCCGGCTTCCTGAACAAGGCCATGAGCGATTTCGGCCTGCAGTTGGATCTCGGCTTCCTCACGGCCAGCAAGGCCTACACCTACTTCAAGCCTGAATACATCTTCTACGCCACTTACCTGAGCGAGAAGATCGGCTACTGGCGCTACATCGCCATCTTCCGTCACCTCGAGAAGAACCCCGACAGCAAGATCTTCCCGATCTTCAACTTCTTTGAGAACTGGTGTCAGGACGAAAACCGCCATGGCGACTTCTTTGACGCCCTGATGAAGGCCCAGCCCAAGAGTGTTACGGGCCTGCGTGCCCGACTCTGGTGCCGCTTCTTCCTGCTGGCGGTGTTCGCCACCATGTACGTCCGTGACGTGGCCCGCAAGGAGTTCTATGAAGCGCTGGGTCTTGATGCCCGCGATTACGACAAATACGTGATCGCCAAGACCAACGAAACCACCGCGCGGATCTTCCCCGTGGTGCTCAACGTGGAGCATCCGAAGTTCTACACCCGCCTTGAGCGGCTCGTGCGCAACAACAACAAGCTCAGTGCTGCCGATGCAGGCAGCGCACCGGCTCCGATCAAGGTCCTGCGCAAGCTGCCCTACTGGGCCGCCAACGCCGCCGAGATGGCCAAGCTGTTCCTGATGAGTCCCATCCGCAGCGAGAACTTCCAGCCCGCTGTGCGCTGATCAGCAACGCCAGCTCTTGCATGGGCCCTGGTCGCTGCGGCCAGGGCCTTTTTGCTAGGCCTCTTTGCTAGGAACAAAGAACGGCAACGACTACGAGAACAAGAACGACAGCCCTCGCCAACGACCTCCTGCGTGTTGACCGCGTGATCGCCTCCGTGCCCCCTGGATCCAGCCCCTTGTCCTCGCAAACCGCAGCAGACCCTGCCGGAAGCGATCTGCTGATCGGACCCTTCGACCAACGCTGGAGCCCGCGCCTAGAAGCATTGCTGGCCAGTGGACGCGCGGCAGGCGCCGATTTGGTGGAAGTGTTTCTCGAGCGCACCGATCACATCGGTGTTCTCGCTGAGCAGGACACGATCACGAGCGTGACACCGGCCTTTGGCATGGGCGCCGGGATTCGAGTGTTCCTTGGCCACAGGGATGGCTTTGTCAGCACCAATGACCTGAGCGAAGCCGGCCTCAAACAGGCCTTGAGCCAAGCCCTGGGGATGCTCGGCCTCGAGATCTGCACGTCAGCCCTCAAAGGGTTTGATGGTCTCCCGGCCCTTCGGGATTTCGGGCTTCAGAAAGGAACCTGGTTGGAGCGCTGCCCTGGCATCCAAGAAGCGACGCAACGCCTGCTCGAAGGCACGGCTCGGCTCGAGCAGCACGGTCGTCATCTGCAGGCCCGCCGCGCCAGCTACGCCCGCGACTGGCAGGAAGTGATGGTGGCCGCCAGCGACGGCACCTTCGGACGGGATGTGCGTTTGCACCAGTCGGTGGGGCTGAATGTGCTGGCAGCGGATGGTGAACACCGCGCGGGCGTCGGCCGCCGCTACGGCACCTCCGACAGCCCTGATGATCTCCGCCACTGGGATGCTGGACACTCAGCGCAAGAGGTCTGCGCCAGTGCCGGCACCATGCTCTACGCGGACTACGTCGAAGCGGGCCAGATGCCTGCGGTGCTCGCTAACCGTTTCGGTGGGGTGATCTTCCACGAAGCCTGCGGACACCTGCTGGAAACCACCCAGGTGGAGCGCGGCACCACCCCCTTTGCAGAACAGGTGGGTCAGCCCATCGCCCATGAGGCCGTGACCGCTGTTGATGAGGGTCTCACCGGGGGGGCCTTCGGATCCCTCTCGATGGATGACGAGGGGATGGAAGCCCAGCGCACCGTGCTGATTGAAAACGGTGTTCTCAAGCGCTTCCTCAGCGATCGCGCCGGAGAACTGCGCACAGGCCATGCCCGCACCGGCAGCGGACGCCGGCAAAGTCACACCTTTGCGGCCGCCAGTCGCATGCGCAACACCTTCATCGCCGCCGGACCCCACTCGCCCGACGCACTGATCAGTTCCGTCGATCGCGGCCTCTATTGCAAATCCATGGGCGGCGGCAGTGTCGGCCCCACGGGGCAGTTCAACTTCGCGGTGGAGGAGGCCTACCTGATTGAAAACGGGCAGCTCACCAAACCTGTGAAGGGAGCCACCCTGATCGGCGAGGCCAAGGAGGTGATGCCCCGGATCTCGATGTGCGCCAACGATCTGGAATTGGCGGCTGGCTTCTGCGGATCCGTGAGCGGGAGCATCTTCGTGACCGTGGGGCAACCCCACATCAAGGTGGATTCGATCACCGTGGGGGGTCGCTGAGATGAGCCTCTCCACGCCACAGCAGGGGCTCGATGCCCAGCGGCTGCGCAGCAAGCTCGAGACCATCGCCGCGCGCCATGGCATCCGGCAGTGGGACCTGGGGGCGGCCTGCAGCACCGACACCTCAGTGCAGGTGGATCGCGGCGAGCCCAAGCAGATGAAAGGAGCGCAACGCAGCTCCATCACCATCCGCGTCTGGAACAGTGATGGCCTTGTCGGCACCACCAGCACCTCCGACCTCTCGGATACGGGCTTGGAGAGAGCCCTGGCGGGTGCGCGCGATGCCAGCGCCTTTGGGAATCCCAACGAAACA
>Ga0315899_10009975_pt1 | contig 10177 bp, 8 predicted proteins | sample LakEriMetagenome_2_FD_203518 | JGI IMG/M metagenome (GOLD analysis project Ga0315899, IMG submission 203518) | Freshwater fungal communities from buoy surface, Lake Erie, Ohio, United States - Buoy 4 MA112 | ecosystem: Environmental > Aquatic > Freshwater > Lake | place: USA: Lake Erie, Ohio...
CTCTCTCTCTCTCTCTCTCTCTCTCTGTGTGTGTGTGTGTGTGTGTGCACGCGCGCGCGCGTGTGTGTTTGTGTGCGTGTATGCGTGTGTACACACACAGTGAGAGCGCGCACACGCAAGAGAGAGAGCGAGCGAGCGAGCGAGCGAGCGAGCGAGAGCGAGAGCGAGAGAGAGAAAGAACCTTAACGCTCGTCACCACCAACCGTCGCGGGTAAATTGCCCCAGCAAGCAGATGGTGGCTCAAGAAATACGCTAATTGATTTTGCGTCGGCACCACTCCCGCGTAGCTGACGTGCACGACAATTGGAATTCCAATCTGTGGCTTCAAATTTGGAATCTGTGTCTTGATATTCGGTTGCTCTGATACTGCGCCCCCATCCCCTTGGGAGCCCCCATCCCCTTTGGAGCCCACAATGACTTGATCGTTGCCCGCTTCTATAGAGGCGGGTTCAGATGAGAACTTTCTGATATCATCCGGGTCTAGTTGCTTCTGATGCGGATGGTTGAGGATCCCACGCGTGTGTGCCTTGCAGGACTTCTTGAAACGCTCAAAGAAACCGTCTTTGTTTCGAACATGTTTGAAGAACATTAGGACGAATGCCAAGTCCATTGCCGCGCACAGCATAGCTGAGGTACGCATTAGTGTCAAAAGAGAACTACTATAGAGGCAAAAGAGGCCTAATACATAGCCAAAAGATGAAAAGAGACCTGCTATGATTGGCGTACCTGAGAGGATTGCTTCAAAGATGGCGATCTTTTTCAGAGATGAGTCAGCCGGCGCAATGCGCCAGCGATACACCTTTAAATAGATGATTGTCCCCGCTACGAAATGCTGCACCAAAAGGCCCGTCCCCGTAATCATGAACGAAATCGCGCGATTTCGGTAAGGATTGTTCGCCTGAAGCAAGAGGATAAAATGTGGAAACCATGCAATGCTTAAGATCAGGAAGTAAATGCTCGGAGGCAAGCGAGGCTTCGCCTCTTGAACTTTCCGATAGGCTCCAGAGCCCGAATGGATGAAGTATTCCGTCATCAAGGTGTAAAATGCGTACAGCAGCCACGTGACGCTCACCTGAGGTATGCGTAAGTGTCAAAAGAGTCCTCATCAATAGCTAAAAGAGACCTAATAAATAGCCAAATAGCAGCCATGTGACGCTTACCGCAGTGCAGAGGCGGCTTCGGCAGATGTCAGAAACGAGTGTCAAAAGAGACCTAATGAACAGCTAAAAGAGACCTAATACATAGCTTCACCGCAGTAAAGAGGCGGCTTTGGCAGATGTCAGAAACGAAATCAGCGACAGTATTCCACTGCAGCTGCAGTTTACACACTCGACAGAGTGCGACGACGGCAAATATCGCCACGAACGAGACGAGAGAGAGTATTGCATAGGCCAGGGCAATGTCCCAGGTCATTATGCACTGTTTTCCCCATTTCTCCACGGTCTTAACCTGACTAGCATTCCACGGAACTACCGAGTAGATCCTCAGCATGCTGCCCCCGCGCTCAGACAAAGGCTTGAATGAATCCTGATCCTTGCAGGCGGCGTTGACTTCGGCCACCAGATCCATGTACGTTGCGACGTAGGCCTCGGAGCAGCTTTCGAAAATTCTTCCGGAGTCGGAGGAGGCATCAGTGGGGGCAGAAGGGTCTGTGACTCGCTCCGGGACTCGCTCCTTGAGTGTCAGATACTCCTCCTGCCGTCTGCAAAATGCTCGGACTTCTGGCTTGGCGCATTCGCGCGCATACTCGTTGAGCTTGCTCGCACACGTACGTCTTGCGTAGGCCTTGACTCGGCAAAAGTGACCCGGTGAGGTACTACTGTACCCTGGCTCCAGTAGCACCGGTGCCGCATCCACCATCGCTCTGAAAACTCGCGTGTAGTCTTCACACCCTCCCGTGCTTTCTGGCTGGTCGATGCGCGCACATACATTTGTGGTCACGTTGACACTGCCGAGTATTGTGGGCCCATCGCGACACGCGGGACTCGCTCCGCACATTTCTGCCACCTCGTCCAATGAGCGAACCACTCGCTTGACCGTATGGAGGATGTGGAAGAGGGGGGTCTGCCGTCCCCCCCGTGCCGCGAGGTCGTGGAGAGCGGCGAGTCCCGCTGCGACCTCGGTGCGCGTGCGATTCCAGGCGTCGTGACCGTAGCAGAGGAAGGCACAATGGGGGCTGGACTGGCACATGGACATCGTGTCGACAGCAGCGGACGTGGCTCTTGGCCACCAGACCTCTGCGGGGCACACAGTCAGCCGCACCATCGCGGGCGTCGCGCACCTGCTGCCTGCTGTGTCTTTTCCGTCGTTCCTTGAGCACACTGCGCACTTGAACGAAGTACCGGCCTGGAAGTCGCCGTAGCTCGGGGGCGCACTGATGTTCGAACTGTTTGGCTTGGAACTGTTGATTTTGCTGTCACTTGAGTCACAAGATTTGAGCCCAGCGCCCGACCAATCGAACGGCGTATCTAAGGGATGACCCCAAAGTCAAAAGAGACCTAATACATAGCCAAAAGAGACCTAATACACAGCCAAAAGAGACCTAATACATAACCAAAAGAGACCTCCTATGAATGGTACACCTAAGAGATGATCCCAAGGCTGTCCGAGAGCACGCTTGAGCGTGCAGTTTGCGCCGCCGTGCACTATCCGAAAGCAGTCAGCGTGGTATTCAAAAAGCGCTACTGAAATGTTTTTGCCGAAGCCAGCAACTGCCTCGCAGTCCAGCTGCATCGCAGTACGCTTCTCCAAGAAGTCTATCGGAAGTGACGCGTTCAATTTGCTCAACTCAGACGCCGAGAAGTGGAGCATCCGCACAAGCCTCTGGGTGCAGACAAAGAAGTTATCGGATCCACCTACACGACAAAAGTAATAAAGTCGAGTATACTCAAGTGCTTGTGGTTTCTCACCTCACGGCTGATTTCGCATGCACCACGGGCTGTACTCTTCTGCGCACTCGGGCCCGCATCGATCGTGGCAAAGCGTGCGAAGCTGCTGATTGGACTGCCTGGCACGTGCAATCACCGGAAAGAGAGAGTGTCACACAGAGTCACTCTCCCAGTGAGTCTGGGCGAGCGCGTCATGCACTAACTTCTGAAGAACTGAGTCCGAGTGACCGTGTCCAACCGCACGTACTGCAAACAGTGGGCGTGCCTCCACAATGCCGAGCCATTTCTAACCTGAAGCTCCAAGGGCACGGCGATTGCACGGTACTTCAAGTTGTTCCAATTGAGACGACTCTGTTTGAGCCGCGAGCAACGCAACCAGGAAGACCGCAAGCACGGTTGATCTTGCCCCAATCATAAGGATGAGGTCGCGTATGACGTGGCGCTCGTCTTGTTCAATATTCCCGCCAGTATATGTAGGCTGGAGCTGATGGTGAGTAGTGTCAACTCAAACTTCACACGACCAATACGGGTGCTCCAACAAAAAAAAACTTAAAAAAAGTGGTTCGTTAAAACGGGTCAAGGCGATGATGAGTGCAAACGGGTGCGGCCGGGTGCGGCCGCTCGGAACGCGGCCGCATTCCGAGCGGCGCACCCTTTCGCACGCGCAAGGATCCTCAGATGAGGAATTGCAGGCCTGAAGCCAATTTGAGCTACTCGTAATCGTCTTTTCCCCTCCACACAGCAGCCCAGCCCGATGGTGCAGGGCGGCGCGGGGGATGCGATGGAGACGCATGCGCGCTTCTTTGAGCACTCCCAGCGATTTCACAGGTTGTGCGCCTGTGCTGTGCGGATTGCTCATCCTAGTGGGCTGCTGGTCCTCTCTTCTGATTTCCTGCTCTCCTGCAGGCCAGGACAGGTTCAGAGGGGACGGCAGTTTGCACCAACTCCGCCTACATCGTGCCGACTCGACGCGAAACCAAACGGCTGGCTGACACATCGAGAATCTGAAGCCGCTCGCACTCCGATGCCATCCGACATGTGGGATCGCGGGAGTGACGATACATCGTCTTGGTTGGACGCCTACACTCCGACGCGAGGCTGGACAGGCAAAACAAGCACAAGCGCAACCAGGGGAGGCAATGACCGTCAGCGTCGCATGCAGGGTGGGATTTGGTTGGACGAGGGCTCGGAGATCAAGTCCCCGAGCGTACACAGCAAGAAACGCCTTGGTCCGACGTTCAGCACTGTGCTCGATTTCGAGGCGCCGGGTTCCCACAGTCGCGATACATCTTACCAAGACGCATTCCCTACCAGCAAAAGTTCGCCTGCGAGAATTGCGCCGTGCACAGTGAACCGGATGTCCATTCGTCCTCAAACGGCACAAGACCCTGCATTTCATCCCGGTCGCTGGCAGTGCCTTGATCCAACAAGTGATGAGCGAGTGCGGGATTTTTTTGAACGATTCTGGTATGTCCACGCACAGATGTACAACCAAAATCAAAAATGGGTCCGAACATACAACAAAGAATCTGGGGGTGGGGCAAGCTTCACGCTTCCGCCCACGCAAAGACCACACCACAAAGGGCCGCAGGGACTCGCTAGGGTTCCGCGGACACCTATGTGGGTTCAACATGACTTAAAAAAGTCATGGTGAAAAAATTGTCCAACCCCAAGGTCATGGTTTAGCTCACCATGACCGTGGAGTTGGCCCGTTTTTGTGCGTTCACACACACACATCATCCGTACGAACACACCACGCACACGCCCCCACGCCTTGCCCTCCCCCCTCCCCTTACCGGCCTCTCTCTCGCGCGCTCTCTCAGGACCAGTGCCGATAATTGTTTCCAAGTCAGACTTGAAACCTGCATAGAGCACCATGGCTCACGCACAAGCTTGTCTTTGCGACATGCTACAGAGTACGATGCTCTCGCAGAGAGGCTCCAGCACGCCATTGAGGAGCTCAACGAACGACGACATGCTCTTCGTCCCCGCACGGTGTCGTCATCCAAGACATTCGACAGAGAAAACAGGAGGAGTATACGCAAGCCTGAGTACACAGTCCAAGACAAGAAATGTTCATTTCCTGTCTTGGACTTTGTTCGCAATGAAGCGAGCTGCCTGCCTCCTCCTGGTGCAAAGGGCGCGCGCAGTGGAAACCTTCCACGGTACGGCGCCTTCGAGGTGGTCGTGGCAGTATATCGAGGTAATGAAGGGCACTGGCATGAGTTTTTGATCTACAGCAAGCTGGGGACAGGAAAATTTCCAAACGTCGCTGCGCTAAATGCTAGATTGGAATCGCTGTTGTCATCTTCTCTGGAGCAGCTCAAAGCTGCTGAAATGATCCAGGCGCAGATTGCACGCCTACAGGTGCGTCGTGCTCAAGCTCGTCGGGCGTGGCGGGAGGAGAGGTGCTTTCTAGCTGCTGTTATTCGCCGCCGACTCACCCAAGGGAGCTTCCTGCGTTTTGTGGAGAGTCACAGACAGACAGAGCTATTGATGAGTGCCGAAAAACCTCTCCCGCCACATCACCATCCATTCACACCCTCCCGACAACCTGTTGTGTTATTTGGTACGCCCAGCCGCCAGATTCGGTCTCGTGCTCGGCTTCAGGGCACGATTCGTCGTTTTCTACAATTTCGGCGCTACCAAGCGCTGAGAATGCTTGGAACATACATGCGCACGGTTTTGCTCCAGCAGCGCTATCATGCAGAAAGAGCTCTAGCTAAGGAACGAGTGCAGGAAGAGACAAAGATGCAGGCAGAGACACAGATCATGTTATCGTCCTCAGATTTGCAACAGGAATACGAAAGACTTCTTGAGGACCAGCACGATGTTGGCATTGCGGTTTCAAAGACGGCTGCTGAGTATGATGCGCTCTTGCACCCTTTTAAGTCATCATCCTCAGATTTGCAACGGGAATACGAAAGACTCCTCGAGGACCAGCACAATGTTGGGATTGCGGTTTCAAAGGCGGCTGCTGAGTGTGATGCGCTCTTGCATAATGTCAACTGTGTGGTTTTGTCAGCTGCTGTTGAATGCGATGCGCTCTTGCTCCAGCACAACTTGGTTCGTTCAAAAATGAGCGTGCTAGAGGCAGAAAGGGACAGGTCTCTAGAAGAGGTTGGTGCACTACATTCTCAAGTCAGGCTACTGGAAGAAAGCAAGGAGCACTATTTGAAGGAGATCAAAACGTTGCATGCACAAGTGAGCTCACTCGAGGGACAAAAGAAAACGTTATCTACCCTGTCAGAAATCCAGACTGAGGAAATTGAAGCCCTAAATGCTCGAAAGAGTTCGGACGCTTTGCGTGCGGATGAGGATTCGAGGCATAGGTGTGTGTGTGTGTGTGTGTGTGTGTGTGTGTGTTTGTGTGTGTGCATGTGTGTGTGTATGCGCGCGCGTGGGTGAATGCATGTGCGCGTTGTGGCGATCTCTCACTATGTTTCTATAACTCGCGCACGATATCTCCAGATCTATTTGTCTGTAATGTGTTTGCTGCAAATTAGTGACACACACATGTGCACCGAATCACCTATATATCCATCTCTGCTTGAATGCTTGGGCGCGTTTAGATACCCTGTACAATTTTGTGAAGGCTCCTGGGTTTGGGTGTATTGGTGTATCAGGTGCGAATCGGCAGCATTAGTGCTCCAGAGGGCTTGGCGATGTGCTATCTCAAGGCGGATCTTGGAGGAGCTTTTTTGTGGTGATATGGAACGGTATTGATCCAACACATATGCGTGCATATGTGTGCAATCATGTGCATGTGTTCACGCAGATGCATGTATGTACACGCACGTGCAAGTGTGCATTTGGTTTGGTACGTATGCGCACATTAGCAAGTTTTTGACCCTTTGGTCAGCAGGGTGACAGATTTCATAGTGCGCCTCTGTTCTGGTTTTAAAAAAACGCAAACACATGCTTGGACACATGCTTACATATACGCAATGTGTATATGCTGCCATAATAAGGATCGAGGCGCTGAATATGGACCATGCTGTCCTGCTGCTACAACGTGCATGGCGATGCACAGGTCGGCATGATTTATGTGTTTGTCAAAATGTGCATGTAATTTACGTATGCGCTGTGTGGCAGATTTGTGTTTATGTAACCATGTAAATGATGTCATCAATACTTGCCACATGTTCTGCATCAGCGTATTGATGTTGGTATGAAACATGATTCTTAAAGTGTTTGATGTGTGTGTGTGCTTATGTGTGTGTGTGTGTATGTGTGTGTGTGTGTGTGTGTGTGTGATAGTATCTGTCTGTCATTCTTCACGCAGGAGCGTATCCATTACACACAATATACACATATGTACATATACGCGTGGTGTGTTTGTATGTGTGTGTGTGCATGGTCTCTGCAGCGGCAAGGAGAAGATTAAGGCTGTATGCAGCAGCATTCTTGCGGAGAGTTGTCGATGAAATTTCCGCGGCACCGTATGAAACGGATGATGAGGCACCCGGCACACCGTCCTACTCGCGCGGGTCAGATGATGATACTTGCGCGAGTCGTGCGGACGATGATGCTTGGGTTGTGCCGTATGCGGAGGACTTTGAAACTGAAGATGATGATCTCAAGTTTTCGCATGCGGGGCTTGTATTGCAGGTCTCTGTTTCGATTTCACTTTCACTTCAGATGTCTTGTCCTTGTTTTTCTGCTGCGGCCACCCCCTCACGATCTGCCAATAATTCTGCACTGTCTATCTGCCTGAGCATCTTGCCCACCTCAATGCACATACGCATACTATCTACACTAGCAAGCGATGAGGGCTAAAGAAGCCCGAAGCCGTATGCAAGAACTGCGCCAAGCACGTTTACAAAGCATGGCGATAATGCCTGCAGAGGGATGGGGAATGATGGGGCGGCGGCCGTCAGAGGGGATGCTTGTTGTTGGAGACTCAGAGTCGCCAAATGCAAAAGAACAAGTCGAAATCGATATCGCGCCTCCGTCCACCGAACCAACTATGCATCCTTCTGGTCACAGACTCAGCCTGCTGGTGCTGCACGAACAAGATGGGCTGCACGTTCCGGGACGTCTGCGTGCTGCACAGAGGCGGGCCTGGAAGCCATCACGGCGCGATAGAACCTGGGAAAGGAGATGGGAAAGGATATTTGAATTCGGTATAGGGTGAGAAAATGTGTTGACTCTGTCTTCTGTGACCTTATTTCGGCGCTCCAAGGCACGTAAACCCTGATCTCTTTGTATCCTGAATTGCACTAACTCATCTCCTGAACCTCAACCAGGTGCTTTGCGATAGTGTTTTCCGTGGGTTTAGTAATGTTGTTGGTTTTCTGGCCTCTCATTACTGGCACAGCACCTCCGCGAGGTGTGGGTAGTGGAGAGGCAGTGGGAGGGGTGCCTGGGGCAGGAAAAGGAGGAGGCGTAGTCGGGGGTATGGGTGCGACGAGCTTTCCCCTTACGGAAGCACAAAGTCCCGTGACCACTGCCGTTGCACCAACATCGACCCCCTCGCCAAATACAGCACCCCAGAGTATCGTAACCGCGGCGACCGTGACGTCATCACCGGCGCCAGCTTCAACATCTACGCATAATTATGATGCTGGTTTCACCTCCACCCCGCCCGTGAATCCCGCAAATACTTTAGCAAGTACTACCCCCTCGCCAAATACCGGGTCCAGAAGGTAGCTTGTACAGTAAAATTGTAATCAATCTGTCAATTGCATCGCAACTAGAACGCCCGTACACCTCCGCCCACACACCTCCACCCCTCCTGTCCCACCCTAGCACCCAAACCACCATTCCCTCAACAGAGTCAATTCCTGCACTGGCCTCCTACTCGGCTTTTTTGGTCGTCTGGATCCCTCAAGCTCCCCTCTCTTTCACGCACCAAAAAATTCTACTTGGCAGCACCATGAGGCCGCACGCCGTGCCACGCCTGCACGCCCAAGCTCGTCCAGATCGCGTTCTCTCTCCGACCCCCCCGCCCCCCCTTCCCTATCAAACCCTACTTGGGAGGCAAGAGGCCGCACGAAATGAGATAGGCATCTTCATCGAGAGGGCGTTGCAGGAAGTTGGTCACCATGTCCATCCCGTCCACCGTGCTTCCCGGCTCCAGGATACCTGCGAGAGAGAGAGAGAGAGAGAGAGAGAGAGAGAAAGAGATTTATCAGGAACCCGGTGGTCCAGGTACGTTAGAGAGAAAGAGAGAAAGAGAGGGCTCACCCACTCACTCACCCACTCACCCATGCACCCACCCATGCACCCACACGGGTTTAGGGTTTAGGGTTCAGGGGTTGGGGTTTAGGGTTTAGGGTTTATGGTTTAGGGTTTGGAGGACCCACACACAACACACACACATACACACTCACACATACATGCGCGGTGTCGGGCGAGAAGAGGTTCCCCCCCTCCCTCATACACACATGCACACACGCGCACACACACGTATATACAAGCACACATACACATACACGCACACGCACGCACACGTACACGCACGCACGCACGCACGCACGCACGCACACACACACGTACATACACGGTATCGTGCGCCGACATGGGGCGAGAATTATTAGGCCTCTTTTGGCTATGTATTAGGCCTCTTTTGACATTATTAGGCCTCTTTCTTATTATATTTTGTTACATGCACGGTATCGAGCGCCGACATGGGGCGAGAAGAGGTCCCCACAGGTCTTGAAGATGTTGAACATGTCCGCTGAAAATACCTCGCTCCACAGATAACCGTAGTACCCCGCATCATACCTGAAAGAAAAAAATTTATTTTTTGATTTGTATTTTCAATTTTTATTTTTTTATTTGTAGTTATCATCCACAGATAACCGTAGTACCCCGCATCATACCTGAGAGAAAACAAAAGCGGTCAGTAGAGGTGCCCCCCAATGGTCTTGACGACCGTCAAAATGTCTGCCAAAAACACCACACACACACGCACGCACAGGCATAATACATGCATACAACAATACGTATATGAGTGGTGATACTCGATCGCCGATGCAGGGTATGCAGGGTTTAGGGTGTCAGGGGGTTAATGGTTTAGCAGGGTTTAGGGTGTCAAGGGGTTTAGGGTGTTGGGCTTCGTGTGTGTGTGTGTGTGTGTGTGTGTGTATCTATACGTACCCGCCCATAATGTGTCCGAAGGACGCGGCGCCATTGCCCCCACAGGAGTTGGGAATCAAAGACACTGTTTCTCGCAGTTCTGACCACAGCGCCGAGGTACCCTGCAGAGAGAGAGAGAGAGAGAGAGAGAGAGAGTGTGTGTGTGTGTGTGTGTGTGTTTGTGTTGATATACATGCGTGTAGGGT
>Ga0315899_10009976_pt1 | contig 10177 bp, 9 predicted proteins | sample LakEriMetagenome_2_FD_203518 | JGI IMG/M metagenome (GOLD analysis project Ga0315899, IMG submission 203518) | Freshwater fungal communities from buoy surface, Lake Erie, Ohio, United States - Buoy 4 MA112 | ecosystem: Environmental > Aquatic > Freshwater > Lake | place: USA: Lake Erie, Ohio...
AAAAGTGATGATAAAAGTACTGGCAGTGGTTGGAAGCGGTACGCACTTCTTTCTGGCACATTTGAGGTAATTGCTAATCTGCTCTTTTTAATTGCGATCACCAATTTAGAGTTAAGTAAGGTGGGGGTCTTTATGGCCTCTGCCCCTGCCCTATCTGCCTTAATTGCAATTAAATTACTAAAGCAGCGCCCTTCCCTTGCCAACTGGTTAGGAATTGCTGCCACCTCATCAGCGTTGGCGTTGATTGCACTTAATTAAGATCAACTAAGCCCACACCTGTTGGTACTTACCCAAAAGCTAAGAGTGAAAAGATCAGAACTCTTATGCAGGATAGGGTTAGCAGATGTCTGAAGTTTCAATCACCTTTTTAGGTGCTACCGATACTGTTACCGGCAGTAGATTTTTAATTACTGGATCTAAATCAAGGGTATTAATTGATTGTGGATTGTTTCAAGGGTTAAAAAAAGATCGGCTAAAAAACTGGGAGCCATTTGCCGCAGATCCCAGATCAATTGATGCAGTACTTCTAAGCCATGCCCACCTAGATCACTGTGGTTATCTGCCAGTACTAGTAAAAGATGGCTTTGCTGGCCCAATCTTTGCCACCCAATACACCAAAGAGTTAGCTGGGGTAATACTCAATGACAGCGCCAGATTACAAACTGAGGATGCCAGATATGCAGCAAAGAAGGGTTACTCAAAACATAATCCACCAAAAGCACTTTATGGCTCAGATGAGGTTGAACAAACCCTGCCTAGATTTAAAACTGTTGAGTTTGGCAAAAGACAGCAGGTTGCAGAGGGTTGCTTTGTCACCTTTTATCCATCAGGACATATCTTGGGAGCAAGCTTTATTGTGGTGCAGATGGATGATAAGAGATTACTTTTCACAAATGATCTTGGCAGATCAAATCATCCACTCTTAGTACCACCACAACTACCCCCTGATTTAGAGATAGATGCAGTAATAACTGAATCAACATATGGCGATCGGGTCCATGAGGATTCAGGTGATCTATTTGCAGAGCAATTAAATGCGGCAATTAAACGAGGTGGCCGGATATTAATCCCAGCCTTTGCCGTTGATCGCACCGAGGTTATCTTGATGAAATTACGGCAGTTAATTGATGAAAAGAAGATCCCACAAACTCCAATCTATGTTGACTCCCCTATGGCACTTAAAGCACTTGATTACTACCGCCAGGCGATAAATGAATCCTCCCCTGAGATAAGAAAGGAGATTATTGATAAGTGGCAGGGGTTAGATCCATTTAATCCAGGACTTTTAAATCAGATGCGCACAACTGAAGAGTCAATCTCGTTAAATAAGCTTCTTACCAACGCAATTATCATCTCCGCAAGTGGCATGGGCACAGGGGGCAGAGTGGTCCACCACCTAGAACAAATACTTCCAGATCGGCTCTCCACAGTTATCTTGGTGGGCTTTCAAGCGCTAGGAACTAGAGGTAGATCCCTCCTTGATGGTCAAACACAGATAAAAATGTTTGGCCAATTTATTCCAGTAAATGCAACTATCTGTCACATTGAATCCTTCTCAGTACATGCAGATAGTAATGAGTTAATTACCTGGCTTAGAGAGATTAAAAAACCAAAGCAGGCATTTGTAGTTCATGGTGATCCTGCTTCAGCCCAAACATTTGCAACTAGATTGTTTGATCAACTGGGATGGCAGGCGGTAACTCCTGAGTTTGCAAAGAGTTATATTATTTAAGTAGATCCTTCATCTGTTTATTAATTAAATAAGCAGCCCAATTTGGATTAACCCGATTTAAAAAGTTCATTACCTTTGCATCTTGGCCGATATAAATGCGCTTTTTATCCTTTTCAATCCCAGCCACAATCATCGCTGCTGCCTTATCTGCGCTACTCATCTTGATCTTTGAAGTATCAATATCCATCTTTGGCATCTTTATTCCAGAGTTTTTAGCAATATCAGTACTTACCGCACCTGGATAGACAAGTAAGAGCTTAACATTTGTATTTGCAAGCTCACTTGCTAGCCCAGCACTTAATTGGGCAAGTGCTGCCTTTGAAGCACCATATAGTGATTGACCAGGAACAGGCGTATATGCACCCATAGATGAGGTGTTAACAATAAATGCTTCTCTCTTCACCTTAAGTGTTGGCAGAAATACTCTAATTAGATTTAATGGTGCAAATAGATTTACATCCATAACCTTATTTATGCTCTCCTGCTTTAACTCCTCTAACCTCACAAATGGTTGAATAATCCCAGCATTGTTAATTACTACATCTACACTTCCTAACTGCTTGGCAATTAACTTGGGCAGCGCTGCTACCTTAGAAGTATTTGTAATATCTAAAACTATTGGCAGGTAATTTTGCTTGTCTCCTAAAGCAACCTTGCCGGTTTCGATCAAGCCATCTTTTTTAATATCAACCGCTGCCACCTTGGCACCTTTTTTAATCAACTCAACACAGATTGCTCGTCCCATGCCAGCACCAGCTCCTGTTACTAGGACGGTGGTTCCGCGGAGGTTCATGTGGGGGCCTTTCGGTGGGAAGGAGTTAAGGATAATGGTTGTACTACCGCATTGATTAGGTGCAAATATCTTCAATGGTACCTTCGATTTTAAAACCGGTGGGCAGTTTTAGGAGTTACCCAGCTCCAAAACCAAGACCGTTCGCACCTAGGCTGGCAGAAAAATCTCATCCCATGCTTTTTCAAGTTGTTTAGCTAATCGGTATGCAAGTAAGGGTGGAACTGCATTACCAATCAACTTATAACCATCAGATTGGGAGAGTTTTTTCGGGATGACAAAATCATAACCATCTGGAAATGTTTGTAGTCGAGCACACTCTCTTACCGTTAAGCGGCGTTCTGGCAATCCTTGGCTTAACTCCTCAGTTGACTTTCCACCATGTTCCAAACTCAACCTGCGATACTCAATATTTCCATGATGTTCAGCTCGAATAGTTGGGCCAGGTTTAGTCAAAGAAATCTCTGAACTTCCCTGCATTTTATGTAGGTAAGCAGCCTTAGAGAATGCTTGCTGTGAAAGATCTGAGCTCGATGTCGGTTCGGCTAGTCCAGTAAATGCATCGGCAGAGGTAGATAGCCCTCGTAATCCAAATATGTCTCCTAGATCTAAACCATGTGTTGGGTCAGGATAAAGATCTAACTCACTTGGCAAAGTTCCATGTTTTTGCAGAAATGCAAGAATTTCTGGCCTTACCTTAGATTTATTCAAACCAATGAAGATTACCCGCTCACGTTTTTGTGGAACCCCATACTCGATTGCTTTTAAAACTCTCACTGGTAGCACAAAGAAACCACTTTTATTTATTGAGGCAAAATCTTTAGAAATTATCTCTTTAGCATCACCGAGCGATACCAGACCTCTCACATTCTCAGCATAAAAAACATATGGATTTGTAACAGCAATAAACTCACGCATCCAGAAATAGAGCATTCCCCGATTTTCAATTGAAGGGTCTTCAATGCCACTTAACATCGCTTGATTTCCTAAATGACTTTTTGGAGATTTAAAGCCCATCCGTTTTCCGGCAACGCTGAAATCATTGCAAGGAAAACCTCCTGTTACGACATCTATCGGTTCCTTTAACTTAAATTTGCCAGATTGCATGCTTTTAACAATCTCCACAATACTTTTTAGGTGATAAACACCAGCAATATCTCGGCGTCTTTCAAAAAAAGATTCCCAAGCAATTTGAGCCTTCTCGTAAACATCACAGGCAAAAATAGTTTCAAAGTTTGCTTCTGGAAGATTTGCAAAATCATCTTTATTGAATTTCTTGATTGACTCAAGCTCATCAGTAGACATACTCGATTTGTGCACAGGGAAATTCCCCTCAAATCCAAGATCCATGCCGCCACAACCTGAAAATAGGGATGCTACTTTTTTCTTACTCATATAAATGCAGTCTATGCCATCACACTGACATTGCCCATGGTAAATCCGAATATGACCAGGAGTCATGTTTATACAATTTGGCCTCTGGATTTCCACAAAATTTTCCATGGCTCCAGCGCACCTCAGAGCGTATTTTTCTACTAAAAACTTTCTCACTTTTTTTATCTAGAAACTCAAAGTTCAGTAATACTTCAGGCTGGCCCCGAGTGAGCCCTTGAGCTTTAACACCAACTATTTCAAAATTTTCTTCCCAGTTTTTTAAATCACTAACCTCAACTGCAAAACTGGTGGAATTCTCAGTGCCACATAGTGTGTAACGATTGCTATCCAATCTGAAGTAAAAAGCGAATAACTTCGCTAATGTTTTATTTTTTGATAACTGTTTATTACCCCCAGTAAGTGAGGCGGTGATATTTGAGTTAAAAATCTCAGCGGATCTATCGCTGACTTTTCTGCATAATTGATCATATGCAGACAAAACTGCAGCATTAGAAGAGGAGTGTAGCTGAGCAACATAGGTTGAGAACTTTTTACGTTCCCCTTTTCCACCCACATTTTGATAGTAAGAGGTTATATCTTTGAAGCCAGAAAACTTAACTCCTGAACACTTTAGGTAATAATTGTTTAACTCCTCTAGTGCGGTATGAATAAACCAATCACTATCCCGGGATTGCTCAAATACTCCCTTTGGCCATTTTTCAAAAACTTTAAAAGGTGATGGATTTTGAAACAGCTGAGCATTCTCTTTAACTGAAATTCTTAAATCCAAGGCATCAATTATCAGATCATGTCCTACTGCTCCGTACTCTTTTAGCTTCTCTCTGCCGGTCCAAGTAACGACGAAGTTACTCGGTGTATTTCGAGCGCTGAGCCATTTTTTAAGCTTGCCCCCTGTTCGCTCTAGCTCTTCAACAGATTTTTTATCACTGCTGAGCCTTCGATGCAACTCCTCTTGATACAAACTTTTTGATTCGTGATCAACATTTTTAATCCGAGACCAATCTCGATCAACCATTGATAAGGCGATTTGTAATTCAGAAAATACTGTTTGTGGTCTAGGCATCTCGTAAATTCAATTTTTTAGATTTTGTGCATTATCGTTTAGCGCTAAGTTTAAGTCCATATACTATTTTAGGCAATCTGATCGATAAGCCAGTTTTTCAAATAAGCCCGGTGTAAATTGCTAGTTCTCGAGTCGGACACATTCATAGAGAGCGCTTTCATATGCAGCCTTTGCTTTTTTAATAGCACGATTAGCTTTAAATCTGGCGATAAATCCCATGGATTAATCATAACTACTTAGAGTGACAATGTGGATAGTCAAAGCGCGGTCAGTATTGATTAATCCAAGATAAAGAGGTGAGAAAATTTAAATCATTAAAAGCAGGTATTTTCTATAGATTACTAACCTCAAGTCCGCTAAATTATCGACTCAGTAAAAGCAAAGGTGGATCACATAAAACTTTGGTGGCACCAGGAAGATTGCCAATAAACTTTTCCTGGCACCCCAGTGTTGAGATTTCAGGGTATAAAGTAAAAAAAGTTTTAATTGAGCGAGCATTACTTACTGAAGAGGAGGCATACAAATTAGTACACAAAATAAAGTAAAGGTTGTGGTTGATTTCTATAAAGATGGTGAAAATTGGGATGCTGAGTGTGATGAAGTTGGTTTAGTTGGATATGCAGATCCAGATATCAATATCGTCCGAGAAAAAGTTTTTGATTCTATCCGGTTCTTTTTAGAAACTGATGATATTGATTTTCAAGAGAGAATTATTTCTATTCAAGAACTTGGCTAACTAGGCAAAAAAGGAGAATGAAGTTGCAGGTAAATGTTGAGTTTTTCTGCATTGGTGGGCAATGGGATGCTACCTGCGAAGAGGTTGGTTTAGCAGGATATGGCAATGCAGATCTTAATATTGTTAGAGAAAACGTTTTTGATGCCATTAAGTTCACTTTAGATACTGATGATATTGAGTTTACTGAAAAAATTATTTCAATCGAAGAGCTTGAGTAACTCAATAAGTTCATATCTTTATTACCTTATTGATGATCTTCTCTGGACTGGCTTGTCCTCTTAGATCAGCCTCAACATTGTTTGGGATGCCATTGCTCTGCGCACTTGCCACAATTGATAACTGGGTGGCGATATCTGCCATGAAGTAGAGGGCAGAGGCTCCTGCCTTATCAAGGATCTCTTGTCCTTGAGATAGCCGATCTTCTGAGTACTTCTCTCGATCATTTTTATCATCATCTAAGACATCTAGTAGGTATTGTTTAACTGCCAGTGCAATTCCAGTTGAGTTATCCTCTGACTGGATTAACTCGGCAAGCTCCTGATCCAATGATGGTTTAAAAAGCTTACGTCTTTTTTCTCTTCGCTTTTCATTACGGGAAAATAACCACCAAAAGAATAAAAACAAGAGTATGAACTCAACCATGATTACCTCAATCTTTCCTATCTGCTGTAACTACTAAATGCTAACCACCCTCACTGTCAGTGGGGGTGGATAGGTTTGAGGGTATGAAAAGCCCAGTGATTTGCCCAAACTGCCAGACAGATCAGGTCAAAGAGATCATCTATGGCCTGCCTGATGTTGAGAGCTTTGATTTTGAAAAGTATGAGGTGGGTGGGTGTTGTGTTTCAGATGAGGATGCTCACTACAAGTGTCAAAGTTGTCATCACAGTTTCTAGCGGCCAGCTATTGAGAATAGATCAATTGATTAATTCCTAATAAGGAGGATAATAGAAATATGACAGTTGCAGTAAACCGCTGGATGAAGATTGCTTTGACTTCTCTCTTTCTTTCTATGCTAACTCCATCTGCGATTGCCAGCTCCGACCCATTTCCAGGTGTCGCTAATGGAGCTGAAATTCCTGGCACACGGGTTTCTAGTCCAGCGGGAATGTCTGAGGCTGATTTTTATGCATCAAGTGCGTACCTATCTCATACCTGTCCGGATGGCTCTGGTAGAGGCATAGGTGTTGACTTAGCTTTTACATCCGACAGAAGTAAACATGTTCGATATGTTTATTGTGTCAAAACTTGGCGATCTACTGAAGCAATTGATGCTGAAGCAAAATATCAGGCAGATCTTGCCGCTGCACAAGCTGCAGCGCTAGCCCAGTCACAAGCTTGGAATGCGGCAAATCCAGGACAACAAAAATGTTTTCAATGGGGACCAATAACAAGTCCAAGTGGTGGAACATCAAGTGGTGGTGTGTGTGCAAATCCAGTTGGTACAGCGCCAACTACATCTGGATCCTCATCTGAAACATCCACTGTGAGTACACCTGCCCCTTCTGGCACAAGCAGTTCATCTGGGTCAAGCAGTTCATCTGGCAGCTCAAGTAGTTCCTCTGGCAGCTCAAGTAGCAGCAGTGACTCATCAACTGTAGTAATTGCACCATCAAGCGGTGTGGCTGAGGTAGTGACTGTGGCCGGTCAAGGTGATTGCCCGGGTGGCAATGATGGTTGGCGCAGAAATTTAGAGGTTAATGCAACAACTGGCAGAACTGTTACTCATTGTGTTCGAATTGAGACTGTCGTGATTTCCACTAGCCCTACTACAACTACAACTGTAACAAGAGTTGTCGGAGCAGATCCTTATCCAAATCTTGCTACTGGTGCTGAAATTCCTGGTACTCGTACTTGGAGTACAAATGAGACATCTTGGGCACAATTTGCTACAAACTCTATGAGAAGCGGTTGGGCTTGCCCAACAATTTACGGTCCAAATGGTGATCCATATGCAGCTGAAAATAATGGTTTTGATTCTGCAGCCGGAAAGTGGTTTCGAGTTTGTGTTAAAAATCCTTGGCGAGAGGCAACTCCTGTAATTAGATCAACGACAACAACTGATACCAAGACCGCTACAACTCAAACAGATACTAAAACAGCCACGACGCAGAGTGATACTAAAACCGTAACTTCACAAACAGATACCAATACAGCGACTTCAGTTCCAGCTGGTGCACAGTCAGAGACAAGAACAGCAGCCATAGCTGCAGTAAGTGCAATAACAAATACTGAGAGTAGGACAGCAACCGCCGCTACTCTACTTAGCACCTATAGTGCAGTGGAAAAAGAGAGTCTCTTAGTTGTAACCTTTAAATCAGCCAAGGCTGCTGTAATTAAGGTATCTACTGACATTCCGCAGGTAAATATCACCTTAACTGCTATAAAGAAGAATTCTCCTCCTTTGACATTTAAGGTTAAGACTAATTCGGAGGGTGATGCACAGATTAAAACCAGTAGAAACTTAAGTGGTTATACGGTGACGCTAATAGCGGGTAAAGTTAAGTTAGATTCAGATCTGGTAAAAAGATAAAATCTATCCCTGCCTAGTAGGAAAAATGTCAAAGTTTTAACTATGAAAAGATCTTTGTTATCACTCTTTTTGATCCTCACCTTAATCACCCCATCTAATGCAACAGCTGCAGTCAAAGCTGGTGGGGTTTGTAAACAATCTGGGCAGAGTTCAACTGTTGCTGGTAAGCGGTACACCTGTGTAAAAAGTGGTAACAAATTGGTGTGGAGCAAGGGTGTAACTGTTACTAAGGCAAAGGCCTCACCATCTCCAACGCCAAGTAAGGTAAGTACTCTTCACACCAGTAATTTGATTACCGCATCCGATCAATTAACAGCTTTAGATATCTGTAAAACTAGGGATGTAACTACACGCAGTAGTGGAAACAATGGCTTTCCAAGACCAGCTGGAACTTTAATTGGCGCAGTTTCGCCAAAGATTTTATTTATCCCAATTAGCTTTCCAGATACCCCAGCATTTTCAGATAATGATCTGACTGTGGTGCAAGGGGTATTTAAAGAGGTAATTGATTTCTATCAAAAAACCTCCTACGGCTTAGTCAAGATTGAGTATGTGGTCTTAGAAAAATCAAAGTGGGTAATGATGGATAAGACTGCGGCATCATATGGACTTACCTATCCACAGCCTCAGCAAAACAATACTGAGGCGTTGAAGGAGATATTAAATAAGGTTGATCCATCGGTTAACTTTGATTTATATGATGGTGTCACCTTTGAAACTGCACGTTATGTAGGTGGCGGTGTTGGTCAAGCATTTTTATCAGAGCGATTTGCTACCAAAAATGGTGTGGCTAAGGGCGTATCCCTTGAGACAGCGCAAAATGCTGCACGTTTTCAAGTCTTAGCTCACGAGTTAGGACACACATTATTTGGCTTAGAGGATTTATATGTATTTCTAAATGCTGCTCGGCCATCTGTGCCAGGAGGTCCTAATCCAGCAGGATCATGGGACATGATGAGTAACTCAAGTAGGGCCTTTTTTGGTTGGAGTAAGTTTTTAAATGGTTGGTTAGATGGTGGGCAGGTTAGGTGTATTACCAATCAACCCAAGAGTGTTCATTACTTAGAGGATATTGATAGAGCTGGTGAGCGGCCAAAGTTACTAACAATAAATCTGCAGGAAGGGGTAACAATTAGTACTGAGGTTAGATGCCGAGAGTTATATAACTACTCAGATTGTGGCGCACTGATATATAAAATCGATTCAAGAATTAATCATGGGGATGGTCCGATAACCGCTGAGAGCTCACTACTTAGTGAGGGTAACTCTAAGTTGATAGATGGGTGGCGGATCACTGCTTTAAAAAATGGTGGCGAGGGGATGTTAATTGAGGTGGAAAAGGTTGGTTGATCTAAATACTCCCTAGCTATATTTGGTAATAACTCTCATAAATCTTTAAGTGATGATTTAGGACACCTTTGATTGTTTATTTGCCTAACTTAGAGTTAACTTTATAACTACCAATGAAGCGCTTTAGATTACCTACAGTATTGGCACTACTTAGCTGCCTTTCTTTGCAATCAGCATATGCAAATGAGTTAGCGATCTGGGATAAGTTACAAGGCACAAACCCCAAAGGTTATGTATTACTACTTCGCCACACATTAGCTCCTGGAGTTGGAGATCCTGAGAACTTTAAATTAAATGATTGCTCAACCCAGCGAAATCTCTCACAAGTTGGAAGAGAGGATGCTAAATCAGTTGGTGATTGGCTTAAGCGGCGGGATATAAAGATAGCCCGGGTTGAATCCTCAAGGTGGTGTCGGGCAAAGGAGACTGCGCAATTACTTGGTATTGGCAAGGTGAGATTAAATCCCAATTTAGACTCTTTATTTGATTCACAAGATCCTGCCAAAGCAATACAAACTGTGAGGGTTAAAAAGCAGATTGTTGATTGGCGAAATAAATCTGGGCTTCTTGTTTTAGTA
>Ga0315899_10009977_pt1 | contig 10173 bp, 10 predicted proteins | sample LakEriMetagenome_2_FD_203518 | JGI IMG/M metagenome (GOLD analysis project Ga0315899, IMG submission 203518) | Freshwater fungal communities from buoy surface, Lake Erie, Ohio, United States - Buoy 4 MA112 | ecosystem: Environmental > Aquatic > Freshwater > Lake | place: USA: Lake Erie, Ohio...
GATGCCGCCGAAGACGGAGCCGACCTGCCGGAGCCAGCGACGCTCGCCCAGGAGGCGATGCAGGAGCTGGAAGGAGCGCTGGAGGATCTGCGGGCGATCCTGGCGGAGCTGGGGGAAGAGCTGGAGGCGTTGGTGTGATGGAGGAGCGGGAGTTGCCGGTGGGGTGGATATCTGAAAAGTTGGGCAGCGTTGTCAGCCTAAAAACAGGCCCTTTCGGGAGCTCACTTCATAAATCCGACTATCTAGTTGGCGCCACTCCCGTTGTCAATCCTATGCATCTCATCAATGGGAGTATTGTTCCTGACCCCAGAACGACAGTAAGCCAAAACGTCCTTGATCGCCTCAGAGAGTTCAGGCTTGAAGAAGGCGATGTCGTATTGGGTCGAAGGGGTGTGATGGGGCGAGCTGCTGTTGTACGAGGCTTAGAGACTGGCTGGTTGTGTGGAACCGGATCATTGATTCTTCGTCAGCTTGGCTCCATTGTTCCGGATTATTTACAGAGATTTCTGAGCTCCCCATCAGTCGTGGCGGCTTTAGATGGCGCGTCCGTTGGGTCGACAATGGTCAATCTTAATCAGGCCATCCTTAAAAGCCTTGAAATCCCCCTCGCCCCGCTAAACGAACAACGCCGCATCGCCGCCAAGCTCGACACCACCCTCGCCGCTGTTGAGGCCTGCCGCCAGCGGCTCGATGGCGTGGCGGCGATCCTCAAGCGCTTTCGCCAGGCCGTGCTGGCGGCGGCGACGTCGGGGGAGTTGACGCGGGAGTGGCGGGAGGAGAGGAGCGGAAGCCTGAATGACTGGGCACATCGAAGAGTAGAAGATGTCGTAACAGCAATCGAGGCCGGTCTCAACGTGCAATGCGAAGAGCGGCCTCCCGAAGACCACGAGAGAGGCCTTGTTAAGATTAGCGCCGTTACATGGGGTATTTATGATGAGCAAGAGAGCAAGACGCTCAGTAAAAGTGCTGTTGTCTTGGAGAAGAACCGAATTCAAGTTGGCGACTTCCTGATCTCCAGGGCAAATACCATCGAGTTGGTTGGTTCATGTGTTCTTGTCGATAAGACAAGCCGCAATTTATACCTGTCGGATAAGGTGCTGCGACTGGTAATGCCTCAGGAATGGAAGCTGTGGCTTCTCTGGTGCCTGAAATCTCCTGCTGGACGCAAGCAGATTGAAAAACTGTCTAGCGGCAATCAACTATCAATGCGCAACCTTTCCCAGAAGAGTCTGTTGTCAATCAGCATTCAGCTTCCTCCTGCTGATGAGCTGGAAAAGATCGTTACCGTAATCAACGACCTTCTGTCCCTCGCCGACCAACTCGAAGCCCGCCTCAATGCCGCCCGCAAGATCGTCGATCGCCTCACCCCAGCCCTGCTGGCCAAGGCCTTCCGCGGCGAGCTGGTGCCCCAGGATCCCAACGACGAACCGGCCAGCGTGCTGCTGGAGCGACTTGCTGCGACGAGGCGGGCGGCCCGTCAGGCGGAGGCTGGTGCGGGCAGATCCTCGCGGCGTGGACGCCCCAAGGCTGCAGCCAACCCGGATCAACTCCCTCTCGATGCCGCCCCAGTCCCACCTGATTTTCTCGCCGCACTGTTGCGGGAGTGTGGGGCGCTCAGCGAGCGCGCCCTGTTGGCCGTTTCCGAGCTGGAGCCGGAGCGGTTTGAGCAGCAGCTGTTGCGGGAATTGGAGAGGGGCACCGCCCGCGAAGTGCAGGCCGATGGACAGGTGTTGCTGGAGGCGGTGTCGTGAGAATCCTCCACTGGTTGGAGATCAGCAACTTTAAGGGCTACCGCAGCTCCGGGCGCATCCCGCTGGAGCATCCCTCGGTGTTGATTGGCCCCAACAACTGCGGCAAAACCACCGCCCTGCAGGCCATTGCTCTCTGGTCCACCGCCGTGCGCACTTGGCAGCTGAATGCCAAAGAGTCCAAAGCCAAGACACGCACTGGCAAACCGCTCAACCGGCTCGCGATACAAGCCGTTCCTGTTCCGAAAACGCGGCACTTCTGGAAGAATCTCAAGGTTTCCGGCCACGAGCTGCAGATCTCCCTGGGGCTGGAACTGGAGGGTGCGGTTGTACCGCTCACGATGGTGTTTCGCCATCACGCCAGCGATGAGCTGATCTATGCCGAACCGCACCCTGCCACCGCCAATAACCCCCAGGCTTTGACCAGAGCCGCTCAGCTGGATGTGGCCCTGCTCTATCCCATGTCGGGCATCTCGGCGGATGAACCGCTGATCACCCGCAATCGGATCGACTACCACATGGGCCGCGGCAGCACCGCGGAAGTGCTCCGCAACCTATGCCTTGTGGTGCATCAGGACAATCCCGGCGACTGGCTGGAGATCACCCAGCTGATGCAACGCCTGTTTCAGGTGCAGCTCTCCACCCCACAGGAGAACGAGGGAGGGGCGCTGGATCTGTCCTATCAACAGCCTGGGGCTGATCGGCCCCTGGATCTCTCCCTGGCTGGGCGCGGCTTCCAGCAGATGTTGCTGATCCTCGCCCACCTCTATTCCCACAAGGGCAGTGTGCTGCTGATCGATGAACCCGATGCCCATCTGGAAATCCTGCGGCAGCAACAGATCTATTCACTGCTCAGCATCATCGCTGATCGCAACCGCTGCCAGGTGCTGATCGCCACCCATTCCGAGGTGGTCATGCAGGAGGCTCTCGATACCCATCTCACCTTGATCCTTGACGGCCAAGCCGATGACCTGGCCAGCAAAACCGACATCAAGGAATCCCTCAAGCGCTTTGGCGCCGCCCACTACGTGCGCGCCCGTGAGGCAGGCCACGTGCTCTACCTCGAAGGCAGCACCGATCTCGCCATGCTTCGTGCCTTCGCGGACCGGTTGCAACATCCCGTTCGCGATCAGATCGCCGATGGCTCGCAGCTCAATGTCTACTACCTTCAAGACAATCGCCCCGCCCCCGGCCAATCCCCTGAGGAACTGTTGGATGCTGTTGAAGGGTCCTACGGCCAAAGAGCCAGAGATCACTTCTTCGCTCTGCAGCGCATCCTTCCCAATCTACGCGGGCTCGAGATCATTGACAATGACAATCGCGGCCTGCAACCCAGCCAGGATGGTGGCTTTGAACGTTTGCCCTGGAGACGCTATGAGCTGGAGAACTACTTCATCACACCGCAGCTCCTGATTGATTGGGCCCAGCCACCGCAATCCGACCTGTTTCAAGAACTACGGCAAGCCACTCTCGATCAGCTGATCCAGGAGATGATCTTTGCCGGAAATGAGAGCGACTTTGCGAATTTCAGAGAGGCCAATCCCGCCACCAAGTCCACGCTCTGGCGAGCGCAAACCCAAACCATCAAACTCAGCGCTTTCGCAGAGGCGTTTTTCAGGGCCCTCGCCGCTGCCACCGGCAGTTCCATTCTGTTGCGGAAGCGAGATCTCCATCGCCTGATCGATTGCCTTCCCGTCGCTGCAATCGATCCCGAAGTGGTTGACAAGCTGGATGCGATTCATCGCCTGCTGCAGCGTTGAGTGGCTTCCTTCCGCCAGTGAGCAGCAGGCTCTGGCCTGGGCTGGTGGATAAACGGAGAATCATCCCTCCCGGGTTTGCTTCCACTCCGGCATCGCACGCACCATGAAGGCGTCGAACATCGGCACCGTGAAGGCGGTCTGGCCATGGGCGGGGCTCCAGATCATGCCCTTTCTGATCAAGCCGCTGCGCAACGGGCCGGCGGTTTGCACCCTGATCCCCAGGACCTCGGCGATATCACCGCATCGGTGCTGCCCCGGACCCAGTGAGGCCATGGCACGAAGGTAGTCCTGCTCCCGTGGGGTGAGCCGATCAAAGCGGACACGGAAGAAGCTCCGATCCAGTGCCTCTGTAGCCAACCTGCTCGCCTGCTCCACATCCATGGCCGTGATTGGCGATTGCGCGGCGATGTTCCAGGAATGCTTAATACACTCCTGCAGAAAATAGGGATAGCCATCCGTGATCGCCAGGGCAGATCCACTTCAAGATTGCCGCTGTCAGCCATCGTTTCCGGCGCAATGGCCACGTCGATCTCGCCGATCGACACCGTGAAGGCGCTGGCAAAGCCACGCAATGCTGCAAGGGCTCGCTGGGCGAGATCCCGCGCCTGCTCCACACGGCTGAGCCTGAGCAGCACGGCCTTCAGAGCCGGTGCGAGGAAGGCTGCCAGGCGTTGCCCCTCAGGTGCCTCCAGCGTCACCACGACCGCCCCCATGTCTTCTGCGATCTGAGCGATCCGATTGAGCAGAACCGTTTTGCCGACACCGCGCAGCCCCAGCAGCATCTGGCTTTTCTCCTGCCGGCCGCGGGCGATGCGCTGCATGGCGATCGTGGCGGCCTCCACGATCGCCTCCCGGCCGGCCAGCTCAGGCGGCCGGGCTCCCGCACCGGGTGAGAACGGATTGCGGGTGGGGTCCATACCGAGCCGCACAGAAACTAGGAATGTTATGCCAGTTTATGCATGTATCACGAGTTAAGCCAGCCTCCGAAACGCACGTCTGTTGTCCTTGTTCTGCTCTCCTTTGGCGGACACAAGCTTGGCCTGGTGACTGGGAGTGCGCCAGGCTGTGGCCCGGCGTCACCGGATAGGCGTCGGCTACGCACAGCGCCTGCTTGCTCTCCAGCAGCACCCGGCCGCTGGCCTGCTGGCTGCGGAAATTGGTGCGACCTCTGGCGTCGGCAAACAGCCGTCGCGCTTGCCGGCCTTGCAGCGGAAGCCGAGGGCCTGCAGGTTGCTGAGGTCGCCTGTGCCGTCGTGGTTCCTGGGCACGATCGGGTCCACCTCCAGGGCCCGTTGGTGCGGGGTTTGCCAAGCAACAGCCTGCCCCGCAGCACTCGCAGCGGCTCCTGGCGCGGGTGAGCACCCGGACTTTGACCGAGCCGCTGATCGGCGTGCGCTGGCGGCACAGCTGCAGCAGCTCGTCGCCCTCGGCGTCGCTCTTCGCGGATGGTGCCATGGCCGGTGAGGCCCTTGCCCACCATCCTCCCACCAGGATCCGCCGGGCTCTGTCCTCCGCGGGGGCCGGGCTGGCTGTTGTCTGGCAAATCAATGTCCCAGGAGCTCCATGGGCATCAGGGGCTGGAGGCCATGGAGCGATGCTGGCGGCTGCGGGGCGACCGGGCCAGGGTTGGCTTTGGGCGGCCCGTCAGGCCATTGCCCCTGCTTGGATCCCGTCTGGCTGTGCCGCCCCAGTCCCTCTCCCAGCGGTGAGGGTTGGCCAGGCACGCCATGTCGACCAAGCCTCTGGCTCCTCTGATGACAAAAGGCACACCGGGCCTTACGGAGTTGCCATGAAGCCCTTGCGCTGGAGCGCAAGCAAGAACGAGATCCTTCAGCTTCAACGAGGCGTTTCCTTTGTCAGGCGACATCCAAAACTGAGCCAGCGGAGGCGACACGAAAACTGGTCCACCCCGTGGAGCACAACAGCAGGGCGAGCAAGGGGCAAGGAGGGGCGCCATTTCTGGAGCCGATGGTTCTGGAGACAGCGGTGCAGACCCCTCAGGATGTGGAAGCGATGCAGCGGCTTTCAGCGGCAGGCTGGGGCCGGCGGCGCATTGCCAGGGAACTGGGCTGCTCGCCCGAGACGGTGCGCAAGTATCTGCGGCAGGGTGGCTGGCAGCCCTATGGGAAGCCCTGCCGCAACACGGTTCTCGATGGCCAACGGGACTGGCTACGGCAGCGGTTTCTGGCCCACCGCGGCAATGCCGATGTGGTGCGGCAGGAGCTGGCCAGCGAGAAGGGGATTCAGGTGAGCCTGCGCACGGTGGAGCGTGCTGTGGAGCCGTGGCGGCGGGAGCTGCGCAACGCGGCCCTGGCGACGGTGCGGTTTGAGACGCCACCGGGCAAGCAGCTGCAGGCTGACTTTGGCCAGTGCCTGGTGAGCATCGGCGGCGAGCGGGTGCGGGTGCACGTGGCGGTGCTGACGCTGGGGTACTCGCGCCGGCTGCTGGTGCGGGCATTCCGCAGTGAGAAGCAGGACCACTGGCTGCTGACCCTGGAGGAGGGCTTCCGCCACTGGGGAGGGGTGCCGCGGGAGGTGCTGGTGGACAACGCCCGTGCGCTGGTGAGCCAGCACGATCCGGAGCGGCAGATCCTGGTGTTCGCCCAGCGGCTGGAGGAGTTCGCCAGCTACTGGGGGTTCAAACCCCGTGCTTGCCGGCCCTATCGGGCAAGGACGAAAGGCAAGGACGAGCGCGGGGTGGCGTATGTCAAGCGGAACGCCATTGCCGGGCGGGAGTTCAGGAGCTGGGCGGAGTTCGAGGCCCATCTGGTGCGTTGGACACGTGAGGTTGCGGATCTGCGGGTGCATGGCACCACCGCTGAGGCGCCGCTGGAGCGGTTTGTGCGCGCAGAAGCCCAGGCGTTGCAGCCGCTGGAGGCCAGGCCGTCGTTCCTGGCGGAGCGGGAGCTGGTGCGGATCGTGCACAGCGACTGCTGCGTGGAGGTGGAGGCGAACTGGTACTCGGTGCCGCAGGCGCTGATCCGTCAGCGGGTGAGCGTGCTGGTGTGCGATCAGCAGGTGCTGATCCGCCATGGCGGCCGGATTGTCGCTGAGCACAGGCGCCAACGGCCCGGCAGCCGCAGCCGTCAGGTGATCGATGGGCACTGGGAGGGTCTGCTGCCGCAACGGCAGCAGCGCGAGGCGGAGCGATCGCAGCGGGACGCCAGCGCGAGTCGTGATCAGGAGCCAGGGCGGCGCATGGTTCGTAGCTCTGAACTGGCGCGGCCTCTGGCGGTCTATGCCGAGCTGATCGGGGAGGTGGCGGCATGAGCACCACCAACCCGCGCAACCGATCCAATCCGGTCACGCCACCGGTGCCGACGGAGGAGCTGGAGGCGATGCTCACCCGCCTGCGGCTGCCAGCCATCCGCGACCGGTTGGATGCGCTGCTGGAGGAGGCGGCCAGACGGGAGATGAACCTGCGCGAGGCCTTGGCCTGGTTGTGTGCAGCCGAGGTGGCCCGCAAGGACCAGCTGCGGATGGAGATGGCCTTGCGGCTGGCGCGCTTCCCGTATGTGCGCACGCTGGAGGCGTTCGATTTCGAGGCGCAGCCGTCGATCGATCCGGCCCAGATCCGTGAGCTGGCGACCTGCCGCTGGGTGGCCAACGGCGACACCCTGCTGCTGCTGGGACCGCCGGGAGTGGGCAAGACCCACCTGGCGGTGGCACTGGGCCGGGAGGCGGTGCGGCTCGGACACAGCGTCCAGTACGTCGGCGCCATGGAGCTGATCAGTGCCCTGGCCAAGGCCCAGGCGCAGCATGCCCTGGAGGCCCGACTCACGCAGTACGCCAAGACCCGGCTGCTGATCATCGATGAGCTGGGCTACCCGTGTTGATCCTTGCGATCGAGCACGATCTCACCATCCGTGGCCATCAGCTACCCCCTCAAGTACTGGTGAGCCTGTTGGACCTACCACAGACGTGCTGTCAGCCTCCCCTTCCCGGAGAATCCGCCTGCGGGGACAGGCTGACCGAGGGCCCGCCCAGGGGGATCAAGGGGCGGACCAACGGGGCCTGATGGTCCAGCAAAGATCGGCTGACTCTGTTGCCGCAGAGGCTTGTGCCAGCCCTGCAGGAGCATCGGCTGGGTGGGCGCAGCCTGCACCGGAGGACTCTGGCGGCAGGCTGGGGGCGGGTGCTGATGCAGGGCTCATTAGAAGTCATGCAGAGCTCAGTGCCTGAGCTGGTTCTCGCCAGCCCAGCACCGCCAGTAAACCCCTGATGTCGTGGGCCAGGGCGGCCAGCCCCTCGGTGATTGACCAAAACCCATTGAGGCGCAACGTATTCATGGCCAGGCTCCTGAGCGTGGCCATGATCTGAACGCCGTTGACCTCGCGGTAGCGGTGAGCGTCTTCGCCCAGTTGGGTGTCGCGGGGCCAGTGCCAGGAGTTCTCAATGCTCCAGCGTTCACGTACGTGCCTCAGCAGCGCCGCCGCGCTGGTGCGCAGACTCGTGACGTAAAAACGGGTCTCATCGATGGACTTGCCATTGCGCCTGCCCAGTTCTCCACCACCCACTCGGGTGCCGGCATCCCCAGGAGCGTCCAGGTGATGTCGCGGCCGTGACTGCGTTCACGCTTGCTGGTGTGCAGCGAAGCTTTTCGGCCGTGGTTGAGGCGATCCTTGATTATCTGAAACCCCCTGCGGCGGGTGTGTTTCACGGCAATCAGGAAGTCGGCTCCGCGCTCCTCGAGGTAGAGGAAAAAGGGCGGTTCGCATGCAGCGCGTCCGCCTGCACCAGCAGTCTCTCGAGCTCCACCCGATCCAACAGTTGCCGTAGCGCCGCAATCTCACCGCCGGCATCGGTGGCGTAGGTGCTCTGGGCAATCGCCACGCCCAGGTTGTTGGAGTAGAGACTCACCTGGGCGATGAACCGCGCCGCACCAGAAGAGGTCTCATCGATCGAACCCCTGAGCGTCTTGCCGTCACAGACCAGAGTGTCCACGGGGTCGGCGTCGCCGATCTGTGCGCGCACCCAGTCCAGGAGCAGGCTTTCAAAGCCCTCCACGTCCAGCTGCGCGAGCAGCAGCCGGAAGGTCGAGTCTGACGGCGGCTTGGCGACCTGGGTGCCGAGCAACTCATTGAGCGTCTGGCGATGGCGCTTGGCGAAACGCTCCATGCCCATCAGCGAACCCTGGTTGCTGAGAATGGCGAGGATGGCGACCAGCAGCATCCATCACTGCGGTTAGCGGATGCCGCGGCGCATGCGGCAATCGGGCAGCGCCTTGAGGAAGCTGATCAGATCTGTTGCGGCAGCAGGGGTTTTGAGCGGGAATGCCATCGCGGTGCAAGGCTGTTCCTTCGCACAGCAGCGCGGATGCCGCCGCGATCAAGGGCGACTGGGTCGGACTTCTAATGGGCCCTGGGTGGACCCCTCCCAAGTGGACCTTCACCCCCATCCCGAGCGCTTGGCCCCGGCGCCCCTTCCCCTGCGCGACTTGCCCCAGCTGATGGAGGTCGACTTGAGCCCCTCCGTCGGCACGATCCCCCTGGTGGCGGAACGCGACTCCCCCTATCTCCCATCCCAAATCGACGACCTGATCGTCACCGATGAGCGACGCTGGCCCGCCCAAGAGCCCTTCGCCAGTGCTGACAGCCTCATCCCCCTCGACCCCAACCCCCTCGACCCCACCGGCGACATGGGAGCCGCCTTCTCCCGCCTGGCCAAAGCCAAGCAAGCCCGTGGCCTGAAGACGGCCCTGGTGCTCCTCTCTGACATCGTGGCGGGCAGCTATGGCGATTAGCGGCGATGCCAAAACGGCGTTCCGGCTCGCGATGTGCAGGAGGTGTCGCGCAACGTCCTCAAGGACAGGGTTGAGCGACATGAGGTGGAATTCGTGCTCCTCGCTGGGGACCACTCCATCCTCCCGCCACGCTCGCTGTGCGGTCCCGCCGTCTGCGGCCACGTGGACGCGGTTGTGCGCCGTAAGGGCTACTGGACCCTCCACCTCGACGAAGACGATCTCAATACATCCAACACCCACTACCCGGTGAGATCCCCAGCACATCCTCACCCGGCCCACCGCGGCACGATTGTGCCGTACGACCCCTTCGCCGCGCCGGGGGGATCAACCTTGCGCTGGTTTTACCGCGACAGCCTGCCATTCCAAACCCTCTCGCCCATGCGGACAACCACTGAGCAGTCGCCGACGCCCTTGCTACGCGTCGAGGGTCCAGCCACCCTTCTCGCTGATGACGCTCCCCAGCGGTATGTTCCCGCCCGCAACCTGATCCCCAGCGATCTCTATTTCTCCAGCATTTACGACGAGAGTTAAAATCAACCTGTCTTGCACGATGTCTCGCCCGAAGGTGGTGAGAAGCTACTTGTTGTTTGACAGCGGTTTCCCCACCTCCAACACCCAGGCCCTCCCCCTGGGCTATAACGGCTGCTTTTTCTGCCTGCATGAGCCGCATCACCGCTGAGCGTCTCTCCTGGCTCGGCCTCCGATGGCGGTAGGGTTGGTTGGCTGGGGCGCTCGATCCAACGTTCCCTGCCCGGAGGGGGGTCCATGAACGCTGTCTGTCTGGCGATCGGAGTTGGGGACGCTCCACCCCTCGACTATCTCCGCGGCGCCGTCAATGGAGCGCACGCCATCGCCGCCTGGGCCCAATCCCAAGGCTATCTCACCCAATGGCTCACCGATGAGGTCAGGCCCGTTGAACTGG
>Ga0315899_10009979_pt1:5000-10173 | contig 10173 bp, 7 predicted proteins | sample LakEriMetagenome_2_FD_203518 | JGI IMG/M metagenome (GOLD analysis project Ga0315899, IMG submission 203518) | Freshwater fungal communities from buoy surface, Lake Erie, Ohio, United States - Buoy 4 MA112 | ecosystem: Environmental > Aquatic > Freshwater > Lake | place: USA: Lake...
ACAACCTCGCGCAACATCCTCAAGGACGGTGAGGAAGAGGCCCTCAGGGGCGCCGACGGCAAAAAGGGCAAGTTCAGTGGGCTGGGAGGCGCGGCCGACAATGCGTTGCGCCAAGAGCGCCACCGCGAGAAGGAAAACATGACAGATTTCATCGAGAAAAAGCGCCAGATGTTCCTCGTACAGATGTCGCTCGACACGAAGCGCGCCGAGATTCGCAAGCTGGAGGAGCAGGCACAGCAGCGCGAGGAGGCGCTGCGAAACAGCGAGCAGATGCTCGAGGCCGACGCACACCGCTTCGAGAGCTTCCTGAAGAAGAACGACCAGCAGGCGGTGCAGGCGATCAAGCACGCCGAGACGGAGACCAAGGCCAAGCAGGACAAGGTGCAGGAGATCAAGAAGCTCACGGCGCAGATTGCGGCTGTGAACAGCGAGACCACAAAGTATGCGGAGTCGCTGGATGAGTGCCAGTCTTACAAGAAGTTCCTGGATGACCTCACCCCGCAGGAGTGGATCAAGGAGCAGTATGAGCTGCACGAGAAGGAGAACCAGAACAAGAGGCTGGCGCGGCAGCAGGCGCGGCAGCAGGCGCGCAAGAACCAGGACAGACAGCTCGAGGACGAGCTCAGGGCCGAGATCGAGGCCATGCGGGCCAAGGCCCCCAGGTCTGACTCGGTCAAGAAGATGATTCAGCAGAATGAGGCAGATTTTGAGGTGGAGAAAGAGCGGCGAGCCAAAGAGCGCGAACACGAGGACGCAGCCGACAAGAGTTGGGATCCTGACGGTGGTGTCAAGTGGGAGCCGCCCATGTACTTCACAAAGCCGCAGCAGCTCCTCGATATTTTTGCCGCGCTGGAGGAGCGCAACCTGTTTCTGATCCAAAACTCTCAGGAGACGGAGGAGCAGCTCGAGGAGCTGAAGCAAAAGTTGGAAATGACCAAGGAAAAAATGTCCGAGGAGACGGAGCTGCTCAACTCGCAGATCAACTCCCTAAAGGCACAAATTGCAGCCGAGGAGGTAAAGGCCGGCGCACTCGGCGAACGCGGCAACCCACACAAGGGGCAAGCCTCTGGCGAGCATGACATCGAAGCTCAACTCGCCACGCTTCACAAGCGCGTCGCAGAGGTGCGAAAAACAGCGAGTGACGACAAAAGAGAGTGTGTGTATGCGTGCGAGCGGTGAGGAAGAGATAATTAACAACGCATCTGGTGATTCCTCTGCGCTCCTGCGCTCCTGCGCTCCTGCGCTCTGGCGTGTGCCATGCTCATTTCCTCATCCCCGGCGCTTACCAACCTGGACCTGCGCGCAGGTATACGAGCGTTGCGGCATCGGTGACGACGCGACGTCAGGCACGTTGATGATGCTCGCCAACATCGAGCACAAGCTCGAGGAGAACCTGGCGGCCATTGAGCGGATGCCGCAGGAGGAGGTGGAAAAGGCTGAAAAGGAGCGCGAAAAAGATCGCCGCGCGCGCGTGCGCGCCGAGAAGCTGGCTGCGCAGGAGGAGGCGCGGCGAGCAAAGATCAACAAATCCATCCAGCAGTCGCTGGCGCCGGTGCAAAAGAAGACGGGCAAGCCGGTCATGTTCCGCGCCCCGCCCCTCGTCACGCGCAAGCGCGACAAGGATGTCAAGGAGGAGCGCAACGAGGACGAAGAGGACCTGCGCGAATTCCTCACCGAGTAACCTCCTAGTAGGTCTCTTTTGCTCCTATAGTAGGTCTCGTTTGCTCATGTAGTCCTCTAAAAAGGACAGCACCCCGCTGGATATATATTGTATTTCCCAGAGAGCTCGCGAGACCGCGAGGAAGAAAGCGGGAGGGAGGGAGCGACAGTGACATTGCACTCCTTGGTGAGCGTACACGCCATTGCACGGGGATGTTAAGCTTACCCTCCAGGTTAGCCTCCCAACTGGTCGTCAGACAGGCAACACGAGCAAGTCGGATGGCCCTACCACCGGAGACATGGGAGCAGCCCTCACTCGTGTCGGGCTTGAGTGACGCGCCCTGGCTTAACCGCAGGCGCCATGGGTCCCTCTATAGTATCATTGAATACGAATAAATCCTCCTCCTCCTCCCCCCCCCTTAACTACTCCTACAATACAGGCAGTGCAGGACTCGTGGATGGGGCTGGTTACCCGGTGCGTATTTGGGGTGGGAGTTTTATAACCAGGTCCCAGCTGCCGTTGCCTGCGTCAACAGGCCGCAACCCCATCCTCCCTGAGGAGTGCCGTTTCTCCGCGGCATGTGCTCCCGTAATTGACCTTCCACCAAGTGTGGCGAAGCAGTCGATGCTCGATGTCTGTGTATGTGTGTGTGCTCGCTGTTCGATGCGGTGTCAGGTCATGCGTGTCGATGTGTGGCGCCGCACACGGTGATGCGGAGTCCGTGCGCGGGCGCCGCCCTAGACCCCCCGTTATGGATCATAGTTGGATTTATTCGTATTCAATGATACTAGAGGGACCATTGGATTTATTCGTATTCAATGATCTGATAGCAGGTAATATACCTTCTAATATTAATTTGAATCTAATATACATCTTTATTTTATTATATAATCTTAATAAAAATTAAGAATGTCAAATCAATTAACTAGTTAACTAAGCGATAAAGATAGATTAATATCTTTCAAGACAATAAAATCATATTATAGAGGGACCCAGGGCGCCTGCGGTTAAGCCAGGGCGCCTTTTAGGGCCCATTTGGACTCTGTATTTGAAAATCCCTGCTTCTGCTTCCGAAATTTCCCTTGAAGTCAAGTCAACTGCACACGGCTGTGTGCAGGACTCGGAGCCTGCCAGTGGGTGTGCCAGTGTGTGGAAATCCAAGTCCGACTCCGCACATGGTGATGCGGAGTCCGTGATGCGGGCTCCGCCCTAGAGACCCCCCGTTATGGACTATTGTTCCTAATAAAGCTCTCTCTCTTTCTCTCTCTTTTTTTTTTTCTCTCTCTCTCCTTTGTAGTACTTTGTTGAGTTAAGTTCGTGGTGACGTAATCATCCGCAAGGCCCCGAGAGAGACCCAGGGAGATGACTACCGCCCACGGCGGAGGTCCTCATCAAGGTTTCCCCTGCTCGCTCCAGCACGTGCTCCTACCCGGGACTCTTTCGAGTCGGGGGCCTCAGCTGTCGCTCGTGTTTCGGACCGAGGGTGTTTGGCGGAGGTGTAACCAGAGAAATGACGTAGACCCTCTGGAGACCCCATATACGGGATCGAAGCTAGATTTAATTCACGGTCAAGTACACCCGTTTCACTGAATAGAATAAGGTTCGTTGTTACATGCTTAAACCGCACTCCACTTCAACCAACAATGTGCGCAAGTTCTTCGTGATCTGCCTGTCCTCGTGCTTTGCGCCCATGCGCATGCCAACCCAGGGGGTTTGCATCTTCAGTGGAATGAGCTACTTTACCGATCCGCGCGACAACGCCCTCAGCCGAATCCGCGCGGCCCCGCCGCAGCCTGTCACTGGTAGATACGAGCGTACTATGACTCTCTGTTTTTGGTTGCCTGCAACCGTACACGCCAGGGCGCATTTTAGGATGGACACCAAATGCGCACAGTGCCAATGTTTGCCTCGCCAGTTGTGCATATGCGGCGGATCATTGCACTGGCAGCTCAATTGAGGAGAAAGTACCTTAGGATCCGCTTGTTCTCCTCATGGGACCTCGCAGTCCAACACGGTCGACACCTACCATCCGTGTTGGAAGGAGTCGCACTTTTTGCCGTGCACCCGCCCTCCTGACGTCGACCTGCTCAAGCTTCGCAGTTACTTCATGTCACAGCTAGGCCAGCGCTACGTTTGGATGCTCAAGTTTTCTATGATCGAGTGGCCCACACTCTCTGCCCAGGAAAAGAAATTACATACTGCAATACGCAGGTCTTTTGTCACCTCGTACGTTTTTGGTCCCGAAGCCATTCTTCAGTACTGGCTTTGGAAAACGCTCAAGAACGCTACCCAATCTTTCGGCCCCTCCTCCTGCAACACCTCTAAGTGTTCGCCGCCAACTATGACGCTACCACCACTTGAGGTACTGATGCTTGGGAATCCATTTTCACTTTGTTCCCGAGTGCAGGTGCTTCTATCACTCATCAGCTTATTGTGAGTGTCTTTGAGCAATGCATGTCCATCCAAGATGACTCCACGTAATAGGTCCTGCAGTAATAAACTCCACGGCTACGTTTACCAAGTACATGGCTCGCCTCAATGAGTCTCTCGCCCAGCTCGCCACTTGTCAAACCAATGTCACTCTCTGAGATATACGCTCTTGCATCGTTTATGGGACTTCATCTTTCCTCTTCTCCTCGTCATGAGAGCGCCTACAGCGACCTTATGACGTTCATTGATGAAGGTAATGCCCTCACGCTCGAGAAGTGTTGAAGATCGGCCTCAAGTACTCTCGCGACCGCCCTTCCACCGATACTCGTGGTCATGAACGACGCGGAAGGCGCGAGCTCCGGGGCGGGGGCTTCCATGAGTACTGGAACAAGCTCGGGCTCGACCAAGTCTACCACACCTACGATGCACTTCTTGCTTGAAGTCAACTGCATTAGCCCTCATCAGGTTCTGCTCGAACACCAGATCGACGACTTTTCTCACAAAGACGCAGGTGATGCCATCGCTACCGTTACTTCCAGGTTCCCCGACTCCGACGTCAGCGTTGACTCTGACCTTGGAGCTTCCTCGTGATGCTCCTCCCTGACCTTACCCCCTCTCTCTCCTTGTCCTGTTTTTTTGGGGAACGTACACGGACTTCCTGTATGGAGGGCTGTTTCTCTGGAGGGCTGTCTGTATGTCTGTCTTTCTCTGTTTCTTTTGGGACTGGATCAACTTCTTTTCGATACCAGATGGTCTTCGCCAATTTTTATTTGGAGATCATAACCCTTCTACGCTATGTGATGTATGATCTGGAGGGCAGAAATGACGTAGACCCTCTGGAGACCCCATATGCGGGATCGAAGCTAGATTTAATTCACGGTCAAGTACACCCGTTTCACTGAATAGAATAGTAGTATAGATATGTACAATAACGATGTCGGTCAGGAATCAGCCCAAAAATTCATGAAGCAAACAGGCGACCTAAAGGCCGCCACCCTTTATTTTGCTTCATAAGCTTCATAGGCACAAACTACCCCCTTACCTACATCGTTATTGTACATATCGTTTATATTAATGAAACCA
>Ga0315899_10009980_pt1 | contig 10173 bp, 10 predicted proteins | sample LakEriMetagenome_2_FD_203518 | JGI IMG/M metagenome (GOLD analysis project Ga0315899, IMG submission 203518) | Freshwater fungal communities from buoy surface, Lake Erie, Ohio, United States - Buoy 4 MA112 | ecosystem: Environmental > Aquatic > Freshwater > Lake | place: USA: Lake Erie, Ohio...
CCGTCCTGGCCGCCCGGTTGCGCTGGGGCCCGCACCCCACCGCCCGGCCCCCCATGTGCACAGCCCCGCTCACGCCCCGTTCCGGGTTTCTCCCCATCTATGCAGGCGTGCCACCAGCAACGCGCGCATGAACCCTACGTGGATCCGGCCAAGAGCTCGGCGAAAAGGCGTTCGTGCGGAAGCGTCGCTGCCGCAGCGCGCCCACGCCGCCGTTCCCTGTGCACACTCGGTAAGAGTCTGGGGTGCTGTTTTCTGTTGATCTTCCCAGCGCCCCCCGGCTGCCGCCTCCAGGCGAGCGGATGTTTGCTATGATGATAAAACCATAGTTTCACGACGGTCAACTGATCCCTGATGAGCCTTTCATCAGTTTGTATTCCCTGAGCAAATGCGAAGAGAAAAAGAAAGACAAACCCCTAGCACAACACCGGCCTCCACATAACACGCTCCCTCTCCCTTCTCTCAGAGCTTCCCGCTGGCAGGCGCTTGGGCCATTGGCAAAGCTAATAGGGAAGCGCACAACACAATGGCAAGATCTGAGTCTCGTGCTGCTTCAGCGAAATAGGACTTCTAGGAACTCAAGATAGTAAGTGACGTGGTATTTTCGGACTTTCGGGGTTACGCCCGTGGCGGGGTTCACACCCTCGCGAGTTCACTGTGGCTAACAAGCGCATGCACTAGTGCACTGCATATTGTGAGTCCTCAAGATGTCAACATTTATTTAATGGTCACCATTCGCTTCTTTCTTGCATCAGTCGCTCTCAGTATGTTTATGCGCCCGAAGCCTGAGATGCCCTTGCAGAGGACAGATCGTGGTTTCATTTTCGTGATATCATTTTGGAGAGAGAGGCCGCATTTATTGTTCGCATTAAACCACGGTTAGAGCAAATGAAGGATCCCTCGGGCGCGTGAAGGATCCCTCCACTGGGAGGAATCAGTGCAGATCAAAGGCAGGCGACAGGCCGCGGACTTTTTTCTCGGCAAAGAGCAGCGCTCAACACGTTTTAGGCCCTCTGCGTCATGGAGTCCGTCGGCCGTGAAATCCTGATCCCCTATGCTGTACTGTTGTGTGGCCGCGGGGCCGAGGACGAGGGGCGCTTTCACCTGGACACATTGTCCTGTACGCCGTGCGGAGCATCTGCTGTGCACTCCTGTGCCCTGCCTGTCTACATGGCCGACACCCTTAGCGCGGCGAGAGCCTGCCCAAGATCGACGTGGTCAGCCACAGCGCGGTCGCGGTGAGCGAACACCACCTTGCCCCCGTCGAGCGCGAGGGCACCGCCGAGCTGCGTGGCGGCCTGGGCATCCTCCAGTGCAAAAGGGCGGCCCGACACCAGACCAATCGGCGAGACCTTTCCAAAGTTTTTCACGCTCTCCGACATACTCTTCAGGCCCTGCTCTCCCCGCTCCCTGATTTTCTGCAGTGGCAGAAGGCCAGCATTGCGCGCTCCCAGAACAGCGCCAAATTTGTCGTAGAATCCCAGCGCCCTGTAGGCGTCCAAGCTCGAGCTGCAGTACACAGCTGACATCGGGAGCTGTTCCTGCGCGTTGACAAACTCGGCAGCTTTGGTCGGCGAAGCCACGGTCACGACCATGACGGAAACGCCGGCGGCCTGGAGCTGAGGCAACATCTTGTTGACGTTGCTCGCCAGCTCCCAGCAGAAGGGTCACCCGACGTGTCGCATAAAGACCACGAGACCCTTTCCGCTCCCCACAACCTGGCCGACAGTTACCTCGTCGCCTGCCCCGGGCGTGAGCACCGCGAGCCCCGGCGCGATGGACGCGAGCATGCTGCTGTCGCCAGCAGCGTATTGGGCCCACGCGGCCTCAGGGTCAACGGCTAGGGCGCTCGTCGCGGACAGCCGCAGCGCCGCACCGCGCGCGTCCCGACGCCCGGCCGCGAGTACGCGAGGCGGGGCGGGTGCTGCAGATCCGCAGACCACCGCGCGCGCGGGTGCTCCGCGCAAAGCCACCGGGCCGGGCCCAGGCACGGCGCTGAAGGCCCATGCCGCAGGAAGCGCCAGCGCCAGCACTGCGCGCCTCATCGCGCCAACCAACACGTTGGCTTAGATGTCTGTTTTTTGACAAAAAAACAAAAAACAAAATCACTCAACTTTAGAAAGAGCGAAAATAGCTTCTTCACACCGAACAATGTAAGAACAAAACTCGTGACTGTTTTCGCAAGCGCAGGCGCAGACGGGATGCGCAGCAGCAGTGGTCCGGCCATCGTGCGGCGGGTTGCAGTTGCATTCGCGCTGGACGCCGTCCGTGTGTGGCCGGCGGCAGAGAAATTATTGAGCGCATTACACAGAGCCTCGGTCCCTGGTGGGGACGACGGAGGAATGAACGCCGTCTGTCTTCCTACCTTCGGGGTCGCTGCGCTGTTGTTCTGCGACCCAGCAACTGGCCCGCGCCTAGCGGTGTCCAGGCCATCCAGGAACATCAGCCTGAAGGCGCGATAGATCTCTCTCGATGCCGGACAGGGTTATGGGGCGGCCTGGTTGGTCAAGGGATCGCGGTGGTTGTTACGGAGGGATGCGTCTGGGGAGGATGCAGCGTTAAAAGACGCTCTGTGCAGCTGTCGGGCCGCGGCAGCTGCGCACAGGGACGCTCGGGCGATGAGTTTCGCAGTGCGGGTGCGAATAGAGCTCAAGGTTGTGACAGGCCACAGTGCTGACTTGCAGCTATGTTGTATTGCAGATGTTCTCCCTACTCCAGCAACAGAAGACCGAGTCCCTGGACTTCGTGAGTTTCCCCTCTTTTGCGTCGCCCTGGCGGCTGTGTTTCCATGTAGTTACGTTACCATATTCACGAATACCGGGGATGCGTTGGGACGGTACAAAGCCGTAGTCTGCAGTATGTTATCGTATGGTGTTTATATAGCGTGCGTGCTATCTCGATCCGCAGAGCCGGGACTTTGAATGGGGTGTGAATTGTTCTTTACATTTTGGACAAAATGCGGGACAAGGTCCCGCATTTTGCTCGTTTACGGTCATCGGGAAACCAGAAGGCACTTGCAGGGGTGATCTTTTTTGGTCAACCAAAATTCGGTTCGAACTGTTTCTACCCGGTTGGTTGCAAGCTGGTGGTTGGCTGAATTGTCTGTGTTCGTGCAGTGGCCCGACTCCAACTCCAATGGCTATGCCTACTACCACCGCGTTGACCGTGTGAACGGTGGCGACCAGAACCCCATTCACACCACCGGCTTTGGCAAGAAGCAGGAGTTCTGGTACAAGTAAGCGCTTTCTGCTGATGTCAAGCTTCTTCACCGCGTCCTGAAGCAGCTTTTGTGTTGCCTGTGAGGCAAGTTCGTGGAGGATGGGTTATTGGGGGGATCCTATTGGTTGTAATATAAAGCCAATAATCACTACTATCCTGTCCGGGCAGACCAAGGTCTAGGATCCCGATGTGAGAACAAGATTCCGGGTGAGCGTGCAATCATGCCCGAATGTGATCGTAGGAAACGCCTCCCTGGGGTATCGTTTCTTTCAGACTGGGATGCGGAGGAGGAAATATAAACCCGGGCAAACGAAGCATTCGGTGGCCCGAGTTTATATTTCCTCCTCCCCAGCCTGAAAGAAAGAATACCCCAGGGGGGCGTTATCAAATGTTGGGAACAGGGCAAACGCTCAAAGATCATTGTGAAACATTCAAAGCGCATCCCCGCCCAGTACGCGAATCAAACCAAATTGCGCGCATGATCCCAGTGGACCAACCAAATAAAATTCAACACCCACGTGGATTATTATGCGTGTTTCCAACCCCGAATGTTGGGAACAGGGCAAACGCTCAAAGATCATTGTCAAAGGGCATTCCCGCCCAGTACGCGAATCAAACCAAATTGCGCGCATGATCCCAGTGGACCAACCAAATAAAATTCAACACCCACGTGGTTCACTAATAATTCTGCTTTATTATTATGCGTGTTTCCAACCCCGAATGTTGGGAACAGGGCAAACGCTCAAAGATCATTGTGAAACATTCAAAGCGCATCCCCGCGAATCAAACCAAATTGCGCGCATGATCCCAGTGGACCAACCAAACAAAATACAACACCCACGTGGTTCACTAATAATTCTGCTTTATTATTATGCGTGTTTCCAACCCCGAACCTAAATACAATGCAGCCTCAACCGCAGTCCAACTACGACGAGCGATGGCCTGGTCTATCGTGAGCAGTGCGCTTGTCGCAGTCTTCCTTCCCCGGTCGAGATCCACCCCCATTTTGCAGCCCCGAACACGAGAGCCGCAGGCACCGCCGCCAACTGGCACCGCCGCCGATGCTGTAGTGCGCTTTCAACATCCGCGCATCTTAGACCTGGGTGCCGCGCACGTCATCCTCGGCCTCCATGGCCTGCTCACCCCCAACACGCCCCCAGACCGCGCCCATGGGCACGCCGTACTGCATGCACTCCATAGGAGAGAGCTTGTCGCCCGGCAGCTCAGGAGGAGGGTTGGTGGGCATGGGCCCACGCATGCCGGGCATGCCGGGCATGCCCATGGGCATGCCCATGGGAGCGCCCATGGGCATGCCCATGGGCATACCCATGGGAGCGCCCATGGGCATGGGGGCGCCCATGGGCATGCCCATGGGAGCGCCCATCATGGGCATGCCCATGGGCATGCCCATGGGAGCCGCACTCATCGTAGGGAAAGCGCTCATCGTCAGCGGATTTTGGGCGGGATGCTGCGTGAGCCTTATACCGGCTTTTGAATTGTGTGTCCCCCCGGCTACGGTCACGGACGCCAAACGCCCCCAGCGGAAATCTGATCAAATTGTTTTGTCCCGGATTGTTCGAGCCGGGCCTCACAAAGACTTACCCAACGTTTGTACAACACGAAATAAATCAAGTACAAATGTTTACTCAACTATCACAAGCTGGGTGCCAAAGAATGCCGTTATCTCTCTGGACACCACCCACCCCTCCTTGATGTGTAATTGTGAGTTAAGCACACTGGTTTCCCTTCCAACGGGATGAAATAACGAGAAATTTTTATAGGCACTTTTTTTTTTTCAGCCGTTTTAATCACTTGGCGGTTCACGGGCTTTTATAGCCAGGTCCCAGAAGCCACCTGGCGTTCGGGCAGCGGGCGGGTGGCGTGCGCAGCGGCGATTGTGGTTGTAATGGCGGGGCGGTGACACGTGCTTGGGCGGTGACCAGCGCTGCCCGAGGGGGGATGCCCGAGGGCAGCAAGAGCGACAAGGTGCGCCGGAAGTCGCATCTGCCGCGCGACTCGCAGGGCTTCATCCGCACGCAGTGGCTTGAAAACTTTTACGAGACGCTGTACGCGAGCAACGAGCCGGGCATCCACATTCCGTACACAGTGGTGTTCCAGTACCGTCGCATCTACGCCGCATACTTCACCGACAATGAGGGATTTGTGCAGAAAATCGATAAGATCACCGACCTGGGCCCCGAGCAGGTGGTGGCCGGCGTGCGCGAGCTGCACCCTGGCGGCGCGCGTAAGGGCTCAGACCGCCCCATGGTGCCGCTCGGCTGCCGCGCGTACTATGTCTACGCCAAGAAGAACGAGGACAGGCGCGCATTCTCAAAAGGCATCTGTCTAGTGGCTTTATACAGCAAATATACTCCAGGGTACTGACTTTCGAGAATTTCAGCTTCCCAATGACCGAGGCCAACCCAGACCTGTCGGTGGAGTACTTCGACGACGCATCGCTGACGCACTTTCTGACGTACCGCGGCAAGGAGAACAACGGCGTTCTGCAGCAGTTCCAGGAGCTCACCATGCCCGCTGTGTCCACGATCCGCGCATACTGGACGGAGTACTACTGCCAGCTTGAGACGCGCATGAACCTGAACCGCTGCGACGACCCCAACGTGCCGCTCGCCGAGCGTGCCGTTACATTTGACGGCGAGCTCCACCACTCTGACCCCTATCCTCTCAGCTCGCGTGTCGAGGCACGCATCAAGGAGGTGATCGGCAAAATCGTCGGCTACGTAAAAGAGTGCTTGCCGAGCAACGTTTCTATCCAGCTCATGACGCTCAACTTTAGGCTTGGCCCCAAGGGCAAAATCTGGTTTCTCTACTGCAACACACTCAAGCTATTCGACTCGTCTCTTGACTTCCTCGGGTACGGCCGCAGCTCTGAGGCATTGCGTCCTAGCTCCGCAAAGCTAGTGGAAGCATCTATACCGCCACCCGGGGTCCGGGGGTCCAAAAAACGCCGCGGTCTTGTGTGCCCCAGCTGTGAGGTGCGACTTCGGCCTTTCAACACGTATCGTGTTAGTGTACAGCAGATTTTTATTCATTTTCTTTGGCATGGCCCCAAAGAAGCTTGGGCGCTGCTGGGCAGAAAAGTGCCCTCAATTCCCCTCGAGTATGGCAAGGATCCTGACCTCCCCGCAGATATCCTGCGCCTTTTTCTCACCATGGACCTCAGACCCTCCCCTGTGGGTAAGCCTTTCATATGGAATGGACTAAATGACCAGCGGTCACTCAAAGATATGGCAAAAGATCAGGAAGTTGCGATCCGACAGGCAAGTCAAAATGCCGCACAAAAGGGCGAAATATTCCGCGGCGAATACCAATGTGGCAGACCCGACAAGAGCACGCAAGCGTGCAAGGATTCTCACACTCAGTTGGAGAAGGAGCTCGACAGCCTCTTCCTCGCAAAGCCCAACATCAAGTAAGTCCATCACTGCCATAGTCGTGCCCAAGCAGTGACGCCTTTCACGACTGTAGGGTTTGCACAGCAGACCCATGTGCAATGCTGACATGCGAGACTTTTTACAGAGCCGCTTATCGATACTGGAAGGCCAATATGGTCTGGCTGATCTCGCAGGAGCTGGAAACTTTGACACAGGAAAACTTCCGGCAAGAGCGCAAGCGTCCTGCGTTTCTACAAGGTTGGAGAGATAGGAACCGAAGGGCGAAAGAAGGGAGAGATTGAGGGAAGCGAAGAGAATCAAAGAACCAGGGCGATAAGCTGAAAGTTATTCTCGTTGCTGTAATGCGAGGGGGCAGTTTTTCGTCACCTGTGAGCGTGTACACCAGCTAGAAACTCTGTGTTTGCATCAAGATGCATTTTTCCCTGCTCGTTTTGCATGCTCTGCAGAGCTACTTCTGACGCTGGAGCGTACATGCGGTCTGCACACCAAACACTTCAGCCCAGATCCATTGCTGCGAAAAGGCCATGCTAGCCTACAACCACACCTACGAGCAACTCCTCGAAGTAGAGCGGAAACAGCTTATTAGACCCAGGATATATAGCTGTGAAGAACTTCCCACTACGCCTTGGACGAGCTTCGCTACAGTGCCAAAGGACGGGGTTCACGATGCCCAGGACCAACAAGCTCCGCAAAGTGCCCGCGGACCCCGCGAAAAGAAGAAAATTCGGCAACAGGGCTTTCTAACGGCTCGTGGTGCCGTGGAGAGGCGAGATCACGACACAAACTATTTGCAGGTGCACCATGACCCGGCTACGTCGACAAACATGAAAGGAGGTGGCGTGCCCGGTCTGCCGTTGCTGCCGCCGGCGCCCACGGACTGGCTGATAACTCCCCGCTCGCTGCCTTCCTCGAGAATAGCACAGAAGATGATATCGACAGTGCAGAAACTGGGAGGGTCCGTGCTCGAAGCCAACACGTCGCCAACTGGCAAGAAGTTCATGCCAAGGGGCATGCCGAGCGTAGTGGTGGACGGGGATTTGATACGACAGATACACGAGCAGAACCTTGCCGTCTAGCGGCTCTGGGCAAAAACTCATCCGCCAGTACCCAGAATCTTGCTGTTTAGCGCCTCTACGCAGAACCCGCCACCGAAGTTGTGTGTACAAAGGCCGGAGTTGTGTGTACAGTACAAAGGCAGAAACGAAAGCAGAACACCGCTAGAACTATGCATGTTTGTCGTGCACTCCCGCCTCTGCTCGGTGGGTGGGCTGCGTATACTGAGAATTGCGTATTGAACATCATTTCCGCACACGCACCAAGCACAAGCATGAACTCTCTCACAGAAGCTTGCACTCTCTAGGACAATTCCGCAATTGGCTCTCTAACCAGACAAAGGGCACAAGGAGAGGAAGGGTGAGCGGAGAGGTGGGAAGTGCCTCCTCCTGTGCCTCCTCCTGTGCCGTGCACTTCGGCATTCTTGATGTACAGGATCTTCTCCCGGTCCACCACTTTCTTCACTTGGATTGTTTTGGGCATCTCCCTCACAATGACTCGCGGAATTTGCATGACGCCCTTGCAGATTGACTGCTCTTTGAGCACCTCGCGTATCTCCTCATACTTCACTTCCATAAGACACAACTTTCCAGAGCAGCTCACATATATTCTTCGACTATCTTTTCCCAAACATTTCACATCGGTTTTGCCAGGTGCGCCTCATTGACGATGAGCGGCGCCGTTTGCTTTCGCTCAATCAGCGACCGTTTGCTTTCGCTCAATCAGCGCTCATTGATCTTCCTATTGGCCACCTGCGATTGGCTCATGCACGCAGGCGTCAAGCCGCTAGAGTCTCAACAGATCCGACAAAGGGGCCTGGTGCATAGTCGAGGCCCTTGGTATGGACCAGCTGCAGGAACAATCAATGAGGGTTGTTCCAATGATAATGTTGATGGCAGCCTGCTTCCCTCCCGCCGCGTCGTTCGCCTCTCGTCTCGGCATCGTGACGCGGGCCGCTGCTTAGGCGGCGTTTGTTTGGTTTCACCATCGGCCGGGCACATGGTTTTGTGCTACGCCCGATGTAGACATGGCTTTGTGCTACGCCCCATGTCTACGCCCTTGACACACTTATCCTTCAATACCTATGGAGAATTTCCCTTCTCCCACTGCCGCTTCACGCATACTCTTACTCACTGAACCCTACTGTGCGCTGCCACGATGGTGGCTGATTTGCTAACCCTGCGTTGTAAGTTTCGTTGTATTGGTTCATGCGCTTTTCCAGCTTCGTATTGTTACTTCATTACAAGTTCTCTCTGACAGACTAGACAAATTGTCTAGGAGGGGTTGCAGGGGTCTGTGACAGGGTCCCTGCTATGCCCTACACTATTAGGTCTCTTTTGACACTGTTAGGTCTCTTTTGACACTGTTAGGTCTCTTTTGACAGGGTCCCTGCTATCCCCTACACTATCAGATCACCGTCGCTCGTCACGCGTACTTCCATTCCCGCACCCAAGACTACAACCGCATCCAAAGCCTCTTCAGCCTTCCTCGCTTCCATGCCTGCTTGAGGGTCAGGCGAGCGCAGCAGCTGATATATTGCCCCCAGCCTCCTCGATCCCAACACCTATTACTCACACGCGCGCGCGCACACACACACACACACAAATTCAAAACCACGATCACGTATGTGCATGGTGGAAGCGTTTGCGCACTTTCCGGTGCACTGGACATGCACGTACCACGCACGCTCCCGTGTGCATGCGCGCTTGAGAGATTGCCTGGATTTGGGCATGTTTACAAAAAACGGAAAGTACCGGCGCGTGCTCTACTACGTCCTTTGAGGGCTCCGGCGGGTTCCTGAGGGAGGGCATGCGGGGAGGGAAGCGCGGGGAAGCCGGGGTGGGAAGGGGGATAGAGACTGGTGTGTGTCTGTGTCCAAGGAACACACACACACACACACACACACACACACACACATGTGTGTGTGTGTGTGTGTGTGTGTAAGTGTGTACGTGTGTGTGTGTACGTGTGTGCGTGCGTGTGTGTGCGCGCGCGCGTGTGCGATACATATGTAACCTGACAACTTGCGCGATCTTGTGTTGCTAATGTGTTGCTAATGTGTTGCTAATGTGTTGCTAATGTGTTGCTAATGTGTTCCTAACCTGACAACTTGCGCGATCTTTTTCAACCTACGAGAGCCGAGCAGACTGTCTTGCGTTTCCGTAGAGAGGGATGTCACTGCGGAAGGGGGACAGAGACACAAACACGCAGACACACCGGCACACAGACACACATGTGAGTTTAACACAGACACACAAACAGACAGCATGAAAGATAGATAGATCGGTTACCTCGAGATACTGTTGGCAGTCAAGACAATGCAGGCATTGAATTGACTTTGTTTTCACCTTTTGTTTTTGCTTTTTACCTGAAGGTATTGCAGGCATTGCAGGCATTGATGACATTGATGGCATTGATGGAAGGGACGTGGTGAGGGACGAAGTTGAGAAGAAGGTGGCGGCGGAGGAGGTGATGGAAGTGAAGGAGGTGG